>Ga0335073_10000066_pt1 | contig 121226 bp, 95 predicted proteins | sample Lox_Sample_22_FD_207093 | JGI IMG/M metagenome (GOLD analysis project Ga0335073, IMG submission 207093) | Soil microbial communities from Loxahatchee National Wildlife Refuge, Florida, United States - Lox_Sample_2.2 | ecosystem: Environmental > Terrestrial > Soil > Wetlands | place: USA...
ATCCTCGGCATCGGCGCGGCCTGGAACGAGGAAGAGCACGCCGGCTACGGCTTCGAGTTCCCGCCGATCGGCGAGCGCATGGATCGCCTCGAGGAGGCGCTGCAGATCTGCCGTGCCATGTTCACGGAAGACGCCCCCAGCTTCAGCGGTCGCCACTACACGATCTCGCACGCCCTGAACGTACCGCGGCCGGTGCGCCCGCAGGGCATTCCGATCCTCGTCGGCGGCGGCGGCGAGCGGCGCACGCTCGCGCTCGTCGTCAAGCACGCCGACGCCTGCAACCTGTTCGGCGATCTGGCCACCGTTCGCCACAAGCTCGACGTGCTCGAACGCCACTGCGAGGCGGTCGGCCGCGACCCCGTCACGATCACGAAGACGCGTCTCGGTGGGCTGGTGATCGCCGAGACCGCCGAGCTGGCAGAGCGCAAGGGCGCCGAGATGGCCCGCGCACGCGGAATGGATCCCGAGCGCTACCGAGGCTACGTCGTCGCCGGCGATCCCGACTCGGTGTGCGAGCAGCTGGGCGCCTATTTCGATGCGGGCCTCGACGGGCTGATCTTCAACATGCACGACGCTCAGGATCTCGAGCCGGTCCGTCTCGCCGGCGAGACCCTGAGCCGCGCGTTTGGCTGAGCCCGCTCGGCACGCGTTCGCCCGAGCGCCTCAGTCGGGCGTTCGCCGCAGCGCCTGGATCGGGCGCTGCGGCCTGTCGCAGCAAAGGGGGCTCGTCGCCCGCAGCTATGATCAGCGCCGATCATGGGTCTGGAGAGCGAGGACGAGTCGGCGTACCACCTGCTGCTCGATCGCGACGAGGTCGCGGCGACGGCCAGCGCACTGCGGTTGCTCATCTCCGACGAGGCCCATCAACCCGAGATCCGCGGTCTCGCCCGCGCGGTGCTCGCGCGGCTGCCAGAGCCCGCCGGCGCCGATCTCGTGGCGCCGGCTTCCGATCAGCCACAGTCACTCGCGGATCAGCGGACCGTGAGCGTGCCGCTGTCCCCACCCGAGATGAAGATCACGCACACCGCGGTCAGGCTGCTGATCAACGACCTGCAGCGCGAGCAGCACGACGAGCGCCAGGTCCTCTGGCACGTGATCGAGAAGCTCCCCGACGAGCACGTGATTCGCGCAATCACGATCGAGTAGGCCGCGCCGTCCCCCGGTCGCGCCGGGCTCGCCTGGGGTCGAGGCCGGCGGTTGCCAGCCCGCTTGGGTCGCGCCCGGCGGCGCCGCCGTCGCTATGATCGCGACGGGAGGGTCTGGATGTCGCTCTACAGGGGCAAGCTCGGTCGAGGCCAGAAGGTAGTTTGGGAGCCGGGGCTCTCGCGAGGGAGCACGCGATGGACGCGCGCCTGACGCGCCGCCAGCTGCTGCAGGCGGGAGCGGCCGCGGGAACGGCGGCGCTCACGGCCGACCCGCTGATCCAGCGCGCGCTCGCGTCCGAGCCGCGCACGGGCAAGCTCACCGACATCGAGCACGTCGTGATCCTGATCCAGGAGAACCGTTCCTTCGACCACTACTTCGGCACGCTCCCGGGCGTGCGCGGCTTCGCCGACGAAGCCGCGCGCGGCACCTTCTACCAGCCGGGATACCCGGCGCCCGGGTACGAAGGCGTGCTGCTTCCGTTTCACCTGGAAACCGAAGGCCGCCCGCAGTGCTTTCCCGACATCACGCACAAGTGGCTCGCCCAGCACGAAAGCTGGGATGACGGCGCCATGGACGGATTCGTGCGTGCCCATCTCGCGTCCGACGGGCCCGAAGCCGGTCCCGCCACGATGGGCTACTACGAGCGCGACGACATCCCGTTCTACTTCGCGCTCGCCGAAGCCTTCACGGTCTGTGACAACTACTACTGCTCGGTGCTCGGCCCGACCGATCCCAACCGCCTGTACAGCATGTCGGCCACGATCGATCCTGACGGAACGGGTGGAGGCCCGCTGGTGGAAACGCTCGGGCCGCCGCAGCGCGAGAAGTTCGAAGGGCGCTTCACCTGGGCGACGATGCCCGAGCAGCTGTCCGCCGCGGGCGTGAGCTGGAAGGTCTACACGGGCACCGGCCTCGGCGTGTTCGACAACGTGCTCACCTATTTCGAGGCGTACCAGAGCAACTCCGCGCTGGCGGCGCTCGCCTTCGATCCGCTCTACCCGTGCGACTTCTCCACTGACCTGATCAACGACGAACTGCCGCAGGTCTCGTGGGTGCTCACCTCGCTCGAGGAAACCGAGCACCCGGGCTTCTCGACCGCGAAGGTCGGCGAGCACGCGGTCCAGCAGCTGTTGCGCAGGCTCCGAAACCATCCGCATGTCTGGAGCAAGACGGCACTGTTCATCACCTGGGACGAGAACGGGGGGTTCTTCGATCACGTGGCGCCGCCCGTCTCGCCATCCGGCACCCCGGGCGAGTATCTGACCGTACCCGACGTGACCGGGGACGCCGGAGGGGTGAGCGGTCCGATCGGTCTCGGCTTCCGCGTGCCGATGCTCGTGGTCTCGCCGTTCAGCCGCGGCGGCTATCTGTGCTCGGACGTCTTCGACCACACCTCGACCCTGCGTTTCCTGGAGACGCGCTTCGGCGTCGAGGTCCCAAACCTCAGCCAATGGCGGCGCGAAAGCACCGGCGACCTCACCAGCGCCTTCAACCTGGTCAAACCCAAAGAAGGCAAGGCCGAAGTGCCACACGTCAAGCTGGACCCCGACGAACTGGCCGACGGCGGCTGCGCCGTCTCCAAGCCCGTGACGGTGCCTCCGAACTCGTTTCCGGAAGAGGCTCCGCGCGAATGGCGCCGGCCGAGCGGGCTGTAAGGGCGCAGCGCAGGTGTCGAGCGCCGGACCGGCGTTCGCATCGGTCGGCCGGCCGGCACAGGCGTCGATCGCGGCTCGACGCAGGCCCGACGAGCGGATACGATCCCTCGCGGGATGCGTGGGAGGGCTCGGCTCGGGCCACGAGGGCCGCGCGTGCGCCGAGAGATATCGAGAGTTGCGGCGCGGCTCGGAACTGGGACAGCGGCGATCGCCTTGATCGTTGGGCTGGCGAACGCCCACGCCGGCATCGCGGTAGCGGCGCGGCCGGTTCTCGGCGGCCTCCAGCTTGCTGGAGGACCGTCCATCGCGGGGGTGCCGAGCGCCGGCGCACCATCTGCCGCCGGCCCGCTCACCGCTGCTGAACCACCGCGCGTCCATCGCGCCTGCCACGCGCCGCCGCCGGGCGCTGCGGCCTGTCAGGGGCTGAGGCTGGTGACGACCTCGCCGCCGGCGGACGAGCGCCCCGCGGCGAGCAGCTCCGCCGGCACCGGCCCGCGCGCGCGAGTCGGCCCGGCTGTGAGCTACGGCGGTCCGCCTCCCGGCTACCTCACGCCGGAAAAGCTGCGCGAAGCCTATGCGCTGCCGAGCGAAACCGCGCGCGCCCCAAGCCAGACGATCGCGCTGATCGACGCCTACGACGATCCCACCGCGGAAGCCGACCTGGGCGTGTTCGACGAACAGTTCGGCCTGACCGCGTGCACCAGCGCGAACGGGTGCTTTCGCAAGGTCAACGAGGAAGGCAACCCGAGCCCGCTGCCGCCCGAGCAAGGTGAATGGGCTTCGGAGATATCGATCGATCTGCAGATGGCCCACGCGATCTGCCAGGCCTGTCACCTGCTGCTCGTCGAGGCCAGCAGCGAAAAATTCAGCGACCTGGGCACGGCCGTCAATGCCGCTGCCAGCGCCGGCGCGACCGAGATCAACAACTCCTATGTCGGACCCGAGAAGACGTCCTACGCCACCTACAGCAGCCGCTACTACGAACATCCGGGGATCGTGCTGACGGCGGCCTCGGGCGACTGCGGCTATCTCAATCAAGCGTGCCCGAGCGAACCTGCCGTGGTCGACTTCCCGGCGAGCTCGCCGAACGTGATCGCCGTCGGCGGCACCGCGCTGAGCGAAACCGGCGAGGGCTGGACCAGCACCGCCTGGAATGAAAGCGGCAGCGGCTGCAGCAGCGTGTTCAGCGCGCCGCCCTGGCAGCTCGAGGTCGGTGACTTCTCGCAGACCGGCTGCGGCTCGGCGCGCTCGGTCGCCGACGTGGCCGCCGTCGGCGATCCCGAAACCGGCGTGGACATCTACGACAGCACGCCCGAAGGCAGCGGTGAACCGATCGGCTGGGGCGTCTGGGGAGGCACCTCGGTGGCGGCTCCGATCGTCGCGGCCGAGCTCGCGCTCGCCGGCGGTGCCGACGGCGCCACGAACCCGGCGGCCACGCTGTACGCGCACGAAGGCCAGAGCGAAGCCCTATATGACGTCCTCACGGGCGCCAACGGGTCCTGCGGCGGGACGACCGCCTGTCAGGCCGCGCCTGGCTACGACGGACCCTCGGGGCTCGGCAGCCCGCTTGGGCTGGGCGCCTTCGTGGTGCCCGAACCGCCGATCAACACTGCGCTTCCGAGCGTGTCTGGGTTCGCCGAAGTGGGGCAGACCTTGCGCCTGACCCAGGGCGAATGGACGGGCCGGCCGTGGTCGATCGGCGACCAGTGGGAGGACTGCGCCAGCAACGGGACACACTGTGCAGCGATCGCCGGGGCCACCGGGCCGGCCTACACGCTCGCGCAGAGCGACCTGGGCTCGACCATCCGCGTGCAGGAGACGGCCACCAACGCCGGCGGCCCCGGATCGCCGGCGTTGTCCGCGCCGACAGCGCCCGTCGGCTCAAACGTTCCCCTGGTCAAGGCCTTCACACCGGCCAAGGGCATCACGGGCAGCGTCGTGGTGGTGGAAGGCGCCGGCTTCGGGAGCGCCGGCGAAGTGCAGCTCGATGGTCTCGCCGCGAGCTTCACCGTCGTGTCTCCCACCGAGCTCGAAGCGATCGTGCCCGACGGCGCGCGGGTCGGCAAGCTCACGGTGATCGCCCCGACCGGCAGTGCCAAGAGCGCGGTCAAGTTCACGCCGACGCTCTCGCTGACGGGGTTCTCGCCGGTGCACGCCAAGCCGGGCAGGACGGTCACGGTCAAGGGACTCGGCTTCAACCACAGCTCGCAGATCAGCTTCGGCGGGATCCCCGCGGCGAGCGTCGTGTACGAATCGGCCAGGAAGCTCAAGGCGATCGTGCCGGCCGAAGCAAAGTCCGGTGTCGTCAGCGTCACCAACACCGCCGCCCCGGTCGGCACCGTCAGTGGCGCCAAGGACTTCGAGCCATAGGGCGGAGAGGCCGACCGCGGGCCCGCGCTTCGCCGCGATCGGGCACGCTCAACTGCGTTCGGGCGCTTCGACGGCGAAGACGATGTGGCGCCGCGCGATCGTCAGGTACGGGAACCGCTCCACGTCTCCGCCCGCGAGCGGCTCCACCGAGACGTCGGTGAGCGTCAGAAAGTCGCGCTCCGGGGCGTTCAGCACGTCCGAGACGCGGCTGCGATAGCCGTCGCGAGCCAGCGTCAGAAAGCCGACGATGCGATGGCGCTCCGTCTCGACGCGCACGCGCTCACGCCGATGGTCCATGTTGCGCATCTCCTTGGCGCCGTGCTCGCTGGGATCGTGGCCTGCGCCACGCTCGACCTCGTTTACGCCACGCTCGACCTCGGACTTGCTCACCAGTCCATTATCGGGGACAGCGGCCGCCAGCATGAGCCGCGTGCGAGCGGCCTCGCTCGGTCCCCGTCCGACCGTTGGCGGTCACGCCCGCACCGCATAGGTCCTCGTCACGCTGGAGCGCAGGCCGGTGGGACCGACGGCCACGATGTGGACGGTCACGGACATGGCGCCGCTCGCGCCGACAGCGCGCTGCAGCTCGCGCAACGACGTTCTGCTCAGCCGCAGGCGCACGTGTCCGGCGGCCTTGGCGGGGAGTGGGCGGGCGGCCGTGAGCGTGACCGTGCGCCGCGGCGAGCCCGTGGCCGTGAGCTCGGCCGTGACGCGGATCTCGCAGCGTCGCTGGCAGCTGACCGACAGCGCGACCGCTCGCCGCGCGAGCACGCCCGCGCTCCGCGCGAGGCTGATCTGGACGACCGGCGCGACGTTCAGCGGCGGCGGCCAGGTACCGGGAGCGACGCAGCCGACGCCCGCCGGCGAGGCCGGATCGAAGCGCTCGACACGGTTGTTGTTGGTGTCGGCCACATACACGCTGCCTTCGCAGCCGACCGCGATCGCAGTCGGCTGCGAGAACTCGCCGAGCCCGCTGCCACGCTCGCCCCACTTGCCGAGATATTCGCCGTTTTCGTTGAACACCTCGACGCGGTTGTTGGCCGCGTCCACCACGTAAACATGCCCGGACGCGTCGACCGCGACACCGCTCGGATCACGCAGCATGCCGCTGGCCGATCCGGGCAGGCCGAACTCGCCCGACACGGCCCCGTCGGGGGCCAGCTTGACGACCCGGTCGTTGCCGCTGTCGGCCACGTAGACGTAGCCCGACGGCGCAACCGTCACGCCTTCGGGGTGGTCGAACGCGCCCGCCTGCGACCCCGGCGCGCCGTTCCCGCCTTCGGCGCCCAGCTTCGCAAGCAGCGTGCCCGCCGACGAGTAGATCAGCACTCGGTTGTGTTCGGTGTCGGTCACGTACAGCTCGCCCGTGTTGGGAGCGACCGCCACTGAGCCGGCACCGTTGAGCAGCGCCCCGCCGAGCTCGCCCGGACCGCCGATTTCCGAGAGATATGTGCCTTCTCCCCACAGCCGCGCGATCCGCCCATTGCCCGGGTCGGCGACGTAGACGGCGCCACGCGGGTCGAACGCGATCCCGGCAGGTTCCACGAAGTAGGACTCCGCGCCGCCGGCCTGCGACCACGAGAACAGAGACGGACCGCCACCGGCCGAGTACGCCTCGACGCGGTTGTTGTCGGTGTCGGACACGAACAGGCGTCCACTGGGGTCGACCGCGACTCCCCGCGGCGCCGTCAGCACGCCCGGCGAAAGCGCCGGCGTGCCGATCGTACGCAGATACCGGCCGGTCGGGTCGAACACCTCGACGCGATCGTTGGCGCTGTCCGCCAGATAGCTTTCACCGGCTGCGTTGGCCGCGATCGCGCGCGGATAGATCATCTGGCCCTGCCCGGAGCCGCGTCCGCCCCAGGAGCGCACGTAATCGAGCTCGGGGTTCAGCTCGACCACGCGGCTGTTCATGTCATCCGCCACGTACACGTTGCCGGCCGCATCGAGCGCCACGCCGTAGGGGTGGGAGAACTGTTCGGGACCGCTGCCCGCTTCGCCGTGCTGGGACTCGAACGTTCCTTCGGGGCCGAATTTCTGGATTCGGTCGTTGTCGTCGTCGGCCACCACCACCTCATCGCCGTTCGCCGCCACGCCGTGCGGATAGTCGAACTGCCCCGGGCCTTCGCCCTTCGAGCCCCATTCCATCCCTTCGCCACCGTCGAGGTTGAAGCGCTCGATGCGATCGTTGCCCGAGTCGGCCACGTACACGTATTCGCCGGCCACCGCGATCCCGCCGCCCGGAGGCTCGGCGGGATTCTCTGTGGACAGGAAGCGGAACTCTCCGAGCCCGCTGCCCGCGTGTCCCCATGTGGTGATGAATTCCCCCGACGAGTTGAACTTCTCGATGCGGTCGTGGCTCGAATCCACGACGTAGACGTCGCCGGCGGCGTCCGTGGCGAGGCCGCCGATCGGCCCAAACTGGCCGTGGCCCGACCCGTAGGAGCCCCACTCGCCGATGAACGCGCCGCTCGAGCTGAACTTCTGCACGACATAGCTGAGCTGGTCGGCGACGTACAGGTCGCCTTCGGGGCCGAGCGCCACCGCCTCCGGGAAGCGCAGCACCGACTCGGCGCGCTGGCCGATGATCGCCGCCGACGCATATGGGCAGGCGGGTGCCGTGCCGGAACCAGGACAGGCTTCGGCGCGCGCCGTCGACGCCGACAGCATGACCTGGCACGCGCACGCAAGCACGACGGCCAGCGCCAGCAGAAGATCGAACCCAGAACGTCCCTGTACTCGGGCCATCGCCGAGCGAGATTAGGCGATGTGCTGCCCAGCACTGGCCGGTTGTTCACATTTCCTGGACAGGTGTGCGAGCGTGCGGACGGCCCGAGCGCGGCGCTGACTGTGGCGTGCTCGGGCGGGCGGCGCTGACTGTGGCGTGCTGAGGCGCGCGGCCGATGCCGGCGTGTTCGGGCGGGCGGCGCTGCCTCAGGCGGGCGGCGCTGACGCTGAGCTCATCTGCTCGGAGGCAGCCACCGGCTCGGAGGCGCGCGCGTGCAGGCCCGCGCGCGCCGGCGGCACCGTGGCGGTGAAGGTCTGTGCGCTGACACGCACCGGACCCGTGTCGGGAGTCGGGCGATTTCGCTCTTCACGCACGATGTACAGCGGGCGGTGCTTGACCTCGTCGTAGATGCGCCCCACGTACTCGCCGATCACGCCCAGCGCGATCAGCTGAATGCCGCCCAGCAGCAGGATCGCGATCGTGATCGAGCCGAAGCCGGGTAGATAGGAGCCTGTGATCCGCAGCGCGAGCACCACCGGGATCGCGATGAACGCCACGCCCGCCGACAGCAGGCCGGCATAAGTTGCCAGCTGCAGCGGAAGGTGCGAGAACGAGGCGATCGCGTCAAGCGAGAAGCGCAGCATCTTGCGCAGCGTGTACTTCGTCTCTCCGGCTTGACGCGCTTCGCGCTCATAGGGAACCGCGGTCTGCGAGAAGCCGACCCACACCGTCATGCCGCGCAGGAACCGCGAGCGCTCGGTCATCGACAGCAGGGCGTCCAAGGCGCGCCGATCGAGCAGGCGAAAGTCGCCCGAGTTGGGCTCGAGATCGACCTGCGCGAGCTTGTCGAACAGCTTGTAGAACCACGATGCCGTGGCCAGCTTGAAGGCCGTCTCGCCCTCGCGCTGGCGGCGCACGGCGTACACCACATCGGCCCCGTCGCTCCAGCGCGCCAGCATCTCGCCGATCAGCTCAGGTGGATCCTGGAGGTCGGCGTCGATCATCGCCACCACGTCGCCGCGCGCGTGCTCGAGGCCGGCGGTCAGCGCCGCCTGATGGCCGAAGTTGCGTGACAGATGGACCACGCGCACGCGCGGGTCGGCGTCGGCGATGCGATCGAGCAGCTCCGGGGTCCGGTCGCTCGAGCCGTCGTTGACGAGGATCAGCTCGAATGGATGGCCGCTGACCGCCGCGACGGCGCGGCGAACGAACTCGCCGATCAGCTCCTCCTCGTCGTAGACCGGAGCCACGACGCTGAGCAGGTGGGGTGTGCGATGCGAGGACGACGGCATGCCGGGCACTACAACGGTAGGGCGTTGGGGGAGAATCTATCGTTGATCTCTGCGTGAATGTGCCGCTGAACCAAATCAACCGACCCGAGGGCGCGGCCGAGGCCACTGGGGCCGCCCCCGGCCCGGTCCAGGCGACTGGAGCTGCGCCCGACCCGGCCGAGGCCACCGAGGGCGCTCCGTCGCAGAGCTTGGCCGTCGGCCTGCGGCTGCCGCTGATCGTGCAGTTCCTGAAGTTCGGCATCGTCGGCATCTCGAACACCGTGATCGCGTTCGCCATCTACACGCTCCTGATCAAGGTATTCGGCGTCTGGTACGTGGCCGCATCGGGCATCGGCTTCGCCATTGGTGCCGTCAACGGGTTTCTGCTGAACCGCAGGTGGACGTTCAAAGAGCACACCGGCGATGCGCTCACGCCCGTGCGCTGGGCGGTCGTGCAGAGCTGCGGGCTGGGCTGCAACCTCGGCCTCGTCTACCTGTTCGTCAGCGGCGCCGGCCTGGACGAGCTGGTGGGACAGGCATTCGCGACGGTGATCGTGACCGTGCTCACCTTTGCCGTCAACAGGTCGTGGACGTTCCGCGTGCGTCCCGACCCGGCGCCGCAGCGAGCGCTCTAGCGCGTTAGCGGAACAGCGCGAGCAGCGACAGACCCGCCGGGATGCGGCCGCCGCGCCCGATGATCTCGGCCTCGATCCTCAAGGGCCTCTCCAGCAGCCAGTTCGCGGGTTCGGGCGGAACCCAAAGGTCGAGGCTGGACTCGGTCGTCTTGGTCGAGAGCCTGTCCAGGACGCGCAGCACGATCGCCACCGGCAGCAGCAGCGCGTTGAAGTAGGTGGTGCGCACGCTCTCCCAGCCCGCCTGCTCGGCCACGCGCAGGAGCGAGCGGCTCGTGTAGCGACGGTGATGGTGGTTGATCACATCGTGACCGCTCCACAGCCACTGGTAGGCGGGCACGGTGACGAGCAACGAGCCGCCGGGCGCGACCACGCGACGGAGCTCGCGCAGAGCCGCCAGGTCGTCGGCGAGGTGCTCGATCACGTCGAGCGAGACGGCGAGATCGAAGCTCGCGGAGGCGAACGGCATCTCCAGCACCGAGCCTTCGATCACCTCGCCTGCTGCGCGCGCGCGCGCGAGGGCCGCGCTGGTGGGAGACAGCTCGACGCCCGTGACCGTCCCGTAACGCATGAGCTCGACCATGTTGCGGCCGCTGCCGCAGCCGGCGTCGAGGATGCGCGCGCCGTCGGGCAGCTGCAAACGGTCGATCACGCGCTCGAGCACATTACGGCGCCCGCGGTACCACCAGTGGCGGTCCTCCGCCTGGTGGGTCTGCAGCTCGTAGTCGCGGTCCATCCGCAGCGCATCTTTTCCTAAAGGCCCCTTCGGCGCCGTCTGGTCGGCGCAGCGTGCAACGACAGTTGCCTCGATCGGCCGCCGCGCAGCTGGCCTGGTGGTGGCGCCGTGCGCTGTTGAGCGAGGGCACCGCCCGTCGTGAACCGACACGGCGGTCTGTTCCCGCCCGACGCGCTGACCGGTTGCGCGAGCGACCGCGCCGGTCGGCTGCGCGGTGAGAAGGCCGCTCGTTGTGGGCCTCTAGAACAAAGGTCCAGGCCGCCCCTTGAGAAAAATCTTGGCATGCCATAACATTTCCTCATGGCGATCCAAGAACGTGCGGGGGAGCAGTTGCAGGGCGAACAGGTGCGCTCACCCGCCGTCGAGGACTACTGCAAGGAGATCTTCACGCTGCAGTCGCGCGGCGACCAACCGGTCTCGACCAACGCCTTGGCGCGGCGACTGCGGATCACGCCGGGGTCGGTCTCGGCGATGCTCAAGAAGCTCGACTCCGAGGGCCTGATCGCGCGTGTCCCGTATCGAGGCGTGCGCCTGACGCCCGCCGGGCGCAGGGTCGCGCTCGAGGTGATTCGTCACCACCGCCTGCTCGAGCTGTTCCTGACCGAGACGCTGCACATGCCGTGGGATCGGGTACATGCCGAGGCCGAGGTGCTCGAGCACGTCATCTCGGAGGACCTCGAGCAACTGATCGCGGACAAGCTCGGCGACCCCACGCGCGACCCGCACGGCGATCCGATTCCGAGCGCGGCGCTCGAGCTGCCCGAGCGCGACAGCAGCCGCAGCCTCGACAGCCTGCACGAGGGCGACAGCGGCGTGTTCGTCCGCGTCTCGGACTCCGATCCGGAGATGCTGCGCTATCTGTCAGACCACGGCATCGCGCCCGGTGAGCGTCTACGGGTCGCCGAGCGTCAGCCGTTCGGCGGTCCCCTGCTGGTGAGCTTTGCCGGCGGCGAGCGCACACACGCGATCGGCGGTCAGCTGGCCCAGGCGATGCGCGTGACGCTCGACTCAGAGCCGAGCGCCGGTGGCGAGGCCGGTCAGACCGCGCGACTGGCCGGTGGCGCGTCCGAGCAGCGAGTCGTGGGGGCGTCCGAGCAGCGGGTCCTCGACGAGTCCTCGCAGCGAATCGTTGGCGCGTCTCGGCGTGCAGCGAACAGGAGACCTGCCCGAGGGGCCGGTGGCGGGTGACCCCTCCGCCGCCCCCTCCGATCGGCGCCGAACCGGCGCTCGAAGCCGCCGGCGCGGGTGTCGCCGGCGGCGACGTCGCGCTCGGCCCCAGCCATCTCGAGGCGCTGCTCGCGAGAGGTCGCGTCAAGGCCACGCTCGCGATGCTCGGCCCGGCGTTCGTGGCGTCGATCGCGTATGTCGACCCGGGCAACTTCGCGACCAACTTCGAAGGCGGGGCGCGCTTCGGCTACCTGCTGCTGTGGGTCGTGCTGGCGGCCAACCTGGTAGCGATGCTGATCCAGTACATGTCGGCGAAGCTCGGCGTCGTCACGGATCGCAACCTCCCCGAGCTCTGTCGCGAACGGTTCCCGCAAGCGGTGACCTGGGGCCTGTGGGTGCAGGCGGAGGTGATCGCGATGTCCACCGACATCGCCGAGTTCCTCGGGGCGGCGCTCGGCTTGAACCTCCTGTTCGGCGTGCCCCTGCTCCCGGCGGGGCTGATCACGGGCCTGATCGCATTCGCGATCCTCGAGCTGCAGACCCACGGGTTCCGACGCTTCGAGCTGGCGATCTCGGGGCTGCTCGCGATCATCTTCGCGGGCTTCCTGTACGAGGCGCTGCGCATCGGGCCCTCGGCGAGCGGGTCGCTGCACGGCCTGATCCCCGGGCTGAACGGCACCAGCTCGCTGTACCTCGCCGTCGGCATCATCGGCGCGACCGTGATGCCACACGTGATCTATCTGCACTCGGCGCTCACCAACGGGCGCATGCCCTGCCGCGACGACGCCGAGCGCGCCCGTGTGCTGCGCTTCGAGCGCACCGATGTGCTGATCGCGCTGGGTCTTGCCGGGATCATCAACATGGCGATGCTCGCCGTAGCGGCGAAGCTGTTTCACGTCGGCGGTCTCGCGGATCTGAGCTCGATCGAGCAGTTCCACGCCGGGTTCGGACGGCTCGTGGGCGGCGGTGCCGCGCTTGCGTTCGCGGTCGCGCTGCTGGCCTCCGGAGCCTCGTCCTCTAGCGTCGGCACGTACTCGGGCCAGGTCGTGATGTCCGGTTTCATCAACGTCAAGATCCCGTTGCTCGCACGTCGCGCCGTCACGATGATCCCGGCCATCACCGTCCTTGCCCTGGGCGTCAATCCCACCAGCGCGCTCGTCTTCAGCCAGGTGGTGCTGTCGTTTGGGATCCCGTTCGCGCTGATCCCGCTGGTGGCGCTGACCAGCAAAGCCGAGGTCATGGGCGTCCATGTCAACCGGCGCCTCACGACCGCGGCGGCTGCGCTGCTGGCCGGCCTGATCATCGCGCTGAACGTCTTCCTGATCTGGCAGCAGCTGCTCTGAGCCGGCGGCAGGCTCTTGTGAGGCCGGAGGCAGCTGTTCTGAGCTGGCGCCAGGCTGGTGCGGTGAGCCGTCAGCAGGTTGTTCTGAGCAGCCTCAGCCGCCTGCGACCGAGCGCAGCGAGTAGGCCACCGCGCCCGACGGCGTGCGCCAGGCGGCGATCGCCCGGCCGGAGTCGGGGTCGACGCCGACGGCGGCTTCGCGGTCGGCACCCGTCGCACCCGTCCCGGTGATCAGTTCGGGAGCCGTGAAGACCGTGCGCCCGGGATGCAGATCGACACCACGAGCCGCGTACAGAGCCTGGCCGGCCGGCCCGCCGGCGGGCGGCCCGTTGCCCGGTTCGGTCCACCACGCCAGCACTTCGTCGGCCGGGCCGGCCGTGAGACCCGTGAGCAGCGCGTCTGCGTCAGGGTTGGAGATCGTCGTGATGCTGCGTACGCCATGGACGTCCAGGGGCGCACAGCGCACGACCCAGTGCCCGGATGCCACGCCCGACCAGGCCAGCATCACACTCTCGGACGCCAGCCGCACGAGGCTCGGGGAGCCGCTCGGTGCCCCCGATCCGCGGGGATCGGCAGAGCGTTCGAGCAGGCGCGGGGATCCGAAACGAACCCCGACGGCGCTGATCTCGGCATACACGCTCGTGACGCCGGCGCTCGTTTCGTTCCACGCCAGGATCGCGCGATTGTCGTCGCTCAGCAGCGAGGCGATATGGGCGTGCGGCGCCGCCGCGGCCACTCGCTGTACGGACGCCCCCGACGGATTGCCGGCCGACATGTAGCGCGCATAGATCGAGCCGCCCTGCTCCCAGGCCACGAACGCATCGGAGCGGTAGTCGAGCGCCAGCGTCAGCCCTTCGATCGAGCTGCTCGCAGCCGGGCTCACCGGCACCGGCGCCAGAAAGGCGCTCTGAAAGCGACGATGCACGCGCAGCTGCAGCGGGCCGGCGCTCCCGTCCAGCGAGCCGCCGCCGGGAGACACGAGCGCCAGGTCACCGAGATAGGCGGTCGTCAGCGCCAGCGGGCTGGCTGCTCCGCCGGTGCCATGCGCGGGGCTGAATCGGCCGCCCGCGAGACCTTCGCTGAGCAGGAGCCTACGCGCGCGCGCGCGCGCGCCTGCGCCGCCGGCGATCAGAATCCGTCCGTGGCCGGCGCCGGTCGTTGCGATCGGAGCAGACAGCGCGAGCGCCTGACCCGTGGCGGTCGTCGGAGCGCCGGGCGCTGTCGGTAGATCCGTGCCGGAGGTGATCGCCGCCACGCGCGCCCCGCCCCCGCCTGCACAACCCGGCGCGGCGCCCCACACGATCGCGCCGGGACCGGTCGCGTGCCTGGGCGAATCCTTCGGGAACACGACGCCCGGGCTTCCCGGCGCGGAGCAGGAGGCGAGGATGACCGGGCGTGACCATGGTCCTGTGCTCTGCACGCTGGCCGGCAGCAGCGCGACGAGCGCCGTCGAGGCGAGCAGCGCGAGCCCCTCGAGCGCGGCGCGCCGACCGCGCCCGGGCGCAGGGCGGCGCTTGGCTACGCGCGGTCGGGCCGAGATCGTGTAGGGCGGCTGGAGCTGGGTGGGCATGGAACGTGTTATGCGGGGCGGTCCAGGCGCACCCGCTGTCGCGGGTGGCGCAGGCTCACGCGATACAGGCTCTTATACGCCCGGCACAGGCGGTTTGTCGGCCGTCGCCGCGCCCGGCTGCGACCGGGGGGCCCCGTCGGCCTCGATCGCCTGCTCGGCGAATCCCGCGCGGCTGGATTCCGGTCGCCAGCTGGAGCTTCCAGACGGGCCGTCCTATCCCTTGAAGGTCGACGGCCCGCGATCGCCGAACGGTTCGTCGCGCGCGCGCACGGCCTCGCGGAAGCCCGAGCTCATCGCCTGCTGCTGAAAGGCGTAGCCCTCGGCCGTGTGGCGCGCGACCCCGTCGAGCAGCGTCCCCAGCGCCTGCGTCGTGTGCAGTCCCTGGGCGTACAGGGTCTGGTTGACGAGCAGCTTCATCATGCGCAGCTGGTTGAGCGGCATGCGCGCGATCCGTTCCAGCAGGATCCCGGTGCGCTCGTCGAGCTGCTCGGGCATCGGCGCCTCGATCGCGAGTCCCCATTGCAGCGCCTCGGCGCCGGACAGGGAGTCGCCTGTGAACAGCAGGCGCTTGGCGCGCTGGACCCCGAGGCGATGAGCCCACATCGAGGTGGTGGGCGAGCCCCATACGCGTGCCGGTGGGTAGCCGATCTTGGCATCGGCCGCGATCACGAGCAGATCGGCGCACAGCGCCAGATCGGTGCCGCCGGCCACACAGAAGCCGTGAACCTTGCACACGACGGGCTTGCCGCAGTGAAACAGCGACATGAACGCGCGCACGTTGCGGCTCATCATCGCGTAGTCCACGGTGGCGTCCCAGGTTCCGGAGGGGTCGTGATTGGCGGCGATCACCGCTGGATCGAGCGGACTGCCCGCAGGCGCCGGGTCCGTGCTCGCGCGACCGCCCTCGCCCTCGGCGCTGTCAACGAGGTCGTAGCCGCCGCAGAAGCCCTTGCCGTTGCCGGCGAGCAGGATCACGTGCACGTCGGGATCGAGATCGGCGCGCTCGACGCAGCGCTCGAGCTCGTCCAGCAGCCGGCGTGTGAGCCCGTTGCCGCGCTCGGGACGATTCAGGGTGAGTCGCGCGATCCGATCGCCGACCTCGTAGGTCATGGTTTGCAGCGAGCTCATCCGCGGGCCTCCTCTGATCGCAAGCGCTGTCCGGGTGCGGCCCGCATCCTTGCACGGGTCCGCAGCAGCGCTCGAATATGCGCGGGCGTAATGTGTGCCGCGCTGTGCTGCGGCTCATCACGATCCCGATCAGCCATTACTGCGAAAAGGCGCGCTGGGCGCTCGAGCGCGCGGGGATGCCCTATCGCGAGGAGCGCCACGTCCAGGGCGTGCACCGGATCGTCGCTCGGCGCGCGGGCGGCGGGCTCACGGTTCCCGTGCTCGTGACCCCCGAGCGAACGATCGGGGAGTCGGCCGAGATCCTCGCCTGGGTCGACGAGCGCACACCGAGTGAGCAGCGGCTGTTCCCCGGCGATCCCGGCGAACGAGCCGAGGTCGAGCAACTGTGTCGGCGTCTGGACGAGCGCTTCGGACCGAGTGGCCGTCGGCTCATGTACGTCGCGATGCTCCCCGAGCGAAAGCGGCTGCTGCGGGTCAACAACCAGGGCGTGCCGCGCTGGGAGGACCGCACGATGCGCTACGGCTATCCGTTGATAACGGGCCTGATCAAGCGCGTGCTCGAGATCGAGCCCGGCGTCGAGGTCGAAGACCTGGCTACCGTGTGGGGCGAGCTCGACTTCGTTGCCGAGCGGTTGAGCGACGGCCGGCCGTACCTGTGCGGCGAGCGCTTCGGCGCGGCCGACCTGACCTTCGCGTCGCTGTCGGCGCCGGTGTTGGTGCCACCGATCTACGGCGTGCCGCTGCCGCAGCCCGAGACGATGCGGAGCCAGACCGCCGCGCTGATCGAAAGCGCCCGCGAGCACCCGGCCGGACAGTTTGCCCTGAAGCTGTACTCCGAGCATCGGCGCCAGTCGCTCGCCCTGAGTTAGAGCGCCGGGCCACGCAGGGGACACGTCCGCCCGCGATCGCGGGCGGCGCTGCGGCTCAGTCCGGGTCGCACACGCTGTGGGCGGGTCAGCCGCTATCGTCCCGGCGCAAGCCGATGGATCTCGTCAACCACAGGTTCCAGCTCGCTGCCCGCCCCGTGGGCCTGCCCAAGGCCGGCGACTGGAGCTACGGCGAGGAGGCGGTTCGCGAGCCCGGCGAGGGCGAGGTGCTGGTGAAGGTCCTGTACATCTCGCTCGATCCGGCGATGCGGGGATGGATCCGTGAGGGCCGCTCGTACATCCCTCCCGTGGAGATCGGCGAAGTGATGCGCGCCCTGGCGGCCGGCGAGGTGATCGCCTCGAACCATCCCGCCGTCGCGGTCGGCGACAAAGTCACCGGGCTGTTCGGCGTCCAGGAGTACACGGTCGTCCACGGCGACGGCGTGCTGAAGGTGGACACCGGGCTCGCGCCCTTGCCGGTCTATCTGGGGACGCTCGGCATGCCCGGCATGACCGCCTACTTCGGTCTGCTCGACATCGGCAAACCAAGTGAGGGCGACACGGTCGTGGTGTCGGGAGCCGCCGGCGCGGTGGGAACCGTGGTCGGGCAGATCGCCAAGATCAAGGGCTGCCGCGTCGTGGGCATCGCCGGCGGCGAGGCCAAGTGCCGCTATGTGATCGACGAGCTCGGCTTCGACGCCGCCATCGACTACAAGAGCGAGGATGTCGCGACCGCGCTGCAGAAGGACTGCCCCGAGGGCATCGACGTCTACTTCGACAACGTCGGCGGCGAGATCCTCGACGCCGCGCTGGCCCAGCTCGCGCGCAACGCCAGGGTGATCGTGTGCGGCGCGATCTCGCAGTACAACGCGACCGGCGTGATGCAGGGCCCGTCGAATTACCTGTCGCTGCTGATCAACCACGCGAGCATGACCGGCTTCGTCGTGACCGACTATCTCTCGCGCTACCCCGAAGGCGCGCGCGACCTCGGCCAGTGGGTGGCCGAAGGCAAGGTCAAGTCGCGCGAGGACATCGCCGTCGGGCTCGAGAGCTTCCCGGAGACCCTGCTGCGGCTGTTCAGCGGCGAGAATGTCGGCAAGCTGGTACTGCAGGTCGCTTCAGGCTGACTGCAGCTGGCTGACGATGAAGCTCGACGCGTTCGGGAACGGTCGGCTTCGACCCGCCGGCCCGGCGGGGGTCGAATAAAGTGAGCGCGTGCAGCTTTCCGGCAGGCACGTGGTCGTCACCGGCGGGGCGGGGGGCATCGGCAGCGCGCTCGTCAGGCGCATCGACGCCGAAGGGGCGCGCGCCGTCGTCGTCGCCGACCGCGAGATCGAGCCCGCGCGGGCGCTCGCGGCCGAGGTCGGCGGCCTGGCGATCGAGCTCGACGCGAGCCAGCCCGCCAGCGTCAGCGGGCTGATCGAGCAGGCGACCGAGGCGAGCGGTCCGATCGACATCTTCATCTCGAACGCCGGCGTTCCGGGCGCGAGCGGCGGGCCCGAGGTCGCGGACGAGATCTGGGAGGACTGCTGGCGAGTCAACGTGATGGCACACGTCTGGGCGGCGCGCGAGCTGCTGCCGCAGATGATCGAGCGCGGCGAGGGCTACCTGATCAACACCGCCTCGGCGGCCGGACTGCTGACGCAGGTGTCGTCCCTGATCTACAGCGTCACCAAGCACGCGGCCGTGGCCCTGGCAGAGTGGCTCGCGATCGAATATCGCGATCGAGGCGTGCGCGTGTCCTGCATATGCCCGCAGGGTGTGCGCACGGCGATGCTCGAGCTGGCGCTGCAGGAGCCGGTGGCGGCGGCGGCGCTGAACACCGGCGAGCTGATCGAGCCGGACGCCGTCGCCGAGGCGGTCGTGGCGGGGATCGAAGAGGAGCGCTTTCTGATCCTGCCGCACCCGGAGGTTGCACGCTACATGGCGTTCAGGGGCGCCGAGCCCGAACGGTGGCTCGAGGGGATGCGGCGGCTGGTGCGCGGCGCCCGCTCCGACGCTGGTGCACCACCCGGTTGAGGTCTATTATCGCTGCTGTCGCTGGGGCTTGGGCGGACAGCGACGGTTTTCGGGGAAGCGCGAGCGCGAGGAGTGGTGATGAATTCCGCTGAGGGGCAACTGCAGACTCAACCCCGCTCGGCGCGGGAAGCGGGCACGCTCGCCGAGGCCTTTCGTATCACTGCGGCGCAGCGCGAAGATGAGGTCGCGATCCGCACCAAGGGAGATGCGTTCGCGATCACCTGGGGCGAGTTGCGCGAGCGCGTCGACGCGCTCGCCGGCGGCCTCGCCAAGCTCGGCCTGAACCGAGGCGAGACGCTCGCGCTGATGCTGTCCAACCGCCCCGAGTTTCACCTCTGCGATCTGGCGGGAACGATGCTCGGCGCGACGCCGTTCTCGATCTACAACACGTACACCGCCGAGCAGATCCGCTACCTGCTCGAGGACGCAGACGCCACGATCATCATCTGCGAGCAGCAGTTCCTGTCCCAGGTGCTCGAGGCGCGCGAGCACGTGTCGGGGGTCGAGCACGTGATCGTCGTGGATGGCGAGGCCCCGACCGGGACGCTCGCGCTCGATCAGGTCGAGGGCTCCAATCCGAGCTTCGACGTCGACGCGTCGGTCGCCCAGCTGCGGCCGACCGATGTGCTGACGCTGATCTACACGTCGGGCACGACCGGCCCGCCGAAGGGCGTCCAGTTGATTCACCGCAATCTGCTCGCTGCGGTGGAGGGCCTCGATGAGCTGATCAGCTTTCCGCAGGACGGGCGTGTGATCTCGTGGCTGCCCGCCGCGCACATCGCCGAGCGCAACGCGCATCACTACCTGCCGATCGTGTTCGGCCTGCAGATCACCTGCTGCGATGACCCGCGCCAGGTGCTCTCCTATCTGCCCGAAGTGCGCCCGAGCTGGTTCTTCGCCGTGCCGCGCATCTGGGAGAAGCTGAAGGCCGGCCTGGAGACGATGATCGCCGGCCAGCCCGAACCCCAGCGCGGGGCGACGCAGGCGGCGATCGAGGCCGGCGTGCGCAAGGTTCAGCTCGAGCAGCGCGGCGAGCCCGTGCCGGCGGAGCTCGCGCAGCAGGTGGCACAGGCCGACGCCGAGATCTTCTCTGGCCTGCGCGCGATGCTGGGCCTGGATCAAATCGAGGCGATCAACGTCGGCGCGGCCCCGACGCCGGTCGAGGTGCTCGAGTTCTTCCACGCGATCGGCCTGCCGCTGGCAGAGCTGTGGGGGATGAGCGAGACGTGCGCCGCCGGCACCGTCAACCCGATGAAGAAGATCAAGCTGGGCACCGTCGGGCCGCCTGCTCCGGGAGTGCAGATCAAGCTCGACACCGACGGCGAGGTGCTGATCAAGTCCGAAGCGGTGATGGTCGGCTACCGCAACCTGCCCGAGCGCACGGCCGAAAGCTTCACCGAGGACGGCTGGCTGCGCACGGGCGACATCGGCGAGTTCGACGAGGACGGCTACCTCAAGATCGTGGACCGCAAGAAGGAGCTGATCATCAATGCGGCCGGCAAGAACATGTCGCCGGCCAACATCGAGGCCGCGCTCAAGAGCTCATCGCCGCTGATCGGCCAAGCCTGCTGCATCGGAGATGCGCGCGCCTACAACACGGCGCTGATCGTGCTCGATGCGGACTTCGCACCGGCCTGGGCCGGCCAGCAGGGGATCGAGCAAGCCACGCTCGAGTCGCTCGCGCGCGAGCCGGCCTTGCGTGATGCCGTTCAGGATGCGGTGGACGCCGCCAACGAGAAGCTGGCGCGGGTCGAACAGATCAAGCGCTTCACGATCGTCGAGGGCGATTGGCTGCCCAGCGGCGACGAGCTGACGCCGACGATGAAGCTCAAGCGCAAGCCGATCGCCGAGAAGTACGCCGCTCAGATCGACGCCATGTACGCCGGCTGAGCCGGTCCTCGACCGATGAGCTTCGAGCAGATCACCACCGAGGTGCTCGACGGCGTGATGACGGTGACGCTCAACCGTCCCGACCGACTGAACGCGTGGACCGCGACCATGGGCCGGGAGCTGATCGAGGCGTTCGACATGGCCGATGCCGACGACGGCACACGCGTGATCATCCTCACCGGCGCCGGTCGCGCCTACTGCGCGGGCGCCGACCTGGGCGGCGGCGGTGAGACGTTCGACTGGCGCGAGCGCCAGCACGACGGCGCCGTGCCGCGCGACAACGGCGGCGAGTTCACGCTGCGGGTGTTCGAATCGACCAAGCCCGTGATCGCGGCCATCAACGGGCCCGCCGTGGGCGTGGGCGCCACGATGACGCTGCCGATGGACATCCGTCTGGCGGCGGATGACGCTCGCATGGGCTTCGTGTTCGCCCGCCGCGGCATCGTTCCGGAGGCCTGCTCGAGCTGGTTCTTGCCGCGCGTCGTCGGCATCAGCCAGGCGATGGAGTGGGTTGCGACCGGCCGTGTGTTCTCGGCACAGGAGGCGCTCGACGGCGGGCTCGTGCGCAGCCTGCATCCGGGCGGCGAGCTGCTCGATGCCGCGACCGCGCTCGCGCGCGAGATCGTCGAGAACACCGCCCCGGTGTCCGTGGCGCTCGCCAGGCGGATGCTGTGGAGGATGCTCGGGGCGGAGCACCCGATGCTCGCGCACCGGGCGGACTCGCGCGCGATGTTCGCTCGCGGCCAATCGGCCGACGCGGTCGAGGGCGTCACTTCGTTCCTGGAGAAGCGCCCCGCTCGCTTCAGCGACAGCGTGAGCGAGGGCCTGCCCGACATCATGCCCGGCTGGAGCAGTCCGGCGTTCGAGTAGCGCCCAGCTCGCAGGGGGCCGCCCGGGACGGACTCGCCGGGCCGATTCGACGTACGGCGCCCCCCGGGGGGAGGGCGCCGACGTCGAGAGTATTCGGAGCTTGCCAGCCTTGGCTGACTACTAGTTTACTGGCACAGCCGGGCGCCTGTGGGGGTTGAAAGCGATTGTGCGGAGCTCGAGCTCCCGGAGTATGCGGAGTCCGAGCCCCCCGATGTGCGGAGCAGGAGCCGGTGCGAGGCAGCCCTCAGCCCCGTAGCGCGAACAGCGGCCACTCGCCCGGAACGCCCCTGAGCTGATGGCGGCCGCGATCCTCGAACGCGAAGGGACCGCCGACGACGGTTCCGGCGACGGTCCCCGACACCAGCACCTCGCCCGCGCCGGCCAGCTCGCTGGTGCGCGAGGCGATGTGCACGGCCATGCCGCCGACGTCCTCACCGATCAGCTCGCACTCGCCGGTGTGCGCTCCGACGCGAACCTCGACCCCGACCTCGTGCGCCGCGCGTGTGATCGCAAGCGCACAGCGCAGCGCGCTCGATGGCGCTCCGGCGAACGTCGCCAGAAAGCCATCGCCCACCGTCTTGACCGCGCGTCCACCGAAGCGGTCGAGCTCGGCGCGCACGCGCTCATCGTGCTGCGCCAGCAGATCGCGCCAGGCGCCGTCGCCGCGCCTGGCCGCGTGCGCGGTCGCGTCGACGATGTCGGTGAACACGACCGTCAGCAACGCGCGGTTCGGCTCGACGCTGCCGCGGTGCCCGGTGAGGAACTCCTCGACCTCCTCGAGGATCGCGTCGCTGTCGCCGAGGAAGGGGAACGAGTCGGTCCCCTCGAGCTCGACGTAGCGGGCTCCCGCAATGCGCTCGGCGAGATAGCGAGAATGGCGAATGTCCCAGCTCCGGTCGTCGCTGCGGTGCATGATCAGCGCCGGCACGCGCACGCGCGCGAGCGCCTCGCGAACGTCGAGGTCGTCGGCCGCGTGCAGCAGCGTTCGCGCCTCGCCGGGACTCGCGGCGAGGCGCTGCATGCGCGCAAGCCAGCCCGCCAGGGTCGGGTCCTCGGCCATCGACGGAGCCAGCGTGTGCAGGCCTTCGTTGTCGAGCTCTCCCCACCTGAGCACGTTTTGCTCGGTCAGCGCTTCGCGCTCGGAGCGGCGCAGCGCCCAGTCGTAGTCGGGCGCCCACGCCGTGCGGGAGACCGATGCGTACATGATCAGGGCTCCGATCCGATCGGAGTGGTCGGCGGCGAGCAGCGTCCCCACCAGGCCGCCGAGCAGGTAGGTGAACAGCGCGGCCCGTTCGCTGCCGGCGGCGTCGAGCACGGCGAGCGCGTCCTTGGCTTCCTGCTCGAGCGAGTGCTCGCCCGCGAGACGCTCGGACAGACCGGTGCCACGACGGTCGAACAGGAGTAGACGTCCAAAGCCCGCCAGACGCTCGAAGAAGCGGCGGACCGCCGGAAGCTCCCACAGCTGCTCGACCTGGGAGATCCAACCCGGCAGGAACAACAGATCAAGCGGGCCGTCGCCGACTACCTGATAGGCGATTTCTGCGCCGTCGCTCTGTGTGTACCGAGTCGTGGGTGTCATCGCACGTGCCCTTCGATCATGGCGCAATCAGTTCTTTCTCCGACCGTTGTTGGGTCACGCTCGATCATCGCCGGTCACGTCGATCACCCTCGGCCGTCGCCCGGTCGTCCCGGCTGTCGCCCGGTCACGCACGATCGTCGCTCGATCATGCTCGACCATCACCCGATCAGGCGCCGTCTTCGATCAGGGCGCGAAACGGGGCCGCGGGTTCGACGGTCGCGCCGGCCGCGTGTACGCGGTCTGACAGCCACACGTCGGAGGTGACCACACGTATGGCTCCGGGCTCGGCGTCGGCGCGCAGCCGGCGCACGATCTCATCGTCGGCCGAGTCGCGGCGCGGGCGGGGTGCGTGCGCCACTTCGATCACGGTCGAGGAGATCGGCGGCCTCGGCGGCTGCTCGAACACGACGGTCACATCCTCGCCGCCGGCCGCCGCCCAGTTCTCGAGCAGATAAACCAGACGCACCATCGCCGCGTGTCTGTCTCGCCACCAGGCGTCCGGGCGGGTCCCGATCACGTTCATGCCGTCGATCAGCCAGCGCATGGCCTCAGCGTATGGAACGAAGCCGGCTTTTCCGGGTTCGAGGTCTCGGCGTGCCAAATTGGCCAGCCAGCCAGTATCATTCGCGCCCAGCACCGTCAGCTGCGAGCAGGAGGTACCGATGGCAACCACCGAGCGCGATCTCCAGAGCGTCGAACTCACCGAGCGGCAGTACTGGCACGACGGCCCGCCGCTCGAGCTTTTCAAGCAGATGCGGCAGGGATGTCCGATCCACTGGACCGAGGGCTTCGAAGACTTTCCCGAAGAGGCCGGCTTCTGGTCGGTGACCACCGCCGATGACCTACACACGGTGAGCCGCGACTGGCAGACCTATTCCTCTGAAAAGGGCGGCGTGATCGTGGCGGCCGCCGGCTTTCCGCTCGAGCTCGCGCAGGCGATGTTCATCGGTATGGACCCGCCCAAGCACGACCGCCTGAAGGCGCTCTTTCAGGCGGGCTTCACACCGCGCCGGATCGCCGCGCACGAGGACGCGATCCGGGCGATCGCAACGACCGTGTTCGATCGCCTGCAGGGGCAGGACAGCTGCGATCTCGTTCGCGACGTCGCGCAGCCGATCGTCTCGCGCGTGATCGGCAGCTTCATGGGCATCGCCGAGGAGGACGACGCGATCTGGGCGCGACTGATGAACTCGACGCTCGGCGCGGCCGACCCCGACCTCAACCCCGACGGCTTCGAGGGTGCAGTCGAGAAAGACGTGCCCGAGATCTTCGAGCGCTGTCGCAAGCTGATCGCCGAGCGCCAGCAGAACCCGACCGACGATCTCACGAGCGTGCTGATCCACGCCGAAGTCGACGGCCAGAAACTCGAGGAACACGAGATCGTGATGGGCTTCTACCTGCTGATGGCCGCAGGCAACGACAGCACCAAGGCGACCTACTGCAGCGCCATGCGCGCGCTGATGGAAGACCCCGAGCAGATGCAGATCCTGCTCGACGAGCCCGAGCTGATCCCGAGCGCCGTCGAGGAGTCGCTGCGCATGTTCCCCGCGTTCGCGCATTTCCGGCGCACCGCCACCTGCGACGCCGAGCTGCACGGGCAGAAGATCCGCGAGGGCGACAAGGTGGTGATGTGGTACGTGTCCTCCAACCGCGACGAAACGCGCTACGAGGACCCCGATCGCTTCGACGTGCGGCGTTGGTCGAACCGGGGATTCCCGCCGGAGGCGGGTGTCCCCCGGGCTCGGTCAGACCACCAGGCTTTCGGCGCCGGCGGACGCCACTTCTGCCTGGGGCCGGCGCTGGCGCGCCTGGAGTTGCGGATCATGCTCGAACAGACGCTCGCGCGCTATCCGAAGATCGCGCTCGACAGCACCCCCACGCACGTCGAATCGCTGTTCCTCAACCAGCTGAAGACGCTGCCGGTGCGGCTCGCCTCGTAACGGCTGGCGGCGGGCTGCGACGCGCCGTCAGGCGGGCGTCTGCGGGCGCCTCGAGTCTGAGGGGCGGGTCAGGCGGGCGCCTGCGGGCGCGGCGAGCCGGCGCGGCTCGTGAGGAAATCGACGAGCGCTCGCGTGGTGCCCGCGGGCTCGTCGTCCCAGACGAAGTGCCCGGCGTCCGCGAACACCACGAGCTCGGAACCGGGCAGCTCCTCGTGGAAGCGATCGGCCATGCGCGCGCTCGCGAAGCGGTCCTGCGCTCCCCACAGGATCAGCGCCGGCAGGTCCAGTGCGGCGAGACGGCCTTCGTAGGGCTCGAGCTTCTCGAACTCGCCCGAGCGGTAGAGCTCGAGATGGCCGAGCCGGCGCGTGTCATCGGCGAACCCCTTCCAGTACTCGGCGAGCGCCTCGTCGCTCATGCCGCTCGAGACGGCACGCATCGCCGCCGCGAAGCCGTCGCGCGTGTAGCCGCGGATCAGCTTCTCACCCTCGCCGGGCGTGCGCATCACGTTCGCCAGGTCATGCCAGCGCCGATCGGCGAAGAAGCCTCCGTCGGATATCACCAGCGCGTTCGCGGCGCCGGGATGGTCGCAGGCCCAGCGCAGTCCGATCGCAACGCCCCAGTCGTGAGTGACCAGCACAACCGGACCCAGCTCGAGCTCGCGCACGAACCGCTCGAGCGCCTCGATGTGACGCTCCCAGGTCGCCGGTGGATCGGGCTCGGAGTCGCCGAATCCGGGCAGATCGGGGGCGAGCCCCCACCAGCCTGCCCGTGCGACGGCCTCGAGCGCGGCCTCCCACATGAACGAGGACTCCGGATAGCCGTGCACGAACAGCGCCACACGCTCGCCGGGCTCGCCGGCAGACCGGTAGGCCAGATCCCCCGCTCTGCCGAGCCTGCTCACGTGCTCCATTCTATGGGCGTGCTTGGATCTGGTTGCGCACAAGGGCGGTCTCGATGAGCGCCGACGCCCTCAGGGCGGTCCCCGCGCCCGCCGCCGCGCAGCGCCGCCCCTCGCTCGGCGTCGTGTTCGGCGGGCTGCTGCTGGTGATGTTCCTGGCCGCGCTCGACCAGACGATCGTGGCCACCGCGCTGCCGACGATCGTGGGAGACCTCGGCGGCCTCGACCACATCTCCTGGGTCGTGACCGCCTACCTGCTCGCGCAGACGGTCGTCACGCCGCTGTACGGGAAGCTCGGCGACATGTACGGGCGCAAGATCGTGCTGCAGTCGGCGCTCGTCGTGTTCCTGGCGGGCTCAGCTCTGTGCGGCCAGAGCCAGAGCATGGATGAGCTGATCGCGTTTCGCGCCTTGCAGGGACTGGGCGGCGGCGGGCTGATCGTGAGCGCTCAGGCGGCGATCGGCGATGTCGTACCGCCGCGCGAGCGCGGCCGCTACACGGGGCTGTTCGGCGCGGTGTTCGGCCTGGCCAGCGTGGCCGGGCCGCTGCTCGGCGGCTTTCTCACGAGCCACCTGAGCTGGCGCTGGATCTTCTACGTCAACCTGCCGCTCGGCGTGCTGGCGCTGTTCGTGCTGGGAGCCACCCTGCCCGCGGTGTCCGAACGCGTGCACCACACGATCGACTACCTCGGCACGGCGCTACTCGGGGCCGGCCTCGCGGCGATCGTGCTCGCGGCCTCGCTCGGCGGCACCTCCGAGCCGTGGGGCTCGCCGCTGATCATCGGCCTGGCGGTCGGCGGGGCGCTGCTGCTGGCGCTGTTTCTGCTCGCCGAGCGCCATGCGCGCGAGCCGGTGCTGCCGCCGCGCCTGTTCGCCAATCGCGTGTTCGCCACCACGAGCGCCGTCGGCTTCATCGTCGGCTTCGCGCTGTTCGGCGCTGTCACCTATCTGCCGCTGTTCCTGCAGGTCGTCCAGGGCGCCAGCCCGACCGGCTCGGGCCTGCAGCTGCTGCCGCTGATGATCGGCCTGTTGATCACCTCGATCGCCTCGGGTCAGGTGATCACGCGCACCGGCCGCTACAAGGCGTTTCCGATCGCCGGCACGGCGGTGATGGTGATCGGCCTCTACCTGCTCTCGACGATGGACGCGAGCACCGGCAAACAGATCACCGCGGCGTTCATGTTCGTGCTCGGCCTGGGCCTCGGGATGGTGATGCAGGTGCTCGTGCTCGCCGTCCAGAACGCGGTCGACTACGGCGACCTCGGCGTTGCCACGTCAGGGGCGACGCTGTTTCGCTCGATCGGAGGCTCGCTCGGCACCGCGATCCTCGGGGCGATCTTCGCCAATCGGCTGCGCAACGAGCTCACCAGCCTGCTCCCGGGCGGCGCCGCCTCACACCTCGGCGGCAGCACACAGGTCAACCCGAAGCAGATCGACGCGCTGCCGCCACCGCTGCGAGCCTCCTACCTGCACGCGTTCACCAGCTCGCTCAACACGGTGTTCGAGGTCGCCGCCGCGGTCGCGCTGGTCGCGTTCGCGGTGTCCTGGCTGATCGCCGAGCTGCCACTGCGCGACACGGTCGCCACCGACGATCACGCCCGCACCTATGTCGCGCCGCGAGATGCCGACTCACTGGTCGAGATCGTCAACATGATCGGCCGCATGGACCGTCGCGAGGGGGCGCGCGAGATCGTGCAGCGCGTTGCCGCACGGGCCGACGTGGAGCTGAGTCCGGCTGCCTGCTGGCTGCTCGCGCGCCTCAGCGATCCCGACTGCCCGGAGATACCGGCGCTCGCTGCGGCGTTCGCGATCGATCAGCGGCACCTCCAGCAGGCCGAGCACGAGCTGCTGAAGAGGCAACTGCTCGTGGCCTCGGACAGGGCCCGCTCGGGCTTTGAGCTGAGCGCCGCCGGCCACGCCACGCTCGAGCGGCTCACGAGGACCGGCGAACAGCGCCTGTCCGAACTGCTCGAGTGCTGGCGCCCGCAGGAGCACGAGGACCTGGCGCGGCTGATCGCCGCGCTCGCGCGCGAATTCTTCGTCGACGCCTCGGCGCTGGACCGGCGCCCGGCCGTCGCGGGCGCGCCGATGTAGACGAGCTGCAAGCGTGACGTCCGCGAGCTCCGAGCGTGACGTCGGCTGAACGAGCGCTCGTGCAGCTGGGCGGCGGGCGAGCAGGTTCGCCTATGCCTATAGGTTTGGGGTCGTGTACGTGAACCCCCACTTCGCCGAGCGCGAGCTGCCGGTGCTGCACGACACGATCGAGCAGGTTCGCTTCGGCGCGCTCGTGCTGTGCGCCAGTGGCCCGCTCGCGGCCCACGTCCCGTTCGTGCTGCACCGCGAGCAGGGGCCGTGGGGCACGCTCGCCGCGCACGTCGCGCGCAACGATCCGCTCGCGCGCCACCTGCGTGAGCGGCCCGAGGCGCTTGTGATCTTCGCCGGCGCGCGCGCGTACGTCTCGCCCCGCTGGTACCCGAACGGCGGCCTGCCGACCTACAACTACATCGCCGTACACGCCTATGGCCGGCCCCAGGTGATCGAGGAGCGCGCCGGCGTCCTCGCCCATCTCGGCGAGCTCGCCGCGGTCCACGAGCGCGGCTGCGCGCGCCCGTGGACGCTCGCCGATGCCGACCAGGCCGCGCTCGAGGATCTGCTCGCGCACATCGTCGCGTTCACGATCGAGATCGAGGCGATCCAGGGCAAGCGCAAGCTCAGCCAGAACCGCGCCGGCGAGGACCGCCAGGGCGTGATCCGCGGCCTGCGCGAGCGAGCTGCCGGCGATGACGCGGCCTGCGACGAGCTGGTGATCGCCGAGGCGATGGGCGTATATCGGTATCGATCGGACGAGACGCAGAGCCTGGTCGAGCCTCCCAGCGGCTGACGGCGACGGGCGCGGCCTGGAGGATCGAGTGACGGGCGCGGGTGCGAGCGCACGCGGGCTCTCCGAGCCCGCGTGCGCCGCGTGCCAGCCGGGTGATCGGCGTCAGGGATCTCCCAGATGGGGGTGGTCCCGGGCCAGTGCTAGTCCACCACCTCGAGGGCCGTGATGGGCCTGTATCCGACCGGGCCGACGATTCTCCACACGCCCGTGAAGAGCGCGTCTGGTTCGAGGAAATTCGAGTGTTCATCGAAGTATTCCTGACCGAACTGCAATCTGCCGGCTCCGACGAGCGCAACGATCGAGCCCGAGATCTCTTCGGGTTCCGCGCCGCTGCAGGACAGCACGAAGTGGACGCCTTCGGTCACGTCCTGTTGCTCGGAGGTGAGAAAGCCGGACCATGGCAGGCCTTCGGCGGCGATTTCGGGTTTGGTGTGTGGCGCACAGCGCTTGAAGGAGTTCAGATGTTCCAAGCCGACTTCAACTCGGCAGCGGTCGAAGTGCAATTCGGTGATCTCGCTGTAGCCACCCTCACCTTCAGCGTTGGCGATTCCCCCGGCGCCTCGGGTCGAACATGTGGTCCTGAAGCCGTAGCTGCCAAGGTAGATCGAGCTCATGCCGTGGAATTCGACGGGCAGTATTTCCGTGAGAATCTGCTTGTGCGCATACCAGTAGGTGTCGCTTTCGGCCTGGGCCGCTGCCGGGGCGAGCACAAGCACGGCAGCTGTTGCGATCGGGGCACAGAGCGCCATCAGCCTCTTCATCGTGGTCTCCTCTCTTGGGCTCCCAGACGGACGTCACAAGCCCGTGGTCAAAGGTCCTTACCGCCTGCCATCATCCGTTCGCGTCGCCGGGCCGGCCATGGTGCGAGCGCTACCGTGCAGGTCGGGCGCGTCCTACGCTCGGGGTAGGGATATCCCTACCCCGGCGACGGTGCCGTGCGGGTCGCCGATGTGCTGGCCGGCGGGTTTGCCGGAGGGGGCGGCGGGATCGCTGCGAGCTCGCGATCCGTTCCGATCGCGATCACGGGGTGCTGAGCGGGCTTCAGCCAGCGCAGCAGCTCGAGCAGGCGCGCCCGCGGGAGCGCCACGCATCCTTCGGTTGCGCCACCGACCCAGCTGTGCAGGAAGATGCCCGAGCCCAACGCGTTCAGGCCCGCGATCGTCGGGTCGATGTTGAACTCGATCACGGCGAAATAGGGGTAGGCAACGGTCTCGGTCCACAGCGCCTCAGACCAGGCCGCGAACGCCGGCGTGGATCTGCAGCGGACGTGTACGAAGCGGTTGTACTGAGGCGAATAGGGATCCTCGTCCCACCAGTCGCCGCACACCAGCCGGTGATAGGCATAGTGCAACCCACCGGGGTTGTGTTCGTTCCCGTACATCGTCGCGCCGAGGCCGAACACGCCGATCGGCGTGGCATGGTCCCCCTCGCGCCGCGCCTCGGCAGGCACGAGGTGGCCCGAGCCCGTCTCGGCCTGCCAGCCCGAGAAGACGGCCCGCCACGGCGACGAGCTGCTCGCCCGTTCGTAGGCGCGCAGCGATGCCAGGTAGCCGGGTGCGGGCGGGTCGGAGGATGGGCTCGATACCACGATCAGCTGATCGGCATCGGCGGGGAGCTGCAACTGTCCCGCGTCCGCGGGCGCTGGCTGGGCCGCGACGGGCGCCAGCTGCTGCGATGCCATCGCGTGTGTCGTGAGCAGCGCTGCCGTGAGGCCGGCGAGCCCCGCGACAGACGCGAGGCCGGCGAGCCTCGCGACAGACCTGAGGCCGGCGAGCCTCGCGAGAGCCGTGAGGCCGGCAAGGCTCGCAACAGCCGCGAGGCAGGCGAGGCTCGCCAGGGTCAAGTGTCGAGCGGTCGCGATCCGCTGAACATACCTCGCGTCGCCATCTTTATTTATCTCCGCCGTAGTTCGTCTTGAGCCAACGGCAACGCGCGTGTGTCAAGGTCTCTGCATGACTGGCAACGGCCGCCCCCGACACATGCTCCTGCGCGGCGTCCTCATCACCGCGGTGGCGGCGATCGTCGGCGTGGTCGCCGGGCATTTCATCTGGAGCGCCTCGCCAACGCTGCGCCTGACCCCGGCCTCCAGCCGCTCGGTCGGCGTGTTTGGACCGTCGGGGACGAGTCGCGGGCTGGGCGCCGGTGAAGGCGCCGGCGAACAGGGCGCGGGGCAGGGCTCGGCTGGCGGCCGGTATGGCTATGGTGGCGGCCTGTTCGGCCCGGGCAGTTCGGGTGAAAGCGGCGGATCGGGTGAAAGCCGCGGATCAGGTGAAAGCGGCGGCTCCGGTGAAGCCGGAGGCTTCGGTGAAGGCGGCAGCTCGAACGCAGGCGTCGGCTCGGGCGAACGCTCGAGCGAAGGCGGCGGCTCCGGTGAAAACGGCGAAAGCGGCTCGGCGGGCTCGGCGGGCTCGACGGGCGGCGTCTCGAGCGCCGTCACCACGAAGGTCGATCCCGCGCTCGTGGACATCGACACCGACCTGGGTCTGGAGGGCGGCGAGGCGGCCGGCACCGGCATGGTCGTCACCCCCGAAGGCGAGGTGATCACGAACAACCACGTGATCACCGGCGCGACCAAGATCACCGCCACCGACGTTGGTAGTGGCACGACCTATCCGGCACGTGTGGTCGGCTACAGCCACAACCACGACATCGCCGTGCTCCAGCTCGAAGGCGCTTCGAACCTGAAGACGGTGAGCATCGGCGACGCCACGTCGCTGCAGGTCGGACAGGGCATCGCGACGATCGGCAATGCCGGCGGCGTCGGCGGCACGCCGAGCGCCACCAGCGGTCAGATCGCGGCGCTCGATCAGTCGATCACCGCAGGCGACGACATCGACGGAACCCAGGAGCACCTGAGCGGCCTGATCCAGCTGAACGGCGACCTGCAGCCGGGTGACTCCGGCGGGCCGCTCGTCAACGGCGCCGGCGAAGTCGTCGGTATGGACACGGCTGCCTCGAGCACCTTCCAGTTCGAATCCTCGGCCGACGAGGGCTTCGCGATCCCGATCAACCAGGTCGAGACGATCGCCCACGAAATCGGCGAAGGACAGAGCTCGGGCGGCGTTCACATCGGCGCGACCGGGATGCTCGGCGTGCTGATCCAGAGCCAGGGCAGCGAAGGCGCGCTCGTCGAGGACGTGCTGTCGGGCGGTCCCGCCGCCGGCGCAGGTCTGACCGGCGGCGATCTCATCACCGGGCTCGATGGCAGCGCCGTGAGCTCGCCGACGGTCCTGACGGACCTGCTCCTGGAAAAGCATCCGGGTGATCGTGTCACCGTCAGCTGGCAGACCCGAGAAGGCGTGCGCCAGACGGCGACGATCACGCTCGCCAGCGGACCGCCGCAATAGCCGCGCCGGTCATGAGCGCGGCTTGCCCTCGCTGAAACGCTCGAGCCCGTCGTCGGGGATCGGCTCCCAGGGCGCCGCGTAGGCGACGTACGCCCGCCAGCTCGGCCTGACGCCTGGGTCGCCGTCGAAGGCGCTCATGCGCACGCTCATCTGCGCCGGCTGATCCGGGTTGCGGCTGAACAGGTGCGCGCCGCACTCCCCGCAGAACAGCTTCTCGAAGCCGCCGCCCGGCGGGTGCCAGGCCTTCAGCAGATCCTCGCCCTGCAGCAAGCTGAAGGTGCGCCCGTCGATCCGCGCCTGCGCCGAGCTGGCAGTGCCGGTGCGTCGCTGGCAGCGGGTGCAGTGACAGTAGCCGGCGTCCCTCGCCGGCTCGCTGAGCTGAAAGCGCACGCCGCCGCAGAGGCAGCCGCCGGTCATCGAGGGTTCGCTCACGCCCGACAGTCTGCCACGGCCTGCGCGCCCTGCGGCTCCGCGTCCGGCGCATAAGCCGGTTTCGCATTCAGCCAGCGACGGCGCGCCTCGCGCGCGCCCAAGGAGCCGAGCTCGGCGATGAATGCGCCTCGATCAGTGCCGCGCCTCGCGAGTACCCGAGCGCTCGCGCCGAGCACGCAGGGCGGAGTGAGCACGCCCGAGGGCCGCACGCGATGGTTGAGCACGTCGAAGAACAACCCGGCCCTGCCCTCACGTCGTAGACCGCGCAGAACCTCGACCAACACGGTCGGCACGGCGCCGGCCTGTTCGAGGTCATACGCGAGCCAGTAGTGCTCGGCGAACTCGCGGTCGCGCCAGCTCCCCCAGCGCGCCATCGCGCGGTCGAGCTCCGCGTCGGAGCCACCGAGCGCGCTGACGATCGCGCTCGCGAGCGTCTCGGCCTGCAAGAACGCATCGCCGATCCCGCGCCCGGGGGCCGGGCTCTTGAAGTGACCCGCGTCCCCACATAGCACCCATCCTGGACCTGACGCCTGGCGGAAGAAGCCCTCGAAGCTGAACGCCCCGATTGCGCTGCCGGCCGGATCCGCTGCGGAGATCACCTCGGCGATCGGCTCGCACAGCCGGGCGCGCTGCATGAACGCCTCGTCGCGGTCGGCCTGGAAGGCGGCACGCTCACTCAGTTCCGGCCAGATCAGCACCTGGTAGAGGCCGCTGTCGGACGGAAGCCCGAGGATGAAGTGCTCGTCCCAGCGCTGGGACAGGAACGTCGGCTCGGCCTGCGTGTTCTCGAAGAACCTCCAGAACAACAGCCGCTGGTTGGGCGTCACGTTGTAGCGGCGCGCCCCGGCGAGTCGCGCGACGGTCGACCGGCGTCCGTCGGCGCCGACCACGAGCCTGCCGACCACATCGGCCTCGCTGCCATCTTTGCGCACGCGCACCCCCGTGACGCGACCGCCGTGCTCGATCAGACCGACCACCTGAGCGCCCGTATGCAGCTCGGCGCCCGCCTCCCTGGCCGCGTCGGCGAGGATCGGGTCGAGCAGCGGCCGGCGCACGGACGCGATCCCGCCCGGATCGCCGGGCAGGCGCGGAAGCTCGATAGCCAGATCGACGTCTTCGATGCGCGTGTCGGTTCGCATCACCATCGGCGCTCCGGTAGCACGCAGCGACTCGATCACGCCGAGGCGGTCGAGAAACGCCAGGGCGTCCGCCTCGAACAGGTGGCTCGAGAGTGTGTCGCTGGGGAACTGCGCGCGCTCCAGCACCGTCGCGCGCACGCCCTTGCGAGCCAGCAGCGCCGCCAGCGGCGAGCCGGCACAGCGCGCTCCGACGATCACCACGTCGGTGGACTCGCTCATCGGATCCCGGCGGCGGCCTTGGCTTGCGGGCTCATCGAACTCCTGCGGCGGCCTTGGTCTGCGCGCTCATCGGGCTATCCTTTCTGCAAATGCGTACCTAACGACCGTTAGGTATGTGCCGGCGAAGCTACCTAATCAACGTTAGGTTGTCAAGCGCGAACACCAAACCGACGCCGCGCAAGCGCCTGAGCGCGCAGCAGCGGCGCGAGTTGATCGAAGCGGCCGCCAGCGAGCTGTTTGCCGAGCGCGGCTACACCGCGACCTCGATCGACGAGATCGCCCGGCGCTCGGGCGTCACGGCCCCGGTCGTCTATGACCACTTCGACTCCAAGCTCGAGCTCCACCGCTGCCTGCTCGAGCGCCACTACGCCGAGCTGCGCGGGCTGTGGCGCGAGCAGCTGGCCGGCGACGATCCCGCCGAGCAGCGCATCCCGCGCGCGATCGACGCCTGGTTCGAGTACGTGGAGGCGCATCCGTACGCCTGGAGGATGCTGTTTCGCGACACCACCGGTGAGCCCGACGTTCAAGTGGCCCACAGCGACGTGATGGCGCAGAGCCGGGCCGCGATCACGCCGCTGTTCCTGGCCCAGCCGGGCGTCGGCGAGCTGGTCGGCGCCGACGGCGATGCGCTCGACATGGCATGGGAGGTGATGCGCGCCGTTCTGCAGGGTCTCGCGCTGTGGTGGTACGAGCACCGGCACGTTCCCCGCGCCCAGGTCGTCGCCACCGCCATGAACGCGCTGTGGATCGGTTTCGAGCGGCTGCAGCGCGGCGAGAGCTGGGAAGCCCAGACGCTCGAGCCGGCGCCCGGAGAGTGATGGCGAGGCTCAGGCCGGCGCGCGGGCTGTGACGGCCCAGGTGCGGTGCGGAACCACGAGCGGATCTGCCGGGAACCGTTCCTTCAGCATCTCCTGCAGCTCGCGCGCGCAGGCTCGCACGCCGTCCTCGTCCAGGGTCCCCCCGACCGGGGCGCTCGCGCGAATGCGACCGACCCAGGACTCGGGCGAATATCGAGCCTGCAGGTCAAACGAGAAGGTCTCGATGTCCCTGAACCCAGCGCCCTGCAGATCGCTCAACCACTGCGGGTAGATCCCCGTCCCGCCGGCGAACCGCCACGGGCCGTGCGCGGCTTCGCCGGGCGGCGTGTAGCGCAGAACGATCTCGTGGGTGGCCTCAACGACGCCGCCGGGAATCGTCAGCCAGTCGAAGTGGGCGATCACGACGCTGCCCTCGCCGGTGAGCAACCGCGCCACCTCGCGCGCGGCGGCCGGCCGGTCGAACCAGTGCCAGCACTGGCCGGCGCTGACGACGTCGAGCTCGCCGCTCGGCAGGCCGGTCGCTTCCGCTGGAGCCTGCACGTAGTCGATCCGCACTCCGGCCTCGCGATCGAGCCGCGCGGCCTGCTCGAGCAGCGGCTCCGCGATGTCCACGCCGGTGACGGCGCACCCGTGCTGGGCGAACAGGCGCGCGAGGCTGCCCGTGCCGGTACCGAGATCGGCCACGCGCGAGCCGGCGCGCACGATGTCTCGCGCTGCCAGCTCGTCAAGCAGCCGTGGCGGGAATCCGGCGCGGTGGCGCGCGTAGTCGGCGGCGGTCCGGGCGAAATCAGGCGGGCGCGCGACCATCTGACCGTGAGGATAGGCGGCGCGGCTCAGGCGATCATGGTGACGCCGGGCGGTTGCGCGCGCCGACGATGTCGCATCGACGGTGTCCCTCAGCACGTCCCCTAGCACGGCGTGCGCGCGCGCACGCGCACGCGCACGCGCGTGCGTCGCTCAACGCGGACCTGCCGCCCACAGGTGCTGCAGCGCATACGCGCGCCACGGCCTCCAGCGCTCGGACATCGCGGCGACCTCGCTCGGCCTGGCCGGCTGCCCGAGCCTGGCGATGGCGCGCACGACGCCCAGATCGGTGGGCAGGAACGCGTCGGGATCCGCGAGCGCGCGCATCGCGATGTACTCCACAGTCCAGGGCCCGATGCCGGGGATCGCGAGCAACGCGGCGCGCGCCTCGGCGCGGTCGCTGCCCGGATCGATCACGACCTCGCCCAGCGCCAGCGCTGCGGCGAGTGCCTGCAGCGTTCGGCGGCGACGCGCCGGGCCGGACAACGTGCTCGAGCCGGCCGCGGCGATCGCGTGCGGGGTGGGGAAGAGGTGGGTCAGCGAGCCGATCGGGCTCGGCAGCGGCTCACCGAGGGCGCGCGTCAGACGGCCGGCGGTCGTGCGGGCCGCCGCGACCGACACCTGCTGACCGAGCACGGCGCGGATCGCCAGCTCTGCGCCGTCGACCGTTCCCGCGACACGCAACCCCGGTCGGCGACGCACGAGCGGCGCGAGCAGGGGATCCTCGGCGAGGTGGGCGTCGGGCGCGGCCGGATCGCAGTCGAGGTCGAGCAGGCGCCGGCAGCGACCGACCGCCGCGCCGAGGTCGCGCAGATCGGCCAGCGTCAAGGCGCACTCGATCCAGCGCTCGTCGCGCCTGCTCAGTTGGGCGACGCCCCAGCCGTGCGGCAGGCGCAGCGTGCGCCGGTAGCTATCCCCGCTCACCTCCTCGACACCCGCCACGGCGCGCGGCGCGAGGAACGCGAGCATGTCGCTCCAGTCCAGCGGATCCCTGTAGGCGAGATGCACACTCAGCGCCCCCGAGCCGTCGCCGTGCGCGTCCGCGCTCCTGCGGCGCAGCTCGGTCGGCGTCCGTCCGTAAGTCGTCTTGACCGTGTCGTTGAACTGGCGCACGCTCGCAAAGCCGGCGGCGTGCGCCACGTCGATCAGCGCCAGGCGTGTCGTCTGGATCAGCATGCGGGCGCTCTGCGCGCGCTGCGCTCGCGCAAGCGCGAGCGGCCCGGCGCCAAGCTCCGCGCGAAGCTGGCGGTGAAGGTGACGCTCGCTGTAAGCGAGCCGGCGCGCCAGCCCTGCCACGCCCTCGCGGTCCGCGACGCCGTCGGCGATCAGGCCGACCGCGCGAGCAGCCAGATCGCCGCGACGGTTCCACTCGGCAGACCCCGGCGCCGCGTGCGGCTGACAGCGCAGACAGGCGCGAAAGCCGGCGTTCTGCGCCGCCGCGGCCGTCGGGTAGAAGCGCACGTTCTCGCGCTTGGGCGTGATCGCCGGACAGCTCGGGCGGCAGTACACGCCGGTCGAGGTGACGGCCACGAAGAACTCGCCATCGAAGCGCCGGTCGCGACTGCGCAGCGCCTCGTACATGACGTCGGGCTCGCGCCTCGCCGCGTCGAGCTCAGCAACGCCACGCTTGCGTCTCGCCACATCGAGCTCAGGCTCGAGCACGTTGGGCTCGCGTCTCACGGATGCAGTATGGACGCTCGCACTGGCGGGTTTCGGACATGGACGGCTTGCCGGATGTTCCCGTCCGATTCGCGCCAGACGCGGCCGGGCCGAACAGGCAGCATGCGCTCGCATGAACGCACAAACAGATCCGGACGTCGAGCACGAGCACGCCGATCTCGGTGTGGTTCGTGTGCACTACGTTCACGCCGGTGCGGGGCCGCTGATCGTGTTGCTGCACGGGTTCCCTCAGTGCTGGTACATGTGGCGCCACCAGCTGGCCGACCTCGCGCACGACCACCTCGTCGTGGCGCCGGACCTGCGCGGCTACAACCTCTCATCGAAGCCCGAGGGCATTCACGAATACGGTCCCTGGGCCGCCGCGCGAGACCTCGAGGCGCTGGTCGAAGCGCTCGGCCACGATCGTTTCGTGCTCGTGGGTCACGACTGGGGTGCTGCGACGGCCTGGACGTTCGCACTGCACCACCCGCAGCTGCTCGAAGCGCTGGTGATCCTGGCCACGCCCCATCCGGCCACGTTCGACCGCGCGCTGCGCGATGACCCCGAACAGCAGCGGGCCAGCGAGTATCTGCTCGGCCTGCGCCGTGCACAGATCGAGCCGTTGCTGGCCGCCGACGAGTTCGCGGCGCTGCGCGCGACCCTTGACCAGCCGTTCCTGGATGCCCAGGCGCGGGCCTGCTACCTCGAGAGCTGGCGTCAGCCCGGCGCGCTGAGCGGCATGCTGCGCTGGTACCAGCGCGAGGGGCTTGGTCCACCCGAGGACGACACTCCGGCACGCGGCAACTACGCGCCCGAGATAGCGCCGCTCACGGTCTCTGCGCCGACGCTCGTGATCTACCCGAGCGCCGACATCTACACGAGACCGCCGGCCCATCGAGGCCTCGAGCGCTACGTGCCCGACCTCACGTTTCACACCGTCAAGGGCGCCTCGCACTGGATCGCCGAGGAGCTCCCGCAGCTGGTGAACGAGCAGATCCGCGAGCACCTGGCGCGCACAGGCGCCGGCCGCGCTCAGCCCTCCGCTACGGCGTGAAGCAGCTCGGCGAGCGGACCGGGCGCTGACAGCATCGCCCAGTGGCCGGTGGGCAGGTCGTAGAGCTCCCAATCGTCCTCGGCGAACGCCGCCACGCGCGCGTCGCGCTCGGCGATCAGGCTGCGCACGCTCGCGGCATCGATCCCTCCCGCGCTGCAGAAGATCGCGACGCGGCGTACGCCCGGTGGCTTCTGGCTGGAGAGGCTCACGGGCGAGGTCATGGTCGCGTACGGCTGGGGAGTCGCGCGGCTTGCGATCAGCTGCAGATGCTCGTCGCTGAGCCCACTTGCGCTGCCGAACGTGCCGGACAGCAGCACCTCGCGGTCGGGCACCGGCCAGCGCCATCCGTCTCCGTGCTCGCGCACGATACGGCTCTGCTGCTCGCGCAGCTCAGGCGGCTGCACGTCGACGATCGCCGTGCCGTTCGGGAGCGGGCCTGTGTCCAGGTAGGCGACCGCATTGAATCGCTCGGGCCGGCGATCGGCGACCGCGGTGACGACCGTGCCGGCATAGCTGTGGCCGACCAGCAAGGCGTCCTTCAAGGCCTCGTAGTCGAGCAGGTTCACCACGTCCGCGATGTGCGTCTCGAGGTCGACCCCAGCGTGCGCGAGGTGAACGCGCTCGCCCAGACCGGTGAGCGTCACCGGATAGACGACATGGCCGTACGAGCGCAGCTGCGCCGCCGCGTCTTGCCAGGCCCAGCCTCCGAGGCATGCTCCCGGGACGAGCACGATCGGTCGCGGCATGCGCTACCGGTCCTGCTTGCGTGCGCCACGCTCGCGCTGTTGCCCGCGCCCGCCCGGATCGCTCTGTTCCTGGGCGCCCTCTCCGGCCGCCAGCCAGGACAGCAGCGCCGAACGTGAGAAGCGCCATTCCTCACCGAACGCGCGACCGGGCAGGTCGCCGGCGGCGGCCCGTGCTTGGATCGCCTCGACCGGGAGGCGCAGCAGCGCGGCTGCCTCCTCGAGCGTCAGCACGTCCTCGCCGCGGGCGTCCTCCGCGAGCTCGATGTGGCCGACCGCGAGCTGGTCGGCGAGCAGCTCGCTCACCACATGCTGCTTGCGACGGCCGGTCGAGCCGACCAGGCGATCAAGCGCCGCGGCCTGGTCGCGCGGCAGCCTCACGAACAGCGGAACGCGCTCTTCGGCCACAGGGCGATGATATCAGTTTGATATCTGTCGCTATTGTCTCAGCCGAGTCGGGGATCCCGGGCCCGAGATCGGGGCAGAGAGGTCGGGCTTTGACGATCCATGCGCTCGCTTGGTGGTGCGATCGCCCGCGCGGGGGGTTTCCTGGGCTTCCTGACCCTATCCTCGCGAGGCCCGCGCGTGAAACTCCGGCTCGAGCACGTCATAACCGACGAACTCGAACAGGCGCACACAGCGCTCGAATGGCTTTGGTGGGGCGTCCAAGCGGTTGACGCCGACACCGAACGGCGGCGAATCCTCGAACGCCAGCTCCTCGAAGCCCTCGCGTGCGAAGGTCTCGCGGATGTACGGCGTTGCATCGGGCGGGTGGCGATGCCGGGTCCAGATGACCGTCGCCGCCGGCGCGGTCAGGCGCGGGAGGTTGGCGATCGTGCTGGCGATGTCGGCCCGTGAGATGTTGCCGAACACGCCGCACACCAGCACAAGATCCGCGGGCACGGCGCCGACGTAGGCGTCGGTGATCGAGGCGTCCGCGATCGCGACCTCGACCTGCGCGAGCCCGGCCTCGCGGATCGTGGCTTGCGCCTGGGTGGCGTTGTGCTCGTCGAGCTCGACGAGGCGGGCCGTGACCTGCTCGCACCGGGGGTGCTCGGCGAGCACGCCGAGGAGATCGTGGCCTTGACCCGCGCACACGCTGATCACGCGCACCGGCCCGGGCGGTGCGTCGTCTAGAGCGTGGCGCACTTGGCGCTGGACGACTGCCAGGCGGCGGCCGAGCGCCGACTCGGGGTCGGCATAGTCCTCGTGCCACGCGCGCCAATCCACTACGTCCGAGAGCGTACCGTCCGAGCGCGCGCCGGACGTTGTGCACCAGATCGTCGCTGCTCACAGTGCGCACCCCGTCGGCTGAGCCCCTGGGCCTAAGCTGCGTCGGTGAGGATTGAGACCGAACGCCTGCTGCTGCGACCGCTCGTGATGGCCGACCTCGACGAGTTCGTGGAGATGCACCGCGACGCCGAGGTCGTGCGTTTCGTGCGGGCGCTCGACCGCGCACAGGCGAGCGAGCGTCTGGCCGCGAACGAAAGCGAATGGAAGCTCCGCGGTCACGGAATGCTGACCGTTCTCGAGCGCTCGAACAACCGCTTCTTGGGTCGCGTGGGGCTGAAGTATTGGCCGCAGTTTCGGGAGACCGAGGCAGGATGGGTGCTGCGCCGCGAGGCCTGGGGGCGCGGGTATGCGACCGAGGCGGCCCAGGCCTGCGTCCACTTGGGGTTTACGAGTCTGAGCCTCACCTACATAACCGCGATGATCGCCCCCGAGAACGAGCGCTCGATACGTGTCGCGCAACGGCTCGGGTTCGAACCCGCTCGCGAAGATGAGCTGCTCGGCGATCCGGTTATCGTCTACATGCTTGCGCCGGCACGACAGTCAGGCGTCCAAGATGCGGGCCCGTAGCTGTTGGGCAAGCGCATCGGCCGTGGCCCGTGGACTGCGCGTGCCGTTTTCGATCACGTGACTCTCGAGCGGGCCGAGATCGGAGAGCTGGCGCCACAGATGCTCGACCACGTCGGCGTCCGAGGGCCGGTCTGAGACGCGTCCCCGGGTTCGCCCCAGACAGACCTCGAGCGGCGCGCGCAGCACCGCATATGCGACCCGGTGTCCAGCGGCGCCGAGCGAGTCGCGCAGCGGCTCCAAGAACCAGCTCGGCATGATGATTCCGTCGACGATCGTGAAGTAGCCCGCGTCGGCGTACCCGACCGCGGCCCGGGCGACGATGCCCATCACGATCGTGTTCTGCTCGTGCGACTCCGGCTTCCATGGTGCGACGTACCCGGACTGGATGAAATGGAAGAACTGGTCGGACTCGAGATGAACGGCGCGCTCGCATTTCGCCGCGAGCAGGCCGGCGACGGTGGTCTTGCCCGAGCCGGGGGCTCCCGTGAGAATCAAGATCGGCGTCGAGCCAGGCTCGTGCATGCGCTGAAGCTATCGCGCAGGGGCACCAACGCGGACGAGCGGTCAATCGAGGGTGATCCTCTGACCATGGTCCATGCGAGCCATACCGAGGCGAGCCGCGCGCGCGGCCACGTGGCCGCGCCGGGCTGGGGTTCGCGCGGCCCCACAATTCGCCTGCGCCACGACGTACGCTTGTGAGCGTGACCAACATCAACGAACCCGTCTACGACGAGCCGCGCGAGCAGCCGGGCTTTCGCTGCCGCCGCGCTCGCCTGAGCCGCCAGGCCGGGAGCGACCGGTTGGGGTTGAGCCTGTGGGAGCTGCCGCCCGGCGAAGCCGCCTATCCGTTCCACTACCACCTCGCCGAGGAGGAGCTCGTGGTGGTGCTCGAAGGAGCGCCGAGCCTGCGCAGCCAGAACGGGGGGCGCGAGCTGTCAGAGGGGGAGGTGGTGCCATTCCTTCGCGGCGAGCAGGGCGCCCACCAGCTCGTGAACCAAACCGAGCGAATCGTGCGGTTCCTCGCGTTCAGCACCAACGGCGAGCCCGACATCGTGATCCGCCCCGACTCGGGCACGATCGGCGCCTACGAGCGCCTGTCCGAGGGCGGCGGGCTTCGAGTCGTGTTTCGCGAGGCGGACGCCGTCGACTACTACGAGGGAGAGCAGCCGCCGAGCTGAGGATCGATCCAGCCGAGGATCGATCCGGAACCCAATAGGGTCGCCACATGGTGCGGGTGGACTACGAGCGGCACGGGCGCACGTACAGCCGATTTCGCCGGACCGACCCGCGCATCGCCGCACGCATCCACGCGGCCCTCGGCGATGCGCGCACGGTTGTCAACGTCGGGGCCGGAACCGGCTCGTATGAGCCGGACGATCGTTGGGTCCTGGCTGTCGAGCCGAGCCCGACGATGCGCGCGCAGCGGCCCGCGGGCGCGGCGCCGGCGATCGCCGGGCGTGCCGAGGCGCTGCCGCTCGACGACGACGCCGTCGATGCCGCGATGGCGTGCGTGACGATCCACCACTGGCAGTCTCCGCCCTCCGGACTCGCCGAGCTGCGGCGCGTGGCGCGCGGGCCGGTGGTGGTGTTCACGTTCGAGCTCGAGCACCTTCCCGCCTGGCAGCTCGAGTTCCTGCGCGAGGGAGTCGCCAAGGAGCTGCCCCGATTTCCGGCGATTGCGGACGTCGCGGCGGCGCTCGGAGGTCGCACGCGCGTCGAGCACATCCCCACGCCCGGCGACTGCGTCGACGGCTTCTTCGAGGCGTTCTGGCGACGCCCGGAGATGCTGCTCGACCCCGAGATCCGCGGTGCCCAGTCGGTCTGGGCGCTGTTGGAGCCCGCGGAAGAGCAGCGCGTCGTCGACCGGCTCGCCGGCGCCCTCGAGTCCGGGGAGTGGGATGCCGAGCACGGTCATCTGCGCGCGCGCGACAGCTTCGACGGCGCGCTGCGACTGGTCGTGTCCGAGCCCGCCTGACGTCCGTGTCCTCGTGACGCGGCTGTTCTCGTGACGCGGCTGCCCTCGTGACGCGGCTGCCAACGTGACGCGGATGGTCTGGGCCGCTCGGCCGACGAGGCTGCTCCGGTGACGCGGCTGCTCGCCTGAGCTGGTCGGGTCACAGATTGCGCACGCGCCGTCCGATCACCAGGTCGCGCGGATAGCCGGCGGCCTGCCAGAACGCCGCGGCCTGCTCGTCCTCGTAACCAACCAGGGCGGTGATTCGGTAGGCGCCCTGGCGCTGCAGGTGCTGCTCGCCGGCGCGAACCAACGCGATGCCGATACCGCGGCGGCGATGCTCGGGGTCGACGGCCAGCCGGTACATGTTGCCGCGCCAGCCATCCCACGCGGCGATCAGGGCCCCCGCGATTGCCCCGTCCCGCTCGGCGACCAGCAGGCTTCCCGGCATCTGCGCGATCAGGCGCTCGACATGCTCGAGCCGGTCCGCCGCGGATGCGTGCTCGCTGCGAGCCTCTCCCCACAGCGCGAGGACGGCTAGCGCCTCGCCGGCTCGGCAGGCGCGAACGAGGAAACCTCGATCAGACAAGCCGCAACCCTAGCGGATGACATCGGGGCCGGATCGTGAGGCCCCAGACACCCAATCGACGTTCGAGCTCGAAGTTGGCGATCATCGTGATCGGGTAATGATCGTTCGCGGCGCGCGATCGACAGCGATGAGCTCCGGCGCGCACGGGTCTCAGCCGCAGAACCCACACCAGCAAATCAGACGGAAGGAGCACCCGAAATGGCCGTCAGCACCAGCCGCATCAGCGACATCAGCCTCGTAGTGATCCCGACCACCGATCAGGACCGCTCGATCGTGTTCTACGTCGAGAAGCTCGGCTTCGAGAAGCGCACCGACACCCCCTTCGGCAACGGCAGTCGCTGGGTCGAGGTCTACCCGCCGAACGGCACGACCGGCATCGCCCTGGCGCCACCGCCTCCCGGTCAGGCCGAGAGCCAGGGCGACCGCCAGACGGGCATCGTCCTGGCCACCGACGACATCGACGCCACCCACGGCGAGCTGCAGTCGGGCGGCGTGGACGTCGACGCCGAGGTCTCGCGCATGGGCGACCCCGTGCCGCCGATGTTCTGGTTCCGCGACCCCGAAGGCTATTCGCTGCTGATCGTCCAGCAGCAGCGCTGAGTCACGCGCCGGCGGCGTTTGCCTGCGGTTTGCCTGCGGTTACGCGCGCGCAGGCAAACGCCATCACTTCTTGTGCAGAACGAACGACTTCTTCGCCTGGAGGTGTGCGCCGTTGCTCGCCACGAACGTGCCCTGCGCCGTGAGCGGCAGATTGGCGGCGTGCTTCAAGAGCTTCTTGCCCGCCTTCGTCAGCTTCAGCTTGACCTTCTTGGTACCCGCCGCCGAGAAGGTCACGTGACCGCTGGCGATCAGCACGGGCTTCGGCTTGGGCTTGTGCTTGCTGTGGGCGGCGAGTTTCGCGCCGCGCGGCACCTGATACCAGTCGATCGTCAGGCTTCCAGCCTCGTCGGCCTTGAACGTCAAGGTGAAGCCGTTCAGCTTGAGCACGCGCGCGATCCGCGCGTTCTTACCCGACGGCGCCAGCTGCCCGCCCAGCAGTTTCAGCATCTGCGCGTTCAGCGCTTCGATCGCGCGTTTCGCTTCTTCGGCGCGCTTGAGTTCTTCAGCGCGTTTCTTCGCGGCGGCTTCTTCTTCGGCGCGTTTCTTCGCGGCGGCTTCTTCGGCCGCGTGCTTGGCCGGACCGCCGCCCATCGAGCAGAGCGACGATGCGAGGGTTTCGCCGTCGGGCGTGCCGAGCCCGGTGGCCATGTCGTAGCCCGGACCCACCGGGTAGGGGCCATGTTCGCCGAGGTAGAATTCGTAGAACAGCTCGTAGGGGCTGTTGGTTGAGCCGCCGAGTTCGCCGGCCCCTTCAGTGACGTCGTGGAAGTTCGCCCCGTAGTTGCTGCCCGCGATCGAGTACAGCGACGGGTTGAGGAAGCCGAGCGGAACGCCGTCGCAAGTCGATGAGGAGTCGGCGAGCGCGATCAGCGCGGCCCACAGCGGCGTCGCGCCGCTGGTGCCGCCGACGATCTCCCAGTTTCCCTGGAAGAACACGAGATAGCCGGTGCGGCTGTCGGCGTCGGCGGACACGTCTGGAACCTCGCGGCAGTCGGCGTGGCCGCACGGTTTGGCTTCCTCGACGTGTTCCCCTTTGCGTTCTCCGTTGAGCGGGTACTCGCCGTTGGAGTATTCGTTGATCACGTGCAGCGACGAGCTGGCCGAGGATTGGTATGAGGGCATCGCCCACAGCGCCGAGACGCCGCCTCCGCTCGCTCCGGCGGACACGCCGGATTCTTCGTACGGCCCGTTCCACACCGCTTCGTGGTGCGTCCCGGACGTGTCCCACGAGGTCGTGCCGCCGACGCCGGTGACGAGCGGCTGGGCAGCCTGAGCCATCGTCACCACTTCTGTTTCTTGTGTTTTTTCCTTGTTTTCAAGTCTCTTGCAGGCCGCCGAGCCGGTGTCGCCCGATGCGTTCAGCACCGACTCGCCCTGCAGATCGGCCTCGTTGAAGACGGCGTTTTCGGCTTCGCGTTCGGCTGCGGTGTAGAACGTTTCGCAGAACGCCAGCGAGCTCGAGATGACGTTCGCCTTGTTCTGGGTGATGATCGCGTTGAACAGTTCCTCGACGATCGCGTTCGATTTCGACCCGCTCTCGAACACGACCACGCTCGCCTTGGGCGCCAACGAGACGACGTTCTCGATGTCGAGCGCCGCCTCTCCCTCTTCGCTGCTGGAGCTCGGACCGTTCGACACGGGTTCGCTGGTCACCGAGGCGCTAGTTCCGTAGCACGCCTGGAACGTGGCGATGTCCGACGGGTTGAATTTTTCGATCTCCGGCAGCGCAACCGTCACGCCCTGCCCGAGGTCGCCGGCTTTGTACAGCCCCGAGTACTGATAGTCGTTGGCCAGCTGATCCGACGTGCGCCCGACCGAGCCGTCCTCGGACTCGAAGGCCTGCTGCGCTTCCAGCACCGAGCTGCACGGCTGCGGCCCGCCGGTCACCACCTGGGCGGGGCTGGGGAGCTCGGGAGCCAACGGGCTCATGAGCGCGTTCGCTGATTGGCTCGATGGCGCGCTCGGCGGCTTGGTTTCCGGGATCGCGACGCTGTTGAGGCCGAACACTGCCTGGACATACGGCGCGATGCCCGTCGAGACCGACGGCGCCTGCTGATTCAGGTAGGCGTTGCGTCCGGTCGGCAGCGTGATCTGGGAGAGGCCCAAGGAGAACGTCGCCTCGACCTGCGCGGCAGTGCCCGTGACCGGGATCGTCAGGTCGTTGGCGAGCGGCTGACCGACGTCGAGCCCGTGCGCGGCCAGGGCCGAGCTGACCTGTTCGATCGCCGTGGGGGTGGCGCCGAAACGGGAGGCGAATTCGGACACGCTGAGGTAGTGACGGAAGTTGGGCGATCCAGGGGTGGCAGTTTCGGTGGCGAGCTGTTCCATCGCGGCCGGGTCCTGCGAACGCAACGCCACGTCGAGGTGCATCTCGGTGCCGGCAGGCAGAGCGCCGGTCAGCTGGGAGTTGGCCGGCAGGGCCGCCGCGCTACCGACGTGGGTCGTCTGAGCGGCCGCCGCATCGGACGCGGGCGCGAGCACCAAAAGCGCCGCGATCACGCACGCGAGCGCGACCGAAGGCCAGACGCCTCGCCGCGTCCGGCGCGCCGGGCCGGCATCCGACAGCCCGATGTCGGCACTCGGCGGCCAGGTCTGCATCCGTGGCCGTGCATCGGTACTCGGCGGCCGCGTATCCCTACTAGACATTCGCTTTACCCCCTGTCTACCCTTGTCAGGCCGCTGACCATACAGGCCCGCCCGGTCGCGGGCGCCGCTGCGATCTCGGCGGCACTGGGGTGGCTGGGTGAGCGATCGCGCGCTCGACGCCGCACTCGCGCAGCCGCCGGCCGGGCGATCGCGGAGACCTTGACGCCGCGCACACGCAGGCGCCGGCCGGGCGATCGCGGAGACCTCGACGCCGGCTCCACGCACGACAGGCCGGGTGATCGCCAACGCCTCGCCGCGCTGACGCGGGCGCAGGTCGGGCGATCGCGGAGACCCCGACGCCGGCTCCACGCACGCGGCCCGAGGCGATCGTGGAGACTGTGCACATGCCGGGGGAGGATCTGCAGAACCGTCCGATCGAGCTGCTCCAGCGGCTGCTGCGCTTCGACACCACCAACCCTCCCGGCAACGAGGCCGCGTGCGTGGCGTGGATCCAGGAGCTGCTGCGGGGGCTCGGCTGCGAGACGCGCCTGCTCGACGACGGCTCGGGCCGCCCGAACCTGATCGCGCGCCTGAAGGGGCGCGGCGGCGCGCCGCCGCTGCTCTTGCAGGGCCACGTCGACGTGGTCGCGGCGCTCGGAAGCTGGGCACGTGAGCCGTTCGCGGGCGAGATCCACGACGGCTACGTGTGGGGGCGCGGGGCGCTCGACATGAAGGGCGGACTCGCGATGATGCTCGCCGCGTTCATGCGCGCCTGCCTGCGCGATCCGCCTCCGCCGGGCGACGTGATCCTGTGCGTGCTCGTCGACGAGGAGGCCGGCAGCGTCCACGGCGCGGAGTTCCTGGTGCGCGAGCATCCGGAGCTGTTCGAGCGGGTGCGCTACGCGATCGGCGAGTTCGGCGGCTTCACGATGGACGTCGCCGGCGCGCGCCTGTACCCGGTGATGGTCGCCGAGAAGCAGGTCTGCTGGGTGCGGGCCACGATCCGCGGCCCGGCCGGCCACGGGTCGCTGCCGATTCGCGGCAGCGCCGCCGGCCAGCTCGGGCGGCTGCTGCACCGCCTCGACCGCCGGCGCCTACCTGTGCACGTGACCCCTGTGGCCAGCTCGATGGTGGAGGCGATCGCGGCCGAGCTGCCGTCGCCGCTCGCGCTCGCGCTGCGGAGCCTGCTGCGTCCACCGCTCACCGATCCGCTGCTCGACGTGATGGGCGAGCGCGGTCGGATCTTCGATCCACTGCTCCACAACACCGCGACCGCCAACGTGATCGCGGGCGGAAACAAGATCAACGTGATCCCCGGCGAGGTCTCGGTCGAGCTCGATTGCCGCCTGCTTCCCGGCTTCACGCCCGAGCAGGTCTTCGCCGAGCTGCGCTCGCTCGCCCGCGTCGACATGGACTTCGAGGTGATCCGCTACGACCGCGGCGCCGAGGCTCCCGACATGGGCCTGTTCGCGCTGCTCGGCCAGACGCTGCGCGAGCTCGACCCCGAGGCGCGGCCCGTGCCGCTGCTGCTCCCGGCGGTCACCGACGGACGCTTCTTCGCGCGGCTCGGCATCCAGACCTACGGCTTCCTGCCGATGCAGCTTCCCGCGGACCTCGCCTTCATGGAGCTGATCCACGCGCAGGACGAGCGCATCCCGGCGGCGTCGCTCGAGTTCGGCACGAGCGCGATCGCGCGGGTGCTCGAGCGCTTCACCTAGCGTTTACGATCTTCGCGTGAGCGCCTACGAGAAAGGGCTGCGCGAGGTCGGTGACGGGTTGTACGCCTATCTGCAGCCCGACGGCGGCTGGGGCTGGAGCAACGCCGGGCTCGTCGTCGACGGCGAGGCGACGCTGCTGCTCGACACGCTCTTCGACCTGCGCCTCACCGAGGAGATGCTCGCGACGATGCGCGCCGCGGTGCCGGCGGCCGAGCAGATCGGCACGGTCGTCAACACGCACGCCAACGGCGATCACTGCTACGGCAACCAGCTCCTGCGCGGCGCCCGCATCGTCGCGTCCGAGCGCGCCGCCGCCGAGATGCAGGAGCTGCCGGCCACCGCGATGGCGGCGCTCGTCGCGCAGGCCCCGGACATGGGCCAGCTCGGCGAGTTCTTCCTGCGCTGCTTCGGCGCGTTTCACTTCGAGGGAATCGAGACCGTGCTCCCCGATCACACCTTCGCCGGTGAGCTCGAGCTTGCCGTCGGCGACCGCGAGGTTCGCCTGATCGAGCTCGGACCCGCGCACACGCGTGGTGACACGGTCGCGCTGGTTCCCTCGCAGCGGGTGCTCTTCACGGGCGACATCCTGTTCCACGGCGCCCACCCGATCGCGTGGGCCGGACCCGTCTCGCACTGGATCGCCGCGTGCGATCGGATCCTCGGCATGGACGTCGAGGTGATCGTCCCCGGCCACGGACCGATCGCCACAAAGGCCGCGGTGGGCGAGCTGAAGGCCTACTTCGAGTACCTCTACGACCACGCCCGTCGCTGCCACGGCGAGGGAATGAGCCCGCTCCAGGCCGCCCGCGCGGCCCGCGACGACCGCTGGGCCGACTGGGGCGAGCCCGAGCGCCTGGTCGTGAACCTCGCCAACATCTACAGCGAGCTCGCCCCCGAGCTCGACCCACTCGACCCGCTCGCGGCCTTTCAGCAGATGGCTGCCCTCGCGGGCGGGGAGTGAGCGCTCAGGGGGGCCGCCGCGGGGCTCAGGCGGGCCGCCGAGGGGCTCAAAAGGGCCGCCGCGAGGCTCAGTGACTCCGTCCGGTGGGTGCGGGTGGGCGCGGCGCCGGGCTAAACGCGAGGTCGGGCCGATGCCCTCGTGTAGCCCTCGAACGCGTAGCCGTTGAGGAATTGCCGGCGCCAGAAGAAGGCGCGCTCAACCGTGGTCATCTGCGCGCGGTCGCAGACGTCGTTCCACTCGCGTTCGATCACGGCGACCTGGTGATCGATGATCTCGCGGGCCTCGCCTGCGCTCAGCAGGTAGGTGGATGCGCGCTCGACGCAGCCGGCGAGCTGGCTCATGCGGTAGCCGTCGGCGCCGATCATCATCGCCTGGCTCGTCTCGCCGCCGCCCCGTGGCTGCGGGCATATGTCGTACGCGGGTGTCAGCGTGAGCCACTCGCCGTCCCAGAACGCCGCGTGGTTGCGCGCATGGTCGTCGTTGTTGCCCGCCAGGATGTTGAAGGTGATGCGGGCGAAAAGCTCGTGCAGTGTCGCGCGCGCGGCGGTGAACCGTTCGCGAATTATCTGTGCCAGTGCCGCGTAGCTCGCGTAACGGGCCATCAGCTCGTCGAGCTCGAGGATCGTCAGAGCTGAGACCATCGCCCGCCGCTGCCTGCTCCCGGGCGCGCGGTCGAAGCGCTCGACGAGCAGCACGTCCCGGCCCATCACGTGAGCGAGCTCGACCGCGGCGGCGTCGAGGCCGGCGCGACGTGCCAGCTCCATCGCCGCAAACTCGCCCTTCACGATCGAGTAGGTGTCGGTACTCGAAGAGAACTTCGCGATCAACCCGCGCCCGGCGTCCGCGAGCAGCGCCTTGGGACGCGCCCCGCCCACCGAGCTTCCGTGAAGCAACGCGCGATCAAGGGCCGGCGACAGCGGAAGACTCCGATTGACCAGGTCCGCCGCCTGCATCAGGTCCTCGAGCGGAGCGCTCGCCTCGTCGCGGCTGACGTAGAGGTCCGAGCGCGCCTGGAAGTCGAGCGCGCCGATGCGATCCGAGCCCGAGTGCAGCAGATAGGTGATCGGCCCGAAGACCGCCGGATCGCCGTCCTTGGAGCCGGCGCCAAGCAGGTGCTGCATCACGACCCGCTGCCCCCAGGCATCGGGTCCGGCGTCCTTGATGCAGCCGGGCATCGTGAGCCCGCCGAGTGGCTCGATCACCCCCGCTCGCAGAGGCAGCTCGGGCAGGTACAGCGGGACCGCGTCTGGGCGGTCGAGATACGAGCGCCCGTAGTTGAACAGAACGATGCCCTGCGCGCTCTCGATCCGGCCTGCGACGACAGGCTGCTCCGCCCCCGGCAGCCACGTCCACACGAACGCCTCGCTCGGTTCAGAACTCATCCTTGACCTCGCCATCGCGGCGCGTTCGGGGTGCCCGAGGCAGCAGCGCGCTGCGCGCCTGGGTACGGTCGAGGTCGGCGCTCAACCGCGAGCGCTCGGCGTCGAAGAGCGGAACACCGACCAGTGCCGCGGCCTCGAATGCGGCGCCCAGGCCGACGCTCGGGTCGCCGTGCTCGATCTTCGAGAGCGTCCGCGATGTGATGCCGGCTCGGGCCGCGAGGTCGTCTTGCGACCAGTGCCGCTCACGCCGCGCGAGCCGTATCCGGGCACCGAGCAGCCGCGCCGCATCGACGGCGTAGGGGGAGTAGGGTCGTGGACGCTGTCCGGGCATGGATCGGAAATATAGCGCAGTTAGCAGTGGTTATCGGAATATTTATTCCGAGTCGGCCTTTCCGCGGGGCCATCTGCAGGCCGGCGCGATGCGTCACCTGGCGGGCCCGCGCGATGCGTCACCCGGCGGGCCCGCGCGATCCCGACGAGGAAAGGCTCGTGTGAATGACGCTGGCGCGTCAGGCGGCGGGCCGGTAGACGGTCACGACCGCTGCGCCGCCCAGCCCGATGTTGTGCTGGAGGCCGACCTCCGCGCCGTCCACCTGACGCGCCTGCGCTTCGCCGCGCAGCTGCCAGCAGAGCTCGCTGCACTGCGCCAACCCGGTCGCGCCGAGCGGATGGCCCTTTGAGATCAGACCGCCGGACGGGTTGACGACCCAGCGCCCGCCGTAGGTTGTGTCGCCCGCGTCGACCAGCTCGTGCCCGTGGCCCTCCTCGGCGAGACCGAGCGCCTCGTAGGTGATCAGCTCGTTGGCGCTGAAGCAGTCGTGCAGCTCGATCACCTGCACGTCCGCGGGACCGGCCTGCGCCTCCTCGTATGCCTGCCGGGCGGCCTCGCGGCTCATGTCATAGCCGACGATCCTGATGCAGTCGGCGCTCTCGTCGAACGTGCTCCGCAGGTCGGTCACCATCGCCTGGCCGGCGATCTCGATCGCCTGCCCCCAGAGGTCGCGCTCGTCGACGAACCGCTCGCTCGCGACGACCGCCGCCGCCGCCCCGTCGGAGGTGGGCGAGCACTGCAGCTTGGTGAGCGGCTCGTGGATCATCTTCGCCGCCCTGATGTCCTCGATCGAGTACTCGTCCTGGAACTGGGCATAAGGGTTGTTGACCGAGTGCTTGTGGTTCTTCCAGCCGATCCAGGCATAGTGATCGGGCGTCGAACCGTATTTGTCCATGTGATCGCGCCCGGCGTTGCCGAACATCTGCGGCGCAAACGGCGACTCCTCGGGCGGGCGGATCTCGAACATGCGCGTCATGTGCTTATCCATCGCGGGCGTCCGATCGGTGTACTTCATCCCCAGCGAGCCGCGCTCCATCTTCTCGAACCCGACCGCCAGCGCGCACTCGGCCAAACCGCCCTTGACCGCCTGGCGCGCCAGGAACAGCGCGCTCGAGCCGGTCGAGCAGTTGTTGTTGACGTTCACCACCGGAATACCCGTCAGGCCGAGCCCGTAGATCGCACGCTGGCCGTACGTCGAGTCGCCGTAGCAATAGCCCGCGAACGCCTGCTCGACACAGTCGTACGGGATCTTCGCGTCCTGCAGCGCGCGCGTCCCCGCCTCGAGCACCCAGTCCGGGTAATCCCCCTCCTTAGTCCCGGGCTTGTCGAACTTCGACATCCCGACCCCGATCACGAACGTACGGTTGCTCATCTTGCGTCTCCTTGTCTGTGCGCCATGGGCGCGGCGGGTTTCGAACCTGCGACCTCTCGCGTGTGAAGCGAGCGCTCTCCCACTGAGCTACGCGCCCTCCAGGGTTGAGTCTATTGGGGTTTCGGGGGAGCCGATGCCTGGGCAGGTGGGCCGATGAACGGGGTCCGGTCAATATTGCCCGAGCAGCGGCCAGGTGGTGGCCTGTGCGTCGCGGCACGGCCACCGTCCGGTGCCCGGGCGGGGCTCGGCCCGGCGCGGCTCGCCAGCTACCGCCGGCGGCGACGGGCCGCCGTGATCGCCAGACCGGTGAAGCCAACGCTCGTAGTGACAAACGAGGCTCCCACGGCCGCGCGGTACACCCTGCGCTCCTCGATGCCCGGGTCCAAGGCAAGCGGAAGAAACGACATCGCGTTGGTCCACGCCCCGATACCGAGCGGCCACTTCACCCAGCGAGGAAGATCCGGCACCGCCGTGCCCGCCATGGCTGTCAGGCCCCCGAGCGCGATCAGGTCGAGATGCCACTGACGCACACGTGCGCCTGACTTGATCCCAAGCGTGCGCGCCTTCTCACTGTCGGTCTTGACGAGCGTGTAGAGCCACCCGGTCAGCGCCCCGGTGGCGAGCTCGGCGAGTCCGCTGACCACGAGGGGATCGACTCCGTCTTGCGCCTGGTCGGCCCGTTGGCGCCTGCGTGTCATGCCAACGGTCTCGGGGATCTGCCGGGTCTCAGGAGCTGGCCGACGCGGGGCGGGGTCCGGAAGGCGCCTGCTCGCCGAGCTTGCGCGAGTCCCTGGCAAAAGCTCGCCGCAGCCCGGTTCGTGTGCTGTGAGACGCCGATCATTGCTCGCAACCTCACGCCTCGCGCCGCGCGGCCTGCGCAGCGAGCTCGGCGCGCGAGGCGACGTCGAGCTTGGCGAACACGTGTGAAAGGTGCGCCTGGACCGTGCGGCGCGAGATGAACAGACGCTCGCCGATCTGGGGGTTGGTCAGGCCCTCGGAGACGAGCTGCACGACCCTCACCTCGGCCGGGCTCAGGCTGTCCCAACCGCGCGACGGCCGCTTGCGCTCCCCGCGGCCGCGCTCGGCGTAGGCGACCGCGTCATCGAGCGACAGCGAGGCGCCGGCCGACCATGCCGTCTCAAAAGCCTCCTCGCCGAGCGCTTCGCGCAGCGCGCTCAGTTGCGCTTCGTGGTCCGGCTGGCGCACCGGGAAGCGCACGCAGCCGAGCGCGGCGCGCGCGGCGTCCGCCGCGCCCAGCAGCCGGACCGCCTGCTCGTCGCTCTGCAGCTCACGGACGAGCGCCGCGAGCGACTCGAGGACGTCTGCCGCGCCGGCTGGGTCGCCGCCGTCGTGGAACGCGCGCAGCGCCTCGTGCAGCAGCTCCTCGGCACGCGACACCTCACCGGCCTCGGCTGCAAGCTGCGCCTGCCCCTCGAGCGCGGCCCCGATCGCGAGCGGATTCTCGCTCTCGCGGGCGACCAGCACCGCTTCTTCGATCGCAGCCACGCCCGCCGCTGTCTCTGCTCGCGCGAGTTGGGCGGCCGCTGTGATCAGCAGCGCGCCGACGCTGAACGACGTGTAGTTATTCGCGCGCGCCGCCGGCAACGCCTGGGTCATCAGCGCCTCCGCTCGGTCGAGCTCGCCGGTGGCGTATTCCAGCAGCCCCAAGTACCACTGCATCAGCGGAGTGGCAGCGTGCGCCATCTGCGTACCCAACGCGATCGCCTCCTCGATCGACACTCGCGCGGCCGCCAACTCCCCGGCGCGGATCCTGCCAAAACCGAGGAACGCGAGGTCGAGCATCGCGAACAGCGGATCGCCCAGCGAACGTGATTGCGCGAGCGCCTCCCCCAGCATCGCGCCGGCCTCGGAGAACCGGCATTGCAGCGTGGCGTTGAGGCCGAGCCAGGTGAGCGACTCACGGATACCCAGCAGGTTGCCGGCCGCACGCGAAACCGCGAGCGCGTCTTCCAGCAGCGGCGGCGCTGCCCTGAGCTGCCCGCGGACGGTCGCGAGAAAACCGGCACCGAAAAGCGCATCGGCCAGAAACCACGCATCCCCCAGGGGGCGGCTGATCGCGATGCTCTGCTCGAGCACGGACATCGCAGCCCCCGGCTCGAGCGAGATCAGCGCCCAGCCCTTCAGATCGAGCGCCCGACCGACCGTGCGCTCGTCACCGACTTCGCGGCCGATCGCGAGCGCCTCCTCGGCAAAGCGCCGCGCCGCCACCCAGTCGGATCCGATCGTCGCTACGTGCCCGACGGCGACCAGCGCCTTTGCCCGAGCGAGCGCGCTCCCATCCTCGGCGGCGAGCGCCGACTCGAGGTGTTCGCGGCCCTCGCGCCAATGGCCGCGGGCCTCGAAGAACAGCCACAGCGCCGACGCGAGTCGCAGCGCCTCGTCGATGCGCCCTGCGTCGATCGCCCACCCGAGCGCGCCGCGGAAGTTGTCGATCTCTGTCGCGAGCGGCTCGAGCCACTGCTCGAGCCCCGCCCCGAACAGGGCCGGCTCGGCGGACTCGGCAAGCCGCATGTGGTAGTCGAGGTGCTGGTTGCGCACGAGCGCCGCCTCTGCGGCGTCGCTGAGCTTCTGGCGCGCGTACGCCCGAACCGTCTCGAGCATCCCATAACGAGTCCTGAAGCCCTGCTCGTCGGCCTGCACCAGCGACTTGTCGACCAGGCTCGCAAGCAGGTCGAGGATCTCGACGACCTCCAGGCCGTCGCCGGCGCACACCGACTCGACCGCGTCGAGCGTCCAGCCGCCGGCGAACACGGAGATGCGCCGGAACAGAGTCTGCTCGGCCGTGCTCAGCAGGTCGTGGCTCCAATCGACGGAGGCCTCGAGGGTGCGCTGCCGCGGCATCGCCGTGCGCGAGCCCCCCGTCAGCAGCGCGAACCGCTCGCGCATCGCGTCGGCGATCTCCTGCGGGGTGAGCACCCGCACGCGCGCGGCCGCCAGCTCGATCGCCAACGGGATCCCATCCAGGCGCCGGCAGATCGTCGCCACCGCGTGCGCGTTCGCCTCCACCAAACGGAAATTCGGCCGCGCCTGTCGCGCCCGATCGCAGAACAGCTGGACCGCTTCAACTTCGGCGAGCGCGGCTCCGGCCAGCTCGGCTGCGGGCACGGGGAGCGAGGGCACGCGCCAGCTCTGCTCTCCCTCGATCCCCACCGACTCGCGACTCGTCGCGAGAACCACAACACCGGGACAGGCCTCGAGCAGCGTCGCGGTCAACTCGGCGCACGCCTGGAGCAGGTGCTCGCAGTTATCGAGTCCGATCAACAGCCGGCGCTCGGCGAGCTGTGCCGTCAGCGTGTCGATCACCGGCTGCGACGGCAGCTCGCGGATCGAAAGCGTCGCCGCAACCTCGCTGGCCACCAGTGCCGAATCGCTGATCGGCGCCAGATCCACCCACCAGACACCGTCAGGGTGATCGTCGAGCACCTCGGCGGCCACCTGCAACGCCAGCCGCGTCTTGCCACATCCGCCCGCGCCGGTCAGGGTGAGTAGGCGCGACCGGTTCAGCAGCTCGCGAACCTCCGCGATCTCGGCCTCGCGGCCGACGAACGTCGAGATCTGCAGCGGCAGGTTGTTGAGAAAAGTCGAAAGCGAGCGCAGCGCGCCGAAGTCGTCGGGTAGATCGACATGAAGCAGTTGATAGACCTGCTCCGCTCGCGCCAGGTCGCGCAGCCGATGCAATCCGAGGTCGCGCACGCTCACCCCGTCGGGCAGACCGTCCGCCACCAGCTCGTACGTCGAGCGCGACAGCAGCGTCTGGCCGCCATGTCCGATCGCCCGCAGCCGGGCACAGCGATGGATCGACGCCCCGGTGTAGTTACGAGCATCGCGCAGCACCGCCTCACCCGTGTGCAACGCGATGCGCACGCGCACATCGACTCCCTCGGGCCACGGCTCGCCGCTCAGCGCCCGCTGCAAATCGACCGCGCACGCAACCGCATCCGACGCCCGCACGAACACACCGACGGCGCTGTCGCCCTCACCCTGCTCCTCCGGAAGCACGCCACCGCGTGCCTGCACCCCGTCGGCGATCAGATCGTGGCAGCGCGCCATCACCGGCCCCATCACCTCGCCCCGCTCCTCCCACAAATAGGTCGACCGCTCGACATCCGTCAGCAGGAACGTCACCGTCCCGGTCGGAACGACCGCCCCCGCGTCCTGGTCAACACCACCGACCGGCATCATGATCGCCTCGTCCATCATCCCAGAGCGTGCCGGGCCGCGGGCGAGAGTACATCGGCCAGATGGCCTATTCGTCCCGAGCAGCGGCTCGTGGGGCGAGGGAGCGGCGGCCGACAGGCTCGCTGAAGCGACGCCCCGCGCGCCTCAGGCGGCGGGCGGCCGGTAGACCGACACGACGGCCGCGCCGCCGAGACCGATGTTGTGCTGGAGGGCCGTCTGGGCCCCCTCGACCTGACGTGCGCCGGCCTGGCCCCGCAGCTGCCAGCAGAGCTCGCTGCACTGCGCCAAACCGGTCGCGCCGAGCGGATGTCCCTTTGAGATCAGGCCTCCGGACGGGTTGACGACCCAGCGGCCGCCGTAGGTTGTGTCGCCCGCGTCGACCAGCTCGTGCCCGTGGCCCTCCTCGGCGAGACCGAGCGCCTCGTGGGTGATCAGCTCGTTGGCGCTGAAGCAGTCGTGCAGCTCGATCACGTGCACGTCCGCGGGACCGGCCTGCGCCTCCTCGTATGCCTGCCGGGCGGCCTCGCGGCTCATGTCATAGCCGACGATCCTGATGCAGTCGGTGCTCTCGTCGAACGTGCTCCGAAGCTCCGCCACGTGACCTTCACCGCATGCAAGCTCGACCTCGCGAACCTCAGGCTGGCCGAGCTCGAGAACGTCGTCTTCGATGGCTGCTCGCTGCGCGAAGTCGGCCTCTACGGCGCAAAGCTCTGCGACGTCAACTTCGGCGGCAGCGATCTCGACGGCGCCGACTTCAGCCAGGCGACGCTCGAGCGTGTCGATCTCCGTCGCTCGAAGCTCGCCGGGGTCCGAGCCGTCGACTCGCTCGCCGGGGCCGTGATCGACGCCGGCCAGCTGATCGACCTGGCGCCCGCGCTCGCGCGCTGGCGCTCGGCATTTTCGTCGAGGGCGCCTTCTTAGGCCCTAGCGGAGCTCGGTCGAGGATCCCGTTGCGGCTGCTGTGGGATGCGTGTGGGAAGCGTCCCCAAAACCCTAGTCCTGATGCGGGATTACAGCAGGGCCCGCGACTACGGAAGACGGGGGTCGCCGCCCGCCGCGAGCTCCTCGACGAGTGCCGCGATCAGCTGCTCGCGCAGGGCCCGCGTGTCCGCGGCATCGCTGCGGCGACGGGGGCGTGAGCGCGTCTGGGTGTGGCTGGAAGACCGCTCAGCGGCGCGGTTGACCTGAATCCCGTTCCCCATGATGCTGCCTCGTTTCCCTCCGTTGTCCCTCTCGCGATCCCTCTTGCACCGCTTGCCTCGAGGCCTCTGCTTGCACTGGAGGCGGTGGGCGGCGTGTGGGAAAAAGGAGAACAGATGGGGACAACTTTGTCAAGGGGTCCTGAAAAATAGGGCGCTGACCGACGAGTGACCCCCGTCTTCCGTATACGGTGTCCACGCGCGCGGGAGTTTCCGAGCGTGTTTTTCACGACGTTTTCTCGTCAGTCGCGGAGTGTCACTTCGCGGCGTTCGAGGAGGGCCTGGCCAGGCTGATGCGTGCGGTCGAGCAGGCCGCTGGGCGGGACGAGGCGTGGCTCGAGCAGGTTCGCTCCGGGCTGGTCGCGCTGCTCGGGTTTCTCGATGACGAGCCGACGTGGGCTCGTCTGCTGTTGTTGGAGGCATCGGCCGCAGGGCCGCGTGCCTTGCAGTGTGAGCAGAGGCTGCTCGGTGTCGTCACGCAGCTGCTCGAAAACGGAGATCCGCGCACGCTGAGTGAGCCGGCTCCGCTGTCACATCTGACTGCGGAGCTGCTCGCCGGCGGCACGTTCGCTGTGATCCGGGCGCGGGCTCTGCGGGAGTCCGGCAAGACACTGGTTGAGCTGGCGCCTTCGCTGATGGCGTTCATCGTGAGGCCGTATCTCGGCGAGGCGGCGGCGAGGGCCGAGCTGGAGGGCAGGCCGGCAGCCGCGAGCGAGCTGTTGGAGAGCGGACCGTACGTCGAAAGCGACGCTCCGGTGACCGGGTTCGCGCGTACGCGGGCGCAGGCGGTGTCGCGGGCCGCCGAGCTGCCGGTCAGGGTCACGCGCCGCACGACGCTGGTGCTGCGCGCGATCGCGCGGGCGCCGTACTCGAACAACCGCGAGGTTGCGCAGGCCGCTGGGCTCACGGACGAGGGGCAGGCTTCGAAGCTGCTCGCGCGCCTGCAGGGCAAGGGCGTTATCGAGAATGTCGGCGTCGGCGCGGCGCGTGGCGAACCGAACGCGTGGCTCTTGACCGCGTCGGGGCGGCGTGCCGTGGAGCTGCTGGGCGAGGGCTTGGCCTCCGGAACCCGCGCGCGACGCGCGCGGGCTGGGGGTGCGCGGTGAGACATCGAGGCTTTTCGGCGCGAGGTCGCGCGTTTGGCGTGACGTGCGTCGCTGAGAGAGCGGGCGTGTGGGCGGGCGGGCATCCGCGGGATGCGGCGTCCGGTCGTGCGTTCGCGAGTTGGACGGCCGGTTGCGAGGGGTCGCCAGTAGAGGGGCTTGTGGCGTCGGTCGATTGTCATCCGAGAGGAAAAGGAGCAGTGGAAAAGTGAGACATGTGAGGATGCTCGGGCTGTGCCTCGTGGCAATGCTCGCGATCGGCGTCTATGCGGTGTCGAGCGCGTCGGCGCTGCCTGAATGGGGCAAGTGCGAGGCGAAGGCCGGCGGCAAATACAGTGATTCGAACTGCACGGTGAAAGCCAAAAAAGGCGCAGGTGCCTATGAATGGAAGAAGGGCAGCACGCTTCCCAATGTGCCGTTCACCTCGCACAACATCGGCGGCGGTGGCGTGCTGAGCACAATCGTCTACGACTGTAAAAAGCCGGCCCCAGAAGAAGAACTGATTTCTGGCCGCTTGACCAGGGCCGCGTGTAAACAGAAAGGCGGAACGATCAGATCAAACTCCACAAGCCACGTGTTCGTCGAATGCGAATCGAACTCGGCGACGGGCGAACAGCACGGGAGCAAGCAGGTCGAGAACGTCAACGTGGTATTCAGGGGCTGCAAGGCGTTCGGCTCCCTACCCTGCAAATCGGAAGGCGCTGCTGAAGAAGAAGTCAGGACGAACACCCTCAAGGGAGAACTTGGCTATCTGAACAAAGCCGAAAAACGGGTGGGGACGCTGCTGACGCCGGTGAAGAAGCACGGCACGTTTGCCGAATTCGCATGCGCCGGCGGCGCTCTGACGACCGTGGTTGGCGTTGGCAACGACAAGCAAGGGGCCTTCTATCTGACATCGGGGTGCTATGGCGAATGTGCTTCCGCGCAGCCCAACGAAGAAAAGGATGGAGGCTACGACGGGATCATCGCACCGATAACCCCCGTCAACACGATGACGTCCGCGTACACCCTGAAGTACAGCGTAAATCAGGAAACGTTCGAAAACATCCCGAGCAGTTTCGAAAAAAAGCACATCGACCTGCTCGAATCAGTGCTAGTCAATAACTTCGAACACGTCGAAGGCGCTTGGTCGCCGGCGAGCGAGGAAGTGACCGACGAAAACATCGGTTCGGAAGCCGGCGAGATCAAAGCCTAGGCGGAGACAGCCAGGCTGGTGAGATTGTTGTGCGTAGGGTCCGGTGCCCTACGCACAACGCTCACACCCGTCGGTGCGCTGGCGACTAGAAGAATCGGCCTCCACCAGACGAGCAATGCTCTGCACTCCGGATCAACCCTTGCGTTCGCGCAGGCGCCCGCTGCGGGGGATCGTCAGCCTGACGATCGCAGCCGCAATCGCGTTCTCCTGTCTGGCCGTGTGGCCCGGACGGGCACACGGGACGATCGGGCGCGGGCTGATTGCGCGCGTCACCGAAGCGCCCGTGGGATCGCCGATGCTGGGGCCCGGCCCCGTCGGTGTGGACAACGCAACGTCCTTGGTGTTCGTCGCCGACCTGGGTACCGGCGACATCGACGTGTTCACGACTGCGGGCGAATATGTCACGCAGTTTGGCGACGGCATGCTGTTCGCCTCGGGGATCGCAGTCGACGAATCATCGGGATTGATCTATGTCGCCGATTCCCTGACGGACTCGATGATTGTGTTCAGGTCGAGCGGCACAGGTTATGCGCAGGTGGGAGAGTGGACTGGCGCGTCGGTGCCCGGTGGAGAATTTTCACAGCTCGCCGGCGTCGCCGTGGACAATTCCGACGGCCCTTCGGCTGGCGTCATCTACGTGGTGGATGCGACCAACGGCACGGCGGGCGCGGTGTTCGCGCTCCGTCCGAAGCCGGCGGGGCCGGAAGAAGGCCTCGAAGGGGCTCTCGTCGGCACTTTGAAGAATGGAACGATGGAACGGCCAAACGGAGTGGCCGTGAACTCCGCGACTGGGACCGTATACGTCGCGGACGCTCGCTCCGGCGCGATCTACGAGTTCGACGCGGAAGGAGCGTTCGAACGCAAGCTGACGGGAGCCGGCTCGCCGCAAGGTCCGTTCTTGGGCAAGCTGAATGAAGAAGGCAACGTCGCGGCGGTGGCGGTGGACCCGACGAACGGGGATCTGCTCGTTGCCGAGGCGGAACGCGACGTCGTCGACGAGTTCGACGCGACCGGCGAATGGCGGGGTTGGATCCCGTCCGGCCCGAACCTCCAGCTCGATCAACCCCAGGGGGTGGACGCAGGGCAAAACGGGTATGCCTACGTGGGCAACACGGATGCTGGAGAGCTGGACATCCTCGGCGTCGCGGCGCCGGTCCCCGGAGCCACGACCGGGAAGGCACAGAAAGTGACCCGCACCAGCGCGACGGTCGCCGGAACGGTGGCCGGGGACGGAAAGCCGGATAGGTATTTCGTGCAGTGGGGAAGCTCGCCGGCGCTCGGGTCGAGGACCACCCCGGTCGCGCAGGCGGGCGGCGAAGAAAACGTCCAAGTGGCGTGTGGAGAACTGAAGGCGGGCACCGTGTACTTCTACCGGCTCGTCACCGAAGACGAAGACGGCGTCAGCTACGGGCTCACGCGCGAGCTGACGACCCTGCCGGCGGTCGAAGCTGAGAGCACCGGCCCGGCCCAGTCATTGCAGCCGACCGCGGCGACGCTGACCGGGACGCTGACACCCGACGGCGCCGATACGCACTACCTCTTCCAATGGGGCACGAACGACGGCTATGGGCACACCAGCCCGGAAGCGCCCGGCACCGATGCCGGCGCAGGGCTCGAAGCGGTCGCCGCGAGCACGTCGATCAGCGGGCTGGCGCCGAACTACAGCTACCACTATCGATTGGTCGCGACGAACAGCTTCGGTACGACCTACGGCAGCGACCAGCAGTTCACGACGCCAGGACCGCCACGTGTCGCACAGCAGCCGCCGAGCGCGATCGGCCGTGAAGAAGCCACGATCAACGCCGTGTTGAGGCCCGACGAGCTCGCCACCAGCTACCACGTCGAATACGGCGAAACCGCCGGCTACGGGCAGGAAACGGCACCCGAGGGCGCAGGCGCCGAAGAGACGTCCGTGCCGGTCGCCGTGCCCATCGCGGGCCTCGCGCCCGGCGACACCTACCACTACCGACTCGTGGCAACCAACGAAGCCGGGACGGCGCGCGGTCCGGACGAGACGGTCACGACCCTCTCCGCGGCGATCATCGCCCGCGAGGCGGCCACCGACATCAGTGCCGGCGAAGCGACGATCCGCGCGCAGGTTGCCCCGCTCGGGCGCGACACAACCGTACAGGCGCAATACGGCACCACCAGCTGCGAAACCGACGGCTGCGTCAGCACGGCGAGTGTCGACATCGGCGCCGGGCAGGGCGAAGTCCCCGTCAGCCAACAGCTGGGCGGCCTGGCCGCCAACACCGCCTACCACTACCGGGTCATCGCGACCAACTCGCTCGGCACCGCAACCGGGCCCGAACAGAGCTTCACGACCGGTGCCGCCGCGATTGCCGATGGCCGCGCGTGGGAGATGGTGACGCCGCCCGATAAGCATGGAGCGGAGGTGGAAGCGCTCACCCGCGAAGGCGGGATCATCCTCGCCTCCGAAAACGGAGAACAGCTCACGTACGTCGTCGACGGGGCGATCGGGACCGGCGAAGGCGACCGCAGCCCGGAACCGTCGCAGATTCTCGCCGCCCGCCAGGCCGGCGGCTGGACGACACAGAACATCACGACGCCCAACGAAGCGGCCCAGGGCATATCGCCCGGGTCACCGCCCGAGTACCAGTACTTCACGCCCGACCTCTCGACGGCGCTGGTGGAACCGGTCGGGAACCCGCCGGCGCCGCCGCTCGCCCCGGGCGTGACCCAGGCCACCCCGTTCCTGCGCGACAACGCCACAGGCAGGTTCCTGCCGCTGGTGACCGAAGCCAACGTGGCCGCGGGCACAGAGTTCGGTGTGCAGGTGGCGTTCGCAGGCGCGACTCCAGACCTCCAGCACGTGGTGCTCTCGTCAACGGTACCGCTCGAGGGGCACGGCTCGACGCCCGGGCTGTACGAGTGGTCGGCCGGAGAGCTGAAGCTGGTCAGCATCCTTCCGCACGGGCAGCTCGTGAAAACCGTCGGCGCCGTTCAGCTGGGCTACTCGCACACAGCTGCGAACGCGATCTCCGGCGACGGCTCGCGCGTGATCTGGACCACCTCTGAAACAGAATCCCATCTCGGTCACCTCTACCTGCGTGACACCGTTCGCGACGAAACCATCCAGCTCGACGCGGCGCAGAGGGTCCCGCAGCCCAGAGGCGCCGGCGAAGCCCGCTTCCAGACCGCCAGCAGCGACGGCTCGCGGATCTTCTTCACCGACTCCCAGGACCTGACGCCCAATGCCACCGCCGGGCCGGCGAACCCCGACCTCTACGAGTGTGAAGTGACCGTCGAAGCAGGCCGGTCCGTCTGCCGGCTGCGAGACCTCACGCCCGACGCGATACCCGAGGAACACGCAGACGTTCAGGGGTCGGTCCTGGGCATCGGCGAATCCGGGACCGACGTCTACCTGGTCGCGCACGGCATCCTCGCCGAAAACCAAAACGGCAACGGGGAAACTGCGGAAGCGGGCGCAGAGAACCTGTACGCGCTGCACTACGACGGCAGCGAGTGGAATACCCTGTTCATCGCGCGCCTCTCTCCCGAAGACGAACCCGAGTGGGAAGGCAACCGGCTGGCCGACACAGCGTTCTTAACCGCCAGGGTCTCGTCCAACGGCCGCTACCTGGCGTTCATGTCCGCCGCCGCGCCGACCGGCTATGACAACGTCGACCAGTATGCGGGCAGGCCTGATGAGGAGGTCTACCTGTACGACTCCGGCAGCGCCGATCTCCTGTGCGTGTCGTGCAACCCGTCCGGGGCGCGACCCGTCGGCGTGCTCGACCGCGTCGAATCCGGCGAAGGGCTCGGACTGCTGGTGGACCGCCGCAAGGTCTGGGCGGAAGCGGGTCGCGAACACTGGCTCGCAGGCAACATCCCAGGCTGGACCGCTCAGAGCCTGACCACCGCCACGCTGCAACCGCGCTACCTCTCCAATGAAGGACGCCTGTACTTCAACAGCCCCGACGACCTCGTGCCGGCGGCGACGAACCACGAGGAGGACGTCTACGAGTATGAGCCCTCCGGCGTCGGCAGCTGCCAGAGCTCCACCGGCGGTTGTGTCGCGTTGCTCTCAGGTGGCAGCTCCGATCGCGAATCGGCGTTCCTCGAAGCGACCCCGAGCGGCAGCAGCGTGTTCTTCCTGACCGAGGCGCAACTGCTGCCACAGGACACCGACACCGCTTTCGACATCTACGACGCGCGCGAATGCACCGCTGCATCGCCGTGTCTCACCCCGCCCGCACCGACCCCCTCCGGCTGTGTCGAAATCAGCACCTGCCGCCCGGCCGAACCCGCACAGCCGCTGCCCCAGGGCGGCGGCCAGGGCACGGCGAGCTACGCCGGACCCGGCAACCCCGCACTCCCCCCGGCGGCCAAACAGCAGGTCCGAGACGACAAAGCCGCGAAGCGGCTCACGCGCGCGCAACTGCTGACGCGCGCACTGAGAAGCTGCCGCAAGCTACACAACAGACGCAGGCGCGAGGACTGCGAAGCTCACGCGCGCCGCCTGTACGGTCCGCCGCACAAGCGTCAAGCTCCCAGCGCACGCAGAGCGAACGGGCACGCGCGTAAGGGTCGCCAATGAGCCGAGCGCTTGCCATCGGCGGCGCTCGCGCTCGACTGGCGCTGTGCCCAGCTGCGACGATCGCAGCGTGTGCCGTGCTTCTCGGCGTCGCCACGCCGGCGCGCGCGACCGAAGCGGGCGCTCCCGCGTGGCATCTCAACCTCGAAGTGTCACCCACGAACCTCCAACCGGGCGCAGAAGGGCAGCTGAGCGTGGTCGCCAGCAACGTCGGCGACGCGCCGGCCATCGGTTCCTCGAGCCCGGTGGTCATCGCCGACACGCTGCCCGCTGGGCTGCGCGCAATTGCGATCACGGGCGCGTCACGCGGCGTTCCGAAACCGGAATGCGTGCTGGCGACGTTGCGCTGCACCGACACTGGAACGCTCAACCCCTACGAACAGATCGAGATGACCATTAGGGTGAAGGTCGAAGACCCTCCGGGGACCACGACCACACTGGACGACGAAGCGAGCATCGAAGGGGCCGGCGCGGGCCGCTCGGTGAGCAAGAGGCTGGCGGTCGACGTCAGCGGCACGCCCACACCGTTCGGCGTGGCCGATTACGAACTGGAAGCCACCAACGCCGACGGCACAGCCGACAGGCAGGCGGCGTCGCACCCGTTCCAGCTGACGACGACGCTAGTGACCGACCAGACCGGGCTCGGAGCCGGTCGCGAGCCCGCGGCCCTGCCGGACGACGTGCGAGTCGACGTGCCCCCCGGTCTGATCGGGAATCCCACGGCGGCCGAACAGTGCTCGATGACGGACTTCTTCGCGCTGGTCGACGAAACCAACCTGTGCCCGCCCGGCTCGGTCGTGGGCGTGGCGACCGTGATCGTCAACGAACCGGCGCTGCTGCACGTGATCAGCCAATCTGTGCCGATCTTCAACCTCGTACCGACGCAGGGCGAGCCGGCGCGCTTCGGATTCGAGGTGGTCGGCAAGGTGCCCGTCGTGATGGACGCATCGGTTCGCACCGGAGGGAACTACGGCGTTGTCGTCAACGTAGCTGAAGCGACGCAGACCGCCGGCCTGCTCAGCGCACAGGTGAGCTTGTGGGGCGTACCGAGCGACGCGCGGCACGACAACGCGCGAGGCTGGGAATGCGTCGAGGGAGGCGCGTTCTCGGCTCAGGTCAAAAGGTCCTGTCCCACCACCAGCCAGCCGTCCGGCGCCGCGTTCCTGACGCTCCCCACGTCGTGCGCCGCCGAACCGTTGAGCTCCTCGGTCGAAACGGATTCGTGGTCGAATCCCGGAGCGTTCTCATCGGCGACGTTCCGCTGGCTCAGCGAAGCGGGGGAACCCGTTCTGTTGGAAGGCTGCAGTGCGCTGGGGTTCACGCCAAGCATCGGCGTCGCGTCCGATACACCCCGGGCGGCGTCGCCGACAGGGTTGACCGTAGAGATCAAGGTGCCGCCGGCTGGCTTGCTCGAACCCGAAGGCTTGGCCGAGGCCGATGTGCGTGATTCGACGGTGACCCTTCCGGGAGGTGTGGAGCTGTCACCGTCGGCGGCGAACGGGCTCGCGGCCTGTAGCGAGGCCCAGGCCGGTTATACGGGATATGACAGCTCGTCGGAAACGAACGAATTCACACCCGGGCCTGCGGCGTGCCCAAATGCGTCGAAGCTGGGTTCCGTGCGTATTCGTACTCCGCTACTGGCGCACGAGCTCGAAGGGGCGCTGTATCTGGCGTCGCCCGCTCCCAACGGGGAACCCGGCCAGAACCCGTTCAACTCGCTCGTGGCGCTGTACCTCGTCGCGGAAGATCCAGTGTCCGGGGTGCTGGTCAAGCTGGCAGGAGAAGGATACGTGGACGAAACCACGGGACGGGTGCTGACCACGTTTCGCGACACGCCGCAGCTGCCGTTCGAAGACCTCGAGCTCGAACTGCTCGGTGGGCCCAGAGCGGCGGTCACGACTCCGGCGACGTGCGGGAGCTACTCCACAGAAGCTGCGTTCACGCCGTGGTCGGGGGCCGCGCCGGTCGAAGTGACAAGCCCTGCTGGGGAACTCCAGGTGAGCGAAGGCGCCGCCGGCGGGGCGTGCCCGGAATCGATCCCGTTCAGCCCGGGCTTCGTGGCCCAGAGCACGAGCACCCAGGCCGGCGCCTTCACGGGCTTCGATCTGGAACTTTCGCGGCCCGACGGCAACCAGGCGCTCAGGGTGGTGTCGATGCACCTGCCGCAGGGCGTGGCCGCGCTGCTGTCCTCGGTCGAACTGTGCGGCGCCGCGCAGGCGGCCGCGAGCGCCTGTCCAGCGGGCAGCGAGATCGGCGAAGCGACCGCGGTCGCGGGCCTCGGGCCGGAACCGTACGTGGAGCACGGCGGCAAGGTCTACATCACCGGACCGTACGGGGGTGCGCCGTTCGGGCTCGAGATCGTCACGCCGGCGGTTGCAGGCCCGTTCAACCTCGGCACCGTGACGGTGCGCTCCAAGCTCTACGTCGAACCGGAGAACGCTTCCGTGGAGATCGTCAGCGACCCGCTGCCGACACGGCTGCGCGGGATCCCGCTGCAGCTGGGACGCGTCCTCGTCGACGTGAACCGGCCGCGCTTCGAGTTCAACCCGACAAGCTGCAGCCCAATGCGGATCGAAGGCACGCTCACCGGCTCCGAAGGCGCCAGCGCGGGGGTGTCATCGCCGTTTCAGGTCGGCGGCTGCCAGAGCCTGCCGTTCAGCCCGGGCTTCAGAGCCGGCGCGGTCGGGCAGGGCACCAAAGCCGATGGCACGACGTTCAAGGTGACCGTGACCTCCGGGGGCGTCAACGCGAATGGTGTGGCGCAGGCGGGGATCGCGAAGGTCGATCTGCAGCTGCCCAAGCAGCTGTCCTCGCGGCTGCCGACCTTGCAGAAAGCGTGTACGGAAGCGGCCTTTGCTGCGAATCCGGCGTCGTGTCCGGAAGGGTCTGTGATTGGGGCGGCGACGATCCACACGCCGGTGTTGCGCAGCGCGCTCGCCGGGCCGGCGTACCTGGTCTCGCACGGCAACGCGGCCTTCCCCGATGTCGAGTTCGTGCTCCAGGGCGAAGGGATCAAGCTCGTGCTGGATGGCAAGACGCAGATCAAGGGCGGGATCACCTATTCGAAGTTCGAATCCACACCGGACGCGCCGTTCACGGTGTTCGAAACGGTGCTGCCCGCCGGTCCGCACGGCGTGCTCACGCCGAACGTCGCCGAAAGCAAGCATTTCGACCTGTGCGGGGAAACGCTGGAGATGCCCACCACGATCGTCGCGCAGAACGGCGCCGTGATCGAACGGGACACGAGGATCGCGATCGAAGGGTGCGCGGCGGTCAAGAGCGCTAGAGCCAAGAAGCTGACGAACGCGCAGAAGCTGGCCAAAGCCCTGGCCGTCTGTCGCAGGCGTTACCGCCATGCCGAGAGCAGGCGCGTGCGCTGCGAACGTCAGGCGCGCCAGCGCTATCCGCTGCACAAGGCCGCACACAAGGGCAAGCGCGCGCACGAGAACGCGCGCAGGGACAAGCACGCCGCACGGGCCAGCGGCGAGCGGTAGGCACGGCAGGGTGGCGTCGTTCACGCCAGTGGCCCGCTCGTGGGCGCGAGCCTCGCGCGCGATACAACCGGGCACGTTCCCGCGTGTGGCTCTCGTGCGCTGCTTGGCTGCGGCGCTGGCGGCACTGGCGCTCGTGTTCGTGTGCGGCTGCGGTTCAGCGAGTAACGGGGTGGCTTCGAAATCGCCTGCCGAGATCCTTGCTGCGGCGACCATGGCCGCGCAGCAGGCGAGCTCGGTGCAGGTACACGCGCGCTCGGCCAACGGGCCGCTTGTGCTGACGCTCGACATGAGCTACGCCCGCAACGGCGCCCACGGCACGGTTTCGCTTTTGGGGCTGGACTATCAGCTGATCCGTGTTGCCGACACGTTATACGTCAGCGGCAACAGCGACTTCTATCGCGAGCTGGCGCGGACGCTCGACGCCCGCGCATCTGCCGCGGTGGCAGAGCTGCCCGCGGGCACGTGGCTGAAGGCCGCGGTCGGCCATGGCCCGCTGTCGGGGCTGTCCGCGATCACCGAGATGAGCAGCGAGCTTGCGCTGATCCTCGGCCGCGGCACGCCCGTGGCCAAGGGCGCGGAAACCGCGATCAACCGTCAACGGGCGATCGAGCTGAAGCAGACCGCCAAGCTCTACACCGGCTCGCTGTTCATCGCCGCGACGGGCAAGCCCTACCCGATCGCCGAGCGCAAGCGTGGACGCGAAACCGGCCAGACCACTTTCACAGGCTGGGATCGGCCCGTCACCCTCACACCGCCCGCCGCCGCGACGGACATCAGCCAGCTCGAACATGGGGCGTAGATCCGCCCACGTGGCGAGCGGAGTTTCTCGACGAAGCTCGAGCGTCGCAATCCCAGTTCCGGCGCTCGGGGCCCTCGGTACACGGAATCCCTCTCCGAACGAGCCGAGGCACCCGCAAACAGGGCGTGGCCCCACCTGATGGGGGCCACGCCCTGACTCTCCCGTGCGTTCGTTCCCGGTGGCTAGGCGCTGACTCGGCTACGGGGCCGCGCCGACGAGTCGCAACGCGGCCACGGGGGCGTCAAACCCCTTCAAGGTCATCTCTGGAACGGGCTCGAACAGGTACCCGTCGCCGGCCGCCTCTCGAAGTGAGCTCGAAACCACGACTTCGGAGGGCTCGGCGGCCTCGACCAGCCGAGCGGCGAGATCGACCACCTCGCCGTAGTAGTCGCCGTGCAGAGCGACGGCCGGCCCCGTGGCGAGGCCCACGCGGATAGGGGAGAGGGCGGGGTCCGAGGCGAAGGTCTCGACCAGTGTCAACGCGAGCCTGCACGCACTCGACGCCTCCTCGACGATGAACATCGCCTCGTCGCCGATGAACTTGATCAGACGACCGCCACACTGTGCGACGAGATCGTTGACGAGCGTCTCGAAGCGTCCAATGCTGAAGGCCAGGTCTGAGGTCGACAGCGTTCGGCTGTGCGTCGTATACCCGACGAGATCGGCGAAGCCGATCGTCTGCTCGCGCGTCACCGCGGACCGTTCTTCATCGGGCAGCCACGCGCTGCGAGAAACTCGGAGCATGTGTGCGCGTGTCAAAGCATCCAGACCGTCCACGAGCGTCGGGAACGAGGCCGTCGCCAGCTCGGTGTAATGCTCGACGATCTCCGCATAGCTCGTGCCGCCCGCGAGCTGCGGCACCTCGACCTGGACTCTGAACGCGTCGACGAGCGCCTCCGCCACCACCGCCGTCGCCCAGCCCAGCACGCGTGCAAAGCCGAGCGTCCGCTCCTCGCCCACCACCTCGCGTCCCAGTCCCGTGAGCAGCTGAAACATCCTCGCTTCCGGCGCGGTCAGGCGCAGCGATCCGTCGCTCGGCACGGCAAGTCCCAGCGCCCTCCAGAGACTCGTCGCCTCCTCCAGTGAAAGACCTGCGCCGGCGGCGGCGTCGGCGAGCGACACCGTCTCACCGGGCGGCCGCAGTGCGAGATCCAGTGCCAGGACCCCAAGCGTGCCAGACCTCTCGGCCTCCTCGATCTCCTGCTCGGACGCTCCCGCGTGCCTCAGCTGACGCAGAATCGCGGTGCGATCAGACTCGCTGAACTGGAGCGCTGCGAGGGCTCCGCGAGCATTGACCGCTTGGTCATCGCGTGGGGCCGCGCGGTCGTCCTGGGGGATCCCGTGCCCGTTGTGGGGGACCCCGCGCTGGTCCCTCAGGACCGCATCGTCATCCCGTGGCTGCGACGGTGGGTTGCGCTCCGATGAGGTCATCTTCGAGTCCGGCATAGACGCTAGCCGACCGGGCTGCCTAGTGGTTGGCGGCCCCGACGTCGGTCCGGCTACGCCGCCGCCGCCGTCGGCGGCGCGGTCTGCTCGAACAGGCGATGGGCAAGCGGCATCGCTCGCTGCGCAGCTCTCAGCAGCAGCTCGAGCGCGGCCTCAATACGGGTAGATACCGCCGCGGAGGTTGCTGATACCGATCGGTTGCAGAATAATTCTGATACTATACGATCTCATCGTATATTTGCGCTCGTACGGTAGCGAGAGCCATGGAAGTCCGTTCGATCAGAGACCTCGCCGCGATACTCCGCGGCCGCCGCCGCGACCTTGGCCTGACTCAGGCCGAGCTTGCCGCTCGAGCCGGGGTCTCGCGCAAGTGGATCTACCAGTTCGAGGCAGGCAAGCCCGCCGCTGAGCTGCGACTCATCCTGCGCGCGCTGGACGCGCTCGGTCTCGCCCTGGAAGTGACCGACCAAGAGCAGGCGGCGCCCGGCGAGCCCGCGCATGACCTCGACGCGCTTCTCGACGAGCATCGTGCGCAATGACCGATACCTCACCGTGCTCCTGGACGACACGGTCGCGGGAGCGATCACGCGGCTCGGCCAAGGTCGGCTTCGCTTCGACTACGACGACCGCTATCGACAGAAATCCGCTGCTACGCCGCTGTCGACCTCGATGCCCGTCAGTGTCCGTGCTCATCCCGATCGCGATATCACCCCGTGGCTCTGGGGCCTGCTCCCCGACAACGACCGCGTCCTCGCGCGCTGGGCGCGCGACCTCCACGTTGCCGCCAAACCCTTCTCGCTGCTGTCCACGCCGATCGGTCACGACTGCGCCGGAGCCGTTCGCTTCGCGCCGCCCGAGGAAGCCACGCAGGTTCTGGAAAGGCCCGGCACCGTCACATGGCTGACCGAGCGAGAGGTCGCTCAGCGCCTGCGCGAGTTGCGCGAGGACACCACCGCGTGGCTGGGGCGCGACTTCAGTGGGCAGTTCAGCTTGGCTGGCGCTCAAGCGAAGACCGCTCTTCTTCTCGAAGACGGCCGCTGGGGCGTCCCCTCCGGGTCGGCCGCCACCAGCCACATCCTCAAGCCCGCTGTGCAGGGACTTCACGACCACGACCTGAACGAGCACCTGTGCCTCGACGCCGCCCGCCGCGCTGGGCTGATCGTCGCGCGCACCCGCGTGGCCAGATTCGCCGACGAGAGCGCCATCGTCGTGGACCGCTACGACCGCCGCGCGGTCGACGGCCAGCTCGCGCGCATCCACCAGGAGGACGCCTGCCAGGCGCTCGGCAGACCCCCCGACCAGAAGTACCAGAACCAGGGTGGCCCCTCCGCCCGCGACCTCGCCACGCTGTTTCGCACCGTCATGCCGCCACGCGCCGCGGACGACGCCGTCCGCCGCTTTCTCGATGCGCTCATCTGGAACTGGCTGATCGCCGGCACCGATGCGCACGCCAAGAACTACTCGCTGCTGCTGAGCGGCGCCGATGTGCGCCTCGCCCCTCTCTATGACATCGCATCCGCGCTTCCGTATGGAACCGACGAGCACAGGCTGCGCTTTGCGATGAAGATCGGAGGTGACTACCGCGTTCACCCGTATCGCAACACGTGGCCCAAAGCCGCGGCAGACCTGGGCCTCGATACAAACGCCGTGCTCGAGCGAGTCCTGCACCTGGCGCTCGCCGCGCCCGACGCATTCGCCGATGCCGTCCGCGCGCCGGACGTCGTTGCGCTCGACCGACAGCTGCCCGAGCGCCTCGCCGACCTGGTTGCCGACCGCGTCGAACGCTGCCTCGCGATCCTGCCCTGACCACAGTTGCGGGCGCAGCGCTGCGACTACGCCTGAGAACCACTGTTGCAGCGAACCGTTTGGTGCAAGTTCATGGCACCTTTTGGTGCCGTGACTACGCACCTGTGCATCTTGCTCGGTGCTCATGTGGACGGTTTCAGAGCGACTATAACGCCAGATCAAGGGCCACGCCTGCGCTTCGCGGCCTTCTCCCGCCTCGATCCGACAGCCACGGCCCCGCGAGCTCAGGCGTCGATCGCCCAGAGCAGGTGGTGGGCCGGGATCAGGGCATAGGTCTCGGCGAAGCGCAGCTCATCTCGGGTTGCGATCACGGCGGGCCGGCCGGGGTGGCCCCTGGCCAGCGCGGCTGCGCTGCGCGGGTCGATGTGGCGCTGGTACTTGATCTCCACCAGGTCGAGCCCGCGGCGCTGTCCGGCTGCGAAGTCGATCTCGCCTGAGCGGGCCGTGCGCCAGACGTGCAGCTGGTCGGGCGAGACGAACGACTCGATCAATCGCTCGGGCGGCTCGTAGCGGCGATAGAGCGCGAGCCCGACCGCGTTCTCGATCAGCGCGGGCATGTCGGCGGCGCGGCCGGGCGTTTGCTCGAGCGCGATCGTGTGCAGCAGCGGGTCGGCGAAGTAGACCTTCTTCTCGTTGGACAGGCTGTTCGTCTGCGAGCCGCTGCGCCAGAAGTAGAGGATGAACAGGAAATAGACGCCTGCCAGCAGCTCGATGTAGTCGCGCAGTGTGTGATGACTGGTGGCGCCGCGCCTGCTCGACAGCGGCACGTCCATCTCGCGCGCCATTCTGCTCCAGTCCGTTCGCGAGCCCAGGGACCGCAGCACTCGCTCCAGCAGAGCGTGGGTCGCCGGGATGCTTGCGCCTCGGCGTTGGACTTCCCTGACAAGCGAGTCGTACAGCACCCGCTTGACCGGCTCGGAAGGCTCAGTGGCGCCGCCGGCGGCCTCGGCGACGGACGCGGGCAGGCCGCCGAACTTCAAGTACAACGACAGCGCCTCGCTCAACGCCGGTGCGTGAAGGCGAGCCTCGTGCAGCTGCGCCTCGCCGTCCGGTGTGCACAGCTCGGCGATCCGCAGGCCCGGGGAGGCGGGGATGGAGGGATCGATCGCTCTCGCGAACGCCGCGAACGCGCGAGGCAGCGCAAGATGGTCGCGTCCGGCGCCGCGACGGCCGGGAAGTCGCTCTGCCGCCCCTGTCTGCAGGTCGATCGCCGAGGAGCCCGTGCACACCACGACGTCCTCGCCGATCGTGCCGTCATCCAAAACGGCCTTGATCGCGGTCTGCCAGCGCGGAATCCCGGTCACCTCATCGAGCAGGACGATGCCCGGCCCCGGATGGCGCGCGAGCGCCTTGGCACGGACGAGCGTCTCGGCCAGCTCGGCATGGGGTCGGCCCTCGAGCAGATCGAGCGTCAGGTAGATGATCGAGTGCGCGCCATGTTCCTCCGCCAGGGCACGGTTCACCAGTAGCTTGAGATCGGTGCTCTTACCGACCTGCCGCGGCCCGCGCAGGACGTGGATTCCCGCCTTATCCAAATCGACCTCGTGGACGACCTCCGCCGGCAGGCGCACCGGCGAGCGATCCAGCAGCGCGAGCTGGCGGTCCTCAGCCGCCCACCCCCGGTTTGTCCACCAGGGGTTCTGGGCGAGCACCTGGTCGTCTGTGAGGGGCATATGCTGGATATATTAGCATTCTTATTCCAAAGTTAGTAGCATACTTTGGCATAAGATTGCCGCTTCGTTCGGGCTGGCCTGGCGCTCGAGCCAAGATCGGCTCGGCGCGGCGACTGCGGCCTGCCAACCGAGGCTCGCGAGCGCCGCGGTGCGCGGGCGGACTCGTGGCGCAGGTCGGGCCCCGCGCGCGCCTCGGCGAGCACCTCTCCGGACCTGCCGTCGCGACGGCTTTGTCGGGCCGCGCCTGTCACGCGGCGACGGCTTTGTGGGACGCATGTGGGACGTGGGACAAAATCCCCAGTCCCCATGCGGGATTACGCCAGGGCCCGCGACTCTCCTAGACGGGGGTCGCCGCCCTCGGCGACGACCTCGACGATCGCCGCGATGAGCGTCTCGCGCAAAGCGCTGGCCTGCGCAGAAGTCCTGGAGCGACGGGGCCGGGCGTGGGCCTGGGTGTGACTGGAGAAGCGCTCAGCCGTGCGGTCGATTCTGATCCCGTTCCCCATGATGCTGCCCTCGTTTCCCTCCGTCGTCCCTCTCGCTGGTCCCTCTCGCGCCTCGCTCCCGAGCCTCGTTCTGCTGTCGAAGCTTGTGGGCGGCGCGTGGGAAAAGGAGAACACACGGGAATAATTTTGTCAAGGGGTCCTGAAAAATAAGGCCGCCGGCGTCGAGTGACCCCCGTCTAGGAGATACGGTGGCCACGCGCGCGGGGGTTTCGGAGAGGGTTTTCCGCGAGATTTTCGCGAGCGTCGAGGAGTGTTATCAGTCGGCGTTCGATGAGGGTCTGAAGCGGCTTTCGCAAACTGTCGACGAGGCCGAGGGGCGGCACGAGTCGTGGCTCGAGCGGGTTCGCTCTGGGCTGGTGGCGCTGCTCGGGTTTCTCGACGACGAGCCCTCATGGGCGCGTCTGCTGCTGCTAGACGCGGCGGTCGCAGGAACGTGCGCGCTTAGCTGTGAGCAGCGACTGCTGGGAGTCATCACCCAGCTGTTGGAAAACGGAGGCGTGCGGGCGCTTGGCGAGCAGGAGCCGCTGTCCCCTTTGACGGCCGAGCTGGTCGCCGGCGGCACGCTCGGCGTGATCCGGGCGCAAGCCGTCACAGCACCACGCGAGGCGCTGGTCGAGCTGGCTCCGTCTCTGATGGCCTTCATCGTCAGACCGTATCTCGGCGACGCGGCGGCCCGCGCTGAGCTGGAGGGCAGGCCGCCGGAGGGCGGCGAACGATCGGCGGCTGAGCACGCGCCCGGCCGAGCGCGGACGATCTCCCGCGCGGCCGAGCTGCCCGTAAGGGTCACGCACCGCACGACGCTCGTGCTGCGCGCGATCGCGCGCGCGCCGTACTCGAACAACCGCGAGATCGCGCAGGCGGCAGAACTGACGGACGAGGGACAAACGTCGAAGCTGCTGGCACGTCTGCAGCGCAGCGGCGTGATCGAAAACGTGGGGGTTGGCGCTGCGCGCGGCGAACCGAACGCCTGGTTGCTGACCGCAAGCGGACGACGCGCCGTCGAGCTGCTTTCCGAGCGGTTTGACGCCGGCGCTTCGCGGCCCAGGAGCACGCGGGCGAGGGGAACGGCGTGAGGCCCACCGCCGGCATTAGGAGCTTTTCGACATCCGCGCGCCACGCCTGGTGTGGCAGGACGTCGTTGAGAGCGCAAGCGGGTCGCCGCGAGGTATGTCGAGCAGGACATACGTTCGGTGATCGGCCTGCGATTGCAGATGGCCGGCGACGCGGATTCGCCCGCAAGGGACTCGTGGCGCCGCCGGTCGATTGTCACTCGAGAGGAAAAGGAGCAGTGGAACAGTGAGACATGTAAGGATGCCGGCACTCGTCGTGGTTGCGGCGCTTGCGATCATGGCGGTCGCGGTCACAGCGGCTTTGGCGGCCAAGCCCGAATGGGGTCAGTGCTATGCGAAGGCTAGCGGGAAATATGCGAACGCCAACTGCACGACGAAAGCGAAAAAAGGCGACGGCGCTTATGAATGGCGCAAGGGCACCGAAATAGCAAAGAAGGGTTTCACGGGTGCTGGTGGGCGTGGTCTGCTCTACACTTCGACCACGCCGTGCAAGAGCGCTTGTGTCAACGAAAAGGGTGAAGTGACGCAAGAAGGTAAAGAATTCAAAGAAAAAGAAACCTTCTTCCCCGCCTCGGTCGAATGCGCGAGCGAGACCGCGACCGGCGAAGCCTCTGGCAAGAATGACGTAAAGAACGTTCACGTCACCTTCAAGGGCTGCGTATTCTTCGAAACATTTCCATGCAGCAATACGGCTAACTCGGGAGAAATTGATACGAGCGTGCTCAAGGGCGAACTCGGCATCATTGAAAAAGCAAAAAATGAAGTGGGCGTCATGCTCACGCCTGAAACAAAGAAGGGTACGTTCGCGAAATTCTCCTGCACCGTCGGCCTGAGCACGGAAGTGGGCGTCGTAGCTAAGCGCGGCGGCCCTCCGGCGTATCCGCCGAAGGGCGGCAATGACGAGATCATCTCGCCGATCACGCCTATCGATGAAATGAGCTCATCGTTTACCCAGGAATACAAGGCAGCGAATTTGCGAGACGGACTTTACTGCTATCACTGCTACAACATTCCTGAGAACTTCGAAAAAAAGCCACAGGCTACTCTAGAAGCCTACATTTACAACACCGAAACTCCCCAGAACAAGTCTTTCTGGGAACCGGCCGCTGAGGAAATCACCAACGTGAACACTCCCGAAGAAGCGGTCGAGATCAGAGGCTAATCCAGTCGTAACTTTCGACGACGGATGCGGCGGCGCTGGTCGTCGCCGCATCCTCGTCATCGACACAAGCGACATGCTGGGTGTTCACGAAATGCCACCTTTGAACTTCATTCGGACCGGAAGCCAGAGAAACGCAAGGAGCTGGAAGCGCCTGGGTTGTCTCTCCGGCCGCTCGCTTGCCCTCGTGTCTGTGTCTTGTTTCGTATTCGCAGGTGCGTCGCTGTTGTCTATCCCGGGCGAGGCGTTTGCGGCCAGCGGCCATCGTTTCCTGTCTGCTGTCACGGAAGCGCCCGCGGGGACGGGGCTGAGCGCGCCGGCGTCTGTCGCGGTGGATCGGTCCACGGGCCAGCTGTTCGTGGCGGACAGAAGCTCGCGATATGTGGACGTATATAGCGGGTCGGGTGCGTTCGAGACGCGGTTCTTGACCGGCGAATCGGGGTCGTTGGAATCGATGGCAATCTCCGTGTCTGACGCGAGCGGGGATGTGTATGTGGCGGGGGAGACACCGGTTGGCGATGAAGCGGTACGCGTGTACGAGCCGATCGGGTCGGGCGGCTATCGCTTGCTGAGCGAATGGACCGGAGCTGATACGCCGGAAAAGGAACTGTACGAAGTCACCGGTCTCGCGGTTGACGACTCGAGTGGTCCGCTGTCCGGCGACGTGTTCGTGGTGGAGGCCGAAGGCGCCGGCACCGAACACGGCGTGGTGGAGATCTTCAAGCCCCGACCGAACCCTACCGATCCCCAAGGAGTCGAAGAAGGCGCTGGGGAAGAAGGGGAATTCGTCGGGACCTTGTCCGGGCCGAAGCTGGAAGCGCCCAACGGAATAGCGGTCAGCCCGGCCACGGGCCGGGTGCTGGTCGCCGATAGTGTCAGGGGGCAGGTCGATGCTTACAGCCCGTCTGGTGCGTATGAAACCAAGTTTTCCGGGAAGGGCTCGCCGTACGGGTCATTCAAGGGTAAGGAAGAAAGCGAAGACGATGTGGCGGGACTCGGCTTCGGTGGGGCGGCGGCTGAAGGGTTCTACGTGGCCGAAGCGGGACGCGGTGTCGTTTCGCAGTATGGCGAAGACGGCGAATGGCTGGGCTGGATCACGGGAACGCCAGAGGCGCCGCTGCGTGAACCGAGCGGCGTGGCGGCGACAACCGGTGGTGAAGTTGTCGTGGCAGATCCGGGTTCGGGGAGGATCGATCTGTATGGGCCGACGGTGGTCGTGCCCGATGTTCTCACGGGCAAGATCGCCAAGGGGACCGTGACGAGAGAAGCGGCCACGTTGACGGGCACCATCAACGGCGACGGGAACGTCGCGGGCTTTGCGTTTGAATATGGCGAAAGTCGGTCCCTGGGAACGAGAACGTCGAGCCAGAGCGCGGGGACAGGAGAACAGGAAGCTTCGCTGACGGTGACGGGGCTGCAGCCGGCGCGAACCTACTACTACCGGATCGTCGGCGAAAACGAAAACGGCGAAAGCCGCGGCATCGTAAGGCAGTTCGAAACATCGCCGGCCGTGGAAGACGTGTCCACCGGTGCCGCAAGCAACATCGAGCCCGGGAGCGCGACCCTGACGGGGCGTCTGACACCGGGCGGCCTGGACACGCACTACCACTTCGAATGGGGCACTACCGAAAGCTACGGCTCGCAGGGGCCGGAACCCTTCACCGACGCCGGCGCCGGCTCGAGCCCGGTCGAAGCGACCACGGGCATCTCGAGTCTCGCGCCGAACACGCTCTACCACTACCGCCTGGTTGCTGAAAACAGCTTCGGTGTGACGTACGGCGAAGATCGAACGTTCGCGACCTCGGGCGCACCGCGAATCGTAAGCGAAGCGCCGAGCGGGCTGGATCACGAAGGCGCGACCCTGCACGCGAAGCTCGATCCCGATCAGCTCGCCACCACCTACCGCTTCGAATACGGCGAAACGAACGCCTACGGCCAGGAAGCGCCGCTCGGCGGAGCCTCGATCGGCTCGGGCAGTGACCCAGTCGCCGTATCGGCCGTCCTCACAGGGTTGAGGCTCGGCGCGACATACCACTATCGCGTGGTGGCCCAGAACGAAGCGGGCACGACCTACGAGCGCGACCAGACCTTCGAAACCACGCCGGCGGCCTCGGTGGACGCGACGTACGTCACGAACGTCGATGCGACGGACGCACAGCTGCATGCCGTGATCGACCCCGACGGTCGTGAAACCACGTTCGAGTTTCAGTACGGGACGCAGAGCTGCGACGCCGAGCCGACCGCATGTGCGACCACGCCGAGCAGCGCCGAAGGGATCGGATCAGGTGAAACCGGCGTTCCCGAGACGGCCAACGTGACGGGTCTGCGACCCGATACGACGTATTACTACCGGATCATAGCGAGCAACTCGCTGGGCACGACCGAAGGCCGCGAACAGTCATTCACGACACAGGAAGCCGTGACGGTACAGAGCCTGCCCGACGGGCGAGCTTGGGAGATGGTCTCACCGCCTGAAAAGCACGGCGCCCCGATCGAACCGCTCACGACGCAGCTCGGTGGCTGGGTGTTGGCCAGCGAAGACGGCGACGCGATCACCTATCTCGCCGACGGCGCGCTGACTGGAGAACCGCGGGGCAACCGTGCGCCCGAACAGCAGCAGATCGTCTCGACCCGAGGCGAAGATGGCTGGACGACAAGCGACATCGTGACGCCCAATCAGACGCCCCAGGGCATTCAGACGGGTGCTCCGAGCGAGTACCAGTACTTCACCGCCGATCTCTCGCAGGCGATCGTGGAACCCGTGGCGTTGACGGCCGTCGCCGAACCGCCGCTGGCTTCCGGGGTCAAGGAAGCGACGATGTATGTCCGCGACAACGGCACCGGCAGCTATGTGCCGATCGTCAGCGAACGAGATACCGTCGCCGGCGCAAAATTCGGCGACCGTACCCGCTTCCTCGAGGCCAGCCCCGACCTCACCCACGTGGTCCTGAGCTCGAGCGTCCCGTTGACGGAAGGAGCGCCGCCGAGCGCGCTCTACGAGTGGTCGGCGGGAAGCCTGCGGCCCGTCAGTATCCTGCCGGGCAACGCGGGGTTCGCGGCCAGCCCTGAACTCGGCTACCACTCGCGGATCATCGCACACACGATCTCCAGCGATGGCTCTCGCGTCATCTGGAGCGACGCCGGACATCTGTATCTGCGTGACACGGCCAGTGAAGAAACGATTCAGCTGGACGCTCCCGCACCGCACGTGAAAGAACCGCCGGAAGGGTCGGCCGAGTTCCAGGCCGCGACCGGGGATGACTCGCGCATCTTCTTCACCGACAAGCAAAAGCTGACACTCAACGCGACGGCCGAATCGGCCGGCACGGGCAAGGCGGACCTGTACGAGTGCGAAATCGCTGAAGTCGCCGGCAAGCCCACGTGTCAGCTGAGTGACCTCACGCCGACCCTGAACTCGGGCGAACCGGCGGCGGTACAGGGGCTCGTGCTCGGCATCGATGAAGCGGGCACCGATCTCTATCTCATCGCGCAGGGAGTGTTGGCAAACAACGAAAACGCCGCCGGTCAAGTCGCCGGTGCGAACGGGGACAACCTTTACGCGCTGCGGTCGGCCGGCAACCAGTGGGCGATCAGCTTTGTCGCCACGCTCGCGAGCGCTGACAATCCCGAGTGGGAAGGCGGCAAGCAGGCCGATCAGGCGTTCGTCACCGCCCGCGTTTCGCCGAACGGACAATATTTCGCGTTCATGTCGAACGCCAGCCTGACGGGCTACGACAACGTCGACGCGAACCCGGCAGCGGACGGGGCACGTGACGAGGAGGTCTACATCTACGACGCCGACACCGAACGATTGACCTGCGTGTCGTGCGACCACTCGGGGGGCCGCCCAGAAGGAGTTCTGGACACCCTCGACGCCGGCGAAGGGTTCGGCCTCTTCACCGACCGTCGCGGCGTGTGGGAAAACCACTGGCTGAGCGGAAACATACCGGGCTGGACCGCGCAGAACATCGCCAGCGGCGTCTATCAAACCCGCTACCTGTCTGACGAAGGCAGGCTGTTCTTCGACAGTCCCGACGACCTCGTGCCGGCGGCGGAAAATCACAAGGAGGACGTCTACGAGTACGAGCCCGAAGACGTCGGGAGCTGCCAGACGGGCGTCGGCGGATGCGTCGCACTGATCTCCTCTGGCAGCTCGGGCAAGGAATCGGTCTTCATGGAAGCAACGCCGAGCGGCGATGACGTCTTCTTCCTGACCGCCGCACAACTGGTAGCGCAGGACACCGACTCCGAGTTCGACGTCTACGACGCACGCGTCTGCACGGCAGCACACCCGTGCCTGGGCGCTCCGAACGTCCCGTCGGCGCCGTGCGGCAGCACCGAAGAGTGCCGGCCCGTGCTCGCGCAGCAGCCTGTGAGCGTCTCGGCGAACGCACCTGCGGTTAGCGGCAACGTCGCGTCGCCGGCACCGGCTCCGTCGGCGAAAATCGGGGTGAAGGCGGCAAAAGCCGTGACACCGGCCTCGAGATCGCAGCAGCTCGCCAAGGCGCTGGGCGTCTGCCGCAGGCGCTACCGACGCTCCGACAGACGCCGGAGGTCGTGCGAACGAGCAGCACGTAAACACTACGGGCCGGCGAGCGTCCGCAAGAAGGCCAAGCCGCGCGAGCACAGCCAGACATTCGATGGGCGAGGTCGAAGGTCATGACCGTGGAGCGATCTCTGCGCACACGGATGTGTGGCGTGTTGGCGACCTCGATCGCGATGGTCTTGCTCGCGATTTTCGCGGGGACGGCCAGTTCGGCAGAGGCCGCCACGCCGTGGTGGACGGTGATCACGGAAACGGCGCCGACCCAGTTCTCCCCGGGTGCCGAAGGCCTGCTCGACGTGGCTGCCGAGAACCTCGGTGGTGGCGAGATCGACGGAACTTCGACGATCACCGATCGCCTTCCCGCCGGCGTGTCGGCGACCCGGTTCACGGGTTCGGTGACCCAGGGCGGAACCGGCCCTCGCCCCGAACCGAAATGCTCGGCGTCGGGAGAAGTCATCTCGTGCACGTACGACGGGCCGTTGGCGCCCTATGAACGCTTTCAAGTCGAAATCGACGTCGCGGTCAGCGCGGCGCTCACGCCCGGAGCCGTCACGAACAGCGTTTCCGTGGAAGGCGGTGGCGCGTCGAAGACGACGAGCACCGAAGCGCTGAGCATCAGCAGCGAACCCGTGCCGTTCGGCCTGCGTGACTACAGCCTCGCGCCGACCGTCGAAGCCGGAGCGCCGGCCACGGAAGCGGGCTCGCACCCGTTCCAGCTCACCACCAGCCTCGTGTTCAACCAGATTTCCACGACCTTCAAGCGGGAGCCCGCCGAACTCCCACGGGACATGCGCTTCACGCTGCCTCCTGGGCTGATCGGCGACCCAACAGCGGTTGAACAGTGCAGCGAGGCGAACTTCACGGCGCTGTATTTGGAAACGGACCTCTGTCAGCCCTCGTCGGTCGTGGGGGTGGCGCTCGTGACGGTGAATGAACCGCGAACGATACCGATCACCAAGCTCGTGCCGGTGTTTAACCTCGTGCCGTCGGTCGGGGAGCCCGCGCGCTTTGGCTTCACCGCGGCGAAGGTGCCGATCGTGCTCGACACGTCGGTCAACTCCGAAGGCGGCTACAACGTCGTCGCGAGCGTCAACAACCTCAGCCAAACAGCCGGCATCCTCAGCAGCGAGGTCACCCTCTGGGGCGTCCCTGGGGCTGCCGGTCACAACGGCTCGCGCGGATGGGAATGCATCGCCGAAGGCTTTTACGAGAGCCGCGTCGGGCGCCCCTGCCCCGCCACGAGCGTCGAGCCTGAACGGCCATTCCTGACGCTGCCGACATCGTGTGCCACCGATCCGGCGGCGGAACCCGTGCTCTCGACCGTGCAGGCCGACTCGTGGCTGCTACCGGAAAAGCTTCTCACCAGCGAATACGCGTGGATCAACGGCGAAGGGGAGCCGCTTGGATATACGGGCTGCGGCCAGCTCCGTTTCGCTCCGTCGATGGGCGTCGTCTCCGAACAGCACTCGGGGAGCACCCCGACCGGCCTGTCGGTCGACGTGAAGACGCCTCAGAAGGGATTGCTGGAAGCGGGCGGGGTGGCGGAAGCGAACCTGCGCGACACGACGGTCGCGCTGCCCGAAGGCGTGCAGCTCAGCCCGTCGGCCGCGAACGGGCTGGCGGCGTGCTCGGAGGGATCCGAAGACGGTTATGAAGGCATCGGCTTCGAGGGCTTCGCGAAAATCTACGGTCCCGACGCCGAACCGGCCGCGGAAACCGCCACGTTCAAATCGACCTTCAGGTTCGCCGAAGAAGAAACCGAAGGACAAAAATTGAAACCGTCGTGTCCGGAAGCATCGAAGCTGGGGACCGTGCACATCAGGACGCCGCTGCTCTCGCACCAGCTCGAAGGCTCGGTCTACCTGGCGTCCCCCGCCCCCAACGGCGAAGCGGGGCGGAATCCGTTCAACTCGCTGGTGGCGCTGTACCTCGTCGCCGAAGACAGAGAAGCCGGAATCCTCGTAAAGCTCGCAGGCAGGGGCGAAGTCAACGAAAGCACGGGTCAGATCACCACGACCTTCTCCGATTCGCCGCAGGTCCCGTTCGAAGAACTGAAACTGGAACTGTTCGGTGGTTCGCGCGCCTCGCTCGCGACCCCGGCCCGCTGTGGGAACTATGCGACGAGCGGCGTGTTCACGCCATGGTCGGGCACCGGTCCCGTGACGGTGAGCAGCGGCGGGGAAGAATTCGCGGTGAACTCGGGTGTGGATGGCTCCGGCTGTCCGGGTGGCGCATTGCCGTTTGGGCCCGGGTTCGCAGCCAAGAACACCAACACCGCGGCCGGCGGCTTCACGAGCTTCGAACTGGAACTCTCGCGTCCCGATGGGGACCAGGCGCTCGATGGAGTGACGATGCACCTCCCCGAGGGTGTGGCGGCGCTGCTGTCCTCGGTCGAGCTCTGCTCAGCAGCACAGGCGGACGCGACCGCGTGTCCCGCCGCCAGCCAGATCGGGGAAGCCACGGCGGTCGCCGGGCTCGGCCCGGAACCGTATGTCCAGAGCGGCGGCCGGGTCTACATCACGGGCCCCTACGACGGGGCACCGTTCGGTCTAGACATCGTGACCCCGGCGGACGCCGGGCCGTTCGACCTCGGCTACATCTCGGTGCGCTCGAAGCTCGAGGTCAACCCCGAAAACGCCTCGGTGACGGTCGCGTCGGACCCGTTGCCGACCGAGATCAGGGGGATCCCGCTGCAGCTCAAACGGGTGTTGGTCGACGTCAATCGGGCCGGGTTCGAGTTCAACCCGACCAGCTGCGCCGCGCAGCGCGACGTACAGGGCACGCTCGCCGGGGCCGAAGGCGGCAGTTGGAGCGGCTCATCGCCATATCCGGTCACGGGCTGCGCGAACCTGCCGTTCAAACCGACCCTGACCGCCGCGGCGGTCGGGCACGGCAGCAAAGCGGACGGCACCACGTTCAAAGTGGTCGTGACCTCGGGCGGCGTGGGCGCGAACGGGGTCGTGCAGGCGGGGATCGCGAAGGTTGACGTGCAGCTGCCCAAGCAGCTGTCCTCGCGGCTGCCGACGTTGCAGAAAGCGTGCACGGAAGCCGCGTTCGCTGCGAATCCCGCGTCCTGTCCGGAAGGGTCTGTTATTGGGGCGGCGACGATTCGCACTCCTGTGTTGAAGAGCGCGCTCGCCGGGCCGGCGTACCTGGTCTCGCACGGCAATGCCGCCTTCCCGGACCTCGAGTTCGTGCTGCAGGGCGAAGACATCGAGCTGGTGCTCGACGGCAAGACCCAGATCAAAGACGGGGTCACCTACAGCAAGTTCGAATCGGCCCCGGACGCGCCCTTCACGACCTTCGAAACGGTCCTGCCCGCCGGCCCGCACGGCGTGCTGACGCCGAACGTGGCCGAATCCAAGCACTTCGACCTATGCGGCGAAACCCTCGAGATGCCCACCACGATCGTCGCCCAGAACGGCGCCACGATCGAACACGACACCAGGATCGCGATCCAGGGCTGCGCCGCCGTCAAGGCCGCAAGAACCAAGAAGCTCACCAACGCCGAGAAGCTCGCGAAAGCGCTCGCCGCGTGCCGCACCCGCAACAGGCATGCCAAGCGCCGCCGCCTTGCCTGCGAAAAGCAGGTTCGCAGGCGATACGTTGCCAAAGAAGCCGGCCACAAGCACAAGCCGCGCACAGCCAAGGACAGGCGGAAGGGCTGAACCATGCGCCCGATCGCTCTCGCCTGCATGCTCGCGGCCCTCGCGGCCGTGCCGCTCGCCGGCTGCGGCTCGTCCAACGACGTGGCATCCAAATCCGCCGCGCAGATAATCGCCGCCAGCATCGCCGCGGCGAAGGGCGCTCAATCGGTTCGCGTGAACAGCGAAACCTCGGAGCAAGCGGTCACGATCGGCTACGAACTGCAGTTCGCCCGCAACGGCGCACAGGGTCGTTTCAAATTGCCCGGGCTGAGCTACGACGTCGTGCGCGTCGGCGACAGGGTCTACGTCAAGGGCAACCGGGCGCTGTACGAGCATCTCGGCAAGGCCGCCGCGAAGCTCCCCGCCGGGACGTGGATCGTCGCACCCGCGTCCGGCGGCCAGCTCTCGCAGCTGGCACAGCTGGTCGACCAGACCGACGAGTTCGACCGCATCGAGGCCAACGCCGCGAGCCCGACGAAGGGACCCACCACAACGGTGGACGGCCAGCCCGCCATCGAACTGAAGCTCGCGCGCAAGCTCGGCACCACCTCGCTGTACGTCGCGACAACCGGCAAGCCCTATCCAATCGAGATCGCCAGGCAGGGCGGACAAGCCGGAGACACGACCTTCAGCGGCTGGAACCGGCAGGCATCCGTCGATCCACCCGCGGGCGCTGTACAGCTCGGCCAGCTCGAACGTGACTCCGGCTGATTGACACAGACCCTTCCAGGACGCGCGGGTCCGCAAACTCGATCGGCAAGCTCGAGCGCCGCCCTCCCAGTCCGGCGCTCGGCGGCCTCGGCAAGCGGAATCCTCCTCCGGACAATGCCGAGGCACCCGCAAAGCAGGCCGTGGCCCCTGATGGGGGCCACGCCCTGCCCCTGGCGAGCTCAAACGATGGCTCTCGCGCTCGATGTCGCGGCGGCCATCGCTCCCCGTGCGTTTGCTCCCGGCGGGCGGGCGCTGACTCGGCTACGAGGCCGCGCTGACGAGCCGGAACGCAGGCACGGGGGCGTCGAATCCCTTCAACGTCAGCTCGGGAACCGGCTCGTAGACGTACCCCTGTCCGCTGGCCTCTCGCAATGAGCTCGAAACCACCACCTCGGAGGTATGTTGGCATTGCTATTCCAAAATCAGCAGCATACTTTGGAATAGCATCGCCGTTTCCGGAGATGAGGGCGTGGCCCCACCTGATCGGGGCCACGCCCGTGTTCCTGTCCGCCGGCGTCAGCCGGCTACGTTCCCGCGCTCCGCTACGGAGCGGACGTCAGCCACGGTGTATACGTCACAGTCCCGAGCGCCGTGTTGCAGTGCCCGCCCATGTTCGGGCCCTGGGCACAGCCCCACCAGTCTTCCTGGGCGTTCACCACGGTCCCGGGTTCACCGTCCACGCCCGTGCCGTCGTGCTCGAACGAGTCGTCCGTCGATGCCGTCACGGTGGCCTGGTCGCCCGCGGGCTGGCCTGGCGTGGGGGAAGTCTGTGTGACGAGCATTCCCGTGTCGAAATGCTCGAACTTGTCGCCCCTGAACGTGGCGGTCAGTTCGCCGTATTCGTAGCCGAGCTGGTCAGTCGTGAGGTAAGCCCCGTAGGTCCCGCCTCCGCTGGTCGCCGCGCCGGTGCCATTGACGCTGTTGTCGGCGAACGTCGGCCCTTCTCCAGCCATGGCGCCCCCGAACGCCGCGAGCCCGACCGAGCAGGCGCTGATTTTGTTCGATTCCACGGTCGCGGACACGTAGGGGACGAATACGAAGATCCCGTAGCCGTTGACGCTGCATTCGCGCACCCTGTTGCCCTTGATCAGGTCCGCGTCGCCACCCCCACCGCCGTTGTTGTCGGTGTGCAGGCCGCTACCGGATTTGGCGATCGTGTTATCGATGAACCTCGTGCCGGTCGACCAGTTCGCCGAGATCGCGTCGTTGGCGTCGGTCACCCGGTTGTGGGCCATTTCGCCGGACCCGCCGAAGTTGAACATCGCGATCGACTCTTCTTCGCCCTGGACGTTTTCGACGACGTCGTGATTGAAGTTGAACGTGCCGCCCGACGAGGCGTATATGCCGCGCAGGTAGATGTTCGAGACCTTGACCTTGGAGACCGTGAGGTCGTTGTAGACCCCCTGTTCGAAGTTGACGATGATCCCGTTGCGGGCATCGATGTCCTGCCCACCACGGATCACGCCGCTGGTCAGGTGCGGGTTGTTCCCGTCCAGGTGTAGTTTCGTGATCGTCACGTCGTTTGCCTGCACCAAGATGATGTTGCTCGCCGTCCCTTCGCAGAGCGAACCGGGCGAGCATTCGGGCGTTGAGATCGACGGGTAGATCACCGTCGCGTTGCCGGAGCCCTTCAGGGTCACAGACTTGCCAACGACGATATTTTCGAAGTATTCGCCTGAACCGATCGTGATCGTCGTGCCCGGCGTCACCGCGTTGATCGCAGCCTGGATGCTGTTGAATGGGCACCCCGAACTGCACACGAGGTCGTTCGAGGACCACGCCGGGGCCGCTGCCGCGGCCATGCATGCAGCGACCGCCAGCCCGAGTAGAGAAGCTCGAATAGTACGCACCATTGACTCGTCCCCCTTAACCGCTGTTGCCCCCCGCCTGCGCCGAGGCTTGGCGGAAGGGTATCGCTCGACGTGGGCTCGCGCGGCGCGGTCGCCACTTCGAAACGGCGTCCGTGGGGTCAGATTTGGTGCCGCGAACCCAGAGCCCGAGATCGACCATGGCGAACGTTTGGGCAGCGCGGCGATCCGCTGCCCAAACCCCGCCTCGTCTCGCCGAGTCCGGCATGGACCGGGCGTGGCGGCCGATCCGCGCGCGGCCGTCCTATCCGCCACTCCGCAGCGTCGAGCTTTTCATGCCGGCCTGCTCCAGCGCGCGCCGGATCACCCCGGCTCCCGGGATCACCGCGAGATCGCAGCCGCGCCTGCGGCACAGCTTGCTGCGGAAGGCCACCACGGTGGCGCCGACCGAATCGATTCGCTCCAGCTCGCTCAGGTCCAGCGTCAGGGCGGTCACTCCTTCATCGCACAGCCGCTCGATCTCGGCCTCGAGCGTCGGCGCCGACCCGCCGTCGAGCTCGCCGGTGAGGATCAGCGTGTGCGCCTGCGTCCTGCTCGGCACAAAGCTGATTTCACTGGCAACACCTCGTGCGTGCGTGCTTTCGATGAAGAAAGCGCGCCTCTGGGTCGGAATCCGCGGCGCGGCGCCCTCGCCGCTCCGCCTCTGGACATTTTCCTGCGTCTCCGCCATCTGGTGGCGTTTCATTGCTGCAGCTCCTTCCAACGAACGTTCGAACTCAGTTCCCGGTGTCCCGATCGAGGACCCCGGCCGTCGGGGTAAAGGAACTGCGGACTAACCAGGTCGCTCTGGAATAAGCGCGTAGTATGTCGTCCGCCACGGCGGCGACGAGAGGCGCAGCGTATGCATCGCACGAGGCGCGCCGGGCAGCAGGATGCAGGTCTGGGTGAGAGCCGGCGAGGGCGCGCCGCCCGAGGCGCCTCCCGCAGCCGCACCTGCGCCGCCGCCGGGCACCGAGCCGGGCGCCGGCGCGACCGGGACGCTCTCCAGCGAGGAGTCGCCGTGGCCCGCGCGCGCAGACGAACCGCTCTGTGCAGCCATCATCGTCGAGATGGCGCTCACGACATCGGCCTGCGGCAGGCTCGCGAGCACAGCTCGATCGCCCGCCCAGCCGGCACCGCAGCCGTCGCCGCCCTCGCCGAACGCGGCAAGCTCACAGCTGAGCTCGCCCGTCACCCGCGCCGCCGTTTCCTCGGCGAACTGGCCGATCGCCGCGGCGCGCACGCTGACCGCGGGCGCACTCGCGAGCTGTGCGCTGCCCACGACATCAGAGGTCGTGTTGAGCTCAGCGGCCTGGGCTTCAACGCTCGCGTCCTGCTGAGCCGCAGATGCTTCGGTAGCTTCGACCGGCGCGCCGAGGCGAGCGTCTTCGCGCCCCCCTTCCGCGAAAGCTTCGACCGGTTCTTCGCCGGCCGACGTGCGCTGCGCCACTTCTTCCGAGCCCGAGGAACGGTGAGCGGCGCCCTCGTCGGCTTCCCCATCCGAGGTGCTCGTTTCTTCCTGTTCCGTTTCGCTCGTCAGCCCGGCCCCCTGCGTCTCCTGTTCGCCGCCCGCGGGCGCGGAGCCTTGATCTTCTTCGACCCCCGAGCCGCCCCCCTGTTCCTGCTGAGGCGTTTCTTCCAGCGGGGGCGCCGGTTCTTCCTGAGCCGTTTCTTCACCCGGAGCTTCTGCTTCTTCTTCGTGCGGACCTCCTTCGGTCGGAGGTTCTTCTGGAGCTTCTTGATGCGGCGGTGGTTCGTTTTCGTTTGATCCTTCTTCGGTCGGACCCGTTTCGTCTTCACTGCCCGCTTCTTCCTGCGGCGGAGCTTCCTTGGAACCTTCTCGGACCGGTGGGGATCCGCTCTCCCGAGAGCCGTCTTCGCCACCGGAACCCGCGCCTTCTTCGGAGCCTTCTTCGATCGAGCCCCGGCTGCCTGCTCGCCCGGTCCCTTCGCCGCCGCGTGACCCGCCCGCGCGAGCAGCCACGGCAGCCTTGACCGTCCCCTGCGCCCTGGCGTCGGCGGCAAACACGAGCACCGCGAACAGCGCCACAGCCGCAACGCCGAAGCCGAGCAGCCTCTTCCCTCTGATAGCCCCCGCCGTTGCGCCCCAGGACAGGTTTGGCATTTCCCCTCTCAGCGTTCCTCAGCCGGCCATGACTTGTCTCGGCTGCTCGGCAACGCCGCGGGTCCGGCAGCGACCCTGATCTGTAGGCGGGCGGCGCGGCAATCTCGGGGACCTACTTGATGCGGACCCGCGCGCCGTCTCGTTCGAGTGCCTCATCGCCATCCCCGAGCGGGTCGGCACACGCTTCGCGCCGACGATCAAATCGGCGCTGCTTGACCGCGCCGTCCGTGGTCGTCCGCTGCCGCTCAGACAGCTCGAGCGTCGCCACGTGCTCGGCGATCGCCGCCCCCCGTGCATCGTCGCTCCTCGCGGCCAGGCGAGCCATCATCAGCGCGAACAACACCACGCCAACCCAAATAGCCGGAATCAAGACCAAGAGCACCGACCAAGCGTAAGGGATCGGCGCCCCGCGTGCGTCGCGCGCGAAAAGGCATCGGCCGCGCCGTCGCCCGGGATCGGCCTCGTGCGCTCACGGCTCGGTTCCCGCCGTTCGCGGGTGGACCGCGGCTCGGTTCTCGCCGTTCGCGCGCCGACCGCGGCTCGGTCTCGCCAGCGGTTGCTGCCCCCACTCACGAGGCGGTAGACTCGTCTGCCGGGAGGACGAGGGGTCGGACGGGCTGGGCCTCGGAGGAGATCGGCCGCGATGGGAGCACGGTGCCAGGCAGGGGGAGCGAGGCGGTGAGGCGCACCGCAGCGTTCGGTGGCCTGATCGGCGCCGTGATGGCGACGCTCGCGCTCGCGCTGCCCGCCGCCGCGAGCGCGCCAGGCCCGGATAGGTGTGCCTCGCCGCCCGTCACGCCCGCTGGGCCCTGCGGCATGGACTTCGAAGACGCCTTCTCGCACTACACGACCGGCGACCCCAGTGAGCTGGTCGCGTACATCGAGGGCGGCATCAACTGGCACATCCCCCAGGCCAAGGAACTGGTCGGCAGCATCTACGTGAACTGGCACGAACTGCCCGTTCCGTGCAAAGGCTCGACGATGGTGCTCGGCGGGGTCACGAAACCGTGCGAAACGGCCTACTCGAGCTCGTTCGCCGACTACGACGTCAACCACGACGGCGTCGTCAACGCCGAAGACTGGGACGAAGACCCGCGCGTTCACGACTCCAACGGCAACGGCTACATCGACCCCGAGGATCTGATCGCGGCGTTCTCCGACGGCGTCGACCACGACCACGACGGCTACGTCAACGACATCTCCGGTTGGGACTTCTACGACAACCAGAACGACCCCGCGACCGAAGACTCCACCTACGAACACTCGGACGACCAGATGCTGGTCATTCACCGCGAGTGCCCGAAGTGCATGATCATGCCGGTCAAAGCCGGCAACGAGGCGCTCGACATGACCGACGACCTCGCGAAGGCGTGGCTGTTCGCGGGCGACGCGGGCGCAAACGTGATCGTCTCGGTCACGGCCGACCTCGGCTACTCGTCGTTCATGCGCGAGGCCGTCTCCCATCTGGAGTCGAAGGGCGTCGCGATGCTCGAGTCCTCGAACGACTTCGACTCGACCGACCACCAGGGCGGCATGTACTGGCCCTATGTGATCCCGGGCAACGGCGCCTTGCCCTCGTCCAAAGGTGACGAGAACCGCTGGACGCGCTCCGACTTCACCTCCTGGGGAGCCCACAACATCCTGACCGCCGCCACCGTCGGCGGCTCGACCTCGGAATCCACCCCCACGCTCGGCGGCGCCGTCGCTCTGCTGCAGTCCTACTCGCACAAAGCCGCCGCCGAACATCTGATCTCCTCGCCGCTCAACGGTCCCGAAACCGAGCAGGTCCTGATCGCCACCGCCAAACGAATCACCGAACCCGGCCTGCCGTGGCCCGGCGGCCCGGGTGAATGGAACCCGCAGTACGGCTACGGCATCCCCAACGTCTATGCCGGCATGCAGGCGGTCGCGCAAGGTGAAATTCCGCCGGTCGCACACATCGACTCACCCCCCTGGTACTCGCTGGAGGACCCCACCACCACCAGCAGCGTTCCTGTCACCGGCACGATCGAAGCGCCGCGCAGCCCGTCGTTTCACTGGACCCTCCAGGCCGGGCTCGGCGGCGATCCGCAGACGTGGTTCACGATCGGCGAAGGCAACGGCACGAGCACCTTCTCGGGCCAGCTCGGCACGCTCAACCTCTCGGAAATTCCGAACAGCTTCTGGTCGGCCCACTTCAAGCTGTCCCGCACAAAGGAGCTGAACACCGCCGAACAGTACGCCGTCACACTGCATCTGTCGGTGACCGACGCGAGCGGCCGCACGGGAGTCGATCGCAGGACGATCAACGTCACGCACGACCCGAGCTGGATGGCCGGCTTTCCCTTGAAGCTCAACGCCGGCGGCGAAAGCCAGCCAGCGCTCGTCGACCTGCAGGGCAGCGGCCGCCTGGACATCGTGTTCGGCGACGCCAACGGCTACGTACATGCGATCGACCCCGCGACCGGCAAAGAACTGCCCGGCTGGCCGGTCCACACCGACCCCGAGTCCGCCCTGGTCTCACACGTTGGGGTGGAACCGGGCTACGAACCGATCATCTCCGACGTAGCCGTAGGCGACCTCGAACACACCGGCAACCTGTCCGTGGTTGCCGCCACCGTCGACGGCAGGGTGTTCGCCTGGAACGCTCACGGAGAACTGGAGCCCGGCTGGCCGCAGCTGTGCGACACGGGTGTCACCCCGCTCCCGATTCCGCGACCGGCGCTTCCCTACACGCGCTTGCCCACGACCGGAGCCGCGGCCGGCGGCCCCGTCCTGTTCGACATGGCCAAGACCGGCCAGCTGGACATAATCGAGGCGGGCTGGGACGGCTACATCCACGTTTGGCGCCCGGACGGCTCGGACCTCCCGGGCTGGCCCGTGAAGGTGCAGATGCCGGAAGGCTTCAAACCCGCGCCGGGCTATGACCTGATCGACGATCAGAAGCTCGATTCCGGTCCGGCGGTCGCCTATCTGGAAGGACCCTCGAAGCCCCCCGACCTGGTCATCCGCCCGCAGTACACCGAGACCAAAGGCGCCGGCCTCCAGCTCTCGCCGATCGGATTCGCCTTCGCGTATCACAGCGACGGCACGCTCATGAGCGGCTGGCCGGTGCAGCTGCCCGGCCTGCTCGAGTACTACGGATCGGCCCAGGAGTTCGTAACCGAGGGCGCCTCCGATCCGGTCGCAGCCGACGTCAGCGGCAGCGGCGAGGACGACGTCGCCGTCGGCCCGGCGTTCACGCCGCCCTATCTGATCTCCGGAGAAGGACAGATCCTGGGGACCTTCGGCCCGATCCCGGCGTTCCCGTTCGTCAACGAAGAACCGACCCCCTTCGCCACCACCGGCGCCTTCGGCAAGCTCGACAACAGCCTGAGCTTCTCGATCGGCGAGCTGGGCTCGAGCTCGTTTGTGTCTGCGCTCGCGAACCCCAACGACGGGGCCGGGCTCAAGGACCTCGAGTCCTCGTTCCCGGCCACGGGCGGCGCGCCGCTGCCGGGCTTCCCCGCCAAGCGCCAGGGCGCCGACATGCTCGGCGAGCCGCTCATCGCGCCGGTCAGCTTCAAGGGCGGACCGGCAGTGATCGATGGCGGCGACGCCGAAGCGCTGCAGGCCTACAGCGCCGACGGCCGGCAGGTCAAAGAATTCCCCAAGTGGACCACCGGCTGGACGCTGTTCTCCCCAGCCGCCGGCGATCTGCTCTCCGACGGCAAAGTCGATCTCGTCAGCGCGACCCGAGAGGGCTATCTGTTCGTCTGGACCACGCAAGGCCCCGAGCACGCAAACACGCAGTGGTGGCATGCCCAGCACGACGAATGGAACACCGGCAACTACGAGGCCGTGACCCGCCCGCCCGGTGTCATCCGCGCTGCCAGCTGGTCTGTGGGCGCGCACTCCGCGAAGTTCACTGCGCCCGGATCGACCTGGTACGACGGCACCCCGGCCTCCTATCAGCTGCGGCTCGAACCCGAGGGCACCACCATCAGCGCGCCCGCCACGGCACCCGCCGGCCAAACGCAGAAACTCAGGATCCCGGCCGGCACCACGCACGTCGGCATCCAGGCCGTCGGCCCTACCGGGCTGCTCGGGCAAATGATCTGGCTCGGCGAACCCGGCTGAGCCGTCGAGGTCGAGCGACCCGGCTGACCCGATGGTCCCGGCAACGGTGAGGGGCCGGCGGCCGTAAGGGGCCTGGCGGCGATGCGCCGCCTGGGGCGACGGCCTTGGCTGGGGCGGGGCGACGTCTTGGCTGGGGCGGGGCGACGGCCTTGGCTGGGGCGGGGCGACGGTCTTGGCCGAGGCGAGCCCACGCGCGTGCGCGCGTGCGTCGCGGCTATGCGGGCGCGGCGGTCGTGTCGGAGGGCTCAGCCGCGAGCGCCGCGATCCGCTGGCGATCGGCGGGCGATGCCTCCGCCAAGATCGACAGCACGACGCCGTACAGCGCGGAGGGCAGCGTCTCGGGCTCGGTCAGCTTGAGCAGCGCCAAACCCATTCCGAGACCGATCGTGACGTTCGCCAGCTGCTCTGCCGCCGCCGCCGGCAGCTCGAATCCGTCCGCGTCGGCGCTCTCGGTGGCAAACGAGCCGAGCGTCGCGCGCAGCGCCGCGAATCCGCGCGCAAGGCCCTCGCGCAGGCGATCGTCGCGTTGAGCGAGGCTCCACAGCTCCATCAGCAGGCGAAAGCGGTCCGGCTCCTGTTCGATGCCCTCCATCCAGCGCTCGCTGCCCGCCAGCGGGCGCTCAGCCTGCGCGCGATCGAGATCGAACAGTCCCACCTGCTCGGCGATCTGAGCGGCGAGATGCTCTTCCATAAGGGCCAGCAGCAGGTTCTCCTTGCTGCCGAAGTGCGCGTAAACCGCGCCCTTGGACAGGCCGGCCTCCGAGGCGACCTCGTCCAGCGTGGCCCCGTTGAAGCCACGTCGCGCGTAAACCCCGGCAGCCGCCTCGAGCAGCCGCGACCGTGTCTGGGCCTTGCGCGTGCTGCGATCGAACTCACCGCGCGGCATGCCGCTCGCGTTCGCGATCGCTTGCTATATACTCACGAGTAGATATACTCATAAGTATACTGGATTGATCGATGGTGGAGATCGATCCGATGCCCTAGAGCGACACAGTGGTGGAAGGAGACGCGCGATGAGGAACACCAGCGAGTTGCCGCCCGGTCCGCGGATGCCTTCGGCCGCGCAGACGCTCGGCTTCTGGAGCCGGCCGACGGCCTTCCTGGAGCGGGCCCGCAAGCGCTACGGGCGCCGCTTCACGATCCGACTGCTCGGCTCGCCTCCGTTCGTGATCATCTCGGACCCGGACGAGATCAAGCAGCTCTTCCAGGCGCCTCCCGAGGTGCTGCACCCCGGCGAGGGCGCGCGCATCCTCGAACCGGTGCTCGGCCGCCACTCGGTGATCCTGCTCGATGAGGATCCGCATCTCGAGCAGCGCAAGCTGATGCTGCCGGCCTTTCACGGCGAGCGCATGGCGCAACTGTCCGGGCTGATGGATGAGCTCGCCCGCTCCGAGGTCGCGTCCTGGCCACGCGATCAGGAGCTCGCGCTGCACGCGCGTCTCCAGGGTCTGACGCTCGAGATCATCCTGCGCGCGGTCTTCGGACTCGAGCGCGGGGCACAGCTCGATCAGCTGCGCGAGCTGCTCACGAGGCTGCTCGCGTTCGCGGAGAGTCCGCTCTCGCTGCTCCCGCCCCTGCCGCCGGCGCTCGACCGTCGCTGGCCAATCTCGCGCGTGACGCCCACCGCCGGCCTGGCGCGTGTGGACCGGCTGATATTCGAGCTGATCGACGAGCGCCGACGCAGCGGCGGCGGCGGCGAGGACGTGCTCGCGATGCTGTTGCAGGCCGAGCACGCCGACGGCTCGCCGATGAGCAACCAGGAGCTCCGCGACGAGCTGCTGACGGCGCTCGTCGCCGGTCACGAGACCACGGCATCGCAGCTCGCCTGGGCGTTCGAGCGGCTCTCGCGCGAGCCCGCCGTGTTGGCGCGCCTGCAGGCGGAGCTCGATGACGGCGAAGACGAGGCCTACCTGACGGCCACGATCAACGAGATCATGCGCCATCGGCCGGTTCTCCCCAACCCCGAGCCGCGCCTGGTAAAGCAGCCGATCCAGATCGGCGATCTCGTCTACCCGCGCGGCATCGCGCTCGTCGCCAGCGCCTACCTGCTCCATCACGATCCCACGATCTACCCCGACCCCTACGCGTTCTCTCCCGATCGCTTCCTCGAGCGAGCCCCGGGCACGTACACGTGGATCCCGTTCGGGGGAGGCCGGCGGCGCTGTCTGGGCGCGAACTTCGCGCTGCTCGAGATGAAGCTCGTGTTGCGCGCCGTGCTCGAGAGCTGCGAGCTGCATTCCGTCGGCGGACCGCCCGAGGCCACGCGACGGCGCAGCATCACGATCAGCCCAGCTCGCGGCAGCCGGGTCGTGCTGAGGGATCGGCGGCCGGCAGCGGACGCGCGCCCCGATCGCGCGGCGGCGCTCGCGGCCTAGCCCTAGCTCTCCGAGCCCACCGCCTCGAGCAGCGGCAGCGCCGCGACCTGGAAATCGCGGCTCACCGCCGCCACCTCATCGGGAAAGGCCGTCAAGTTGGCGTTCGTCGAGAAGCCCATCGGCGCCTCGATCGGGCGAAAGAAGTCATCGAAATGGCTCGCCACCACGGTGCGCGGCTCGAGCACACGCAAGATCCGTGCCCAGTAGTCGCGCGTGAAGCTGCGTCCGGCGATGCCCGCCAGAAACACATCCACGCCGCCGGACGGCACCCGGTCGTCGATCAGGTTCGCGCTGCCCTGGTGATAGAAGGTCATGCCGGCCACCTCGATGTGAACGCCCCACACCTGCCCGCAGCGGTACGCCGCCGGCGACAGCGCGTCGAGATGCTCACACGTCAGCTCGCCATCGAACGGCACCGCGTAGCCCAGCAGCAGCTTCGAATGCAGGCTCGGCACGAACGTCACGGTGAACGGCCCGAGCTCATAGGGCCGCTCGGGCACGACCTCGACGGCTCGCTCGCCGAGGCCGTAGAGCCGCATCAACCGGCCCAGCGAGCTCGACCCGTAGGCCGAGCACTCGAAGCGGCGAGCCAGCTCGGGCACGTCGATCGCGTGATCGAAGTGCGTATGTCCCACGAGCACCCCCACGACCTGCCCCGACGGTCGCAGCAGGGCCTCGTGCAGCGCACGGTTCGCCAGCGCCGGCCTGCGGCGGACCACGCTCGACAACGGAACTCGGGAGAAGTAGGGGTCGATGTAGATCGTGTGACCCTGGTAGGTCAGCCGATACCCCGCCACGCCCAGCCATTCGAGCTCCACACCCCGCGCCAGCTCGAGCGGCCTGCCGGCGAGCTCGCGCATCGCATCGCCGTCGTCGCGCTCGCGCTGCTCGCGATGGGCCGAGAAGCGGGCAAAGCTCGCCAGGTGGCGCACAAGGTCCGGCACGTCAGCTGTCGGGGCCCAGTCGCAACTGCTCGCCCGCTAGCTCGACGCCGAGCGGGTCGATCAACACGCGCCGCGGCCCTGACTCCACACGTCCGCCGACGATCGCACTGAGGCCCTGCTCGCCTGCCAGCGCCACGATCTGCTCGCCGGCTCCCCGCGCGCAGTAGATCGCAAACCCGTTTCCCATGTTGAGGGTCGAGTAAGCCACCTTCGCCGTCATGCCGGCCGCGTCGACCAGGAACTCGAGAACCTCAGGGACCGGCAGCAGGCGCTCCACCCGGTAGGTCAGCTCACGGCTCGGACGCATCAGCTTCAGCAGGCCGTGCCCGGTTATGTGGCTCATGTACGTCACCGGCAGGCCCGCGTCGAGCGCTGCCTCTACCAGACGGGAATAGATGTGGGACGGCCGCAGCAGCGCCTCGCCGAACGCCTCGCCGCCGGCCAGTCGCGTCGCGTAGCCATCAGCGAGCTCGGAAGCGACCATCCGTGCCAGCGACGCGCCATTTGCATGCAGACCCGTGCTCGCCACCAGGACGATCTCATTCCCCGCCTCGAGCTCCCGGCCCAGGATCGGGGCGCGCGTCGCGGGGATCACGCCGATCGCGCTGCCCGCCAGCTCGATCTCGTCGGGGTTCACCAGTTCCGGCAGCGACGGCGACTCGCCGCCGCCCCACGCGCAGCCGGCGTCCACACAGGCCCTGAACCAGCCCTCGATCAGCTGCTCGTGCCAATCACCGTGCTCGAACCAATCCGGCTTGCCGGTCGAGAAGTAGGCATTCACCACCAACGGCCGCGCCCCGACACAGCAGAGGTCGTTGACGATCGCCGCCACCGTGTCGTAGGCGACATCCGCGAAGTGGTTGCGCCCCTCTTCGGCCACCGCCCGCGCGATGATCGACTTCGTGCCCAGGCCCTCCAGGACGAACGCGAGCGTCTGATCGCCCAGCTGGAAGACGAACGCGGGCTCCCCGCGCGAGGCATCGACCGCCCTGCCGCCTCGGCGCTCGAGCTGCGCCGAGGTTCCGAGGGCGGCGCTGACCGCGAGCCGCTTGCCGGCATCCAGTACCGCGTAATCGACTCCCGCCTCGCGATACGCCTGATCGCCCCGCTTGCCGGCGCTGCTCATGGCCGACGGCCGGCTGGCTCGTGGAGCGTCGCGGCGCGCGGTGACTGCATAGGTTCTGGCAGTCTATCCGGCGCCAAGTCTTCCGCTCGCGCCGCTCGCCCCCGAACCCGAAGGGACCGCTCAATGTGCCGCTGGCTCGCCTATACCGGTTCACCGTTGTTGCTGGGCGAGGCGCTCTATGCCCCGGCCCATTCGCTGATCGACCAGAGCCTGCACTCCGAGCTCGGCGCCGAGGCCACCAACGGCGACGGCTTTGGCATCGGCTGGTATGACGCGACCCCGGCCCCGGGGCTGTTCAAGAGCGTCGAGCCGGCCTGGAACGACCGCAACCTGCGCGAGCTCGCCAACCACATCACCTCGCCGCACTTCTTCGCACACATCCGCGCCGCGATCGGCTCGGAGGTGCAGCAGACCAACTGCCATCCGTTTCGCCACGGCCGCTGGCTGTGGATGCACAACGGCTTCATCTCGCAGTTCGGCTCGGTCAAGCGCGATCTCGTGTTCGCTGTCGATCCCAGCCTGTACGCGGAAATCGCCGGACAGTCAGACACCGAGGTGCTGTTCTTCGTGGCGCTCACCTTCGGCCTCGAACACGATCCGCCCGCCGCGGTCAAACTCGCAATCGGCCTGGTCGAGTCGCTCGGGCCTGCGCACGGCATCGAGCATCCGTTTCAGGGCACGATCGCGACCACCGATGGCGAGCGCATGTGGGTGTTTCGCTACTCGAGCGAAGGTAAATCGCGCTCGCTCTTCTACACGACCGATATCCCCACGCTCAAGCGGCTCTATCCCGAACGCCAGATCCTGAAAGAGGTCGGCGATGACGCCCGGCTGGTCGTGTCCGAGCCGATCGGCGACCTGCCCGGCGCATGGAACGAAATGCCGGAGAGCAGCTACGCCGTGATCGGAGGCGGACGGGAGCAGATCCGGCCGTTCGCGCCCGAGCCACCGCCGGGATGAGCCGCGAGCGCTGGATGGCGGTCTGCTTCGCGACCGGCTCCACCTGCTTTCTGATCGGGCCGTTCCCCGGCTATGCGAGCCTCGTCGGCGACACCGCCGATGCGGTCACCTTCTTCGTCGGCTCGATCCTGTTCACCGCGGGGGGCGCCTTGCAAACCGCCCTTGCCTACGGCGAGCGCCGCCACTCGGCCGCCGGGCGCGCGGCGTGGTGGACGGCGACCGTGCAGTCGGCGGGCACGCTGTTCTTCAACGTGACCACCTACCGGGCGATGCACACGGCTCTGTCCAGCCCCGAGTACAACAGGCTCGTGTGGCGCCCGGACGCGCTCGGCTCGATCTGCTTCCTCGTCTCGGGCGCGATCGCCTATCGCGCCAGCCCGCGGAGCGGATGGCGACCACGCCGCGCCGGCGCCGGGTGGTGGGAGCCCGCCGTCAACCTGCTCGGCTGCGTGTTCTTCGGCGTCTCAGCGGTGGCCGGCCACGTCGTGCCGGCGACCGGCTCAATCCTCGATCTCGCCGCGTCCAACTTCAACACGGCGCTCGGCGCCGCCTGCTTCCTGGCCTGCGCCCTGGCCACGCTGCGCTCCGGGCTGACGATCAAGTCGCCCCGGCAGCGGCTGACGCGTTTGGAGGGGAGGCTTCGGGGTAGTGCAGGCTACGACCCCAGCCTGACGCCCACGTGCGGGCGCAGGCGCGCGGAGGCTTCGGAGTAGGCCGCGGCCACCGCGTTCACTTCGGCGGGCGTCAACGATTTGCCGAAGGCGCTCGGCCCGCCGAGGTTCTGATACGCCTTGTGCAGCTTCTCGGAGATCTGTGCGAGCTCGAAATGCCCGTCGTACACGCTCTCGATGTACAGGTCGACGTTCGCCCGCGCGAACCTCGCGGCTGCGACCCGCGCCGCCGTTGACCCCGCGCCTGTGCCCGAGCTCGCTTCGTTCGGGCTGTTCGCCGCAGTCGACCGCGCGCCCGCGCCGGCGCTCGCTTCGCTTGCTCCGCGCCCGCTTCCAGCTGCGCGTGCCGCCGAGCTCTGCCCGTTCGCGGGGTTGCCGGCTTCGATCTGATCGATCGCCGCTCCGATCAGACCCCAGCCACGCGTCGAAAGCCCATCGAAGTCCATGAACAGACCCGCCAGCTCGGTCGCCGCGCCGGTCAGGAAGTGGGCTTCGAACAGCGGCGGTTTGGGGATCAGCGCAGCGCTCACGGCCGCTGCGCGCACGGGCGCGCGCACGCTCTGCACCGAGCCCGCGGGCAGCCCGTTGACGACCAGCGGCCACGCCCGCTTGGCGGCCGCCAGCTCGCGGTCCACCGATCCCTCGACGCTGCGCAGCGAGTGCACCGTCGCGACGAGGTCTTCGCGCTCGAGTCGCATCTGCGCCGGGCCTGCCTTGGCCCCGCCACAGCCGCTCAACGCGACCGTCAGCAAAGCCAGCGCCAGCAACGCGCTCGCGGCCCCGGCGGCGGCGCCCGCGTTGTGCCCGAACGGCTGTGTGTGCCGAGCGCGCCGCCCCCCCTGTGCCGCGGCGTGCTCGGCAGATCGACCCTGCTCGGCGCCTATGCGCTGAGCAGGTCGACCACGAATATCAGCGGCGCGTTCGGTGGGATCTTCGGGGGCGAGCCCTTCGCTCCGTACCCAAGCGACGCCGGGATGATCAGCTCGCGCCTGCCGCCGACCTTCATGCCAACCACGCCCTGTTCCCAACCGGGGATCACCTCGCCCTTGCCGAGCGTGAACTGGAACGGTTCGTTGCGTTTCCAGGACGCATCGAACACCTTGCCGTTTTCATACAGCGCTCCGACGTAGTTGACCGTCACGGCGTCGCCGGTTTTCGCTTCGGCGCCGGTGCCTTTGATGATTTCCTTGGTCACGAGCGTCTTCGGCGCCGGTCCGCTCGGGTGGGGCACGGTCGGTTCTTTGGACAGAGGCCCGCTCGTCGGCGTCTTGGCCGCCGTCGTGCTCGAGGCGCTCGTGCTCGTGCTCGTGGTCGAAGTTGCGGTGGCGAGCTTTTCGTCGGCGGAATTCTCGTTGCCGACGGTGATCGTGCTCGAGCCACCCGAGCCGCAGCCTGCGATCACGAGCGCTACGGCAAGCGCAGCGAGCCCGAGTCCGACGCGGTGGGGGAGGCCGAGGTTGGAGCCGCCGCGCGCATGCGAGCGACCAGAACGGATGTCATCCGGCGTGGAAAGAAGGTCTTTGAAGTTGGTCACGGCCGGGCAGCCTAACGTAACTGGACGTCGGTGTGGTCAGTGGACGTCGCTGTGCTCGGTCGCTCGGCGAGCCCTGCGCGTCTGCGGAGCAGGTAGGCGGGCTCGGCGAGCGCTAGCATCCGAGGCGGACCGTGCTAGGCGGGGAGTTAGCGGCGCCCTGAACCCGCAATCCGCTCTAGCGGGGCTGAACCCCCCTCCGAGGGGTTTCCGTCCCGGTCGCCCCGTCGCACGAGGCGTCGATGGCTCGGGTCCCGCGCGGTGTCGGCTCGCGAACCAGGTCAGGTCCGGAAGGAAGCAGCCTTAAGCGATTCCCGGCAGGCGCAGCGGGGGCTCCCGGACCGGAGTCTCTTGTGGCGAACGGCGCTCGGTGTGCGGAGCCTCGAAGAGGGGTGCACGGTCCATGCCTGCGCGCCCAAGGGCCGCGAAGGCGACGCCGACGCGCCCACGAGGAGCGCTTCACCCAGCGGCGAGCGTCCTCAGGCGCAGCGCTTGAATATCACCCACGAGCGGTTCGAGGTCGCCTTCGCAAATCCCGGCGGCACGCTCACCGGCAGGTGCGGGTCGTGGGGATCGAGCACGTAGTCTTCCTGCACTTCGGTGCTCGCCGGATCGACGTAGGTGCCGTCGCGGATCGGATGGACCTGCGCGCTGATGATCTCGGCCGGGCTCGTCTTCAGATACAGCGCCAGCAGCGGGATCGGTGCGTGATTGGGCACGCCGACGGGCCCGCACGCGAGCGCGATCGCGTGGCTGCGCACGAGCGCCACCAGGTCATCTTCGATCCGCTGCTGCGTGGCCAGCTTGTTCAGTTCGGTATGAGTCGCGTGATATTCGCTCGGGGCGAACGCGATCCCGGCCAACACCACCACGAGGCTGGCGGCCATCCACCAGCGCCGCCGCCGATCGCTTGGCGCGAGCTGCGTCCAGCCGAACACTCCGGCGCCGCAGAAGATGCACAGGATCGCGCTGGCCAGAAACGCGTAGCGCGTGTTGATCGGCAGCCCGACCGTCGCAAACGCGGCGAACACAACCACCGCCACCACGCCCGCGACCGCGCCCGTCAGCGCGCGCCTGCGAAGCCACAGCAGCGATAGCACCCCACCGATCGCGGCGCCGAGCAGGACCGGCGGGCGCAGGATCTCGCCGATCCGTCGCGGTATGTACTCGGGCACATTGGCGATCCCTGTCACGCGATCGAGGATCGCCGCGGTGTTGCGGGTGTTGGTCAGGGACCAGAGCGGATTTCCGGTCACGGCCAGGTCGCTGGCGAGCCACACGAGCGGGGCCGACGCGGCCAACAGCGTCAGGCCCGCCAGATGGGCAGGGTGCGAGCCGGTGAACAGCTCGCGAGGCCTTCGTCGTGGCGGCGCGAGCCGCCGGACCGGCCGACCGCCCGGTCGCTCGACGGTCTCGACACGAGGTAGCAGCTCGAGCAGATACAGCCAGTACAGCCCGGAGAACACCCACGCCTCGGGCCGCAGCAGTCCCGCGAAGGCGAGCAGGCCGAGCACGGGCGCTCCTGCCCGCGGCCTGCGCGACTCGACCAGCAGAGCAGCGAGCACGAGCAGCAGATACGGGATGTCAATGTAGGCGCGCACGCCATAAGAGAGCACGGGCAGGCGCGTGATGAACAGGAGCGCCGCCAGCGCGCCCGCGGCGCGCCCGAACCAGCGACCGCCCAGCGCGTAGATCACCCAGGCGCAGGCCGTCAACGCGAGGAAGGCAAGCGCCACCGTCACAGCCACGATCGCTTTCGGACCCAACGGCGCCAGCACCAGGCCGAGGATCTCGATCAGCGGATGGGGCGTCGGCGCGATCGGCACGGAGTACGCGGGCGTCGAGCCGCGCGAGAGCTGGCCGCCCCAGGCAAGCGCATAAAGCGTGTCGTAGTTGACGAAGCCCACGCCCGCGATCAGACGCAGCAGCAGCGCGCCCACGACGATCGCGGCTGGGGCGGCAAGGCGTTTGCTCCATGTCATCACAGGCGCGGACGCTATCCGCTCCAGGTGGCGCATTGGCCGGTCGAGCCTCGCTGCCGGCACCTGCGGTCGGGCCCAGACGGGACCTGCGGTCGGGCCCAGACGCGACCTGCGGTCGGGTCCAGACGGGACCTGCGGTCGGGCCCAGACGCGACCTGCGGTCGGGTCCAGACGGGACCCGCGGTCGGGTCCAGACGGGACCTGCGGTCGGGTCCAGACGGGACCCGCGGTCGGGTCCAGACGGGACCTGCGGTCGGGTCCAGACGGGACCCGCGGTCGGGCCCAGACCGGCGGTCTTTGGGGCCGGGCCGGCGCTCCCGTACGGCCCTGGCCGGGGCTCCACCGCGAGTAGACTCAGCGGGCGTGCCGAACCAGCCCCAGGTAGACCAGCAGACCTCGTCCCTGTATCGCAGGCACCGGCCGCGCACGTTCGAGGAAGTCGTCGGGCAGGAGCCGGTCGTGCGCACGCTCAGCAACGCCGTGGAGCGCGATCAGGTCCATCACGCCTACCTGTTCGTGGGTTCGCGCGGGACCGGCAAGACGTCGATGGCGAAGATCCTCGCCGCCTGCCTGAACTGCGAGCACGGACCCACCGTGCAGCCCTGCGGCGCCTGCGACTCGTGCATCGCGATCGCGCGAGCGAGCTCGCTGGATGTGATCGAGATGGACGCCGCGTCGAACAACTCGGTCGACGACATCCGCGATTTGCGCGACAGCGTTGCATTCGCACCGGTATCGGGGCGGCGCAAGGTCTACATCCTCGACGAGGCCCACATGCTCTCGACGGCCGCCTGGAACGCGTTCTTGAAGACGCTCGAGGAGCCCCCGCCGGACACCGTGTTCGTGCTCGCCACCACCGAGGCCCAGAAGGTGCCGGCGACGGTCATCGACCGCTGCCAGCGGTTCGACTTCCAGCGCCCGACGGTGGAGCAGATCGCCCAGGTGCTGCGCCGCACGGCGCAGTCCGAGGACATCGAGATCCCTGCTGAGGCGGTCGCGGCGCTCGCGCGCTCCGCGACCGGCAGCTTCCGAGACGCGCTCGGGACGCTCGAGCAGCTGCTCGCCTACAGCGGGCCCACGATCGCCCTCGAAGACGTGCTGGCGGTGCTCGGGGTGCCGGACGCGCAGCTGTTGGAGCAGACGCTCGATGCCGTTGCCACCGGCGACGCACGCGCCGCGCTGCTCGCGCTGGCCGAGTGCACCGAAGCCGGCCGTGACGCGGCCTCGTTCGCGGCCGCCTTGCAGGCCCGCGCACGCGAGCTGCTGATCGTCCAGACGCTGGGCGAGATGCCGGCCGAGCTGGCCCTCACGCCCGAGTCCGACGCGCACCTGCTCGAGCAGGCCGCGCGGGTCCCGCACGGCGCAGTCGTGCGGCTGCTCGAGCTGCTCGCCGAGGCGCTCGAGGGAGTGCGCGCCGGCACCGACCAGCGCACCAGCCTCGAGCTCGCGCTGGTCAAGGCCGCCCGTCCGGAAGTCGACTCCTCGACCAAAGCGCTGCTCGCCCGAATCGAGCGCCTCGAGACCGGTGTGGGGGACTCGCGGCAGGACGCCCGCAACGCCGCTCCGCCGATGCCCGAGCGCCTGGCGCGATCGGTGAGCGCGACCGGACCGACGGCTCGGTCCACGAGCTTGGAGACGACGGCCGATTCGAAACCCGCGCGCAAGCCAGAATCTGCCGCCACCCCAGCCACGGGTCAGGCCGTGCACGTCTCCGAGAATCCGCCAGAGGCGCAACCCGCGCCTGCCGGGCAACCAGCCCCGGAGGGCCCGCTGCGCGATCTGCAATCGCTGGCCGACCTATGGCCAGCCGTCGTCAAGCTCGTCGAGACCGACAACCGGATGGTCGGCGCCGTGATCGCCGACGCCGTGCCGGTTGCCGCCGAGGGGGCCGAGCTCGTCGTCGGATTCCCTGCCAGCGCGTCGTTCCTGAAGCGCAAGGCCGAGGATCCCGCCAATCGCACGCTCGTGGGCGAGGCACTGCGCGAGCTAACCGGGGCTCGCTGGCGTGTCTCCTACGAGCTGCGCGACGAGCTCGAGGCCGGTGACGGCGGCGAGCCGCGCAGCTACAGCGAGGAGGAGTGGATCGAGCGTTTCAAGACCGAGCTCGACGCCGAGGAGGTCCCGCTCGATCCCTCGCAGCCAGCAGATGGATCTCGCGAGGCCGCGCTCGACGGACAGCGGAAGGAGGCGTGACGGTGGCCAAGGGCTCGAAACCGCGCAAGGGCAAGGGCCCCGGAATGCCCAGGGCGACGCGCTCCAAGGCCCCGGGCATGCCGCAGACGGGCAAGGCGCCGAACATGCAGCAGATGCTCAAGCAGGTGCAGGACATGCAGCTGCAGATGCAACAGGCACAGGAGCAGCTCGGCCAGGAGACCGTGCAGGCTTCCGCGGGCGGCGGGATGGTCAGCGTGGTCGTCTCCGGCGACCTGCAGGTCAAGTCGGTCAGCATCCACCCGGACGCCGCCGATCCCGACGACGTCGAGATGCTTGCCGACATGGTCTTGGCGGCGGTCAACGAGGCCCTACGCGCGGCCCAGGAGCTTGCGGCCGGCAAGCTCGGAGGGGCCACCGGCGGCCTCGATCTCGGCGATCTCGGCCTGCCGGGCCTGCAGCTTTGAGTCACCTGCGAGCGGGTCGGCGGCCGTGAGCTACGCGCCTCCTGTGCAACGTCTGGTGGGCGAGCTGTCGAAGCTGCCGGGCATCGGCTCGCGCACGGCCCAGCGGCTTGCCTTTCACATCCTGCGCTCCTCCGAAGAGGACGCGCTGGCGCTGGCCGACTCGATCCGCGAAGTCAAGGAGCGCATCGGGCTATGTGAGGTCTGCTTCAACCTGACCGATCAGGCCCGCTGCCGCATCTGCTCAGACACTCGCCGCGACCACAGCCTGATCTGTGTCGTCGAGGAGCCGGGCGACGTGATCCCGATGGAGCGCACCCACGAGTACGAGGGCGTCTACCACGTGCTCGGAGGCGCGCTCTCGCCGATCGACGGCGTCGACCCCGAGGACCTGCGCATCGCCGAGCTCTACGCCCGCGTCGGCTCGACCGCGGAGCAGGTCAGAGAGGTCGTGCTGGCGACCAACCCGAACACCACCGGGGAAGCCACCGCGCTGCACATCGCGCACGAGCTGCGCGAGCGCGCGCCGAACGTGCAGGTCACACGTCTGGCCTCCGGTCTGCCGGTGGGCTCGGATCTCGAGTACGCCGACGAGGTCACGCTCGGCAAGGCGTTCGCGGGCCGGCGCTCGCTGTAGCGGCGGCGGCTGGTCGTAGGGAGGTATTGGCAAAGCGCGACCCACGCGCGCGTGCGCGCGTGGGCTGCTCTTGGCTGACCCCACGCGCGCGCGTGCGCTCGGCCAGACGCCCGCATCTATGCTGCCCGCTGTGTCAGGGATCGTGGTGATGAAGTTCGGCGGCACCTCGGTGGCCGACGCGCAGCGCATCAAGCGAGCCGCCCAGCGAATCGTCGACCAGCGCGCCGCCGGCGCCCGCGTCGTGGCGGTGCTGTCGGCGCGCGGCAAGACCACCGATGAGCTGATCGCGATGGCGCAGGAGGTGTCGGACTCGCCCGACCCGCGCGAGATGGACATGCTGCTGTCCACAGGCGAGCGCATCTCATGTGCGCTGTGCGCGATGGCGATCCATCACCTTGGCCAGCGCGCGATCTCCTTGACCGGCTCGCAGGCGGGCATCGTCACCGACTCGTCACACACGCAGGCGCGCATCATCGATGTTCGCGCCGAGCGCATCGTCTCCGCGCTCGACGAAAACCGGGTCGTGCTCGTCGCCGGCTTTCAGGGCGTATCGACCGACTCCAGCGACGTCACCACCCTCGGCCGCGGCGGCTCGGACACGACTGCCGTTGCACTCGCCGCCGCCGTCAACGCCGACGTGTGCGAAATCTACACCGACGTCCCGGGCGTCTTCAGCGCCGATCCGCGGATCGTCCCGAACGCACGCAAGCTTCCCACCGTGTCGTTCGAGGAGATGCTCGAGATGGCGGCCTCCGGCGCGGGCGTGCTGCAACTGCGTTCGCTCGAGTACGCCCGCAATCACGGCGTGCGCATCCACTGTCGTTCCTCTTTCGAGGACGGGCCCGGTACCGTGGTCGTCGCAGAAGGAGAAACCTTGGACCACGTCGAGAAGCCGCTCATCACAGCCGTGACCCATTCGACCTCGGAGGCGATGGTCACGTTGACGGGTGTCCGGCACAAGCCCGGCGTCGCCGCCGGCATCTTCGAGGCGCTCGCCGAGCGGGGCGTCGACGTCGACATGATCGATCAAAACGTCCCGCTGTTGGCCGGGGGCCTCGCCGAGATCTCCTTCACCGTCGCGCGCGAGCATCTCCGTGACGCGCGCAACGCCCTGGAGCCGCTCGCCAGCGACTCGTACGCCGAGCTCGTCGCGCACGAGGACATGGGCAAGGTCTCGATCGTCGGCGCCGGCATGCGCTCGCATCCGGGCGTGGCCGCGAAGGTCTTCCGCGTGCTCACCAACGAGGACGTCAACATCGAGATGATCTCCACCTCGCCGATCAAGATCTCCTGCGTGATCCCGCGTGACCGCGTCGAGCAGGTCGTGCGCGCCCTGGCCGACGCGTTCGGTCTCTCGGGCGCGGATACGATCGTGCCCGAGCAGCCATTCGACACACAGACCTAGCAACGAGGGCGCCTCGCGCGCGCAGACCGGTAGGCGGGGCGGCGTGGCTCGGAGGCGTGGGTACGGCAACCGGGCTCGCAAACCCGTGGGCTCGGAGGTCAGAGGCTCGGCGCTGATGGCGCTGGCGGGGCTTGCCTCGAGCGGCGTGCTGCGGGTGCGCGGGCGGGCGACGGTGGGCTTGGAGGCCGGCGAATGGGCGCGATAACGTCCTTTTTCCATTCCGATAACGCTATGTCCACATGGGCCGCCGCAGACAAGCGCACGATACGACGATGACCGGAAGCAGGAGCACGGGTGTGACAGGCAGCCGCGGCGCCTGTCTCGGGCGAGCTCGCAGGATCGTGGTCTGCGGGAGCCGAGCCGTTACTCACAGCGACGACCGGGTGGGGCGCAAGCGCCGCTTGCAAGGCACAAATGGCGCCTAGCAAACCCGCTCTAAGCACGCTACGATACGGCGGTCGGTCGGGATGACGCGGCGGCAAGCAAGGAGGCCAGAGGGGAGATGAGGGTCGAGACTGGGACTGGGTCGGAAGCGGACCTTCCGTGGGGTAGCCCTACGGTTCGCCCGCGTGGGTTCGTGGGCGCGAGAGTCCGGCGGGGCTCTGCGGGCGAGCACGCAGAGGTGCGTGGGCCATCGGCGGCGATGCACAGAGATGCGCTGTTTCGTCGGTGTCTTCTGTTGGCGGACGTAACCGCGATCGTCGGGGCGTTCGCGCTGACGCTGGTGGTCTACTCGAGAGCTATACACCTGACCTGGGGCGCGATTCTCGTTATCCCGGTGCTGGTGCTCGTGGCAAAGGTCACCGGGCTGTACGACCGTGACGAGATGCTCCTGCGCAAGACCACGCTCGACGAGGCGCCCAGGCTGTTTCAGCTCGCGACCTTGTGCGCTCTGGTGATGTTGTTGCGCGGCACGCTCGTCGTCAGGGGCGCGCTCGATCGCCACGAGGTGCTGTTCCTGTGGCTCACGCTCGCCGCGCTGCTGATCATCTGCCGGGCCGCGGCGCGCGGGGTGGCGCTGCGGATCGCACCGCCCGAACGTTGCCTGTTCATCGGCGACGAGAGCCTGGCGGGGACGATCTGCTCAAAGCTCCACGACCACGGAGGCGTCAAGGCAGACGTGGTGGCCCACCTCGACCTCGACCAGGCCACGCCCTGGTCGACCGACAAATTCTCTGCCCCGCGGCTCACGGAAATCCGCGACCTCGCAGAATCGATGGACGTGCACCGCGCGATCGTCGCCCCCGGCTGGAAGGGAGCGGAAGCCGACGAAATTCTCAACCTCGTGCGCACGCTCAAGGCGGTCGGTGTGAGGGTCACGGTCGTTCCGCGACTGCTCGAGGTGGTCGGGTCGTCGGTTGAATTCGATGACCTTCATGGGGTCACGTTGATGGGAGTCCGGCGCTTCGATCTGACGCGTTCTTCGATGGCGGTCAAGCGGGCCTTCGACCTGCTCGGCGCGTCGATCGGGCTGCTCGCGGTCTCGCCGTTGTTGATCGCGATCGCGATCGCGATCAAGCTCGACAGCCGTGGTCAGATCTTCTTCCGTCAGCTGCGCGTCGGGCGCTACGGCCAGCGCTTTTACATGCTCAAATTCCGCACGATGGTGCAGGACGCCGATGCGATGAAGGACTCACTGCGCCACCGCAACGAGGCGCAGGAGGGGCTTTTCAAGATCGCCGAGGATCCGCGCACCACGCGCGTCGGCCGGTTCCTGCGCAAGACCGCGCTGGACGAGCTGCCGCAGCTGCTGAACATCGTCAAAGGCGAGATGAGCCTGGTCGGGCCGCGGCCGCTCGTGATCGAGGAGGATCGGCGCATCCAAGGCTGGAACCGCCGCCGGCTTGAGCTGATGCCCGGGATGACGGGTCCCTGGCAGATTCTCGGTCCGGCCCGGGTGCCGCTCAGCGAGATGGTCGCGATGGACTACCTGTACGTCGCGAACTGGTCGCTGTGGACCGACATCAAGATCCTGCTGCGCACCGTTCCGCACGTGTTCGGAGGCCGCGGGCTTTAGCTCTTCGAGGTTCTGGGCGCGAAAGCGCTCGAGGGGTCAGGCCTCGCGCTGCTCGCGGTCGCGGCTCCGGGTCTCAGAGCTGGCGGTGCGAACGGGCCGGGGAGTCGCCGCCTCGAGCCGCTCGGGGTCGTGGCTCTAACGAGCCCCGACGCCGGCACGCGACCCGCGGTTCGTGCGAGCGCCTGCGTCCTCGCCCGCCGTGCGCCTGCGCGGTTCGACTTGGCGTCTGCCTCGCGCGGGCGCCTGCGCCGCAGGACCGGGGCGCCTGCGCCTATGGCCGCGCCCATAATCGGCCATCGCCTGCTGTGCTGAGTTGTCGGCCATGACCGCGGCAGTCTCAGCGCTCGCCGCGAGCATCTTCGTGTCGGCGCGCGACGCCATCGTGCAGGCCGCGAGCACGAGCACCACCACTGCCAGCCAAGCGATCGGAATAAGGATCAGCAGCATCTGAGCAAATTGCCTTTCACGAGACTCCGCGTCGCTCTCCCCTCGGCATAAGCTCAAAACACCTTGAGGTTGGGCTTGTTGCGTCAGTCACGTGTCCATGACGCGCTGCCGTCGGAGGCGGGCGCGGGCGCCTGCGATCGCCGATCGAGCCGGACGCGCCCGGTCGGATCTCCGACCGGCTCCCGGCCGAGTCCGCAGATCAGCCGTCGAGCGAGCTCTGCAGCTGCTCCAGGACCCTCACCACACGCAGCCCGCTGACACCGTCCGAGCGCGGCCTGTTGCCGGTGCGCACGCACTCGATGAAGTGCTCACACTCGACCCGCAACGGCTCGGCGTTGGCGACCCGTGGCGAGAAGATGTCGCCCGAGCGCATGATGTACTCGCCCCACGAGCGAGACTCCTGGTCAAAGCCCTTGTCGTACAGCGTCAGCTTGCCCTCGACCCGCATGTCGTCGAAGGTCGCCATGCGTCTCGAGCCCACCACGGTCAAACGGCGCTCCTTGTGCGGATCCAGCCACGACAGATGCATGTGCGCGACGGCCCCCGACGGGAATCGCAGGTAGCAGAACACCACGTCCTCGACGCCCTCGCGAACATAGCTGCGCCCGTGTGCCACGCACTCGATCGGTTCCTCGTCGATCAGCGCCAGCACCACCGACACATCGTGCGCTCCGAGGCTCCAGAGTGCGTTCTCGTCGGCGCGCAGCTTGCCGAGGTTCAAACGATTGGAATAGACGTAGTACGGCTCGCCGAGATCGCCCGCCGCGAGCATCTCCTGGAGCCTGACCACCGCCGGGTGGTACTCGAGCAGGTGCCCGACCATCAGCGTTCTGTGCGCCTCTTCGGCCGCCTGCACCGCGCGCTCGGCGTCGTCCGCGGTCGTCGCCAACGGCTTCTCGACGAAACAGTGCTTGCCGGCGTTCACCACGGCGATCGCGAGCTCGGCGTGCGTCGGCACGGGCGTCGCCAGAACGACCGCGTCCAGCTCGGGGTCCTGCAGCAGGTGCTCGAGCGCCCCCGTCCTGCGCACCCCCGGGAAGCTATGCGCGAGCCTCTCCCTGGACTGCTCCGAGGGATCGCACAGCCAAGCCAGCTCGCTGCCCGGGATCGCCGCGAAGTTGCGCGCGAGGTTGGGACCCCAGTAGCCGAGGCCCGCAACCCCGACCTTGACCGGCTGCGTCTCGTCCGACGGTGACGGCGAACGTGGCGGCTGCGCGGGCTCCGGGGTCACGGACGGTCCCTCGCTCGCGGCTCCGTCTCGTCAGGTCGCGCCGGGCAAGCGGTCGGCTGCGCGGGCCTTGGGCTCACGGTTGGTCCCTCAAGGCGCCCCCGCGATCTCGGCCGCAAACGCTCCGATCGCCTCGACGCATCGCTCGGCCGCGTGCCCGTCGCCGTACAGCGTCGGGCGCTCGGCCGGCGGCCGCAGCGCGAGCGCCGCCATCGCGGCGTCGGCGTCGAGATCCACGAGCGTGTTCCAGCCGGCCTCCACCGTCTCGACCCACTCCGTGTTCGCGCGCAACGTGATGCAGGGCACCCCGGCAAGGTACGCCTCCTTCTGGACGCCCCCGGAGTCGCTGACGACCGCTCGCGCGCGGCACAGCAGCGCGCTGAACTCGAGATATCCGAGCGGCTCGCCGAGCTCGATCCTCGGCGTCTGTTGCAGGCGCGCCAGGAGACCGCCGTCGCGCAGGCGCGCGCGCGTGCGCGGATGCAGCGGCAGCACCAGATGCTGGCCTGACTCGATGGCGAGCCGCTCGAGCAGCGTCACGAGCCTTCCCAGGCGCTCTGGATCATCCACGTTGGCCGCACGGTGCGCCGTGCACAAGAGGTACTCGTCCGGCTCTACACCGTGACGCGCCAACGCCGCGTCATCGCCGCGGGCATCTCGCAGGCGCGCCAGCGCCACGTCGACCATCACGTCGCCGACCAGCTCGACCCGGCCGGCCACGGCCTCCCTGCTCAAGTTGGCGGCCGCCGCCTGTGACGGGCAGAGCAGCAGATCGGCGAGATGGTCTGTCAGCACACGATTGAGCTCCTCCGGCATCGAACGGTCAAACGAGCGCATGCCCGCCTCCACGTGCACCACCGGCACGCCGACCTGCGCCGCCGCCAGACCGCCTGCGAGCGTCGAGTTCGTGTCGCCGTACACGAGCGCCGCGTCCGGCTCGAGCTCCCGCAAAAGCGGCTCGAGCGCCGCCAGCATGCGCGCCGTCTGCGACGCATTCGAGCCGCCGCCGATCCCGAGCTCGCGGTCGGGGTCGGGCAGGCCCAGCTCGTCGAAGAACACCGCTGACAGCCCGTGGTCGTAGTGCTGGCCGGTGTGCACCAGCAGCTCCTCGTGCTGCTCGCGCAGCAGCGTTGAGACGGCCGCCGCCTTGATCAGCTGTGGTCGGTTGCCGACGACCGTGACGATCTTCACGCGCCGCAGCCTACGTGCAAGCGCCCATGTGGGCCTGGCGGCACGCGGGCGAGAACCTCACGACGCACGAACCTCTCAGGCGGCCGCGCCCACGACCGACGTCGACCAGTCGATCACAGACGTCGGTCTAACCACGTGGCGGCTCAGACCGAGCTCCTTCGGCTCGAGGCCCAGCGCCAATCCGACCAGCTGGGGGAGGTGCAGAACCGGCATCTTCAGCTCCCGACCGACGGCCCCTTCCGCGAGCGGCTGCTGCAGGTCGAGGTTCAGGTGGCACAGCGGACAGGGGGTCACCAGACAGTCCGCCTCGGCGTCCACGGCGTCGCCAAGGTGGCGCCCGGCCTGCTTGAGCGACGCCTCCTTGTTCATCGTGATAATCGGAAACCCGCAGCACTTGCGCATCCCGGCGTACTCGATCACCGTTCCGCCGAGCGTCTCGATCAGCTGCTCCAGGTAGTGGTCGCGAGGATGCTCGGTGTCGATTCCCAGGCGCGAGCGCGGGCGCACGATGTAACAGCCGTAGAACGGACCCACTTTGAGGTTGCTCAGCGGCCGCTTGACTTTCGCGCGCAAGCTCTCGAGGCCGATCTCCTCGACCAACAGCCACAGGAAGTTCTTGTTGGTCAGCCCCTTCTCGTAGCCGAGCCCCTCGTCCGCCAGGTTCGAGTTGACGCGCTCGCGGTACTCCGCGTTCGCGTCCAGACGCTCCTGGCACTCGCTCTGCGCGCCCTGGCAGGTCGAGCAGATGTTCATCATCAGCTCGGCTCCCTGCACCTGCTGGGCCAGCGCGAACGTGCGCGCGTTGAGCGTGTCGGCCAGCTCCTGGTTGTGCTCGGCGATCACGCCGGCGCCCGTGCAGCACGCCCGGTCGAGCTCGACCAGCTCGATGTCCAGCAGCGGTGCCACCTTCGCCATCGAGCCGTGCAGCTCCGGGGTGAAACCGCGGCTCACGCACCCAGGCCAGTAGGCAACCCTCATGCCTGCTCTCCCTCGTTCGCAGCGCCTGCCCCCGCGGTCTCGGCCGCGGTCGCCGTCGCGCCTGCGGAAGCTTCCGCGCTTTGCTCGGCGACGCCGCCAGCGTCAGAGCCACCCTGCGCGGTGCTCGGCGCCGACGTCGATGGGGACGTCGACGTCGAAGACGCCGGCGCCTGGTCGTCTTCGTCGCTGCCGCTCACGTACAGGTTCAGCTCGTAGCGCTGCTCGCGGCCCTCGACCTTCTCGTAGATCGCCTTGACCGCCTTCAGGTCGCCGCTCGGGATCTTGTGCCCGAACAGCGCCAATTTCGGGCTCATTTTGCCGCGCAGCATCCCGAGCACGATGATCTGCAGCGAGGAAACCAGCTCTTTGGCGGCGCGCGGGTTGAATTTCCCGAACCACGAGTTGCCGCCGTACGAACGCGACAAGAGCTCGGCCTCGTGGTTGAGCCCGTAATCGCGCACCAACGTCGTGAAGGCGGCCTCGTGGCGCTCGCCGTTGTTGCGATCGACGATCTGCTGGTCGTCCACGGCGATCCGGCGCAGGCGCATGATCTGGCCCATCGGGTTGACGTCCTTGGGGCACGCCTCGACGCACTTGAAGCAGTGCGTGCAGTCGTAGATCCCCTGCGGGTCCTGCGCCAGATCGACCAGGCGCTCGCGCTGCTGCTGATCGCGCGGGTCGCCGACGAAGCGATAGGCCTTGGCCAGGGCCGCCGGACCGATGAACCCCGGGTCGACCTCCATTGCCAGGCAGTCCGACACGCACGCCCCACACTGGATGCAGGCCATCGTCTGAGTCACGTCGACCATGCTCTCGCGCGGCACGATGTACTCCCGTTCGGGCGCCGGTTCCGAGGGCAGCAGCCACGGCGTGACGCGCTGCACCTTGCGCCAGTGCACCTCGTCCATGTCGACGATCAGGTCCTTGAGCACCGGCATGTTGCCCATCGGCTCGATCACGATCGTGCCGCCGCCGGCACCGTCGCGCGCATGATCGAGATGGGTGTGGCACGCCAGCCCCGGTTCGCCGTTGATGCGCACGCCGCACGAGCCGCAGATCGCCTGGCGGCACGAGCAGCGGATCCCGATCGAGCCGTCGAAGCGATCGCGCGCCTGCAGGATCGCCTCCAGCACCGAACGATGCGGCTCGAGTTCGATCGTGTGCTCGTCCCAGTAGGGCGGCTCGCCCGACTCGGGGTCGTAGCGGCGCACCCTCAGCGTGAACTGCTCCGGCGGCCTGTGAACGTCATCCAGATCGGCCATCAATCCGTCCTTTCCTTGCGCCGCCCAGCATGTATTGCCGTCGCTGCGTCCGTTTGCCGGCGCCGCTCAGCCGTGCGCACGATCAATACTTCCTCTCCTCGGGCTGCCACTGCGTGATCGTGACCGGCGAATAGCTGATCTCAGGCTCGCCCGCTCCGTTTGCGCTGCGCGTGATATCGATGTGCTTGAGCCAGTTCTCGTCGTCGCGCTCGGGGTAGTCGGTCCTGTACTGCGCCCCACGCGACTCCTTGCGCTCGATCGCCCCCGCCACGACCGCTTCGGCGCAGTCGAGCATGTAGCCCAACTCGATCGCGCCCAACACATCCTGGTTGAACACGGTGCCGCGATCGTCTACCCAGGCGCCGTCCGCCTCCTCACGCAGACGCGCGATCACCGCGCGCGCCTCCTGCAGGCCCTGTTCGTCGCGGAACACCGCGACCTGCTTGTTCATCGTCTCGCCCAGCTCGTGCTTGATCTCAGACACCCGCCTGCCGCTTCGCGCGCGCGACAGAATCTGCTCGATCATCGCCACATCCTCCGCGCGGCGCTGCTCGCCGGCGCGGGGCATTGGGATCGTCTGCGCCCGCCTGGCGGCGTGTTCGCCCGCGCGCCTGCCGAAGATCAGCGTGTCCAGCAGTGAATTGGCCCCAAGCCGGTTGCCGCCATGGACCGACACGCACGCCACCTCACCGGCTGCGTAGAGCCCGTCGATCGGCGTGCGCCCTTCGACATCGGTCTTCACGCCACCCATGATGTAGTGCTGGCCCGGGCGGATCATGATCGGTTCGCGCGTTATGTCCACGCCGGCGAAATCGCGACCGAGGTTGACGATCTCGCGCAACGCCTCGAGCGTGCGCTTGCGCGGCACCACCGTCACGTCGAGATAGATGCCATCGCCGTGCGGGCCCACACCACGGCCTTCGTTGATCTCGATCTGCTCTGCCCGCGAGACCACGTCGCGTGAGGCCAGCTCCATCTTGTTCGGGGCCGATTTCTCCATGAACCGTTCGCCGTCGCGGTTGAGCAGGTGTGCACCCTCGCCGCGCGCCCCCTCGGTGATCAGGATCCCCGACTCGACCAGGCACGTCGGGTGGTACTGGACCATCTCCATGTCCATCAGGGGCGCCCCGAGCCGGTAAGCAAGCGCGATCCCGTCGCCCGTGACGATCAAGCCGTTGGTAGTCGGCTTGTAGGCCTGACCGGCGCCGCCGCAGGCGAGGATCACGTTCTTGGCGTTGAACACCTCGGTGTCACCCGAGCGCACCTCGCGAGCGATCGCGCCCGTACAGGCGCCCTGCTCGTCCTGCACCAGCGAGGTCACGAACCACTCCTCATAGCGGTCGACCGTCTCGTGGTGCTTCATCAGCTGCTCGTAGAGCACGTGCAGGATCGCCTGGCCGGTGATGTCCGCGACGTAGGCGGTGCGCTTCATCGAGGCCCCGCCGAACGCGCGCAGATCCAATTCGCCGCGCTCGTTGCGGTGAAAGGTCACGCCGATGTGCTCGAGGTGCATCACCTCGTGCGGCGCTTCCGAGCACATCACTTCGATCGCATCCTGATCGCCGAGGAAATCCGAGCCCTTGACCGTGTCATAGGCGTGCGAGCGCCAGTCGTCGGTCACATTGATCGCCGCGTTGATCCCGCCGGCGGCCGCGACCGAGTGCGAGCGCACGGGGTGCACCTTGCTCATCACCGCCACGCTCGCCCCCTGCTGAGCGGCCGCCAGCGCGGCTCGCTGGCCCGCGAGACCCGCGCCGATTATGAGTACATCGTGGTCTGGCACGAGGCGGGACTCTATATGCCGGCGCTACATGCCTGCGGCGGGAGGCAGCGCCTTTCGCACCTGCGCCACCGTCACGACGCCCTGCAGCACGCCCTGCTCGTCGACCGCGACCATCGCTCCCAGGCGCCCGAGGCCTTCGCTGCGCAGCAGCGATTCCAGAGACTGGTCCTCGCCGATACGCACATGCAGATCCTCCTCCAACACATCCCCGACAGGCAGCGCCGGACGCCCCGCCGCGATCTCGGCGTCCACCCGCTGCTCGCGCACCACCCCCAGGAATCGCCGGGCCGGGTCGACCACCGCGAACCACGGCCAGCGGTAGCGCAGGAAGAACTGTTCCTGTGCTTCGAGCAGGCTCAGCGTCGCCGGGATCGTGACCGGCTCGCGGTCCATCACGTCGGCCACCGTGACTCCCTCGATCCGCTGGCCGAACTGGCCCTGCGCGACCGCGGCGCTCGCCGCGCGATACAGGAAGTAGGCCAGCACCAGCACGAACAGGCCGAGGCTTTCGCCGTGGCCGACCTCGACAATGCCATACAGAGCCAGCGCCAGGGCGAACCCCTGGCCGGCGCGCCCGGTCCAACGCGTCGCACGGTTGCGATCCCCCGTTCGCCACCAGATCAGCGCCTGCGCGATCTGGCCGCCGTCGAGGGGAAAGGCCGGGATCAGGTTGAACACCAGCACGAACACGTTGACCGCCGCCAGCCAGCTCAGCCACACGAAAACAGGCGTCGCGCTACCGGTCCCGGCGGCGACTTCGGTGAAGCGCACCCCGGGTGACACGAGATAGCCGGCGATCGTCGCCACGATGATCACGCCGAGCGTCACCAGCGGGCCCGCGATCGCGACCTGCAGCTGTGCGCGCGCGGTCCGGGGCAGCTCGCGCATACGCGTCAGGCCGCCGAACGCCCACAGGTCGATCCCCGCAACCTCCAGCCCGTGGCGTCGGGCCATCAGCGCATGTCCCAGCTCGTGCAGGATCACCGACGCGAAAAACGACAGCACCACCGCGACAGCGACGAGATAGGCCGTCGTCTGCGCCCCGCCGAGCACTTTGTGAAACAGCGGCGTCGACCAGATCACGAACACGAACAGCACGAAGAACCAGCTCAAGCCGACGCCGATCCTGATGCCGAATACGCGAGCCAGCTGGAAGTTCGTACGCGGAACCATGCACCCTGAATGGTAGGACCCGTGCCCGGCCGATACCGCGATTGAGCCTGGTCGCGCAGCGCCCGCGATGCCGGGCCACCGCGCAGGCTAGCGCCCGCCGCGCCTCGCAGCGTCTCGTGTGGGCGCCCGGTCGGTGTCTCGTGTGGGTGCCGGGCTAGTGTCTCGTGTGGGTGCCGGGCTGGTGTCCTGTGTGGGTGCCGGGCTGGTGTCCTGTGTGGGTGCCGGGCTGGTGTCCTGTGTGGGTGCCGGGCTGGTGTCCTGTGTGGGTGCCGGGCTGGTGTCCTGTGTGGGTGCCGGGCTGGTGTCCTGTGTGGACGCCGGTCAGCGTCCGTGCGAAGGCCCGATCAGGCGACCGGGCGCGCCCGCTCGATGATCGTCTCGAAGTCGGTCCCGGCCGGCAGCGTTCCGTACTCGAGGCCGCCATCGTCGCCGAGCCGCGCGGCGCAGAAGGCATCGGCGACCGCCGGCGGCGCGTGGCGCACCAGCAGCGAGCCCTGCAGGCACAGAGCCATGCTTTCGACCACCCGGCGCGCCCGCTGCTCGAGCGTCGTAGGGTCGGCGAACTGGCCCTCCAGCTCGCGCATGCGCTCGTCGAGCCGGGCGTCAGCGCCCTGCGCGAGCTTCAGCTCGCTCATGAACACCTCCAGCGAGCGCGGCTTCTTGACGAGCGCGCGCAGCACGTCGAGGCTGATCACGTTGCCCGAGCCCTCCCAGATCGAAGCCAGCGGCGCCTCGCGGTACAGCCTCGGCATGCCCGACTCCTCGACGTACCCCGCGCCTCCGAAGCACTCGAGCGCCTCGAACGCGTGGTTCGGCGAGCGCTTGCAAACCCAGTACTTGCCGACGGCCGTCGCCAGGCGCTTGAACAGCTGTGCGTCGCTCTCCTCAGCGCCGCCCGACCCGGCCATCACGGCGGCCTGTTCGGCGTCCGCGCTGGCTTCGTCGTAGGCCCGCGCCAGGCGCATCGCCAGCACCGTCGCGGCCTCGGCCTCGAGGCACAGGTCGGCGAGCACATTGCGCATCAGCGGCTGGTCGATCAGCAGCTTGCCGAAGGCCGCGCGATGCGCGGTGTGATGAACCGCCGCCACAACGCCCGCGCGCATGCCCGCTGCGCCTCCGATCACGCAGTCCAGCCGTGTGTGCCCGACCATCTCGATGATCGTCGGCACGCCCCGACCGGGCTCGCCGAGCATGCGCGCCCAAGCGCCGTGCAGCTCGATCTCGCTCGACGCGTTCGAGTGGTTGCCGAGCTTGTCCTTCAGGCGCTGGATATGAAACGCGTTGCGCTCTCCGTCGGGCAGCACCCGCGGCAGCAGAAAGCACGACAGGCCCTCGGGCGCGCCGCTCGGCGATTGCGCCTGCGCCAACACCAGGAAGAAGTCCGACATCGGGGCCGAGCAGAACCACTTGTGGCCCGTGACCTCGTACTCGGCCGCCGCGCCGCCGCCGTTCAACGGGCGCGCCACGGTCGTGTTCGCCCGCACATCCGAGCCGCCCTGCTTCTCGGTCATCGCCATCCCCGCGATCGCCGAGCCCTTCTCGCTCGCCGGAATCAGGCGCGGGTCATACGTCGTCGCCGTCACGAGCGGTTCCCACTCGGTCGCCAGCTCGGGCTGCGCGCGCAGCGCCGGCACCACCGCGAAGGTCATCGTGATCGGGCAAGCGAACCCGGCCTCGGCCTGCATCGCCGTCATGTAAAGGGCCGCGCGCGCCACATGCGGAGAGGGCTCGCCGCTGGTCCACGGCAGCGAGTGCAGCTCGTGCTCGACGCCCATTCTCATCAGCTCGTGCCAGGCCGGGTGAAACTCCACCTCATCGATGCGATGCCCGTAGCGGTCGAACGTGCGCAGCACAGGCTTGTTCTCGTTCGCCAGCCTGCCCCACAGCTGCTGGGGATCGCCGCCGATCAGCCTGCCCAGCGCGCTCGCTCGCTCGAGCACCCACGATGCGCCCTCGCGTTCAGTCGCCTCGACCAGTGGGGTGTTGTCCGAGAACACATCCCTGCCCTCGAGCGGAGGGACCTGGTTGAAGACCTCGTGCGTCTGCCACGGAGCGCCGCGCTCCCCGGTCAATGCTCCCGAAACGGTCGCCATCACGTCCCTCCTGACACGCTCGCCATTACGTCGCTCCTGAACCTTCGCCGTCGTCTGACAGTGAAGCAGATGTCACAAGCTCGCCAGCGCCGCCGCCAGGGCGAGCTCTCTGCCGGCCCGTAGCCGCGGGCGCGCGACGCCGAAAACGGCGTTCGCCAGATAGCATCGCGCGCCCCGGAGATGTCGCTCGCGAGATAGCATCGCGCGCCGGCGGGTTTCGAGCGCTTCGTTCTCAGGCAGGCGCGCTCAGATCCGCTCGGCAGCTCCACAGTCCCCGCCCAAGCTCCCCAGCCCCCGCCCAAGGACCGCGACATGGCAAAGATCAAGGTGCAAAACCCCGTCGTCGAGCTCGACGGCGATGAGATGACCCGCATCATCTGGTCGTTCATCAAGGATCAGCTGATCCTGCCCTACCTCGACATCGAGCTCGATTACTACGACCTCAGCATCGAGCATCGCGACGCCACCGCCGACCAGGTCACGGTGGACGCAGCCCTCGCGATCAAACGCCACGGCGTCGGCGTCAAGTGCGCCACGATCACTCCCGACGAGGCTCGCGTGCAGGAGTTCGGGCTCAACGAGATGTACCGCTCGCCGAACGGAACGATCCGCAACATTCTCGGCGGCGTCATCTTCCGCGAGCCGATCGTCATCTCCAACATCCCCAGACTGGTACCGAGCTGGCGCAAGCCGATCGTGATCGGGCGCCATGCATTCGGCGATCAGTACCGGGCGACCGATCTGCTCGTCCCCGGCGCCGGCAGGCTGACGCTCACCTTCACGCCCAGCGACGGCGCCGAGCCGATCGAGCTCGACGTGTTCGACTTCCCCGACTCCGGGATCGCGATGGCGATGTACAACCTCGACAGCTCGATCCGCGATTTCGCGCGCGCCTCGATGCGCTACGGGCTGCAGCGCGGCTACCCGGTGTACCTGTCGACCAAGAACACGATCCTCAAGCGGTATGACGGCCGCTTCAAAGACATCTTCCAGGAGATCTACGAGCGCGAGTTCAAGAGCGACTTCGAAAGCGCCGGCCTCACCTACGAACACCGGCTCATCGACGACATGGTCGCCAGCGCCCTGAAGTGGGAAGGCGGCTACGTCTGGGCCTGCAAGAACTATGACGGCGACGTCCAGTCCGACGCGGTCGCTCAGGGCTTCGGGTCGCTCGGATTGATGACCAGCGTGCTGATGAGCGCCGACGGCAAGACCGTCGAGGCCGAGGCCGCGCACGGCACGGTCACCCGCCACTACCGCTTGCATCAGGAAGGCAAGCCCACCTCGACCAATCCGATCGCGTCGATCTTCGCTTGGACGCGCGGCCTGCACGCGCGCGGCAGGATGGACCACACGCCCGCCGTCAGCGA
>Ga0335073_10000067_pt1 | contig 120927 bp, 86 predicted proteins | sample Lox_Sample_22_FD_207093 | JGI IMG/M metagenome (GOLD analysis project Ga0335073, IMG submission 207093) | Soil microbial communities from Loxahatchee National Wildlife Refuge, Florida, United States - Lox_Sample_2.2 | ecosystem: Environmental > Terrestrial > Soil > Wetlands | place: USA...
TAACCTGATACAGCAGGGATCGAAAACCACAATCCTTTCGGGTGCAGACGCCCGAAACGACCTCTTCGACACGCGCTCCGAAAAAATGCAGTCCTTAATTTCTCGAATCTATCATTCAAAAAAAATCTACGCGCGCTCGCGCAGGTCTATTCTCACAGGCCTGGATAAAATATTGACTACCATCCGTTCCGAAGGCAAGAGCGATTCCAAGGTTCTCGCAATGCTTTATACCGCATACGGCGAACTGCGGTCGGACCGCCTATTGCCACGTTGGAAAGCAGATTATCTTCGAGAACCCACCCGCGCGCGTGGAATTCTGAATTATGTAGGACGATTCCTAGATCGCCCAGGGCAGTGCAGAGCGTTAATTTCGATGCTCGCTCGCCAACGACCAACCGCGACTGATTGGGAATTAGCTCAATTCCTTCGCATCGCCCGCCGAATGCGATATTTCCCGCCCGGAGCTGCTACCCTTTTTCGCTCGATCGCTCACAGCAAGAGCGCCAACTGGTTCGTCCGGCAACAGGTAATTCTCACCATCGGTTGGTTTGGTCTTTCTTCAGAGGCACGCTCCCTCGGAAGATTGCTCTCGACGGAATGGGATGATGAGGTGCGTCGAGCGATAATCACCGTGCTATTTCTCCTCCCGCAGAGCGACGAAAACGAACTGCTGCGACGGTCTTCGAGGGACCTTGCCATCAAGGTTTCTCGCATGTCGAATTACGTATTGCGCTTGAGGGCTGACGCTCAGTTTGCCAAGGCCTCTCTGAAACAGTTCAAAGAACCGAATGAGGTCTTTCTCACTGACTGTTTTTGGCGGCTCTACCAAATCCGATGGAACAAAGAAGCCAACACAAAACGCATGCTAGATCGAATTGTTGATGCCAGCTTACGAGAATTATCAGGAAGATATGCGAGACTTCATCTTCTCAATTGCCGCCCCAGATAAGCCAATCCTTCCTCTGCCGCCTCTGACACTAATTCCGGTCCATGCTGTTCGAGCGAACCGTACCCCTTGTCACAGTGAGGCGCATCCGGGATACTAACAGCAAATTCGAAAATGGCCCTTTATCTAAACAGCTTTCCGGTCGACGTCACACCTACAGAAGCCTCTCTCCCCTACCTCGACTACCCTGATTGGCAGTCATCTACCTCGGCCAAGAAAACTAAATTCAATCAGTTTGCCGCGTGGCGCTACGAAATGTCACAGGAAGAGCGCGGAGACGGCCAGAATATGATTCGCATGGTGTTACTTAAGGGTCCACAGGTCTCGGCTGAAATTTCACGAGGAACTTTCGATCTCGGCCGATTCTGGAGAATTGGATGCTTGTTTATTGAAGATGCGGTCTCCGCGCAGTTCGCCAAGCTCGGCTTCGCGGTGGAGCATAGCAAATTCGAGCGCTTTGTTCTTCGGCCTTATTCAGGTACTCCAGACGACAGAATTGAACTCGCGACCGGCCTGTCGTTTTCAGCGCGTCGCCCATTCCGTGAGGACAGATACCGATTTGCTCTGTCATTCCAATGGGTCGTTCGCGCCATGTTTAGAGACAGCTTGACCAATGATTCGCTCGCTCGAATTGCACTCGGGATGCCAGTCATCTACAAACCCGCCGGCGCGTCCCCACCTGAACTCCTCGAATTCACAAACCGTTACATAGGGAGGGTTCGGTCCATCGATCCAGCTAGCGCTTCTGCCGTGGTCATGTGCAAGGACGATGAACCACGGACTCTTCCCCTCGGGAACCTTCGACTTGAGTCCTCGCCCGCTGTCATCAGGTTGTACGAACAAGCAGTTCGCCTAAGAACCGGTCCATCGCAGATACTCAGAACCGTCCAGCAACTTAAAATGAGCTTCACCAAAGACAATCGAAGGAACGTCTCCGCACTCCGCGACCGATTGGACAAAATTCGCGCTGTTCTCCAGCAGGCGGGCTCATCGCGGGACCAACTCATCTTGCCCCTTGCATCATTCCAAACCGGTTCCGTCTCGATCGGACTTAATCCCTCTGAGGCAGTTCTTGGAGACTCATGGTGAGGGCACATCTTCTAGAGTCAGTCCAGTTTGCGTTCAGGAACGAACAAACTCGGCCTGACAAATTGCGAGGTCTCGTAGATTTTGGACCTTACGTAGATTTGCAGCGCGCACCCCGTTTCGGCTTTGTATTTCCGACCGAATACCGTGATTACGCCAACCGCCTCTTCCTCGCGCTAAAGAATGGAATCGGTGCTTTCAAAGGCGTGGAGACGACGTTCCGCTTTCCTCTGACCAGAGATCAGGTCTTTCAAGTCAGCGGCTTCAGTATTGGAACCCGAAACCACCATGAATCCGCGACAATCTACGAGAATGCAATCGTCAACTGGCAGGCCAAGCAATCTCAGCCAGCGCCCGATTTGTTCTTTGTCCTCCATCCACGCACTCCGGTTTCAGAGACCGATACACCGTACTACGCGTGCAAGGCGCGGCTCCTCACTCAAGGGATCCTTTCCCAAAATGTGACGGCAGACCTTATCAGTGACGAAGCCAAATTCGAGTGGTCCGCAGCAAATATAGCTTTGGGAGCTTTCGTCAAACTCGGCGGTGTGCCCTGGGTCGTTTTTGGCAAGGAGATCGACCAAGAATTGATTGTCGGTGTAGGACGTGCGTTTCTCTTTGACCCTCACAGTCGAGCCACGACCGGGTACGTCGGTTTCACCGCTTGTTTCTCGGCACGGGGTCAATTCCAGTTTTTATCTCTGGCGGATGTTGCCGAAAACCGCAATGAGTACCTACAGCTCTTAAAGACGGTCGTCGCCACATCCCTCAAGAAGGCCGAAGCTCTTGGCCGAACAGTTTCCTCCTTGACTCTACATGTCCCCAAGCAAATGAGCAGGGAGGAAATGGATGTCGTGACAAAGGCCGTCGAGGAGCATCCCAAGCAAAATATCCTGCAATTGGTGATCATCAAGGTGTCTGAAGAAGACACATTTTTTGCAGTGGACAGCCGCTTCAATGATGGCGTTCCACGAAGGGGCACCGTCGTTCAAGTCACCGATAGAGACTATCTTCTCTACACGGAAGGGCGTGAAGAAAAGGAGTCATGGGCCCCATTTCGTACGCCGGTAGCACTTCGCATTACTCCTCAAAATGGCGTTCGCTACTCCGGCATTCGCACTATTCTTCGACAAGTAAATGACCTCAGCCAGGTGAATTGGCGTGGCTTCAACGCAAGATCCAAACCTATCTCCATTTACTACGGATCGCTGATCGCGCGACTGCTCGGCCACGTGCCGTCGTCGAATATGAAAGCCTTATCCAGTACGGCACGACAACTTCTTGAATCAAGGATGTGGTTCGTATGAGCGAGGAAGGCTGCCTTGCTCTTCTCGCAGGAGCGGGTTTAACTGTCGATGCCGGCTTGCCCGCTTCAGTTGATCTAGCCAACAATTTACGCGAGCGACTGCTCGATATGAGTCAGAACTCAGAAGGTGGTTCAACGGCAGCAGAAACGCGAGAAGGCGCGAAACATTGGCTCTCCTTGTACAACTTTTTGAACGGAGGAGTTCGCTTTCAGGAAGGCGTCCTCAATCGGGATCCCGGTATGGCCGTCAACATTGAGCAGATTGCTGTGGCAGCGCTAGAGCTCCAAGCGCGCATGACAAGTCCACTGGCGGCCTATGCGGCGGGTTGGCATCGACGTATCGAGGAGCTTGAACAGAATAGACCAGACCTCCTCGGTAGCTTCGTGAATTTTATGTACTCCCGGTTGGAAGAATGGCTCACCTTACCTGACCCTAAGACCGCCTCTTATTTGCGCGGCCTCGGTGGGCTTTGTATTGATGGCGCGCGGCTTGACATCTTTACCCTCAACTACGACCTTGCGATCGAGAGGGCATTGACTGCCGAAAAACTCAAGTTCTCCAATGGATTCAATTCTTCCGGCGTTTGGTCCCCTTTGCAGTTCACCGAATCGACACCAATTAGGTTGTACAAGCTACATGGGTCTCTAGATTGGGTTGACGATCAAATCTACGGACTCTGTTCGCTCGAATTCCCCCGCCACCAAAACGCTGAGACCATCAAGGGCGACGACCCACGCCCCCAGCTAATCTTCGGCACGGCACACAAGCTCTCTGCCCGAGAACCGTTCCTGACCCTCGCATACCACTTCTCGCAAACCGTCCTTCGGACCAAGGTCCTGGGCATAGTTGGGTACAGTTTTGGAGACGAATACGTAAATCAGATCATCGAGCAGGGCCTCAAGAAGAACGGTGTACTTCGACTCGTAATAGTCTCGCCCCAAGCAGACAAGTTAGTGACGAGTCAGCGCTTTCTCGACCGGAATCCGCGCGTGTCCACAATCAATGCGACTGCAAAGGATTCCCTAAATGAGCGTCTGCTAGTTGACCGCCTGCGAAGCGTTTTGAAGGACGTTTCAACAGAGGCACCCTTCTCCTAGCCTCCAGACTCCTCTCAGCACACCCCGCGAACCCTTGGAATTTGTTGGCCTTCTCTTGCAGTGCTCCCCTGGCGCGATCTCCTCTGCTGGTGCAGCTGCCCTGCTGTTCTCCCCGCTTCCAGATTGGCGCGTCCCGGCGTTTGATACATCCGCCTCCGGTCTCCACTAGCACGCTTCGCGCCACCGAAAGGCTGTGTCACTCAGGCGTGCCGCCCGTTTCGACCTGGCCGCGCCAATCTCTCCGCTTCTGTCCCCTGTTTCGCGTCCTCGCTCCCCCGGCTGTGGGTGAAGGGAGCAAGGACTCCCCGAAACAGGAGGACAGGAAAAATGAAAGTCGAACAAGCAAAACAGATCGCAAGCAATGCAGTCGAGCAACTCCGGCAGGCTCTCGAAGCGGGCCACAGTGAGCGGCTCAAGGACCATCTCGCGGCGATGGCGCGCTTCCGGCGCTATTCGTGGGGCAACATCATGCTCATCGCTTCGCAGAAGCCAAACGCAACGCACGTCGCAGGCTTTCACGCTTGGCACAAGCTGGGCCGCTTCGTGAAGAAGGGCGAGAAAGGCATTCTGATTCTCGCCCCGATCATTCGCAAGAAGGCCGAGGGCGTCGGCGCAACCGAGCGAGACGAATCCTCAGTCGCAGTCGGCTTCCGCGCAGCCTACGTGTTCGACATCAGCCAGACAGACGGCCAGCCGTTGCCCGAAATCGGCAGCGTCAACGGCGATCCGCGCGACTATCGCGAGCGGCTTGCGAACTTTGTAGCCGGCCAGGGCATCGCGCTCGAATACTCCGAGGAAATCGCGCCAGCACGCGGTACTTCGTCAGGCGGCAAGATTACGCTGCTACCGGGCCAGTGTCCGGCTGAGGAGTTTGCGACTCTGGCACACGAGGTCGCGCATGAGATGATGCACCGCGACGAACGCCGCAGCAGCACGACCAAGCGTATCCGCGAGACTGAAGCTGAGGCCGTCGCCTTTGTCGTTTGCAGCGCAATTCGACTAGAAACGGGATCGGCTGCGCAAGAGACGACACTGTTGAACGCACTCGGCAAGTTCATTGCGGACGAGGACCGTATTCTCCTCATTGAGGACACATCCGAAATCCAGTTGGAAAAACCTAATCTCGTCCGCTTCGAGGCACGTCAGGCACAGCCGGACTTGCCCGCGATCACCATCCGTGACTTGCTCAAGGCGTCCTTACGCCATCGGCCCGATCGAATCATCCTCGGTGAGATTCGGGGCGGAGAGGCGTTTGATCTACTCCAACTGCTCAACACCGGACACTCCGGGACGCTCTCAACGGTCCACGCAAGCTCCGCAACCCAAGCCCTTGCGCGGTTTACAAGCTGTGTTCTCCAGAGCGGGATCGAACTGCCGTATCGCGCGATCAAGAGCAACATCGCCGATTCCTTGAACGTCCTAATCCAACTGGAGCGCCGGCCAGGGAAGCGATTCATTTCCGAAGTTCTCGAAATTCGAGGCTACGACTCTGAAGCCGACCGTTACACCCTTTCGGCAATTTTCACAGCTAAACTCTAGCTCGGGAGTAGACCCTTCAACTGCTCAAGTTGCTTAGCGAAATTTATACGGAACCGAGCAAACGGGTGAGACATCACAGTGCCGGCGCTGCTCCACTTCTTTGCATCCCACCCAGCTTCGATAAGGTCCGACGCAGCGAACACAAATTCGAGCGTGTCTGTAAAAAGCGTCACCATGTGGAAATTCGCGTTGTAGTCGAAGCGCGGTTCCGTACCGTGGACATAGTGGTTTCGGCAATTCACAGCTTCATCGATCACAGTCGGGAGTTCGCCGAACTGACCGCCTAAGACGCCGATTATCTTCTCAGCCCTGTGACGGATTTTTCGCTTGAGGCTAGCTTTCCCTATACGTCCCAGCGCGCTCAGGACGCTATCACGCTCAGGGCTTGATTTCAGGGGAAGGAATGCATTCCGACTCAGCTCTCGCGCAGCCTCGATTTCGTTTGGTAGCGGAACGTCCGATGGCACCGCCGACGTTGGAAGGATATCAAACATGTTTGCGGCTCCGATGAGTCGGTCGATGGTGTAATGGTTTTGCTCAGCAAAGCCATTGGAGAACCTAGCTCGTGCATCGGACCAAGATTGCTCCCTATCAAGCCAGTTCGCCAGGACTCGGGAGAACTCGTCCGAACCCCTAATTGGGTCCAGCAAGACGTCTGATGGGTGCGGTTTGTGCTCTTCGTCATGGGGCTTCCGTTTCGGGCGCATGCTCCAATAGACATCGACCAAGCCGGGCCCTTTCTGGTCCGACTTGATCTGTAATTCAAGCGCTACCAAGTTCTGCGGACGCCCCGCTAGCATTTCGAGGTATCTGAGGAGTGTAGATAGGTGTCTGATGGACTGTTCAAAAACGACTGGCTCCGGGAATTCAATCGTTAAGAAGATCGTGTTCTTCAGCCCCACCCCGCTGGGACCGCCGAACGTAGTTGGCCGAGGGTTATGAGACGCAGACACTTTTCCTATTACAGTTTTGGCGGCAAAGATCCCCCTTTTGCCTGTGAAATAGAGAATTTGTGGATCTACCCCCGTGTCGATCTGTCGTCCCACCGAGTCGGCGTTGGCCTGGACAATGTCTTTTATGAACGCCCGAGCATTAAGCAGGATTCCGAAAGCGTCGAAGTCGTAGAACAAAGTAGTCGCATCATCCACAGAAAAATGAATGCTTTCGATGGTTTTATCGTCTGGCGCAACGTGCCTATCGCCGTAGATCACGAAGTGTGGGAATAGGGAGACGAAATAATACTGTTCGCTGCCCTTGCTGGCATGTCCTGGTAACGGCGGAGTGACACAATCAATCAGCGAGACCTTCGTTAGGTCGTGCAGGACGCCTTTGATGTACTGATTAGGGCCAGCATGGGTACTGAACTCGCTTTCGTTGCGGAGATACAGTGCAGTATTCGCTCCCGAAACAGTGAGTTCGCCGTAGATTTCCTCACCCTGAGCAAGAATGAATTTTCCGGCACGCTTTGATTTTTCCACTTTGTCCACATCAACGCTTTTAAGAATGTCCCGTGCTCGGCCACTTCCACGCCAAGACGGAAATTATAGATCGTAATCTTACGCAACCACAGTCAGCACTAAGTCCTGTCTGCCATGGCTTCCATCTCAGCGCCGGAATATATTCTCGACAATTTCACACCCTCTGACCGAGTAGCGGTCCTGCTTCGGAATCGGACCACTGAGGAAGTCATCCAGCGTATCGCTTCGGCTGAAAAAATCGCAGCACCCGACTTTCAACAGTGGCTCAGGGAGAGAAACAGAGCGGGTTACGACATCTACATCGGCATGAACACGCTGAAAGACGGCGCGTATAGCCGAACCAAGCGTGACATCCAGGAAATCAGGCACGTCTACCTCGACCTAGATCATCGCGGCTCTGAGACTCTCAAGGCGATTCACAATTCGGATGAGGTTCCTAAACCAAATTTCGTTCTGGACACTTCGCCGGGCAAGCATCAAGTCGTTTGGAAAGTCGAAGGTACCACACCCCAAGAAGCCGAAGACCTTCAGCAACGGATGGCCCATGAGTACGGAGCGGACTTTGCCGCGACCGACGCCTCCCGCGTCCTCCGCCTTCCTGGATTTGCAAACAGAAAGTACGACGCGGAATGCCTTGTTCGGGTGACCAAGCATTCCGACAAGACGTACAACCTTCGAGACTTCAAAATCGCATCCGGTCCTGCCAAGGTTGAGCGAACACCAGAGCCAAAACAAACGCGCTTAGGCCGTGCGCCAGAAACACTCACTCAATCCGAGCGCGATTGGGCCTACGCGAAGCGCGCCCTCGCACGAGGCGACGACCCAGAAGAAATCATCCGCCGCATCGCGGATTACCGTGCAGATGACAAGCACGACCCTGAGTACTACGCGCGCCTCACGGTTGCCAAAGCCCAAGCGAGCCTCAACGGACCTCCACACTCTGATTCTCCAAGCACTATCGCGAAAGACAAAGCAACTCGCGAGCCAGCCCGCTAATTGAACGACTGCTATGCCCACAGGAAGCAGAAATGGAAATCAAACCACAGTTGTCGCCAGACGTTCTCACTGATACAGTCACACCAGCGACGCCAGCAAAGCGGAAACGAGGCAAAGCCTTGTCACGCAGAACTGGTCAAACTGGTCACATCGAAGCATCTGGAAGATGGTTCGTCGTGCGATTTTGGAAGGATGTCGAGGGTCAGGAAAAGCGGGTGCTCGTTCGTGAGCGCATCTGCCCGATTGTTGGCCCCGGCTCAATGAATCGCAGCGAGCGAGAAAGGAGAGCAAAGGAAATCATCGCCGAGTCGCAGGTAGACACCGAACAGCATTTCAATCGGGTAGTCAAATCGCAACACGGAATCACGTTCAAGGAACAGTCCAAAATCTGGCTGGAAACGTGTCAAACGCGAAAGCGAAAGCCAATTCGCGTGACCACTGTACCCACGATCCAAGCTGCTTTGGATAAGTGGATTCTGCCTGAGATTGGACAGCTCCCTTTGTATGAGACGGCCAAATATCCGGCGATGAAAGCTCTTGTGGCAAAGATGAACAGCGCTGGCCTTTCGGCCCAAACCGTCAACGCGTATTTCCGCATCGCGGCAGGAGTGGTTCGGTCAGCCGAGGATGCGGACGGAAACCCGCTTTACCCAAATAAATGGGACCCGGACAAGCTAGACCTCCCCATGGTTGAGACATCCAAGCAACGCCGGCCCTCGATCACAGCGGAAGTCATGGCTGAGTTCGCTAAGGTGAAGAATACGAAGTATCGCATGCTCCTCATCCTAGCTGCATCCACCGGGTGCCGCATCGCCGAACTGCTTGGTCTAGAAATCGCGGAGGTGCTGGACGATTGCACTACCATTCGCGTCGTGCAGCAGGCGAAGGGACCAGAAATCACGTCTCAACTCAAAACGGTCAATTCCGCGCGCGTTGTGGACATATGCCCAGAGGTAGCCGCCTTGCTCAAAGAACATCTTGCAGGGCGAACTTCTGGACTTGTCTTTCCCAACCGCCAGGGCAGGCCGCTCAATCCATCAAACATCCGCAACCGGGTGATACATCCCCTGCTTAAGAAGAAGGGCCTACCACTCGGCGGATGCCACATCTTTCGTCGATTCCGTATGACGTGGCTGCGGGAAAACTCAGTCCCATCGGACATCGAGCGATTCTGGCTAGGTCACGCGAATCAAACGGTAGGCGACGATTACTCCATGCTCAAGCGGAACATCACATTCCGCAAGCAAATCGCGGACAGAATCGGGGCAGGATTCGCTTTGCCTGACTCGATTTCGGCTCCAGTTGTACCGAATGTACCGAAAACGGCTCCCCAGGAAGACCAGCAGGTTGTAGCGCAAGTGATTGAGTTGTGAGAGATTAGGGAGAGAGCGCCCGTAGCTCAGTTGGATAGAGCGTCTGCCTTCTAAGCAGAGGGTCGGGAGTTCGAGTCTCCCCGGGCGCGCCACTTTCTCATTTCCTTCCGGTGATCAGCAGTGGAGAATTCCACCACGCTAGAAGTGTGCGCCTAGACTAAGGAACCACGTTTGAGGTATTCGCTGGGGCTCGCCCCGACAACTCGCTTGAACGCCTTACTGAACGCCGCGTCGGACTCGTAACCGACCGACCTAGCAACATCCATGAGCTTTTTGTCACGCTGTTGTAGTAACGGCATCGCTTTCTGCATCCGCCACTCGGTTACATATTCCAGGGGTGTTTGTCCGAGTAGCTCTTTAAAACGCGCTGCGAATGCGGAGCGAGACATACCCGCCGTTTCGGCCAGGGATTGGACCGTCCAGGGCACACTCACACTGTCGTGAATGGCGCTCAGGGCGGTCCCCATTTTCGGATCGAAAATCGCACGAAGCCATCCTTTGTTGCGCCATTCCATTCCCGAGGCGATATGCGCTCGGAGCGCCTGGATAAATAGAACCTCGGCTAGCCGAGTCGCAACTACTTCAGATCCCGGCGCCGGTTCTGCCATTTCTGACGCCAGCGCCTGCATTGTGTTGCGAAGAGCAAGCGTGTGAGCTTGATCGGCCTTAATCAGAATGAAGCTCGGCAATAACTGAGTGATCGGCTTCAGACTGGCGCGATCGAAACTCAAGGACCCACAGACGATTGTCGTCGGCGCGCCGCCACCGCCATAATGAGCGACATTGCTGTTGGCCTTGGGCGCAATCTCGAGGAAACTCCTCGGACGTGTTCGCGGGTTATCGCGCAAAACAAATGAAGTCCCCCGGGCCAGCAAGATGCAGTCACCACCGGCGAGCGGAATCGGCTCCCGAACCCCTTCCACACTCAGCCAGCAGTTGCCGCGCGAAAGCATGGCGAAGTGTGCCAAATCTGTGGGTGAAATCTTTTTGTCGGAATGCGTGACTCTTTCTTCCGTCTGACCCTCCCGAATGAAGCCCCATGGGGCGGTGGCTTCGAGCCTGTGCTGACCGAAAGCCGCTACGTGCAGCGTTCTGAAAATGTCTGTTATCGGGTCCAATGTAGCCTCCCCACTTGGACGAATAGACAAAAGATTAGGACTCCCGAGCAGTTCTCGTCCACCACCAAAGAAATCTACTCCTGTGTAGGAAATGCATCAAATCTACTGAAGGGGGCAGTTATGGGAAAACTCGAGGGTAAGGTTGCAGTCATCACGGGTGGATCGAGCGGCATGGCGCTGGCGAGCGCCAAGCGGTTCGTTGAAGAGGGCGCCTATGTTTTCATTACGGGCCGGAGGCAGGAGGCGCTCGATGAGGCCGTCAAGCTGATTGGCCGGAACGTGACCGGCGTGTGCGGCGACGCGGCCAATCTTGAGGACCTCGACCGCTTGTTCGATACAGTCAAGCGGGAAAAGGGCAAGATCGACGTCCTGTTCGCAAGCGCTGGAACGGGCGAGGCCGTCAAACTGGGCGAGATTACCGAACAGCACTTCGATGTGACCTTCGGCCTGAATACGCGCGGCACGCTGTTTACGGTTCAGAAGGCATTGCCGCTGTTCAACGATGGCGGATCGATCTTCATGACCGGGTCGGTTGCTTCGGTGAAAGGGTTTCCTGGTTACGGTGTGTATTCGGCGAGCAAGGCGGCCTTGCGCTCCTTCGCACGCACCTGGCTCAACGAACTGAAGGGCCGGAATATCCGGGTGAACGTGCTGAGCCCGGGGCCGATCGCCACGCCGATGCAGGACCAAGTTCTCGACGCGGAAGGAAAGCGGATGTTCGAATCCCTGATCCCGCGGGGAAAGATGGGCCGTCCCGAGGAAATTGCGACGGTCGCGCTGTTTCTTGCTTCAGACGATTCGAGCTTCGTAAATGGTGTGGAGTTGTCTGTCGACGGGGGCTTCTCGGCCATCTGAATCGGCGGGCGAAAGAGGGTTGGGGTCAGCATCCCCGCGAATGTGCGGACAGAGTGTCTATCATGTGTGAGGGGAATGGAGAAATTTCGATGAGCGTACAAGAGAATATTCAGATTGCAAAAAATACATTTGCAGCAATCGGCCGGGGCGATATGCAAGGTCTGCTGGCGTTGTTTGTCGAAGGTATCGAGTGGATCATTCCGGGCGAGTGGCCGCTGGCCGGCATGCACCGCGGGCACGCGGGAGTAGCCGATTTGTTTCAGAAGGCTTTCGAAAAGGTGGAACTGTCATTCTCAGAGCCCCGCGAATTCGTAGCGCAGGGAGATCGGGTTCTGGTCCTCGGCTTCACTAGGGGGAGAGTCAAAGCCACGAATCGGATGTTCGATGACCATTGGGTCTTCGCCTTTACCGTTCGAAATGGCAAAGTGACGAACATCCGGGAGTATATCGACACGCTAGCACTAGCGCGGGGCTTCGAGAGGGCCGCGAGCCCCTCGGTCCTACCCATCGAGACCGTTACCAAACAAAACGATTCATAAAGTCAATGAAGACTATGTTCGCGTAGAAATGCGTCGCAGGCTATTACGTCGCAGCCAAAGGTCCCGCCGATCCAACGCCGCGAGGAGCTATAATTGCACGAGTTCGGTCTAGCTCCGGTCCAATTCAAGAGCGAGATAAGTGGCGTGTTTGCTCGCAAGCGACACCAGAAGCGGCAGTTAGAATTTTGCCAGGCGCTTCTTATAAGCAGAGGGTCGGGGTTCGAATCCCTCCGGGCGCGCCACTTCTTTCTGTTGCCTATCATCAACCCTTTCCCGCGGAATCCCTCGGATCGTTTCTAAATCACTTGTATCCCATGTGCTGTTCAGCGAAGCGAATTCTGCGTCGCGCGTCCCCTGCAAGCAAGAATGAGGCATGGTAGTTTCCGTACGGCACCACATGGGCTCCGCCGTCGATCAATTTTTTCTTGAGCTGATTGTGAAGCTCCGGCAACTCCGACCAGTGAACCCGAGGATGTTCGTGGTGCTCGAGGTGATACCCTATGTTGAACATCGTCAGGTTAAAGAGCTTCGACAGAAACACGTTCGAGTGACTCACGGGCCTATCCGCAGACTTTCGGACACATCCCGCGTGCTGAACATACATTCCCGAGCCCATCACCCATGCGTTTGCGATCCATTGCGGCAGCACCCAGAGCCATATGGCCATTACCGGATCGATCCAAAAAGGAATGGACCATAGCGATAGGAAGATTGCGAATTCAAGGAGAGCTTTGCGGCGGATACTTCGACGCGAAACCAAATCCCTGCGCAAGTGAATCAGACAGCGCCATGGCCAATGCAACAGCACGTATCGGCGAAAGTCTTCAAAGGATCCATCGGGAGTCCTGATCGGGAGAGTCCAATCTTTATCTTCCAGCAGATTCGCATGGTGAACAGTGACGTGCGCGTACTCCCAAAAGAACGACGGCCAACCCCCGGGAAATGTCCAGCAACGGCCGAACCACCGATTGACGAACGCCGAGGTGAAAATGGGGCGATGCGAGTGGTTGTGGAAGTTCACACCAACGTCAATCCCGGTGATCCAGCCAAGTGCACACGCCGACGATGCCACGAAGGCCGCTCGGGACCAAGGGCCAGTGACGCCAGCTAGCTCGAGGTGGTGATACAGCCAGAAGGCGGATGCGAATGCAACCAGGCACGCGATGTGGAAGATCACGCAGTGGAGGTCTTGGGGATGGGCGAGAATGCGCCGACGGCTCAAAGTCGCCGTACCGCCGCGCCCGTCTCGGCTCATAGGAACCTCATTGCGGCAGTAAACGCCAGGACGGTGATTGCCAAGCTTACCCAAGGCCCCCAAAGAACTTCGCCCACAATAATCAAGATCGCAAAAAGAGGCCAGAACGATCTTCCGAGAACCAGCCCCGCCTTTGACAGGTACTTTTGAGATAGGCGCGTAACGGTTCGCTCTTTTCCTTTGAGAGTTAGCTCTTTGCCGTGATGTCTAAGGTTTGCAGCATGGAGGCGTTGTGAGTGCCGAGGATCCTTTAGAACTTGGACGCAGGTTACACCGCCAATTTCGCGGAGTGTATCGTCATTCGGCCTCCGGTACAAATGAATCCGCAAGGATTAGATGGGCCGAGAGTCACTGCGATAGCCCCAAGCGTCGTTCCCGAATATTTCCGTGACCCAATAGGCGGCTTCTGGGCTTCCAATCAAGGTACAGGCTCAAGCTCGAAGGAAGCTCAACTTGTGGCAAAATTGCCACGAAGTCGCTAATAAAAGTTCTAAAATTGTCCCCTCGGGCGCGCCATTTCCTCTGTGAGAAACAATCCGGGTGTTGATTGCTTTCCCGGAAGCCGGAAAGGTAGGCGGTGCGGCCAATTGGCCATGTGAATCTCTCTGGCGTACCCGACTCCCAGCATTCATCTCGAAAATGATTGAAGCCTTTCATGAATGAAAAACAGGCGATGGAGGAAAAATTTCGGTCGCTCTTTCACAGCGAGCCCCGTGTATTTCGCGCGCCTGGCCGAGTGAACCTGATTGGCGAGCATACGGATTACAATGACGGGTTCGTTATGCCGGCGGCGATCGAGCTCTCCTGTTGGGCGGCGATTGGCCCCCGGCCCGATCGCAAGCTCGTGATCTACTCTGACAATTTCAGCGCTTCGTTCGAGGTGAATCTGGATGACCTGCCGTCTCGCCCTTCGGGGAAATGGTGGGATTATCCAGTAGGCGTTGCCTTGACCCTTCAACGCTCCGGCTATAGTCTTGCGGCCTCCAATCTTTACATCCGCGGAGACGTGCCGCTGGGGATCGGGCTCAGCTCGTCCGCCGCCATCGAGGTGTGCACCGGTTTGGCGCTCGCCGAAATGTCGGGCCACCAGATTGACCGTACACGCCTCGCGCTCATTTGCCAGTCCGCGGAAAACGAATTTGTCGGGGCGCGTTGCGGAATCATGGATCAGTTTGTATCGGCCCACGGCCGCGCGGGGCACGCGTTGTTTCTCGATTGCCGGTCCCTTCGGTACGACTTGATTCCCATACCCGGGGCGATTCGTCTGGTAATTTGCGACACGACCATCCGGCGCGAGTTGGCCTCCAGCGAATACAACACGCGGAGGGCCGAATGCGAGGAGGGGGTTCAAACGCTCGCGCGTGTGCTGCCCAACGTTCGCGCGCTTCGCGACGTAACACTCGCGGATCTCGAACAGCATCGGGACATCCTGTCGCCCACGATTTACAGACGGTGCCGGCACGTCGTCTCAGAGAACGGCCGAGTTCTCCAGGCGGCAGCCGCATTTCGGAGTGGCTCGCTCGATGTTCTAAAGAGCTTGATGGCCGAATCTCATCGCAGCCTCAGAGACGACTATGAAGTGAGTTGTTCCGAACTTGATCTGATGGTTGATCTCGCCCGGCAGCAGAAGGGAGTCCACGGAGCTCGAATGACGGGTGGGGGATTCGGCGGGTGCACAGTCAATTTGGTCGGCGCCACTCAGACAGAAGAGTTTCAAGGCCGTGTCGCGAGTGCTTACCAGGCAGCGACCGGCCTTCATGCCAATATTTACATTTGCGAACCTTCGAATGGCGCCGAAGTGGTGCTTTCCGCGGGTTCCGGCTGTGCTTCGTAGAATTTTCTTGAGAGCATGGTCATTCCCGGGAGCTTTCGGCAAGAATGAACAAAGCGGCCAATCCGAGTAAGAATCGCGGAAACATCCAAAACACACCCCACTTGCGGTTCAATCCGCTTGAGCAGGAATGGGTGCTGGTCTCACCCCACCGGACGCAGCGGCCGTGGCTCGGCAAAGTCGAGGCCGCGCCATCGAATGGGCAGCCCCCTTACGATCCCTCCTGCTACCTTTGTCCAGGCAACGTCCGGGCGGGCGGCGTCCACAATCCCAATTACAAGTCGATCCTCGCCTTTGACAATGATTTTCCCGCTTTGCTTCCGGATGCAGCTGATTTCGCCGAAGGCAAAGGACGACTTTTGATGGCGCGCAGCGAGCGAGGAATCTGCCGGGTCGTATGCTTTTCGCCGCGCCACGATATTACGATTTCGCAAATGTCCGGCGAGGAATTGGAAGCCGTGGTTGGGGCCCTGATCGCCGAGTCGGAATCGCTCTCAAAAATTCCTTGGGTGCGTTATGTGCAAATCTTCGAAAACCGCGGCGACCTCATGGGTGCGAGCAATCCCCACCCTCATTGCCAAATCTGGGCGACCTCGACCCAGCCCAATTTGCCGGCCAAGGAGTCAAACTCTTTCTCCGAGTATTGGAGCGCTCACAGTTCCTGTCTCCTTTGTGAGTATCTGCAAGCTGAGCTGGAGCTTCAGGAAAGAATCGTTTGGCAAAACGATGCCTTTGTTGTTCTCGTCCCGTTCTGGGCGGTCTGGCCGTTTGAAACTCTTCTCCTGAGCAAACGGCATGTGGCGTCACTGGCGGAGTTCTCTCCGCAGGAGAGATGTCTTCTCGGCCGGATTCTCGGCCAGACAACTAGTGGATACGACAAGCTGTTCGACGTGTCCTTTCCATATTCAATGGGCTTTCACCAATGTCCTTCGGACGAGGAGCCTCACCCGGAGTGGCATCTGCACGCCCACTATTACCCGCCTCTATTGCGATCCGCGACTGTCCGAAAATTTATGGTCGGATTCGAACTGTTGGGAACGCCGCAGCGCGACTTCACTCCGGAGTATGCGGCGGGTCGGCTCCGCCAGGTGGCTGGCGCGCCGCATGGCGGACCAGCCTCGGAAACGCAGCCATAGCAGACCACATCGGTGGAGATACAAAAATTGTCCTGTCAAAAAGTGGTCGTGAGGCGGAGCGCGTAGCTTCGGGATGGCCCGATCGCGTTGCCCGAAAAGAGCCCGCCGAAGTCAATCACATCCAGAACATTAGTCAGATTTTGCCCGTCAACTTGCAAGCGCATGTTCAACCGGTCTGACCGGTAGATATCCGCGCTGGCCGAGGCGTTCAGCTGAAATGACGGATAGATGCGGCCGCGAGCAAAATTGATTCGATTCACGACTTGTTGGCCGTATTCCGCAAGCGCTTGGTCGTAGGTGCCGTCGAAGTCGAAAGGAAGGCCAGTGTCGTATTGAACTCCTCCGGCGATCCAGAAGCGGGGAGCGACCTGATATCGGACGCGCCCGCGAACTGTGTTGCGCTGGTCCTGTGAATCCGGAAAATGGCCTGACGCAGGGATTACCGCATCGTCTCCCAGAAACAGACCGCCCGTCACCGGAAACCAGGCGTTCCCGACCATATAGGAATAACTCAAGAATCCTGAGAAACCGCGCCAGTCCGGGACGTCAAGTCTCGCCTCCGCGCCGTAAATAATGGCCTTCCGGAAAGCGATCGGAAAGCTGATCGTTGTGTTGTCGATTTGATCGTCGTCCGCATAGTTGTTGACGAGGCGCCGGAAGTAGTTGGCGTCGAGCCTCACTTTTCCTAGAAAGCTCTTTGTGAGTCCGGCTTCGTAGTAATTTCCCTCAGAAGGCTCAACCGGCAATTGGAGCGAAATCGGGTTAAGGCTAGTGGCAGCGGTCGAACTGGAAAGCAGGATATTTTCGAACGACGGTGTTTGGAATACGCGGTCATAAGAAAAGTGGGCGACGAGATTCGCGGAGGGGAAATAGCGCGAAACCGAGAATCGCGGGCTGGCGGCCTGCCGGTTCAACAACAGCTGGTAGTGATCCCAACGAAGCCCGGCGCTAACCGTCCAGTTTCCCAGCCGAATCAAGTCCTGTACAAAAGCAGACTGCTCCAGATCCGGGCGACTCGCCGAGAAACTGAACGGCGAAGGCGTCCCCGGATCGAATTGAGCCGGGTCTGTAATGATGTAATTAAGGTTTTCGTTCAGGAAGATATTGTCCGACTCGGCCCCGAATTTCCACTCCTGCCTGCCCCGCAGCGCGGTGACCGTGCCTTTGAAATACCCTTCGCGGAACCAATTGTGCTGGTAAACCCGGATCGGAGTGGAATCGACATTGGAATTGAAATCGTTCGCGTTGTCCCGAACCATTCCGTGCAGATCCGCCGCCGCATGGGATGAGAACGTGTGCTGATACGAGACGATTCCCATTGTTTCGATGTTATCCGCGGTTTGCCGCTGGCCTGCGGCTTGCTGGACTAGCTCGTTCGGAATGTCGTAGCGGGTGACTTCGTGGCGAACGATGAAGCTTAGCCGATCGTCAGGACTCAAATCGCGCTGATAATGAACGGAGAAATCCCCCAATGTGCCGGTGTTGGAATAGTTTTCTGGAACCACGGGATTCAGATAGTGGCCTGTCATGCTGCCGCTGGCGGTGGCGCCGAATGTATTTTCCCCCCAGCCGTTTTGCACTTCCACAAACGCACCGGCGGAGTCGAAGCTGCCTCCGGAAATTACGGCTTGCCCGCGGAAACCCGGCTGAGAATCCTCGAGCGTGTTGACCTCGATCACGCCTCCCATTTTTCGCCCGTATTCCGCCGGGATTCCCGCCGTGTAGATGGTCATGGATTCCACGTCGTCCGCCTCAATCTCGGGACCGAAGCTGGGGGAGCGATTATCAGTGAGGGGAATGCCATCCACGACAAACTGAGTCTGGTATTCCGAACCCCGCGGGTGCAGCACCGCGTTGCCTTCGTATAGCCAGCCCGGCTGAGAGTTGACTAAATCCTGCAAGGAACGCCCGGGAAGAGAACTCACTCGGTTCTGGATGAGCTCTGATCCGATTTGATTGACGGCTCCCGCCTGGTCGGGATCGATCAAGGTATTCGCTGCGCTTACGGTTACAGATTGATTTACGGAGGAAAGGGAGAGTTGAATCGCTAGCTCGATCGGAATTGGGGAGCGAATCTCGACTGTCTTGGAGGCCTTTGCGAAACCAGACTGGTTGATTTCAAGCTGATAAATTCCGTAAGGCAAGTGTTGCACATCCAGGTTTCCCTGATCGTCCGTCAGTAAAGAGTTTTGATACTGACTCGCTTCGCTCACGATTTCGACTGTCGACTTCAGGCCCAGACCGGATGGGTCGGTGACTTTGACGCGCAATTCGCCGCTATTTGTTTGCCCAAAGAGGGGCAGGGCGCAGCAAACGAAAAGGATTGCCAGCCTCTCCACCAAGAGCGGGCGTTGAAGTCTCGGGCATTGATTTTCAGACATCGGTGAGCAGGCGCCTTAATTGTAGTCTAGCCGCCCGAATTGAGACTTGTTCGCCCGCGGTTTCCTGCTGAAGAGTCAAGCCTAGGCCATTTTGTCTGATTTTCGACAGATCCACGCGCGTGGCTTTTCTTCCTCAAAAGAAGAACTTTGCACCCAATTGAACCAACCGTGGCTGCGTCGCGCTAATTACCTGTCCGAACGTCGAACTGGCGATGTTTCCGTCAACGGCTTGCGGTCCGAAAAATTGCGCGTGATTGAACACATTGAAGCCTTCCAGCCGGAATTGCAGCGATTTAGATTCGGTAAGGCGCACGTTTTTGAGCAGAGCCATATCGTAGTTGTCCAGCCCCGGTCCATAGAAAAATCGCCGCCTGGCCGTGCCCGGCGTACCCAGAACGTTCTCGCTGAACTCGGACACGATGAAGTAGGGGCGTCCATTGCGAGGGTTATGATTCAAGTCGAGCGGCCCGCCGGCAAAGTCCGGTTCGTCAACGCCAAAATTGTTGATTCCGTTCGGTTCGGACCCGAGCAGTGAGTTGTCGCCGTAATTGACCAGCGTCACGGGAAGACCACTGCTGAAATGAGTGATCCCGGATATCTCCCAGCCCTGCGTCCACCGATTCGTGACTCGAAAGAGCCGTTCAAAGGGAATCTGATACCGGTAACTGACCACAAAATTATGCTTCACATCGAATGCGGACAATGCCCTGCTCAGCGACGGATCGAGGGGATTTACGGCTTCACCCAGATTCGACGACTGGTCCTGGGACTTGCTGTAGGTATATCCCGCCAAAATTTGCAGCCGCCCTGTTGTATGTCGGAGCGTGACCTGCAGCGCGTTGTAATTGGAGTTCCCGATCGTCGTTTGGTCCGCGTTGCTTCCAAAATTCGACCCCAGCGGCCCTCGCGTTCCCTGATAGACCTGCCCGGAGGAAGTCACATAGGTCGTGTCTTCACCGAAAGGGCCGCACGCCGTTTGTCCCGGCGCGAGGTTTGCAGGATTGCTCAGATAGAGGCAAAGCGCCGGATTGCCCGGATTCGCCTCTTCGAGGACGAGCAGCCGGTGTCCCTGGTTGCCCACGTAATTCAAGCTGAGCACCGTATCGGCTCCAAACCCGCGTTCCAGCGAAAGCATGTAGTCCTCGGTGTAGGGGATGCGATTTGTGCTGAGATAGTTTGGGAGTCCGGTGATCGGTTCGAACTGAGACCAATCCACATTTGGGTCGGGGTGGCTGGCAGTCGAATTCAACGGAGCAAGCGTGACTGGAAAGTATTGGCCAAGGTTCTGGCCGTTTGCGGCGGTTATAAACGGCGTAGAAAACAGCGGCGGTGCCGGACTCGTGTAGGTCGTCCCATAAGGAGCATTGGCGCTCATTACGCCGATTGTGAGCGCCTCAATCGCCGTATAGAACATGCCATAGCTGGCACGGATGCTCGTTCTCCCTGGTCCTCCGAGTAGCTTGGAGACCACGCCGTCTCCCGAAGAGCGCGGCGAGTAGGCCAGACCGATCCGTGGGGCAAAATCGCGATTTCCGGGAGGCGCCAGCGTGCGCGGAATTCCCGGATCTGTGGGATACAAAATCCCCGCGGGCGCGCCGGGGAAGACCAACGACTGTTTGCCCGGCGCAAAGGTCGCGATCTGATTGTACTTTTCATACCAGGGTTCGATCCGGTCCCACCGCAGGCCGTAATTGAGCGTCAAATCCCGGGTCAAACGCCAGCTATCCTGCGCGTACAGACCCGCATACTTATTGCGCCCGTAAAACGGTTGCAGCTGGCTTTGATTGTATTGGCTCGGTATTCCCAGCAGAAAGTCGGCAAAGTCGGATCCCGTCTCGGTTCCAAAGAAAAGGAAACTTCCGTTGAACTGGGCGATTGCGTTGACATTTACCTGATCGAAATGGACCTCGCCTCCGACCTTCAGCGTATGCGTTCCAAGGACTTTCGAGAAGTTGTCCAGCACTTGGTAGGTATTGCCCACCTGCCTCAACTCGTTCGTATTCGTCCCGATCGTGTAGCTGTTGAATCCGATGCTCTCCACTCCTTCTGTCTTGGGGGAAAGAGCGACGATTCCCGGAGTCCCTTTCCCGACTTCAAACCCTTGCGATTCCAGGGTGACTCCCACGCCTCCGACCGGTTTGCCCAGGTCGTTTGCGTCTCGCGTGTAACTGACGTGGAACTCGTTTACGCCCGTTGACCCGAATGTCTTCGTGTCGGCGAGGTCGATTAATTGTGCTCGGCCCGTGTAGAGCGCGTTGAAGCCCGGAACATTCGCTCCGCCTTGGGCGATCGGGTAAGGATTGTTTTGCGACCAGTCGTCGAGGAAGTAGTAGCCCGAAATCAGCCCCCAGCCCGTATTGGCATCGAGTCTGTACGCCCCCTTGTCGTCTCGAAGAGTTTGGTTGAAGGACGATGTCGAAAAGGTGCCATCGGCATTGCTGGGCGCCGGGATGTATTTCAACAGATTCGTCGCCGGCGCGGACCACGCGCTGGTTGGAATGTTCAGTGCCGGCAGAACGCACTGGGCCGTGGATGTGCACGAGGAGGAATACGTCGGAGGCGGATTGCCGGAATTGGGATTTACCGGCTCATATTCACCTGCAGAAAAATAATAGGGCTCGCCCTGTGTGACCGAGTAACCCAGCTTCTGAGAAAGGAGGCTGGCGAAATACGGCCCGCTCACAGTGGTCGGGATCGTGTTTCCATTCCCGTCGGTGGTTGTGAAGGAACTCGCCAGGTCCGACAAGTTGCCGAGCCTGTCTTGTACCGACGGGACGGGAATTTCACCGGTGTCTACACCTTGCGTCGACCGGGTGCCCTGATAATCGCCAAAAAAGAAAATCTTGTCCTTCTGGATGGGTCCCCCAAGAGTGCCTCCGAATTGGTTCTGGTCAAACGTGCCGCGTGTAGGGGAAAAATAGTTGCGCGCGTCTAAGTTTGTGTTGCGGGCGAATTCAAATGCGTCGCCGTGAATTTGGTTCGTCCCGGATTTTGTCGCCACGTTGATCTGGCCGCCGCTGAACTCGCCGTACTCGGCGTCGAAGTTGTTCGTGAGGATGCGAAACTCAGCTATGGAATCGAGATTGGGCACAATCGCTGCGCCCATATTTACGTCTTCTTCGGCATCGCTTCCGTTGACGATGAACGCGTTTGCGAATTCCCTTTGGCCGTTGATCGAAATGGTTCCAGGATTCAGATCTCCCGAAGGAGAAAGCACGCTCGCCCCTACGTCCTGCACTGTGTCGGACGTGATGGATGTCGTCGGCACGACTCCGGGTTGCAGGGCCAGCAGATCCGTGAAGCTCCTCCCGTTCAGTGGTACGGAAGTCATCTGCACGTTTGTGATGACCTCGCCCATCTGCGTGCTTGTCGTATCCACGTGAAGCTGGTTTTCGTTGACAGTGACGACCTCCGACCTCTCACCGACTTCGAGAACTACATCGATCTCCAGTGCGCTGTTCGCGTAAACAACAATTCCTGTCCGGCGATGCAGCCTGAACCCTGCACCGGAGATTTCGAGAAGATAATGGCCAGGTGGGAGGCTTCCGATGGAATAGAAGCCCTTGTCGTCAGTTGCTACGGTCTGTCGGATTCCCGTTTCCGAATTCGTTGCCGTTACAACTGCTTTAGGAACCACTCCTCCGCTTCGATCCGTCACTGTGCCAGAGATGCTTCCACCCACTCCAGCCCACGCGGAAAGAGGAAACACGGGCAGCAGAGTCATCGCGAGCAGGAACCAGATGACATGGGGTCGCTTCTTTGAAATCAAACCCCCACGATGAAACGGCCGGGAAGATGGGCGTATAAGTCCAGTATGTGATCCGATCCGAACCACCTGTTTTTCTCCTGACGTTTCCTCGGCTGATTCCGTACCGTCGCCCGGCAGCCAATTTGAGTTGTCGATTCGCTCCCCGGAGCTACTCACTCAAGGGCTATTTGTTGGAAGGGAAGCTAAAGGGTCCGCCAAACTCGGTCCATTTGTGTCCGGCGATCCTCTTCTTTGCGACGCTGTCGCAACTATTGTGAAAAAAAAGAGTCCCCTAACTCGGTGTCTTTCGACACCGTTTGCAATATCCGCCGACTTCCAGTCGCACCGCCCGGATCTGAAAGCCGCTCTCTCGGGCCATCTCTTCCCTTAGGCGTTCAAAGGAGGAACTGGTGTATTCGATAATCGCGCCACACCGGAAACAGGCCATGTGACAGTGATCGCGATTCGTCTTCGCTTCGTAATAGTGCTTCTCCCCCTCGAGGTGCATCAGGTCCAGTTCGTCGATCAGCCCTCGCTTTTTCAGCAGCGCAATCGTTCGATACACCGTGGCGCGATCGATTTCCGGGTCCCGCTTTTTGGCGATCTCCAGCAGCGCTGCCGCATCCAGATGACGCGGCGAATCCTGAATGATCCCGACGAGCAGGCGTCTTTGGGCCGTGATGCGGACACCCCGCGCCACAAGCTCTTTCATGAGGGAAGGTCGTGTAATTGTGGGATCGTTCTTGGACCTTCCTAATTGCGACTCTTTCGCAACAATGGCCGAAGCCCGCATAAAAACCTCCTTTCGAGTGTTGCGACTCTAGTTGCAACTGTGTTACAACTGGAAAGTCGATTAAACTTCATCCCCATGCTTTTGTCAACACTGATTCTTCAAATCTACGGGCGATTTCAGTAAGCGGTCAAAATCGGACTCCGAACGGCGAATATTTCGTCTGATCGTGCGGCCGTGTCACTCGCAATCGCACGAGACGCCAATTCCGTCTTCACATCCGGCAGGAATTCGGCCTCCTCCGAAAGTGGGCTTCCTCGCTCTCGGGCGCGTGCTTCAGCCCTTATGTAATTGAACGGCCTGGCGACCGATTGCAGTTGGAGCGCTGCATCGTTGCTCCGCCGGGCTTCGTAAATCATTGATTAGGAATGCCTAAGATGCCTTCGCTCCGCCAAAAGGCTCAGACCGAAGATCGTCGTTTGCTCGCGGCAGCACGAATTTCGCGTTTGGGATGGATCCACTAACGTCCAGTTGTTCCATGCCTTAACTACATCGCTTCACATGGAACTTGCGGTCTATCGACTAAAGCGTTTTGTTTCCATAGCCTGAGAGAGGGCCCGAACCGCTGCATTTTGTTGAGATTCCTGGGTGAATCCGGCCCGTCTATTGCACTTTCCCGCATGCGGCTCGCAACCGAGAGCGGCATCCGGGCGGTCTCAATCACTGGCGGAGCTTCGTGGAGAACCTACTCACAGTCCGGGGGCTGACGATCCAATATCGCGCCGAGGTATCTACGCGCGCCGCGGTCGATGGTGTCAGCTTTGACGTCGCGTCGGGCGAAGTCTTGGGAGTCATGGGAGAGTCGGGTTGCGGCAAGACGAGCGTCGCCATGGCCATTCTGGGCCTATTCTCCGGCGGTCGCGCCTTCGTTTCCGGCTCGATTCTCTTTCGAGGCCAGGACGTGCTCGCCATGAACGAAAAATCTCTCAGGAATATCCGCGGTGCGGCGATTTCAATGGTCTACCAGGACCCGGGAATTGCGCTGAGCCCCGTGATGCGTGTTGGGACTCAGGTCGCCGAAGTCACCCGCGCGCACAAAAAATGGACTTGGAAAAGGTGCTGCGCCGAAGCGCATTCGATGCTCGGGCGCGTCGGCCTGTCCCCGACGGACCGCATTTTCTCGGCGTATCCGCATCAGTTGAGCGGGGGGCAACTCCAGCGCGTCGTGCTGGCGCAAGCGCTGATTTGCGGACCCGCACTCGTGATAGCCGACGAGCCTACGGCTTCGCTCGACGCGCGCAGCCAGTTTGAATTCATCGAATTATTGCGTGAGCTGAAGCGAAGTTCCGGGATTTCATTGCTGCTCATCAGCCACACGCCGGAAATACAGGCAAGCCTTGCCGATCGCATCCTCGTGATGAAGGAGGGCGAAGTTGTCGAGCACGGTAGCTTTGACCGGGTCTATTGGAACTCGGCGCATCCCTACACCCGGACTCTGCTTCGCAGAGACCGCCGAATCGCTGAAGGGCTCCCGGAACCGCGGCGCGAGGCCTCCAAGACGTATCAATTAGCCAAGAGGATTTGAGTATGAGCTCCCAGACCCAACTCGCGGGCGGCACGACGGATGTGGACGCACTCGTGCGAATCGAGCGCCTCAACCAGGAATACGCGCAGCGGCGGCCTCTGACCGGCGTTGAATTCAAAGTGCGCGCCTTGGATGACGCAAGCCTCACAATTCGCCGTGGCGCCACGCTGGCCCTCGTCGGGGAATCGGGCGCAGGCAAATCGACCCTCGCCAGATGCCTCGCGTTGCTCGAACGGCCTGCTTCGGGGAAAATCTGGTTTGACGGCAATGACCTGTTGAAGCTTCGCCGGCGAGAGCTTTTTCCCCTGCGCCGGCAAATTCAGCTCATCTTTCAGGATCCGGCCTCGGCCCTCAACCCCCGGATGACGGCTTCCGAGATCCTTGCCGAGCCGCTCGCAATTCACGGGGAAGGGACGAAGGCACAGCGGCGCGAGCGGGCAAGGGAACTTCTGGATCAGGTTGGATTGCCGGCCGCCTCGGAAAACAAGCATCCGCTCGAATTCAGTGGAGGGCAGCGCCAGCGTCTGGCCATCGCGAGAGCGCTTGCACTGCAACCCAAGCTCCTTATCCTAGACGAAGCTCTGTCGAGTCTCGACATCTTGAATCAAGACCTGATTTTGAAACTTCTGACCGATCTGCAGGCGGCGTACTCCTTGACGTACTTGCACATCTCGCACGATCTGCGATTGGTCTCCCAATTCGCCGATGAAGTCGCGGTGATGCACAACCAAAGGATCGTGGAGCAGAGAGCGACGTTGGACCTCTTCACATTTCCCGCTGAGATTTACACACAGGAACTGCTTGCCGCGATGCCGTCGCTCGAATCCATTTGCGCGGGCCGGCAAGCCTAGGGAATCGGCATGAGATACATCACACGGCGATTCTGCCATTCGATCCTGCTCCTCATTGCCGTTTCCTTCTTTTCATTCGCGTTGCTCCAGCTTGCGCCGGGCGATTTCTTCGATGCCATGCGTCTAAATCCCGAAATTTCGAGGCAGGAAGTCAGCAATCTGAGGTTGGAATACGGCCTCGACCGGCCATTGCCGGTTCGCTACGAACGCTGGCTTCGCTCCGTATTGGAGGGGCGATTGGGGTTTTCCCTCGCTTCGAATAGCCCGGTTGCTCCGCTTCTTCGTGAGCGCGCCCGCAACACACTACTTTTGTCCGCGACAGCTACGGCGCTGGCTTGGCTCCTCGCTCTCCCGATTGGGATCTGGGCGGCGGTCCAGCGCGGACGTTGGGGCGACCGTGTATGCAAATTTGCCACCTCGACGATTCTCGCCGTTCCGGACTTGCTTCTGTTCCTCCTCCTGCTCCTGCTCGCGGTACGCACCGGTTGGTTTCCCGCTGGGGGAATGGCATCTGCTTCGGTCGACAGTCTTGGCACGTGGGCCAAAGCTAAGGACGTCGCATTCCATCTAACTTTGCCCGCGCTGGGCCTCGCGCTGACCTTACTTCCCGTTCTCATCAGCCACATTCGAACCGCCATGATCGAAGCTCTCGATTCGCCATTTCTGCTTGCCGCGCGCGGCCTTGGCATTCCCCCGGCCCGCCGGGTCTTGCGATATGCCCTGCCGGCGGCATCGAATCCGCTGATTTCGCTTTTCGGATATTCTGTGGCAACGATGCTCAGCGCATCGGCGTTGGCCGAGGTGATCCTAAGCTGGCCTGGTCTGGGGCCGTTGCTCGTGGATTCGATTCTTTCGAGGGACGTCTATGTAGTGGTTGCCATCGTAATGCTCTCGGCCCTTCTCCTGATCGTCGGAAACCTGATTGCAGATATCCTGCTCTTTGCCAGCGATCCGCGGATTCGGACGGAGTGACCGGATGACCTCGCCACGCAAACCCTGGGCTGTCTTGATCGGACTGGCGGTGTTCCATTGCCTGATTCTTTTTGCAGGTTTTTTCGCGCCGTATAATTTTGCGGAACAGTACCGCGATCTGCCCTTCGCCCCTCCGGCACGTCTTCATTTTGTGGACGCCCACGGAAAGTTCTACGCCCGTCCTTTTGTTTACGCCTTGGAGCCAGATCCCGCGAATCCCGGCGTCTATATCGCGAATTCCGCCGATGAGCATCCCCTCCGCTTCTTCGTGCAAGGCGCAGGTTACAAACTTGCCGGGCTGTTTGAAGTGCACCTGCACCTTTTCGGAGTCGAAGGGTCAACGCCGGTATTCTTAATGGGGAGCGATGCCTACGGGCGCGATCAATTTTCAAGATTCCTCTACGGCGGCCAGCTGTCCCTGCTCGCGGGACTCCTCGCCGCCGCCCTTTCGCTTGTCCTCGGAACCCTACTGGGAGCGATTTCAGGATTTTATGGAGGTTGGATTGATGCGGTGTTTATGAGGGGTGGAGAACTCTTCTTCGCTTTGCCGTGGCTTTATTTGTTGTTCGCGGTCCGCGCGGCGATGCCGCTGCATATCGCCGAATGGCAGGTCTTTCTTTTGCTCATCACGGTAATCGGCTTGATCGGCTGGGCGAGGCCCGCGCGACTCATTCGCGGCGTGGTTCTGAGCGCCAAGGAACGAAATTTTGTGTTGGCTGCTAAGGGTTTTGGCGCCTCCGACGTGTACGTGCTGCGCCATCACGTGCTGCCGCAGGCGTACGGGGTCATCCTCACGCAGATGACACTCCTGATTCCTCAGTATGTGATGGCCGAAGTAACATTGAGTTTTCTGGGCCTCGGAGTCGGCGAGCCCATGCCCAGTTGGGGCACGCTCCTGGCTTCTTTGCAGCAGTATTACGTTCTTTCCTCCTACTGGTGGATGTTCCTGCCCATGCTGGTGTTAATTCCCCTGTTCCTCGCCTGCTACGCAGCTGCCGATGCTTTACAGGAACGTCTGAAATCCGTGCCGCTATAAATGCAGGTGATTGTTTGCTATGAGTTAAATGATGTGGACACCCCCTTCCCTCCCGCTTCGAATTGCTCTGGCCGCATGCCTTTTATGCGCCTGCTCGACTGCATGGGCCGCCCAGCCGCAGTCAGGCGATGAGCGAATGGTCACGAACAATCCCCCTGGGCGACCCGGCGGCTCGCTCGTGGTGGTTCTAAAGTCCGAGCCAAAGACTCTCAATCCCGTTTTAGCTGAAGATGCCCCCTCGCTGACCGTGCTTCGTTGCCTGAACGCCGATTTGATCCATATCAACCGCGCGACGCAAAAAACCGAGCCCGCCATTGCAAAATCTTGGGCGGTTTCGCCCGACGGCCTCCAGTACACGCTCCAACTGCGCCACGGCTTGCGATTTTCCGACGGGCAACCCGCAGGCGCGGACGATGTTGTGTTCAGTTTTCGCGTTTACCTCGACGAAAAAATCGATTCGCCCCAACGTGATCTCCTGATTGTTGGCGGCAGGCCGATAACCGTCCAGAAACTCGGGCCCTATACGGTGCGATTTATTCTGGCGCGCCCCTACGCCGCCGCCGAACGCCTCTTCGATGGAATCGCGATTCTTCCGCGCCATTTGCTGGAAAACACCTATCGCAGCGGTGGTTTCTCCGCCGCATGGAATCTTTCGGCCAGGCCGAATCAATTCGCGGGGCTTGGTCCGTTTCGTTTGAAGGAATATGTGCCCGGCCAGCGCATCGTTCTCGAACGTAACCCCTATTACTGGAAGCAGGACCGCAGGGGTGACCAACTGCCGTACCTGAGCGAGGTGGCCTTCCAGTTCGTCTCGAGCGAAGACGCGCAAGTCATCACATTCCAAGCAGGAGGCGCAGACCTCTTGAGCGGGTTTGGGGCGGAGGACTACGCGGTTTTGCAGAGACAGTCGGCCGCGCGGCATTATCACCTGTTCGATCTAGGGCCGGGTCTCGAATACAACTTTCTTTTTTTCAACTTGAACGACATCGCTTCAAAAAATCTCCCTGAAATTGCGCGCAAACAGGCCTGGTTCAGCGACGTGCGCTTCCGGCAGGCCGTGTCGGACGCAATCGACCGGGCCGCGATTGTCCGGCTTGTCTACGACGGCCGGGCCACCCCTTTGTGGTCCCAGGTGACGCCCGGAAATAGGCTCTGGGTCGATCCGGATATTCCCCACCCGCCACGTTCGGTGGATCAAGCGCGCGCCCTTCTCAAGTCCGCCGGATTTTCCTGGAGAGCCGACGGGTCGTTGGCCGACTCCAGCGGCAACTCTGTCGAGTTCTCAATTCTCACCAGTTCTTCGAACGCGCAGCGGACGAAAATTGCCACCTTGGTCCAGAACGACCTGGCGCAGCTCGGGATGAACGTTCATGTCGTTTCGCTGGATTTCCATTCGATGGTGAATCGCTTGCTGACCAGCTACGACTTTGAAGCGGCGATGATGGGCCTGGTAAGCGGGGATGCGGACCCCACCGCGGAAATGAATGTGTGGATGTCGAGCGGCGACACCCATCTTTGGCATCCCGACCAAACGAAGCCGGCGACCCCGTGGGAAGCCGAAATCGACCGGTTGATGCAGCAGCAACTCGTGACCCTCGACTACGCCAAGCGAAAAAAGCTGTACGACCAGGTCCAGGAAATTGTGGCGCGGGAGTTGCCCGTGATTTGTCTGGTGAGCCCGGATATCCTGGTCGGAGCGAGCGATCGGGTGGCAAACTTTCAACCGGCGATTCTGGAACCGTATACACTCTGGAATATCGACGAGCTGTATATCCGCTAAGGCGAATGGGCACCCCATGGTCGCGCGGCTAGGATCGAAGACGAGAGAAACCCAAAAGGACTGGCCGGACCAGCGCCTTGTCCGGGAATGCCTGCGGGGAAACGAAGAGGCATGGTCGGCCCTGCTCGACAAATACAAACGGCTCATCTACTCAATTCCCGTCAAATATGGATTCCCGCCGGATGAATCCGCGGATATTTTTCAGGCAGTCTGCCTCGAGCTTCTTTCGGAACTGCCGAACCTGCGGAATCCAAGAGCCTTGCCGAAATGGATCATACAAGTGACCGCGCACAAATGCCTCCATCGAAAACGGCAACAGCAGAAAGTGATCGTGTCGGACCCAAACGACGAATCTTTTGAACAAAGCATTCCGGCGCAGGCGGAAAGTATTCTGCACGAGGCCGAGAGTGAACAGACGCTCCGCGAAACCGTCGCGGGATTGCCTCCTCGATGCCAGGATCTGATTCGGATGCTTTTTTTCGAGGAACCAGCGCGGCCGTATCAGGAAGTGGCAAGGGCGCTTGGCATCGCGTCCGGCTCAATCGGATTTATCCGCCAGCGCTGCCTGGAGCGGCTGCGCAAACGATTGCTCGAGGCGGGATTCTCGTGAAGCGTCGCGGCAATGGAACTCCCCTGTCCGCGGAATTGCTCTCGGATTTGTCTGGCCTTGAGAACGACACGCGGCGCAAAGCTTATTTCGCCAAGCACCCTCGGCTCTACCAGGCATCCGCGCTCCGCCAGATTAATGACGCGGCGCGAACGAAGCTTCGCGGAGATTCGCGCTCGGCGCTCGCCCTGGCGGAGTGCGCGATCCTTATCGCGTACAAGATTCGCGACCAAGAAGCACTGGGGCGCAGTCTTCGCAATAAAGCCAACGCGTTGCACATCATCGGGGACAATCAGAAAGCCCTCGAATTTCACGCCCAAGCGATCGCCGTTTTCCGCGAAATCGGCAACACTCTCGAAGAGGCCCGGACGCTGATCCCTTCCATCCAATCGTTCATTTTGCTGGGTCAATACGACAAGGCATTCGAAGCAGCCCAAAGCGCCAAAGAAATATTTGGCCGATTGGGCGACCGGCAACGCATCGCCCACGTCGAGATCAACGTCGGAAATATTTATCACCGGCAAGATCGCTTTGAAGAGGGGCTTGCCTGTTACGAGCGAGCCTATGAAGCCCTCTTGCCCTTTCACGATTCCGAGGGGCTCGCAGTGGCCATGTACAACATGGCCGTTTGCCTGATCACGCTTAACGACTTTACGCGGGCCCTCGCCTCTTATCAGCGGGCCCGCGAGATGTGCGTGCAGCACGGAATGACTCTGCTCGTGACGCAAGCGGATTACAACATCGCCTATCTCTACTATTTGCGCGGCGAGTATGGCCGCGCGATCGAAATGCTCCGCGCCACGCGCGGTGAGTGCGAAAAGAACGGCGACGCGTACGTGATGGCGCTGTGTTACCTGGATTTATCCGAAATTTACCTGGAATTGAATTTGAGCGCGGAAGCGCAAGAGACGGCGCATGAGGGCTATCTCCGTTTCCAAGCCCTCGGAATGGGATACGAAGAGGCGAAATGCCAGGCCAACGAAGCCATGGCTTTTAGTCAATTGGGCAAAGCGGTGCGCTCTCTGGAACTGTTCGCTGAAGCCCGCCCGAAATTCGTGCGTGAAAATAACCTCGTGTGGCCGTCGCTGATCGATTTGTACCAGGCCGTTGTTCTGTACAACGAAGGACGGCTGTTTGAGGCCGATCGTCTTTGCTCCAGCGCGGCCAAATTCTTTGACGGGTCCTATCTGCCCGGCAAAGCGGTGCTTTGCCATTTGCTTCTTGCGCGCCTCAGCTTGCGCCGCGGCAATTCCGCCGGCGCCCGCCAGGAATGCCAGCGCGCGATCGTCCAGTTGGCTTCCTTGGAAGCTCCCATGCTTCGATATCAAGCGGAATTCTTGATGGGGCAGATCCACCAAGCCGCTTCGGATCTCCCCGCGGCATACCGCTCGTTCCAGAGCGCCCGTGAATCGCTCGAAACGCTGCGCAGCAGCCTGCATGGTGAAGAGCTCAAGATCGCGTTCATGAAGAGCCGCCTGGAGGTCTATGAGTGCCTCGTGGACCTTTGCCTCAGTGACATAGGGAGGGACAAACCCGCGGAGGAATCATTCCGCTACATGGAACTGGCAAAGTCACGCAGCCTGGCGGAGCTGCTCGTTCACCAGGGATACGCCTTTCCGAATCCGGATGCAGGACAGAGCGGGCTCGTGCGGCGCGTCCGGGAAATGCGCGAGGAGCTAAACTGGTATTACCGGCGAATCGAGCTCGAGCAATTGCGGACGGAGCAGCCCTCGCCTCAGCGGATCGGCGAGCTTCAGCAGCAAGCGCTCACGCGAGAAAACGAGCTTTTGCGCGCCCTGCGCGAGATGCCGTCGCGCCAATCCGGGACGCAATCCGGCTCGGCCATCATATCGCTCGAAACTGTTCGCGATTGCTTGCCGGCGGATGCGGCGCTGATCGAATACTTTTCCGTCAAGGACCAGTTCGTAGCGGCCGTGGTGACGCGCGAGAGTATTGAAGTATTTCCCGTGACGCTGGTATCGCGCGTTCTGAATTTGGTGCGCGCCCTGCAATTTCAAATGACTAAGTTTCGCCTGGGAGCCGAATACGTCCGCACGTTCCAGAAGCCGCTGCTGGAAGCGACACAAGGCCACTTGAGGCAACTGTATGAAGAACTTCTGGCTCCTCTTCGCGGGCGATTGTGCGGCAAACATCTGGTAATCGTGCCTCACGGGGTGTTGCACTACGTTCCATTTCACGCCCTTTTCGACGGCTCGGATTATTTGGTCGAATCCCTGACTGTTTCTTATGCGCCCAGCGCTGGGATTTTTGCGTTTTGCCAGCAGAAACCGGCCGCTCCCGCCGGCGGCTCTCTCATTCTCGGCGTGCCCGACGCGAAAGCCCCGCGCATACTCGACGAAGTGAATGCGATCGCCGGAATCCTGCCTGATGCGGAGCTTATCTTGGGCACGGAAGCAAACGCGGAAGCGTTGCGAGAGAAGGGCTCGCGCAGCCGGCTGATTCACATCGCCACCCATGGGAATTTCCGCCAGGACAACCCTATGTTTTCCGGCATTCGGCTCGGCGACGCTTATCTAAATTTGTACGACCTGTATCAGTTGAGGCTCGATGCCGAGCTGGTCACGCTAAGCGGCTGTTCTACGGGCATGAACGTGGTTAGCCCGGGAGACGAGCTGCTCGGGTTGATTCGCGGACTTCTCTTCGCGGGGGCGCGGTCCCTCTTGCTGACCCTGTGGGATGTCCACGACGAAAGTGCATCCCAGTTTATGGCCGCCTTCTACCGCCGATTCATCGAGGGACAGGATAAGGCCTCAGCCTTACAATCCGCGATGAGGGAAATGCGTCAAAATTATCCCCATCCCTACCACTGGGCACCGTTCACCCTCACCGGTAACGTCTTTTCCCTCTGAAAGTTACACAATATTCGAAGTCCCTATATTTTTTGGTGTGCTAGGTCCCCTTATTCGGTGTGATGGATGTGCTGGGCGTTTCGGGCATGGGGATGCGGGCGGTCAAAACTTAATTTATTGGGGGCGGATGATGCGACATTACACAATGGAAAAGTGGGTTGATTTCGCGCGAGGCGTCGTTGATGAGCAGGAGAGAGCTGCAATGAAAAGCCACCTTGCCGGCGGCTGCGGCGAGTGCAAGGAAGCTCTCAAACTGTGGGAGCGCGTCCATTCGGTTGGCAGGCAGGAACCGGCCTACGAACCGCCGGAAAGCGCATTACGCCAGATTCGCGCCAAATTTGCTCTTTACGGGCCGCATAAAATTCAGCGGAAGGCGCGGACAGCCGCGTCATTGCTCTTCGACAGTTTTTTGAGCCCGCTGGCTGAGGGAGTTCGATCTGCCGGGCCAACAGAGCGCCAGTTACTGTACGGCATCGGCGAATATCGAATCGATCTCCGGATGGAGCATCAAGCCGAGTCCGGCACGATCTCGCTGATTGGGCAGGTCCTCGACTCCAGCGCTCCCGAGAGCGGGACGAATGCGACCCTGGTCCGTTTGTTGGTCGGCCGCAAAATCGTCGCGGAGTCGAAGCCGAACGAGTTCGGTGAATTCCGTCTGGAAACGGATTCCCCAGGTCCATTTCTTCTGAGTGTGCAATTGTCCGCCGGTGAACTCCAGATACCCCAAATCGAGGGTTCACAAGGACCAGCAGCGGATGGACCACAAGTCGTTGAAAGAAAAGCTGATGGCAAGAAAAGGATCTCAGTAAAGCGAAGTACTAGGAAGAAGGTCTAGTGCGAACTGTGCCGAATTTGACCACCCGTACCATAGCGGTGAGCCAGCCCACTGGGAGAGTCTGGGCTGGCTCAAAATGCTACTGTGCGCGGTCGTCAGACGGGCATTCAAAAGGAGCAGCTCCGGCTATGAAACGGTCAATTTGGCTACTCTCAGTCTTAACTTTGGCCTTGTGGGCCCAGCCTGCATCAGCACAAGGGTTGGGGAGCCTGCTCTCGAATCTCGGCAACACAGTAATTTCGACCCTGTCGAGTGTCACTTCCCCCCAGCCGGGCGTGATTGTCAGAACCAATCTTGGGCTCGCAGGTCTGCAAAACGTGTGTCTGCTCAACGGCTGCACAGTGACACGCAGCCTCGACGGAAATATCGGCCAGCTTTATCTCGTCACGCCTCAACAGGGACTTCTCCCGAATCTCCTCGCGGGAGTTCTTCGCCTGGTGACCGGCATTCTCGATGCGGAGCCGGACCAGACGTTCGTGATTCCTCCGAATCCCGCGAACTCTTCAACCTCAGGCAATCCACCGGCGGGGCTTTGGGACACAACTCCCGTGAGTTACTACGGAACGACGGTCACGGACGGATATGTGAACCAGCCGGCAGCTCAGATTATCCAGGTTGCGCAGGCGCATTCTGTCTTCAACGTCAGCGGCACCGGAATCGTGGCGGACATCGACACTGGAGTCGACCCGAATCATCCTGCATTCCAAGGCAGGTTGTTGCCGGGCTACGATTTCACCCGCAACCAGCCCGGCGGCTCCGAAATGAACGACATTTCGATGAGCGCCCCCCCGCCGTGCAGCTCCTGCCCGGCGGCGTACGTCAATCAACACACGGCGGCCATGCTGGACCAACACACGGCCAGCATGTTGGACGGAACGGCCTATCAGGCGTTTGGGCACGGAACGATGGTCATGGGCGTGATTCACCTGGTCGCGCCGACGGCGCAGCTCTTGCCGCTGAAGGCCTTCAGCGCCAATGGAAACGGATCGCTTTCCAACATTCTGGCCGCGATTTATTATGCGGTGCAGAATCACGCGAACGTCATCAACATGAGCTTTGACTTCACCAGCAGCTCTACCGAACTCACGAACGCCATCAATTACGCCAATCAACAAAATGTCATCTGTGTGGCCTCAGCAGGAAATGATGGCGAAAACGAAACGGTGTACCCGGCTGGTCTTCCGGATGTGATGGGCGTTGCCTCCACGAACAACCAGGACCAACGGTCGAGCTTCTCGAATTACGGGGACCAGGTCGTTTGGGTCGCCGCTCCCGGAGAGGGCGTGATCACAACGTATCCTTTCGGGCTATACGCCGCGGGCTGGGGAACCTCGTTCAGCTCTCCCATGGTCGCCGGCACTGCTTCGTTGGTTCTGAATATGCAGAAGGGAGACAATCAGAACCAGGTAGCCTGGGCGGTAGCTCATGCGAAATTTATCGGCCTGAATATGGGCTACGGCAGGTTGAACGTCGACTGGGTCCTTTCGGCGCTGAATCCTGTCCAGGGCTTGCTGCAGTAGGGCGGCATGGATAAGGGCATGCCAATACGCGAGAATTCGCTGGCGGGTCAATTCGGGCTCTCCCCAGCGATGAATCGAGCGGCGCAAGCAGCCTTCGCGAATAGAAATGGGTCGACGATACTCGCTCGCGAGACGTTCACGGTCGCGCTGCACGTCAAGGAAATGGAAGAACAAGTCGTCGCCCTGCGCACGTCCTTGATCTGCGCGTTCAATCAACTTCTCGACCTGAAGGATCTCAACACAGGAGTTCACAGCACCCGGCTTGCCGAGTGGGCTCTTCACGTCGGCGGCGAGCTTGGACTCGATGAGCGAACCCTCGCCGATCTCGAAGTGGCGGCCCTTCTGCACGACATCGGGAAAATCGGGATTCCCGATTCCATCCTTCATAAGCCCGGCAAGTTGACCGAAGCCGAGTACGAACTTATGAAAAAACATCCCGAATACGGCTGGGCCGTGCTGAGAAATGTTCCCGGCATGGACAGCGCTTGCTTGATGATCTTGCACCACCACGAAAGTTACGATGGCCGTGGCTATCCGGCCGGATTGAAGGGCGAAGAGATTCCCATTGGCTCGCGGATCGTCTCCGTTATCGACGCCTTTGACGCGATGGTTTCATCGCGTCCGTATCGCGAAGGGCTGCCTTTCGAAGAGGCCGAACGCCGGCTGCTTGCCGCGAAAGGAACGCAGTTCGACGCTGACGTCGTCGACAGGTTCCTTCCATTGGCAAGAGCGGAAATGAGGTCCGTGTTTGCGGCCGCGGGAACGGGCGTCGCTGCCGCATTGTAGTCCGTATCGTCCGCCGGACCGTCAAGGCAAGAATTCAGCTCTCAGCCGCAGGCCAAGATACTCATCGGTGTGAAGAAATTCGCGGACGAGTTGTCGCACTGAAATGTGTTCCGAGGCGATGCGGCCGATCCATTGGTTGCGTCCGGCCTTTTCCGCGGGCCGCCCCAAAATTTCAAGATAGCAGCGGTCCACGTCCTCCGGCTTGGCCTCTGCCTCAACCGCTTCAGCCGGCCATGCAGTCAGATAGGCGCCCTCATCCATGCGGTCGCCGTACCGCATGGCCAAGGCTTCCATGCGGCGCCGGTAAGTATTTCGCCAGGATTGCCAAGAGCCGCGGCACAACGCGTCATGCAACGCCGCTTCGCGGAAACCAATGGAAGTGTCGAAAAATCCGGGTGGGGTCTCGAAATACTGGGCCAACCCCTCGTGTTCCTCCGCCACGTAGAAGCGGTTCAGCCCGTCGAAGTAAACAAACCGATAGCTGGCCTTTCGCAACAGCGGATCCCACTCGGCCCACGAAGGAACCTGCGAATTCGGCTCGGTGGCCTCCACCAAGACCACGCGGGGGCGAAACCGCCGCCAGTCGCCGCCCTGCAGAACTCTTTCTTCCCACCCCTCTACGTCCACTTTCAGAAAGTCGATTGTCCTCGGCGCAAACTCCTCGCAGATCCGCTCGAGCGTGCTTATGTTTACTTTGGCTACGGATGTCGTGTGCCCCAGTTTCATCGCTCGCACGCCGTTCTCCGGGTCTAAGGAAGAAAGGCCGGTATTTTCAACGATCGTCAGAGTTGCTTCTCCCGGGACGTCCGCCAGAGCCAGGTTCAGGTTCACATCGCGCGGGCGAAACCGAGCCAATAACTGGTGGTACCCCGGATTGGGCTCCACGTTGACTCCGCGCCAGCCGCTTTCATAGAAGCTGAATGTGACGGAATCGATCAGCGGGTGCATAGCGCCCACGTCGATATAGAATCCTGCCCGGCCGCCCGCAAAACATCGCCGCAGCATTACGTCTTCGCCGTTCTGAGCGTATCCGATGTGCACAGTTTTCCGGTATGGAGAGGAATTCCTGCGGCGAATCCGAATTTCGATGGATTAGAAAGCCTTAATCTCCGCCCCCGCAGAAGGCCCACCTCAACCCGCGCCTTCCAATGCAATCGCGATTCCACCGCGTTGGTCGATGCCTTTTCTGCGCCGAGACTTGGTTCGAGTCCCCAATTACCGTCCCGATGGCTCGCGACGTTTTGTCACTGCCGTCACCGTGCTATTGAATTTTCGTTGGTGTGCCGATGACTCAATAAGATGGCAACAGGTTTGCTCACCACGTCCTGTATGCCTTCGCTTGCCGGTCAGCGGATGACACGCGGTAAGCCGTGCCGCTCGTCCGATGGTTTCGGTCCCGCGCTTGGCGGGTGAAAATCCGGCTCGCGGGGCTTGCAGAGGACACATTCATGAAACGGGAAAACGTTGCGGTGATTGGCGCGGCTGGCCACGTGGGCCTTGGGCTGACCCTGAGCATCGCCGATGCGGGCCATAAGGTCTTTGGCATCGACATCAATGAACAGGCGTTGGCCACTATTCGCGGCGGACATGTCCCGTTCATTGAGCAGGATGCGGAAGCAGCTCTGGCGCGCGTTCTGGCCTCCGGACGGCTGGAGATGACCTCGGATCTCTCCGTCGTGTCCCTCTGCCGGGTCGTGATCGTGATTCTGGGCACGCCCATCGATGAAAATTTGAACCCCGTCGTCGCCCCCTTGCACGATCTTTTTCGCTCGCTTCGCCCGCTACTCCGAAAAGGCCAAATGGTCGTACTGCGAAGCACCGTGTCACCCGGCACCACCGACAGCATCCGCGCCGCCATCGAACGCGATGGCGCCTGGCGGGTTGGCGAGGACATTTTTCTGGTTTACGCCCCCGAGCGCGTGGTGCAGGGAAAGAGTCTGGCCGAGATTCGCAGCCTGCCGCAGATTATCGGCGCCTACGATAGACTCAGCTTCCGCGCCGCCGAGGAGTTCTTCTCCTCTTTCGTCGCGAACCGCTGCTTGTTCGTGAGGCCCTGCGAAGCCGAACTCGCCAAGCTGATGTGCAATATGGCGCGCTATGCCGCCTTCGCCATCGCCAATGAGTTCTATCTGATCGCCGATCAATACCAGGCCAATATTCACCGCATTCTGGACGCCTGCTCCACCGATTATCCGCGATTCAGTTTGCCCTCGCCCGGCGCCAATGTCTCCGGCCCCTGCCTTTTCAAGGACGGTTTTTTTCTCGCCCAATGGTTTCCATTTCCCGAGCTGGTTCTCACCGCGTTCAAAATCAACGAGAGCATGCCCGTGCACATATTCCGCAAGATTCAGGCCCATCGCAGCATCCGCAAGGTTGGCGTGCTCGGACTTACGTTCAAGGCGGGCAGCGACGACACGCGCTATTCGCTCAGCTTCAAGATGAAAAAGCTGCTGGAAGCCTCGGGATACGACGTCGTGTCGGTCGACCCGTACCTACCGGAGCACAGCGATTTCTCCGTGCTCCGCGGATGCGATGCCGTCGTGCTGATGACCCCTCATGCCGCTTTTGCCAGCCTGAACGATCTGACCGACATTGTGGACAACGACCGCTGTTGGTACGTGGACATCTGGGGTTTTTGGCCGGCGATGCGCGGCGTCTCTGAGAACGGCTGCTTTTTTGGACGCGAGATTCCCCGCGCCGCAGAACCTGTGGCGTCCCATGGATGAAGATTCACTTCGGTGATTGAGGATTGTGAATGAAGCTGCTGGTTTGCGGAAGCGAGGGCCGGATTCTCTCGAAGGTGATTCCTCACCTTCTCGATGCGGGGCACGAAGTCACCGGCGTTGACAATTGCCAGAAATGGGGCCAGCGAGGTGGTTTGCGGCGTTACCGTTTTGTCGTCGGTGATTGCGCCGACCCTCGCGTCCTTCGCCCGCTAATGCCCGGAATCGAAGGTGTCATTCAAGGTGTCGCTACCTTGTACGGCGTCGTCGGATTTCACGAACGCGCCGCCGACATTCTGACCAACGATGTGAACGCGCACCAGAACATCCTGCGCCTGGCATCGGAAAACCGCGTCTCGCGCGTTGTCTTTCTCTCTTCCTCAATGGTCTACGAGCAATCCCCCCACGAGCCGCACCGGGAAGACGACACCGAAAGCGCGGGGATTCCCCGCACCGATTATGGGCTGTCAAAATTGGTCAACGAACGCATCTCCCAAACCTACTTTCAACACCGGGGCCTTCCGTACACGATCTGGAGGCCATTCAACGTAATCGATCCGGGCGAAGAAGCCGCCGAATCCGCGGGTCATAGCCACGTGTTCGCCGACATTTTGGACCGCCTCGTGGCGCGCGGGCAGAACCCGCTCGACGTGCTAGGAGATGGTCTGCAGGTGCGGAGTTTCTTGCACGTTGCCGAGGCGGCGGAAGCGATCGCTCGGTTTTCCTTCGACCCAAGAACGCGCAATCAAACCTACAATCTCGGCCGCGATGAATGCGTCACGATCCGTGAATTGGCCGCGAGAATCTATCGCAAAGCTGTGGGGCGAGGTTTGGTTCCTGATAGTGGCCCGCTGCAATTCCGCTCCAGGCCCGTGGTCGAGACCGACGTCAAGCGACGCGTCGGCAACTTCGAAAAAGTAGCTCGCGAAGTCGGCTGGAAATCGGGGATTTCGCTCGATTCTTCGCTGGACGACTGCCTGGACGCACTTGCGTCTCGCCTTACCGTGAATTCGGAAGCTTTGTGACGATTCGGACTCCATCGTCGCACACCCTGCCGCGCGGGCGCTTCCGAGACCCCGCCATCCCATGAGCCGCTCCGCCCTGACGACCGTTCATCCGAAGCTCGATCGCGTTCTCCAGCCATCCGGCAAACAACCGCAGGCACCGCAGCAGAGCTTGCCCACCCATTTTCCTCGGGAAACTTCAAAGCATTTGCCCGGAGTTCTCTTCCGCGGCTTTATTTTCGATGGCAGCGGATATTCCGAAGAAACGTGGGTTGAAGCGCTCGGCGTGGATTCCGCGGGCATCAATATCCAGGTAGAAGCCATAGGCGCACCCCACGATTTGCGAAAGTTATTGCCGGATGGCGCCAGCGCGCGTCTGGAAGAGCTGATTCGCCACCGAATCAGCCTCAATCGCGGCGTTTTCTATATGTGCGCTCCTCCCGATATGTTCGATCGGCACACATCCGGAAAATATCGCATCGGCCGCACCATGTTTGAGACGGACCGCATCCCCGAAGGGTGGGCCGAACTCTGCATGACCATGGACGAGATCTGGGTACCCTGCCAATTCAACGTCGAAACGTTTGCCGGTGCCGGTGTCGAGCGAAGCCGCCTCCGCGTCTTGCATCCCGGAGTGGATACCAGCATCTTTCGGCCCGGCGTCCAGCCGCTGGCGCTTCCGCAGACGCGTGCTTTCAACTTTCTGTCTGTCTTCGATTGGCACGAACGCAAGGGATACGACGTGCTCTTGCGAGCTTACTTGAGCGAATTCCGATCCGACGAGGATGTGGCGCTGATTCTCAAGGTCTACCAGATCAACGATCCGGTTTCCGACCTGGAAGCCAAAATCGCCCACTTCATCGAGCGCCGCGCGAACATGAGGCTGGAAGACTCCCCTCCCATAGTGCTGGTCAACGGATTTATTCCGCAATCACGCATGCCGCAGCTTTATGCCGCGGCGCAGGCGTTTGTTCTTCCCAGTCGCGGCGAGGGGTACGGACGTCCCTACATGGAAGCTATGGCCTGCCGGTTGCCCGTGATTGGGACGCGCTGGAGCGGGCAGATGGAATTCATGTCCGACGCCAATAGCTATCTCGTCGAATTGGACGGCCTCGTCGAGCCGCCGGCCGATGTGGATATGGAATATTACTCCGGCCACCTTTGGGCGCAGCCCAGTGTGGATGACTTGCGCGCAAAAATGCGGCACGTTGTAACGCACCGGGAGGAAACCCAGGCCCGCGCCCTTCGAGGGCACGAGCAAATGGTTAGCCGATTTTCCTGGGATGCCGTTCTGCCGCAATGGGTGGAGCAATTTCGCCGGTTGCTTGGCTAGACCGGCCGCGAGCGAGCCCGATGGGTCTCTATGTAGTCTCAACGGCGGATTACAAATTGAGGGAGGCCTACGAACGCAGCGCGCGAATCGCGCTTCTCTCGGAAGAGTGCGATGCGGCGGCAATTCCGGCTGCGGTTCGGTCCGCCTCTGACTTCCTTGACGCCGGCTACCTCGATCCACATCTCTCCGGGAAGCCGCCCGCAGGCTCCGACGGGATGATCCAGTGGTTCGCGGGAGAGAAGCTTCTCCAGGGGGATTCCGCCGCCATACGGCGCCTCCTCGTCGGCGCCCCGCACAGAAGTTATCTGCCGGTCCATCTCCCCTATCTCCAGGAGCTCGACCTCATCTCCCTTCAACCGCGCCTGGCAATGACAAGCGCGACGAACGAGCGCATCTCCCACAACGTTCGCATCGCAGGAAATCCGCTGGCTTCCGCGAAATTGCGCGCCGCGATGCGCTCGAATGGCGACCACTGGGCGAGGCTTCATCTGGCGCTGCTCGTGGAAACGGACACGCCCGGCTCGGGGATCCGCTTGCTTTCTCGCATGTCCCTCGAGAAAAATTGGCATCCCACCATGGCGGCGCTTGTGTTGCGCAATCTGAGTGTGATGATGATGCGCCACAACCGCTTCGAGGAAGCACGCAGCCTCCTGCAGAAGGGCCGGAAGCTTCATCCCGATTGCGCGGAATTCTCATTCATCCTCGCGATGATCGCCGCGCGGTCGGGTTCTCTTCAAGAAGTCGCCGGCCATCTCAAGAACGCCACGCTGAATTCCGATCCGCGGTACGTTGGAAGCGGCGGAGAGCGGGCCTACCGCGCGTCCTGGCTCTCGGGTCAGGCAATGGAGCCCACAGGACACCAATCTTCGCTGGTGCACTTTTATCGTTCTGGCCTCACGGCGCAACCCGCGTTCGAGCCTTCGGTCGTCGGTCTGCTTCGCCAGCGCCTTCCCGCCCATATCGCATACCGCCTGAGATTGGAGCTCTGTCCCGTGGCGCGGCGCGAGCATCGCTACTTCGAACCCGTGTTTCTTTACATGCTCTTGCATCGGCAACTTGAAACAGCCGCGCGGTTGCTCCGCGTCGTGCCGCTCTCCGCCGCGGAACGAGATAAACTCACCCGCACGTACAACTCCGTCGCTCAAGTCTACGCACCTCTCCCTCCTTCAGCTGCGCCGCCCGCAAAACCTGGCGTAATTCTGACCGGCGCATTTTTCATGATGTCCAGCCTCGCTCGCGTGAACAGGGAAATCGCCGGCACTTTGTTGCGCGATCAGGCTCTGCATCTCTCTCTCGATCCCCATGACATGGCGCAACGCCCAGCGTCCCATTTTCCCAATGGCGAAAAGCTGCAAGAAGCCATGTTCCGCCGCCCGACCCATTGCGATTTGACGTTTCGCCACCATTGGCCTCCTGAATTTCGCCGCCCGCCTTGCGGGAAGCTCGTTCAATTTATTCCATGGGAATATGGGGCCGTGCCCGTTCGCTGGATCCGCGGCATCGAGGAAAATGCCGACGAATTATGGGTGCCTTCCAAGTTCGTTCGCCGCGTGTTCCTCTCGGGTGGAGTCTCGCCCGATCGTATCCATGTAATTCCATACGGAGTCGACGACACGATCTACCAACCGATGGGCGATCGCTGGCTGCCTCCTGGCGCGCGAGGATTCGTGTTTCTCTTTGTCGGAGGCGTGATCGAAAGAAAGGGCCTCGACCTTCTCGCGAAAGCTTATGAATTGGCATTTTCAGGGGAAGAAGACGTCACACTTATTATCAAGGACCAGGGGTCGACGACTTTCTACCAACACGAAAAACTGCTGGGGAAGTTTCAAGAAATGGCAAAACGGCACGGAGGCCCCCGCGTCGTTATACTTACAGACGATCTGAGTGACGAAAGGCTCGCTGCGCTCTATCGCGGGTGCGATGCCTTTGTCCTGCCGTATCGCGGCGAAGGATTTGGAATGCCGCTTGCGGAGGCCTTGGCGTGCGGCAAGCCGGTTATCACCACTGGCCTCGGCCCGGCGCGAGAATTCTGCCCCGCGGGCGCATCCTACTTCATCCGCGCGAAGGAAGTGGCCATGCCGGATCCTCCGGCACATCTCGGCACGCTTGCATCGGAGGCGACATGGTTCGAGCCATCCCTGGATCACCTGGCGGAAACGATGCGCTACGTCTTCGAGCACCGTGACGATGCCGCCCGCAACGCGTTGGCCGCCTCGGAAGCCGTTCGCAGGGAACTCAGTTGGACGCGCATCACGGGAATTTGTCGCGACCACCTGCATGCGCTGCTCGGTCTTACGGTTTAGGCGGGCAATTTACTCGGAGTGGTGCCAAATCACGTGGGCGTCTGCGCTGACCGTTTGCTTGTTCGCTTGGACGGAGTCCCGGCTATACCGAGCACAACTGGGACTTTCGCATCCATCGAAAGCTCGGGAATCGAAATCTTGATACGGCGGGACTACTTCGCGGCTCCGCTCGATCCGTCCTGCTGGGACGCTCCCTGCTTGTCTTCATGCACCAAATCGGCCAGGCGGAAGTGGCTGGTCACTTCCTTCTGAATCCGCCAGTTGTGATAGGTATGGCATTCAAAACACCGGGATTCTGCGCCTGTCGCTCCGGCATGGTGGCACTGCTCACATATCCGGATTCCGGGCAGCAAGACATCCGAAGTGTTCTGACTTGTGCGCGAGCGAGTATGGCAACTCTCGCAGTTCACCAGGCGGTGCCGGCTGTGGTCGAACATTGCGTGCTGGAACCACCTGGGGGTAATCCTTGATTCAGCGATCTGAGGTAATCCCGAATTTGTCTTCAGAACGGTGTGGCATTGCTTGCAGGTCTTTTCCCAAAGCAGGAGTTCCGCGTCCTCGACTTTCGCATCCACCCATTCACCGGGCGTTTTGTAGATTCGCGGGGAGACGGGAACAGGTTTTGTCGGCAAGGCGATTCGTAGAACGGGTTCCCGCAACTCTTCCGGGTGCGCGGCGATGTAGGTGCGAAATCTTTCTTCGATATATATATGCACGACTTCAGGCTTATCGTGCGGCACGCTTTCTGCGAATCGCTTGTCAAAAAGCAGCGGGTGGCATCCGGCGCACTGCCTGGAATAGAAAATTGGCCCCATGTAGGCGCGTGCAGGATTCATTGACGGCGGCAATATATTGACGGACGAAACCGATGCGACGGCCCCTGCAACTGTCTTCGGCGTTTCTCCCGCGGGTGATCCGGGCGCGATACTGTAAGGCCACGATTGATTTTCCTGGTTGGCGCGATGGCAGTCCTCGCAGTCGAGCTGTACTGGCTCACCGTGAGGGCCCTTTAATCCCGCCTTCAGATGCACAGCGTGATTGAGTTTGATCGTTCCCGGGTCGGAGAATCCCGGCCGCAGTGCGGCAAATTCGGGGTGCCCCGCGCCGAAGGCGGAGATGTGGCGGGCATAAGAGGTCGGCGCCCCGGCAGTATCCAAATTCGCATGGCACTGCGTGCAGCTCTCCTCGGCAGTGGACGCGAGACGCAACTGCCCACGATGTTCCACATGGCACGAGGCGCAAGTTGGGGTGAAAGTCTGATTGGAATGATGGATTGGGCCGTCGTGGCAGCTTAAACAGGCCCGGTCGAGCGCCGATTCCCGGAAGGACGCCGCGCGGCTGACGTGGCACGTAAAGCACTTCTGCGCCAGCACGGCGTGAGCCGGCGACATTTTTCCCGAGCTGTACACATAGTCATTTCGCGCCACTCCATAGCTCGCGAGCCAAACCAGCCCGGCAGCGGGCGCAAGAATGGACAGCACAAAGCGCCACGTGCGCAGCGGATGCGGGCGTTTGAAATAACTCAAGTCGATCCGCTTGGCGACCGATTTAGTTGTCCGCTGCGCTCGCGACACTCTCCGCCTCTTCCCGGGGCTAATATCGCAGAGCCATCACCGCATGGATGGCGCCCAACAATAGCAATGCCAGAGACAACGGAACGTGAAGCAGCAGCCAATCGTGCAACATGTGGTGCAGCCGCGATTGGCGGCGCAACTGGCGCTCTTCCTCGCAAATTTCTTCCAGGTCCCTCACCGTTTGATGGACTTCTGGAGGCAAGACTGTGCGCAGGGCGGCGAATATCGCTATCGACTTGGCCGTGTCTCTTAACGCGTGGCTTCGGCTGCCGGAGTTCTGCAGGAAGGGCCGCATCTCTCGCACGTAAAACTGTTGCAGCGGCGCCACATCCTTTTCCGATACAGCGGGCAATTCCTCCGTGGTGGTCGCCGAGGCGCGTGCGGCCGCGGCAACTACGAGCGGGCCGTTTGGGGCGGTGACATCCTCCACGAAGCCATCCGCCTCCTCCAGCAGTTGCCCGCGGACGTGGCCGATCTGCTCGAAGATTGTTTCGAGCGGCACCTCGGATGTCATCACATTCGGGACATAATGCTGCAGTACGGCGCCAAAAATTCCGCTGAGCACAACGATAATCAGCAGGACCATCAGCGTCGCCGTCAGCGGGCCTCCAAAACGAAAGCCCCCGTGAAACAAGATGAGCGGCAGGCTCAGGATGCCGAGCCACAAATGTCCTCGCATCCACGCCTGCGCCCGCCCAACCCTCCAGACCGGAACTTTCTTCCGCGCTCCAAGCAGCCCCGCGAAGATCATGAATGCGAAGCCTGCTGTGCCAAACGTCAATCCGAGCGCGCTCGCGCCGCTCGGTCCATGCGGCGATTCCGCCGCGTAGGGAATATAGATTCCCGTGGAAACGGCCAGAATTACAACCGAGGCGATCAGCCATTTTCGGTGTGAGCTATCGATCCTCAACTTCGCGCCTCTATCGCGGGTTCTCGTCCTGGCCTGCGCCAACGGGCTCCGAATTTTTTCCGCGCAACTATCGTTTCAGTGGAGTCGCCGAATTTGCCCCGAGCATCCCCGCGAAATATTTGCTCGGATCCACTCGATGCGCGGCGTCGTGAGGGCAGGCGTAGACGCAACTCGGCTCGGCCTGCTCCGTGCAGAGGTCGCAACCGCATGCCTTCTGCCTCATGACAGCCTTCTTGCGGCCTGGGCGCTCGGGATCGTCAATTTTCACTTCAAAGGGATGCAAATTGATGTTGCCGTAGGGGCAGTTATTCGCGCACAGGCCGCAGCCGATGCACCAGTCTTCGATGATCACCTCGAGCGAATTCCGGCGCCGGATGGAGCCCACGGGGCATCCGACCATGCAAAGAGGGTCGCGGCACTGCCGGCAGGACGTGGCGACAAGATAGTGGTCGAATCGAAGGCCGTCGCGCACCAGCCGCGTGACGCCGTCGTGGGCATCCGCGCAGGCTCGAACGCATGCGTCGCAACGCGTGCACTTCTCCAGATCGAGCAGCAACAGGCTCTGCGCTTCCATCAGGCCCTGAGCGAGAAAACTGTCCAGAGGGACGCTCTGCTCGAGCGAGAGCCGCTCGCGATTCTGCTGCACACGTTCCTTCTCCACGGTTTCGAGTTTCTTGCGGATGGCCGGAAACTCCTGCGTCATGCGGCCGAAATCCTCGCCCGAAATTTTCACGAGTTCGACGTGGTCGAGCGCCGTGCATGTGGCCGTCCGCACATCGCTCTCCAGGAGCCCGATTTCGCCGAAATAATCGCCCCGCGAAAGATAGGCCAGCACGAGTTCGCCGCCTGGATGCGTCTGTGAAACTTTCACGAAACCGATGCGCACCAGGTAGAAGCTGTCGGCCACTTCTCCCTGCCGGCAGACGACTTGGCCGGGCGAATAGCGAACAAGCTCCACTTTGTCGCGCAGTGTCGAGATGAATTCATCCGTCAGAGAAGCGAAGACTGGAACTCCACGTAGGTGGGAGTCGAGCGCGCGGCGCCGGTACGATGTTTCCAGCTGCGCCCGGAAATTCTTGTTCCGCTGCATGATGTCCAGCACGTTGCGAAGCATTTCCAGCACGGTACAGTCCGTTTCCGCCCGCACCGTCGCCGAACGCGGATACAGGTTCATGCACGTCATTTCACCGAAGAGATCGCCGGGACCAAGTTCGGCCACCGGGTTTTCGTAGGCGAGATCGACCGGTGCGTCGATGTGGATGAATTTCTGATCCGTCTCTTCTTCGCGCTTGTCTTGCTGGCGCTTTGCGAGCGCGCTCGTGAGTTTCGAAAGGAATCCGTGCGAGCCTCCCTGCGTCTTCACATGCGCGATGGGGGTGGAAATCGAAACTCCGGCCTTGCCCTCGAGAATATAGAATGCCGTCGAGCCGTACTCGCCTTCGCGACAGATCGTATCGCCGCGCCGGAACTTCCGGCGGACAACCGCCCCGCGATTCAAGCTCAGAAACGTGCCGGATACTCCCTTGAAAACGGGAAGCGCCTCGATTTCTTCCACCGTTACCTGCCGGACGTCCGCTCCGCGGGCAAAATCGGGAGACGTGGCCAGCTTGTTTGTCAGCGCTCCGGTGGGGCAGGACACCATGCACTCGCCGCAAGACACGCAGGACGAATCTCCCATCGGCCGGTTGTTGTCGAATGCGATGCCCGCTTGCCCGCCTTTGCCCATTCGCCCGAGCACGAAATTGTGGCGAATCTCGTTGCAGCCGCGGATGCAGCGATCGCACAGGATGCAGGCGTCGAAATCGACAGCAATGCTGGCAGAGGAATCATCCTTTCCTCGGCCGGTCGCCCGTTGTGGATACCTTGACTGCGCGGCCCCCGATTGCTTCGCGAGGGTTTCCAGTTCGCAGTCGTTCGTGTTCCTCTGGCGCGCACAGGGTGAAGGGTGGTCCGCCATCAGGAGTTCCAGAAGCGTGCGTCTCGCGGCTTTCACCTTTTCCGAGGCCGTTTGAACCACCATCCCGTTTTCCGCGGGACGCACGCAGGACGCCGTCATCACCCGCCCTCCCGCGTCAACCACACAGACGCGACAAACGCCCGCGGGTGTTTCGTTCTGCTGGTGGCACAATGTCGGGATCGCGATGCCGTTCAGGCGAGCCGCGTCGAAGACGGTGGTTCCTTCCGGCACTTCGACTTTGCGCCCGTCTACGGTCAGCTCAATCATTCCGCCCGGCGTCATAGCAACCTCGGTGATGTGGTGACTGCCGCAACCGGCTCCGGAGAATTCGAGAAGCAGATTCCGGATGGACATTCATGCCGCGTGATGTGCGCTTCAACCTCGGGGCGAAAATGCTTCAGCACAGATGCAATCGGCACGGGCACTACCTGCCCCAATCCGCAGATCGAAGTGAGCATCAGCGCGCGTGTGAGCTCCTCGACAAGTTCGCTATCCGCGGGTGAACTTCGTCCCTGCGTCCAACCGGTGAGTATCTCCACCATCTTCTGCGACCCCACCCGGCACGGAACACACTTCCCGCATGATTCGTTGCGGAAAAACGATGTAGAGTTCAGCGCCATATCGAGCATACACGTACCTTCGGCGCAGACCACTACGGCGCCCGAACCCAGCATCGATCCCGCGTCCTGAAGCGATTTGAAATCCAGGCGAACGTCGACCATCGACGCCGGCAGATATCCCGACGATGGTCCGGATGGAGCGAAAGCCTTCAGCCTTTTTCCGTCTCGAATCCCGCCGGCCTTTTGGAATATCAGGTCGGAGATGGGCAACCCCATCGGCACTTCGTAAACCCCGGGCCGCGCGACATCTCCGCTGACTCCGACAAATTTGAACCCCGCGGCGCCGTTCGCACCCTGCGCTTTGTACCATTCGACGCCACGGACGAGGATCTGTGGGACGTGCGCAAATGTTTCAACGTTGTTGATGACCGTCGGCTTGTTCCACAATCCCTGCGCCACCGGAAACGGAGGTTTATTGCGTGGTTCCGCGCGTTTGTCTTCAATCGCCTCTAGTAGCGCGCTTTCCTCGCCGCAGATATACCCTCCGGGGCTGACGAATACCTCGAGATCGAACGCGAGCTCGCTTCCCAGCACGTGCGCCCCGATTAGCCCTTCGTGCCTGCAATCCCTTATTTCCTGTCTGCAGATGTCGATTTGCTCCTCATACTCGTGCCGGATATAGAGGATGCCTTTTCGCGCGCCGGTGATGAGCCCCGCGACAATCATTCCTTCGATCACGAGAAAGGGAAGGTGAGTGAGAATGAACCGGTCTTTGATCGTGCCCGGTTCGCTCTCGTCTCCGTTGCACACAATGAATTTCTCCAGCCCCGGTTGTGACCGCACGATGCTCCACTTCGATTCCGCCGGAAACCCGGCCCCTCCCATCCCCCGCAGGCCCGACTCCTTCAGTTGTTGGAGCGCTCCTGCCCAGTCGCGCGAATCCACCAGCCGCCGGACAGCCCCATAGTGCTGCGAATTTCGGTACGGATCAGAAGCGCATTCGAGTTTCTCGTGGTGACTCCCGTGTTCCGCTATTTCGCCTGCCAGCACCGCGGTTCGAATCATCTCCTCGACGGACGTCACCTCCATGTCGCCGAAGATCCGATTGTTGATCGCGACAGCCGGAGCACGATCGCACTGGCCAAGGCAGGATACGCCGCGAATCGTCACATCTTCTTCACGAGCGCCCCGAAACCGTCCCTCCAGGCCGCCTCGCAGCTGATCCGCCCCTCGCAGGTGGCACGACATGTCACGGCAAATCCGCACGTCGGCTTTGGGTGGAGAAGAGAGGCGGAAATGAGGAAAAAAACTCGCCACTTGGTGGAGGCGCGTTACAGGAACATCAATCTTCTTCGCAATTGCCTGAAGCTGATCGGCAGGCAGATAACCGAACTGCCGCTGGAGCTCTCTGAGTTCCTCAACGATCAAATTGACTCTCCCTGAACGGGGAGTTCAAGTCTAAAAGAGGCGATGGGATGAATGCTGAGTCGCTACTTTCTGATGCCTCTATATAACAAATCTCTCAAACCAAGTCCACAGCACTGCCCGCACGCCGGATGCGAGTCTTGAAACAACTTGGGCTCCATCCCGTTGACAACCCCAAAGGTGGATAGTATAAGGGCACCGATTGATGTAACCATTTTCGTGGTTTGCTCCGCGGCCGGGCAATTCTGCCTACCATACCGAAATGAAACGAGTTGCGCAGCCCAAGCCTCGCCGCTTCCTATTGGCCTCCGTCGGTTTGGCCTGCATTCTTGGTTTCTCCTCTGCGGTCCCCGCCGGCGAGGGGCGGTCCGATTCTCAATCCGGTCAGCCTCCTGAACAATACACGGGCCCCGGTTCGTGCAGTTCCACCAGCTGCCACGGCAGCATTGCGCCGATGACGATCAATCGTGTCATGCAGAACGAATACAGCATCTGGATCGTGCGGGATAAACATTCGAAGGCCTATGGCGCGCTTACGGGAATGGTCGGCGAACGCATGGCCAATCTTCTCGGGTTGGGCAAGGCGGAAACGGCGCCACGATGTCTCGCTTGCCACGCCCTGGATGTGCCGGCTTCCGAGCGCGCCCACACGTTTGAGATCAACGACGGAGTGAGCTGCGAAAGTTGCCACGGTCCGGCTTCCGGCTGGCTCGGCCGCCACACCGAACGCAACTGGACGCACGAACAATCGCTTCAACTCGGTATGTACGACACTCGCGATCTCATCAAGCGCAGCGAAAAGTGCCTGTCCTGCCATCTCGGAAGCGATCAAAAATATGTTGACCACGAAATGATTGCCGCCGGCCACCCCGACCTTTATTTTGAATTGGATTCCTTCTCCGCCACGATGCCGCGTCATTGGAGAGAACCTGATGAGCCGGGTGAGCCGCAAGGCAGCGATCCGTGGTACGACGTCCGTGAATGGACCACCGGGCAAGCTGTCCAGCTGCGTGAGGGTCTCTTGCACCTCGAATCGCGCGCGCATGGCAAAATCTGGCCCGAATATTCGGAGCAGGAGTGCTATGCCTGCCACCACAGCCTGGTTCCCGCCGAACAAAGCTGGCGGCAAGCGCGAGGTTACCCTGGCCGCCAGCCGGGAAATCCGCCTTGGAACGCCTCGCGTTACATGGTTTTCCGCGAAATCGTCAGAGAGATGGATCCGGCGGACGCAAAGGAACTCGACGGCCAATTGGTTCACCTGACCGCCCTGATGAGCACACTCAATCCCAATCGAGATGAAGTAGCCTCGACTGCGGCTTCCTCGGCTCGACTGGCCGATGCGATCGCCCACAAACTAAACGGTTCCACGTACGATTCTGCCCTCACGGTTCGGATATTCCAGCAGATCTGTTCGGACGCCGACCCCATTTCCAATGATGGCGAACATTCGGCCGCCCAGGCCGCCATGGCCCTGCAATCTCTGTTCGTCGCCTATAACCGGAACGAGAAAATGCAGAATGCCGATGAGGTCCGCGCCGCCATCAACGGTCTTTTCGACCAACTGCAGTCGCCCTCCAATTACGACGGCCCCCGTTTTGCCTACCAAATGCGCCGGGTCAGTTCCGTTTGGCACTAATCCATGACTAGGCGGCAGAGTTCTTCGTCGCTCGAAGAGGAAAGGCTAAATGCCCCCGATGAAGGGGGCATCGCTCCGTGGCGCCGCTGGGGTCCATATGTCTCCGATCGTTCCTGGGGCACCGTCCGCGAGGATTACAGTCCGGACGGTGATGCCTGGAATTTTTTGCCCCACGACCTGGCACGGAGCAAAGCGTATCGCTGGGGAGAGGACGGAATCGCCGGCATCTGCGATCGCTATCAGTTGCTCGTCTTCGCCATGGCCTTTTGGAACGGCCGGGACCCGATCCTCAAGGAGCGGCTGTTCGGATTGAACCCCGGGGAAGGGAATCACGGCGAGGATGTGAAGGAGTACTACTTCTATCTCGACAACACTCCGACGCACAGTTACATGCGTATGCTTTATAAGTATCCGCAGGCGGAGTTTCCCTACTCGAAATTGATCGATGAAAACCGCCGCCGTGATGGGGGCGGCCCCGAATTCGAACTCCTGGATACGGGCGTCTTTGACGGCGATCGCTATTTCGACATCTTCATCGAATACGCAAAGGCCGGACCCGAAGACATCTGCATTCGGATCGAAGCCTTCAATCGCGGTCCCGAAGAATCCACGCTGCATCTCTTGCCACACTTATGGTTCCGCAATCATTGGGCATGGTCCGATCCGCCCGGTCCCGAGCCGGTTCTTCGCGCGGTGGCGCCCGGCCCCTCGGGCCTGCACATCATTGAAGCGGATTCAGAGTCCGTAAACCCTTTGAAGAATCTGCAATTCGATTACCGGATCGGCCGGATGCGGCTCTACGCTCCGCCGGGAGGCGAGCTCCTCTTCACAGGCAACGAAACCAACGCCGAACGCGTCTTCGGGTGGGGCCACCACAGCCGTTCGGCATACGTGAAGGACGCGTTCCACCGGTACCTTATCAATGGCGAAAACTGCGTCGACCCCGCTCTGTCGGGAACGAAGGCGTGTCTTCACTACACGCGTGCGATTCCCGGCGGCGGGTCTACCGTACTGTCTCTGCGGTTAACTTCCGAGCATTCCAGCGTTGACGGGTCGCCTCTCGCGTTCGTCGATTCCGTGATCCGCGACCGAAAGGCTGATGCAGACGAATTTTACGCCGCGATTCACCCGCCGAACTCCTCCGCCGAAGTTCGCATGATTCAACGGCAGGCTTTCGCTGGTCTCTTCTGGAATAAACAAGCCTATCTGTTTGATGTGGAGCGTTGGCTCGATGGTGACAATCCCGCCTCTCCGCCTCCCTCTTCCCGCAAACTGCTCCGCAATTCCCATTGGCGCCACTTAAATTCCATGCGTGTTTTCACCATGCCGGACAAATGGGAGTTTCCCTGGTTCGCATCCTGGGACCTTGCTTTTCATTGTGTTTCACTCGCCTTGGTTGACCTGCGCTATGCGAAACAAAGTCTCTGGGTGCTTTTGTTCGAGCAATTCCAGCACGTCAACGGTCAGATCCCCGCTTACGAATGGGAATTCTCCGATCTAAATCCTCCCGTTCAGGCCTGGGCTGTCTGGCGCATCTACTTGACGGAAAAACGCAGGCGGGGCGCAGGCGACCGCGAATTCCTTGAGAAGTGCTTTCACAAGCTCCTCATGAATTTCGCTTGGTGGGTCAATAAAGTGGATCGAGAGGGTCTCAACGTTTTCGAGGGTGGATTCCTGGGCCTCGACAACATCGCCGTCGTGGACCGCAGCATGAAGCTGCCGGATGGCGGCGTACTCGATCAGTCCGACGCAACCGGCTGGATGGGCTTTTTCTGTTTGCATATGATGCGCATCGCCCTCGAGCTTGCCCGATTCAACGGCGTCTATGAAGGGCTGGCGACGAAATTCTTTCAACACTTCATCGGAATCGGCGCGGCGATGAAGAAAATGGGTGGGCGCGAGTATCAGTTGTGGGATGACGATGACGGGTATTTTTACGACGTTTTGCGGTATCCGGACGGCGCTTTCCGTAAATTCAAGGTTCGGTCGCTCGTGGGGCTCATTCCGATGTTCGCTGTCGAATCTCTCCGCGAGAGCGATTTGAAGCATCTCTCGCACTTTCCCGTGGACGTGAATTGGTTCATCCGCAATCGTCCTGACCTCGTCGGCAGCGCTTGCTACACGGAAACGCGCGGGGGTGAACGCCACCACATTCTCTCCATCGTGGATCGTCAACAGCTCTCGCGTATCCTCAGAAGGCTGCTGGACCCCGACGAGTTTCTATCCCCCTATGGTGTGCGCAGTCTTTCGAAATTTCACGATGAGCATCCGTTCAGATTTGCCGGGAGCCAGGTTCGATATTCTCCCGCGGAAGCCGGGGAGAAGATCAAGGGTGGGAATTCGAATTGGCGCGGCCCTCTTTGGTTCCCCACATCGTATTTGATCATCGAGTCGCTGGTGAAGTTCAGCGATGCGTTCGGCCCCGAATTCGCCCTACCGGCTCCCGGCGGCGATGGCAGCACGCTCACCCTGCGAGACATGGCTGCCGAGATCGCTCGGCGCATGATATCGATTTTTCGCAACGATTCGGGAGGCCGCCGGCCGATCTTCGGCTCCGCAGAAAAATTCCAGAAAGACCCTCACTGGCACGATCACCTGTTTTTCTCCGAATACTTTCATGGGGATTCAGGTGCGGGTCTTGGAGCGAGTCATCAAACCGGCTGGACCGCGCTCGTCGCCAACTTGATTGATGAGTGGTAGCCCGCTATCACGTGAGGAGGCCCGATCAAGGCTACGGGAGAAGTGGCGGCTGTGTTGAAGGTCCGGGGTCGGCGCAATCCGCCCCGCTTCAACCCTCTCGAAGCTTGTGTCCAGTGAGGTTGCCCAACCCGTCGTATGCCGCATATTTGTACATTTCCGACAGCGTGGGGAAATTGAAGACGAAATCGATAAACAGGTCGATACTCCCGCCAATTTCCAGAACCATCATCCCGACGTGAACCAGCTCCGTCGCGCTTTCGCCGATGATGTGTACCCCCAGCAGCCGCCGGTCCTTACGGGAAAAAATCAGCTTGAGCAGGCCGGAGGTATCCCCGGCCATCACTCCACGGGCATTGTTCGAGTAGCGGGCCCGACCGACCTCGTAAGGGAGGTCCCGCTTGCGGCAGGACTCCTCTGTATCGCCGACGGATGATATTTCCGGGATCGTGTAGACTCCCATTGGCAACTGCGAAGCTACTCTCTGCTTGTATTGAAATCCAAACGCGTGGCAGACCGCGACGCGTCCCTGTTCCATTGAAGTAGAAGCAAGCGCCGGAAAACCAACCACATCGCCAGCCGCGTAAATTGTCGGAACGCTTGTCTGGTAATATTCGTTCACTTCGATGTAGCCGCGCTCATTCACCTTGAGTCCCGCCTTTTCCGGACGCAAGCCTTCCACCGCGCCGCCGCGCCCCGCAGTGAAAAGCGCCGCTTCACATTCGGCCGTCGTGCCTGACTTGAGTCTCAGGCGCACTCCGTCGGACGTCCGCTCCGTTCGCGCCACGCTTTCTTCAAGGAAAAATTGCACGCCCAGCCCGGCGAGCCGGTCCCGAAGCAGTTGGCTGATCTCCGCATCGAGAAAAGGCAATAATCGGTCTCGGCCGTCAATCAGGCGCACGTTCACGCCGAGGGCGGTAAAAATGGACGCATACTCGCAGCCGATAACGCCGCCCCCAACCACCGCCAGGCTTTTCGGAATTCGGTCCATATTCAGAATCGAGTCGGTATCAAAGATGGTTTGGTCGTCGAAGGGAATATCCGCCGGGCGTCGCGGGCGCGAACCCGTGGCGATCAGAATTGCCTCGGCTGTCAGCCGCTTCGTCCCCGCGTTCGGCGAGGTGACGATGACGCTGTGCGTGTCTTCCAAGGCGCCCGAGCCCCAATACACATCCACTCCATGCGCTTCCAGGTTGTGCCGGATTTTCTCGCGTTCAAGCGCGACGATCACGTCCTTGCGGTGCATAAAATCCTTCACCGTCAGGCCTTCCCGCAGGGAATAGTCCACGCCATAGAGCCCGCGCTGCTTGATCCCGGAAAAATACAGCGCCGACTCGCGCAGAATTTTGCTCGGTATTGTCCCCGTATTTACGCACGCGCCGCCGGGCTCAGCCGCGCATTCGACCACGGCGACGCGTTTTCCGTAATAGGCTGCCTGCGCAGCAGCTTTTTCTCCAGCTGGGCCGGAACCGATGACAACGAGATCGTACTTCTCCAAGGAGGCCTCCGAAAGAATTCGCGCTCGAAACGAAAATTTCCGTCACTCCGCGATTATAGCGGTTCGCAAAGCCGGCCGAGCGGAGGTGAGTTGTCGTTCTAAACACCAGCTCGCGGCCAAATGCCCGTTGCGTCAGTCAGAAAAGCAGGGGGAATGATGGGATGGCCCGATTGTTCTTGGAAGCCGCTCCATCTCAATCAATCGGTTGGATTTCGCGGGAACTTGAGATATGGCATGCGAACGCCGTTAATGATCACTTGGTCCGCCCGGATGGCCGTCGGCGCGGCGAATCCCGTCATGCCGCCGTTGGTCACGTAATCGTCCTGGTCAACTCCGTCGCCGCTGACTCCCAACCCGCCGACCAGAGCGCCATTCGAGTACAGCGGAGCCGACCCCGGAAAGAAAACGATTCCGCTTTGGTTGTCCGCAATATTGGGTCCGGGTGGCCCGGGTGGGTCCGCTCCTTGCGTGCACGGGTTCGCGGTGTCCTGTGTATACAGATCAAAGAACGGCCCGGGGGAGCTTCCGTTAATCCCAGGAGGGAAATAGGGCTGCGCGCCGAAGCTGATCGTCCGATTTGTGACGGCTGTGCCGATCGGCATTTCCGGCAGGTCAGATGCCAGGCGATTTGGCCCGCTGAAGTAGATGACGTTCCGCGCCTTGGTCGCCGCAACATCAATACTGAACACCGTGGCGTCGTGCATCCGGTAGAGCGCGATGATGGTCCCGTCGAGATCGCTCACCGAAATCATCATGTGTGCGCGAGAGCCCAGGGGGAGGCGGATGGCCGCTCGGGTCTGGTTCGCTGTATTGATCGCATTCATCACGATCGCGCTCACTTGGTCCGCCGTCAGTCCGCCCACCAGCCCGGCCGAGGGTCCAACCAGGTATCCGTCCGGCGGGGGACCAGGGCTCGAAACCGGCGGGACTGTGTAGTTTCCGGCGTTGAAAGACCCGCTCGGAGGCGACAGGTCCGACGGCGGCGTCGTTTGATTCACGAACGGCAATTCTATGCCGTTGATGACCACCACTCCGGGCGGCGCGACGGAAAAGCCGATTCCATCCGTGGCCGCATCCGGGCCGCCCTGCGCGATCATTCCCGCTGCTTCGTACGCGACGTATTCAGCCACGTCCGGCGGAACGCCCGTAACTCCGATTCCCCCCACTTCGTGGACTCCCACGCCTCCGCTCGAAGCATCGCTCATCTTGAAAATCGGCACACCGCCGGGATTCACGTCCGCGATTGCTTCGGCATCGTTTCCAGCGCGATCCATCAAATCGGCTTTCCCAGTGATGACGCCATAGCGGCTCGGCGTCCCGTCAATATTCACGGGAAGTGGAATCTCTTGCCCCGCAATGTAATTGCTGGAAAGGGGGCAGCCACGATTCGTGTTCTCGATGCCGTATAGCGCGGCGTTGGGCGTATTTGCAATGCCCGGCGGAAAGTGGATTCCGCTGATGTATCGGACTGTTCGCGACGAAAGCGGCGCTTGATCGTTGCTGAAAAATGCCGCTGTTCGAGCGAGAGAGACGGCCAGGTCCCCCGTTGGAACGGGGTTGCCGAAATTCCCGGTGGAGCTGGCCGGCATGTTCGGCCCTTCCCATACCGCGAGGATGCGCCCCAGCCGGTCAACCACGGCAATTGCCATTGTCGAATTGTCGGCTGTATTTGCAGCCGTTTGCACAACCATGTCCACATCGGCTGCTGTGAGGAATGTGCTTCCCGGTGGTGGCTGCGGATACTGCGGGTCGCTGCCCGTCCCTCCCGAGCTTCCCGAGCTGCTTGACGCGCTGCCGCCTCCCCCGCAGGCAGAGAGCATCAACAGAATTGATACGTGGAGCGCAAGCGCCTGATACCGCGAGGCTTTCGCCAAACGAGCGGAGGGCAAACTCATAACCTTGGCGTTATTCCTACCATAGCCACTCCTTCATATCAATGGCGGGCCGTTGTCAGTTTGAAGGTTGTGTTGAATCAGACCACTTCTCCTGTTCCATTTGCGAAACAGACACACTTCTTTTATGGAAAATGCTTGAACTGCCGAAACAGACCGTGATAACAAAGCGCTACATCAGCTTCATGCCCATACGCATTAGGTGGTTGGGAATCACCAGGATGCCCCTGGCACCCCGAATTTTGCGAAGATGTCTTCGTTTTATCCTCCTTGTCTCCCTTCCAGTGCTATTCCTCGTTCTTGCCGCGATGGACGCTTCCTCGGCTTCCGCTACGAGCCGTTCCAAATCCGAGCTCTCATCCTTGAATAAGACACCGAGAAAAACGCACTCTCGCTCACATCGCAAGTATTCCACTCGCGCGGCAGCCCACCGGAGCCGCCGGCATTCCGCTCGCCGCCGTAGGCGATCCGCTTCTTCCTCACCGCCCGCTGCAAAGTCTAGCCGCCATACTGCACCCGCGTTGAATACTCCGAACGGGCCGCGGCTCTCCGCGAAATCCTCGGCAAGGCTCGCAAAGCAACCTGCGCCTCCTCCAAGTCACCATCGGATCGCACCTGCTGATCCCGAAAATGGCGCCCTAGTTCCTGCCGCACTCCGCAGGCGAACCACAAGGCACTCGCCACAACAGCGCATCGCCCAACAGAAGCCGGTACAAACAGGCGCGATCGAGGGAACCGTCCTCGGTCCTGACGGCAAAGGTGTCAGCGGCGCGAAAATCTCTTTGCGCAATCTCGCGACCGGTCAAAAAATCGAGAAAACAACGGACGCCGACGGGGTCTTCAGATTGATTGACTTGCCTCCGGCCCGCTATGAACTCGACGTGCAAAGCGATGGTTTCGAGCCATTTTCCGGCCCCGCGTTACAACTTGCCGCGGGCCAGGTGCTCGACCGCGAAATCCGCCTCAAGCCGGTCGCTTTTCAGCCCCCAAAGCTTCAGCAGATTCCTGAAGTGACTCAACTCAAATTGCCCGCCGCCGCGCCTCCTGTCCCGCCGATGCCGCCGCTCCCTCCCTACTCCGGCGTTCTGCAGAGCATCGAGCAGTCTCAACCGCCTGCCACCCCTCCCGTTCCGCCGCTTCCCCCTGCCTCGGAAGTTTTTCGCCAAGAGCCGGACCGCTGGAATGTCGCCATGCCCGATTGGGATCGTTACGGCGTAGGTGGCGAACGCCCATATGTGAAGAGCCACCGCCTGGATCCTTACGACCGCAACAAATGGAAAGGTGATTACCCGATTATCGGCAATCGCACATTTTTCGATTTTACCGCCCAAAGCGACACGTTCTTCGACGGCCGCCGCCTCCCGACCCCCAGTGATGTGAGCACCGCTCGCCCGGGAAGCAGCGAGTTTTTCGGCAAGGGCGAACAGGTCTTTCTGGATCAAACCTTTCTTTTCTCCTTCGACCTTTTTCACGGCGACACTTCCTTCCGCCCCGCCGACTGGCGCATTCGGGTGACCCCGGTCGTCAGCCTCAACTACCTCGCCGTCCAGGAAAATGGCGTCGTCAATATCAATCCGGCGAAAGGGACCACCCGGCTCGATTCGCACATCGGTCTTCAGGAGGCGTTCGCCGAACTCAAGCTGGCCGACCTTAGCCCGAATTTCGATTTCCTCTCGGTCCGCGCGGGAATTCAGCAGTTCAACAGCGATTTTCGCGGGTTCATGTTTGTCGAACAGCAGCCGGGCTTTCGCCTCTTCGGCAACTATGATGACAATCGCTGGCAATACAACATGGCCTATTTCAACCTGCTGGAGAAAGACACAAACAGCAACTTGAATTCGCTCAAGCTCCGCAATCAGCAGGTCATCATCGCCAATGTCTACCGCCAGGATTTCCTTTTCCCCGGCTATACGGCGCAGTTCAGCGTCCACTACAACATCGATCAGGCCAGCGTCCATTACGATGACAACGGTTTTCTCGTTCGCCCCGCTCCCGTCGGCGGCGTCGTCTCCAACGGCAGGATTCAGACTCACAGCATTCACGCCGTATATCTTGGCTGGACGGGCGACGGCCATATCGGCCGCGTAAACGTCACCAATGCTTTCTATCAGGCCTTCGGAAACGACAGCTTCAATGGAATCGCTCAACGCCCGGTGACGATCAACGCCCAGTTTGCCGCCGTCGAACTTTCGGTCGACAAAGATTGGGCTCGCTTCAAGGTATCGAGCATGTACGCCTCGGGTTCCGCGGACCCGCGCAGCGGACGTGCCCGCGGCTTCGATTCGATTGACGATTCCCCCGAATTCATGGGCGGGATTTTCAGTCTTTGGAACCGCGAGGGAATTCGCCTCACCGGAACGGGCATCCAGCTTACGCCCGAGAACAGCATTTTGCCCGACCTCCGCTCCAACAAATTCGAAGGCCAATCGAACTTCGTCAACCCGGGAATCTTTCTCGTGAATTCCGGCGCCACATTCGATCTCAGTCCGAAGCTTCGCAGCTTCGTCAATCTCAGTTATCTCCAATTTATGCGGACCGAGCCGCTCGAGATTCTCCTTTTTCAAGAGAACATCCACCGGTCCATCGGATACGATTACAACATCGGTTTTCGCTATCGGCCGCCCCTTACGGAAAATATCGTTCTGACCGCCGGAGCCGCCGGACTCACCCCCGGTGATGGGCTGCACGACATCTTCGGAGGTCGGACGCTTTTTTCCCTGTTCGCGGATGTTCGTTTGCAGTTTTGAGTCGATCTGCCTTCGGCCTTTGCCGAAGAAATGAGGATATCGGGTGGTTCGCTGGCTCGAATCGAAACTCCGGATTGACAGGCACTCGGCGCTGCGTTATCTCCCGCTCCCCGCTCTGATGATCTGTGTTTGCTTTGCCGCCGTGGCAAGGCCGGGAGGGCAATCGCTGGGCGACTGCAAGCCGGACGGCGGCGAAGACCGGCACGCCATGCAACTCGGCGTCGGAGGCCAGTCCCAAGCCGACGTGGCCCGCAAAAATGAGGGCTGCGTTTCCTGCCACACAACCACGGATGAGCCGACCATGCATCCCACTCGCACCGTGCGCCTGGCATGCATTGATTGTCACGGCGGCGATTCGGCCGTTGTCGTCCCCTCCGGCGCCGCACCCGGCAGCCCGGCCTATGAGGACGCCAAGAATCGCGCGCACCCCAAATCCGACATCGCCGAATTCGCGGGGAGCTCCGCGAATCCCGTGCGTCCCGCGACAAAATGGCTCCGCGAGAACTACGACTACATTCGCTTCATCAATCCCGGGGATCTTCGCGTCGCCCCCCAAACATGCGGCCAGTCCGGTTGCCACGTTGCCGAAGTTCGCAGAGTTCAGCTGAGCATGATGACTCATGGGGCGATGCTCTGGGGCGCCGCGCTCTATAACAACGGAGCCTATCCCTACAAAAATACTCGATTCGGCGAAAGCTACTCGATTGACGGCGAGCCCCAGGCGATTCGCACGATTCCGCCGCCGACTCCGGAAGAAACAAAAACGAAAGGAGTCCTCCCCGAACTTACTCCGCTCGAACGCTGGGAAATATCTCAGCCGGGCAACGTGCTCCGCGTATTCGAGCGGGGTGGTGGGGCGAAGGCGGAAGTCGGCAACCCGGATCGCGAGGAGGAATCAGGCCGGCCGGACGATAAACTCAGCTCGCGCGGATTCGGGACGGAACTCCGCACCGATCCGGTTTTCCTTGGTTTGCAGAAAACGCGCTTGTTGGACCCCTTGCTGTATCTCCCCGGCACCAACGATCATCCTGGCGATTACCGCGGCAGCGGCTGCACGGCTTGTCATGTGATTTACGCGAATGACCGCTCCCCCGAACATTCCGGTCCCTACGCGCAATACGGAAACCTCGGCGAAACGGTGACTTCGGATCCCACGATTCCCAAAAACGAGTCCGGCCATCCAATCCGCCACACTTTCACGCGGGCTATCCCTTCCAGCCAATGCATGGTCTGCCATGTCCATCCAGGCACGAACATGGAGACCACCTATTTTGGCTACACCTGGTGGGACAACGAGGCCGATGGCGAGGTAATGTATCCTGCCAAGCAGCGCTATCCCACGGAGGAAGAGCGTTACAAGGCGGCGCAAGCCAATCCCGAAGGCGCGGCGGTCCGCGGCCTCTGGTCCGACCCGAAATTTCTGGCTCAGGTCGGGAGCGCCGATTTCAACAAGAAACTAAAGGAATCCCAGTTCGGGGATTTTCATAGTCACGGCTGGGTCTTTCGCGCCGTCTTCAAGCGTGACAGGAAGGGAAATCTTCTCGATGCCGACGATCGGATCGTCTCACCCGATGATCCGAGAAAATTCGACAAAGCCGTCCACATGGAAGACATCCATCTCGAAAAAGGCATGCACTGCATCGATTGCCACTTCGAGCAGGATAACCACGGCGATGGAAAGCTTTATCAAGAGCCGCGCGCCGCGATCGAGCTGGATTGCATAGATTGCCACGGCACCATCGAGAAGCACGCAACCCTCGTAGCTTCGGGTTTCGACGCCCCGGCCTCCGGAATGCGCTTGGACGTTTTGCGCACTCCCTGGCGCCAGCGGCGCTTCGAGTGGCGCGACGGGAAGCTGTTCCAGCGTTCCATGGTCGAACCCAATGTGGAATGGGAAGTCGTCCAGACACTCGATACCATCACGCCTGGGGCCCCTCACTTTAACGAGAAATCGCGCTGGGCAAAGACGGTCCAAATCGACGGCAAAACTTGGGGCGCCGTTCCCGCCGACCAATCTCACCTCGCTCATCCCAACTCCAAGATGACTTGCTATGCCTGCCACACATCCTGGACCACCAACTGTTGGGGCTGCCATCTCGCGATGATGGCCAACCAGCGCCGGCCCATGCTGCATTACGAGGGCCTGACGACGCGCAATTGGACCACGTACAGCTTCCAAGTGCTACGCGACGATGGTTTCATGCTTGGCATCGACGGAACCGTCACAGGTCATCGCGTCGCTCCGGCTCGATCTTCCTGCGCCATTCTCGTCAGTTCGCAAAATGCCAATCGCGAGTGGCTCTATTACATGCAGCAGACGGTTTCCGCCGACGGCTTTGCCGGCACGGCGTTTAGCACATTCGTTCCTCACACCGTCCGCGCCAAGGAGACCAAGGCCTGCGACGATTGCCACCTCACCGCTCGCAACGACAACAATGCCTGGATGGCTCAGGTTCTCCTCCAGGGCACAAACCTTGTGAACTTCATGGGCCGGTATATTTACGTGGCCGACGGCAAAAAAGGCTTTTATGCCGTGGCTGCCGCGGAGCATGACGAGCCTCCGGCGATTTACGGCAGCTACCTGCAGAAATTGGCATATCCCGATGATTACAAGAAGCATATCGCGCGAAAGGGCCGCCTTCGTCAGGCTTACCATCACGAGGGCGAAGTCCTCGACGTCGCTCTACGCGGCGAATATCTCTACACGGCGGAGGGCAAAAGCGGCATCCGTGTTTACGATGTCGCCGACGTGGACAATAAGGGTTTCTCCGAGCGTGTCTTCACCGCTCCCGTATCCCCCATCGGCCAGAAATTCTATTTGAAGACGAAGAACGCGCAGGCCATTGCCAGCCCCTCCACGCTCGCGCTCGATCCGGCTCGCGTCCGCCAGCCGGAAAACGAAGAGCAGCCCATCCACCCGATTTACGCCTTTCTTTACGTCGCCGATAGCGAGGAAGGGCTCATCGTGGTCGGCGATCCAAATCTCAAAGGAAAGAGTCCCGGCGTCAGCACACTCCTCGACGGCGATCCCAACAATAATTTCCTGAAGCGCGCGCTCGCGTTCAATCCCGGTGGAACCCTAACCGGCGCGCACCGCATCGCGATCGTCGGAACCTATGCCTATATCCTGTGCAACCGCGGGCTCGTCGTCGTGGATCTCGATAATCCTTTGGCGCCGAAGGTGACCGCGCAAATCGGCGCGCCCGAACTTGATAATCCCCGGGGAATCGGCGTCCAATTCCGCTATGCCTTCGTCGTTGACCGGCAGGGCCTGAAAGTCCTCGATGTGACTTCGCTCGCGAGCCCAAAGCTCGTCCCCGCCGCCTTTTTGCCGGTCGAGGACGCTCGCAATATCTACGTGGCGCGCACTTACGCGTACATCTCCGCCGGCAGACAGGGCATCGTCATCGCCGATGTCGAACGCCCCGAGCATCCTCGCGTCGATCAAGTTTTCTCCGCCGAAGGGCAATTGAACGATGTCAACGACGTGAAAATCGGCATGGTGGACGCGAGCGCATTTGCGTTTGTCGCCGACGGACGCAATGGCATGCGCATCCTCCAACTGCTCTCGCCACAGGACTCGGCGACTTCGTACGGTTTCAGCCCACGCCCGACGCCTAAACTCATCGCCACCTTCCGGACTTCCGCACCTGCCCTCGCCATCTCAAAAGGAACAGACCGCGACCGTGCCGCGGACGAAAGTGGCAATCAATTGGGCGTATTCGGCCGCCGCGGCGCGCGGCCATTCAATCACGAAGAGGCGGAGCGCCTCTACATCCGCGATGGTGAGGTTTACACGGTCACCAACGATCCTCCTCCCTTGAACTCCGCCGCCCGGCAAGCCGCGACCCAAGACGCCATCGGCAAGCCCGGAAACCCCCGACCTGCGGCTCGAGGGAAGAATCGTTAACATGCAGAAAATACAGTATTTGTGACAAGCTTCTCGAACTCCAGCCTCCCACTTCCCGTAGACTCGGGGATTATTGACGATTTCGCACCAATCCTGCGAACTTCTCACCGCTCTTCGCCCTGTCCGGGTAGCATTTGTCAGGGGCCCTGTTGGCTTACCTCCAGACAGGGTATTCAGGTGGGGAATACTGGGAGATAGGGCGATGCGACATTCGGGTGTCTTGCTAGGCGCTCTAATGCTGTTTGCATTTACTGCTGGGGCTCAAATGAACGCTCCAGCTCCTTTGTCCATTGGTTCTCCCTCTTCGATTACTCCCCTCGGCATCTCCCCGGATGCAGCCGCCGACCCATCGCCTCTTCCTGCCAAGCCGGAGCCGTTGGCTCTCGCGCCGGAACCGGCCATGCCACAGGATGTCCAGGGCGTGTACGGTGATTATTACACGCAGGTTTACATCGGTTACACCTACCTTCGCTTCTTCGAATTCCCGTCAGTCGAGCAAAACCTCAATGGCATCGATGTTTCCATGGCTTACTACATGAAGCCCTGGGTGGCAGCCGACATCGAAGCCTTTGATGCTTTCGGTTCCGACAGCGGGCTGAACGCCAACTTCTTCTTCTTCGGCGGGGGACCGCGCGTCCGCTGGCAGACTCCCGCGGGCCTGGAGTTCTGGGTTCACGGTTTGGCGGGATTCACGCACTACTCGCCAACCACGATCTACGGCTACCCCACAGCCGCCGCATTCGAAGGCGGTGGTGGCGTGGATTTCGGCCGCCCGCACCGCCGCTGGGTCTATCGCGTGCAAGCCGATGCCGTGGCGACTTTCCTGTTCAACGTTCACCAAGTCAGCCCCCGCATATCCGCCGGCATCGTTCTGAAGTTCTAGCCGGCGGCTGATTCGCATTCCAAAGTTTCGACCGGCGGGTCCCCTCAAAACTTAGGTTATTTCGCGCCTGTTTTGATTCCGGTATCGGCAGGACTCAACTTTTTCCCTCAGTCCACCACCACGTGACCCGGCCTGCGCCGCACCCGTTTCAGAAGGAACGTCAGCGGAACGCACACCGCGCACACCACCGCCAGATATCGAAAGTCATCCACGAACGACCACAATTGCGCCTGTTGCGTCAGAAATCCTTGCAGCAAGTCCTCAGCACGCTTCACCGCTGTAACAGGATCCGTATGAGTCCTCATAAGGTCTGTCAGACGCCTTATGTTTTCCTCCCAGAGCGGCGAGCCGGGTGACAAGGAATGCGACAATTCCGTTTGATGCAGCTGTTCCCGTCGCGCCAACAGTGTGTTGACCATCGAAATTCCCACGCTGCCTCCCACGTTCCTCAGCAAATTGTAGAGCCCGGCGGCGTTTCCAATCTGCTCGTTCGGCAACGTCCCCATCGTGATCGTCGCCAGCGGCACGAAAATGAATCCAATGAAAAATCCGCTCAATACGATCGCCCACAAGAGCGAAGTCTCTGCGATTTGCAGGTCGGCGCTTCCCATCCACAGCGTGCACATTCCCAGCCCGGCGAATCCCGTCGCGATCAGCAGCCGGTTATCGAACTTCGCCGTCAGCAAAGCCACCACCGGCATAGCCAGCATCGCTCCCAGCCCTCTTGGACTCACCGCCCAGCCCGCGCTCAATGCCGTGTACCCCAGCAACGTCTGGAAGAAGAGCGGAAGGATTGTCACAATCGCGTAAATCACCCCTCCGTACAATGCAATGATCAGGCATCCCGCCGCGAAATTACGGTTCCGGAAGACGCGCAGATTCGTCAACGGCTTCTTGTGCGTCAGTTCGCGAATTAAAAACGCGACTAACGAAATCACCAGGATTGTCGCCGCCCAACGAATCCACGTCGCTCCGAACCAGTCGTCTTCCTGCCCTTTATCCAGAATAATTTGCAGGCACCCCAGCCAGATCGCCAGTAGTCCAAACCCGATTGCGTCCAGCCTCCCCGGTTTCGCGGACTTGATATAGTGCGGGTCCACCACGTAGCGCGAAATCAAGTACACCGCCAGGATCCCGATCGGCACGTTGATGTAGAACGACCATCTCCACGTGTAGTTTTCCGTGATCCATCCTCCCAGGGTCGGCCCCACCACCGGCGCCACCACAACCCCGAACCCGAACGCCGCCATCGCCTGGCCGCGTTTTTCCGGAGGAAACGTTTCGAGCAGAATCGCCTGCGACATCGGCTGCAGGGCTCCGCCTCCCGCCCCTTGCAGCGCCCGTGCGACCAGAATCATGGGCAGGGTCGTCGCCGCTCCGCAGAGGAACGAAGCCGTCGTGAAAATGATGATGCAGGTAATCAGGAAGCGTTTCCGCCCGAATCGCAGCGAAAACCATCCGCTCGCCGGCAAGACGATGGCGTTCGCCACCAGGTAGCTCGTCAGCACCCACGTGGCTTCATCCGTGCTCGCCGCCAGGCTTCCCCCGATGTACGGCAGCGACACCGCCGAAATCGAGGTGTCCAGCACCTCCATGAATGTCGCCAGCATCACCGCGACGGCGATCAGCCATGGGTTCACGACGCTCGCGGTCGAGTCGAAAGCTCCGGTCGCGGCCTGCCTGGTGAAAGCCTCATCGGCGCTGCTCATGTGGTGCGGGGATCTCTCTTCAAGGTATCCGGCATGTGGAAATAGCTCGCTTGGAAGTTTCGCATACCCCTTAGATTCAAACCGTGTCGAATCCTGCTCGAACAATCACCGATTTTTCTTTCCCTGTGCCTCCTTCCCAATTTCGCCCTTCCGGTGAACCGAAAGATACATGTCCTGCATCAAATACCCAAGCTTCGCACCCGCGGCGAAGTCATCTCGCCGGAGGCTACCATGGCCGCTCAAAGCAAAGAAGAAATGAAGCTCGTCCTGCAGGTGGGAAGCACTCTCCGGGTTCGCAACAATGGCGACGTCATTATCGACAATCCCGAACTCGAACTCTCGAACGACGATCGCGCCGCGGATGCCGTCCTGCTCTATCGCTTCGATTCCTACGCCGGCGAGCATATTTTCCGCCTTCTCGAACCTGTCGCGGACCATCAACACATGAAGCATCACCGCCGCGGCGACTGACCACCAGCCTCGTCCGCAACACTATTTCCAATGGAGAGGAATCCCTTGTCTCTTTTCCAGCCCTTGCAGATTCGCAGCCTGAAACTCCGCAATCGCATTCTTGTTTCACCGATGTGCCAGTATTCCAGCACCGACGGATTCGCCTCCGATTGGCATCTCGTCCATCTGGGCAGCCGCGCCGTCGGCGGCGCTGCTGTCGTTTTCACCGAAGCCACATCCGTCCTCCCCGAGGCCCGCATTAGCCCTCAAGATCTCGGCATCTGGAAAGACGCTCACGTCGAAATGCTCTCCCGCATAGCTCGCTTCATTCGCGGCCAGCAGGCGATCCCCGGCATTCAACTGGCGCATTCGGGCCGGAAGGGAAGCACCCTTCGTCCTTGGCAGGGCACTGGACTCATTCCCGTGTCCGAAGGTGGCTGGATTCCCGTTGCCCCGAGCGCCATTCCCTTCGATCCTCAATATCCTGTTCCCTCGGCGCTCGACGAGGATGGCATACGCTCCACCATTCGAGCGTTTTCCGCCGCCGCCCATCGCGCCCTCGACGCCGGGTTCCAGGTCATCGAGATTCATTCCGCCCACGGCTATCTCCTCCACGAATTCTTGTCGCCGCTCTCGAATCACCGGACCGACGCCTACGGCGGTTCATTCGAAAATCGCACTCGCCTGCTTCGCGAGGTTGTCGCCGCCGTCCGCGACGTCTGGCCTGAGAGCTTGCCGCTCTTTGTTCGCATTTCCGCCTCGGATTGGGTCGAGGGCGGATGGGACATTGCCCAATCCATCGAGCTCGCGCGGCATCTCGCTCCTTTGGGTGTCGATTTGGTCGATTGCTCTTCGGGCGGGTTGGTTCCCGACGCCAAAATTCCCGTCGGTCCGGGCTATCAAGTCCCCTTTTCCGAGGCCATTCGCCGCGACACCGGCATTCTTACCGGCGCAGTCGGCATGATCACTTCGCCGCAGCAGGCCGATTCGATTATTCGAGAGGGCAAAGCGGACACCGTCCTCCTCGCCCGCGAGTTTCTTCGCGATCCCTATTTTGCGGTTCGCGCCGCGCGTGAGCTCGGCGACGCCGCCTCCTGGCCCGCGCAGTACCTTCGTGCCGCTCCGGCCGGTTCCACCGCCCGCTGACCGCCTGCTGCGTATCGCGGAAACACGGTCTGCAAAGGCTCTAGTCCGCGCGCCCCAAACCTTCTACCATGTCCGTCGTGACGACGGACACTCTTCACCGGCGCATTGCCGCCGCCACCGGCATCGTTATGGCCAGCGTCCTGGCCAGCCGCATACTCGGCTTCTTTCGCGAATGGACGGTCGCCCATCAGATCGGTTCGAGCGGCGTCACCGACGCGTACTACGCTGCCTTCACTCTTCCGGATTTTCTGAACTATTTAATTGCTGGGGCTTCGCTCAGCGTCACGTTTATCCCCGTATTTTCCAAATACGTCGCCGAGCAAAATGAGGAAGAGGGCTGGCGGGTCTTTTCTACTGTCGTCACCGTGATGGGGTTTGCCGCCGTCGCGCTCGTCCTCCTCGGCGAATTCTTTGCTCCGCACATTGCCCACTGGATTGCTCCGGGCTTCAATCCGGCCGAGCGTGACCGCGTCATTTTCCTCACCCGCCTCATGCTGCCCGCTCAAATCTGCTTTTATGAGGGCAGCATTTTGAGCGCTGTCCAATACGCCAAAGGGCGTTTTGCCATTCCTTCGCTGGCGCCGCTCATCTATAACAGTTGCATTATTCTCGGCGGGATTCTGCTCTCCTCGCGCATCGGCATCACCGGATTCGCCGTTGGGGTCCTCGCCGGCGCCATAGCCGGCAATTTTCTCTTGCAAATCTACGGCGCCTATCGCGCCGGCGCCCGCTTTACTCCCAACTTTCGTATCCGCCATCCCGGCTTCATTCTCTTCCTGAAATTATCTGTGCCTATCATGCTGGCCTTGTCTCTCTCCTTTGCCGACGACTGGATCATTCGCTGGTTCGGCTCCTACCTCCAGCCCGCTTCCATCACTTGGCTGAGCTATGGCAAGACGCTGATGCGCGTGCCCCTCGGGTTGGTCGGCCAAGCCATCGGGGTCGCCTCTTTCCCCATCCTTGCCCAGCTCTACTCCGAAAGAAAATTCGACGACCTCAACCGCATTCTCAACTCCACTTTCAAGGGGCTGATCCTTCTCCTTCTCCCCATTTCCGCGCTCACCATCGCCCAAAGCCTCCCGCTCGTCCACCTCGTCTTCGCTCACACCCGGCTGCACGCGTCCGACATGGCTGCCACGGCTCAGACCCTCTCTTTTTTTTCCATCGGGCTCTTTGCCTGGGGCGCTCAATACATCCTGGCACGCGGCTTTTACGCCACGCACGACACCGTCACTCCCGCCGTTGTCGGCACGATTATGACCGCCCTGAGCCTGCCTCTTTATTGGATTCTCGTCCGCCGCGAGCAGCATATCGGCTTAGCGCTCGCCAGCTCTCTCGGCATCATCGCCTATACGATCGTATTGTTTGTCCTGCTCAACCGGCGCACGAAGAATCACGAGCAGGGAAGGCTTCTGCTATTTTTTGCGAAGGTTGCTGCGGCTTCCGTCGTGGCCGGTTATGGCTGCTCTTGGATGGTGGGCCGTCTTGAGCAGCATATCGCCTGGCAGAGGATGTCGGGCGCTCTCGAACTTCTCGTTCCCGTCACGGCGGCGGGAGTCCTGATCATGCTGCTCTTGCTGAAGCTTTTTCGCGTCCGCGAAATTGAGGGCTACCTTCACCGCGCGCTTTCCTTCGCGGGCCTTGGAAATTGACTCCGGTGTTTGCAGTCATACTAATGCGAGCTGACGGTCTCTGAATCCAAGACCGGGTGCAGCGTCAGTTGGCTGTCTTTCATCACTTCGAGATCTCTTTCCCACTCCCTCTTTCCCTGAGCCTTCATCACCAGGCGGTGCACCCCTGCCGCTAGAGAGAATTTCGCCGGTGTTTGCCCCACGAAGTTCCCGTCGATATAGATTTCGGCTCCCTCAGGATCGGACTCGACGCGCACGCTTCCGCCTCCCGCTGTTTCATCGTCTTCGCGTGTAAAGGATTTCGCATACCGCGGCCGGATTGGACCCACTCGCTCGACCTGTTCACCCGCATCGCTCTCCGTGGGCGGCAGGGGATCGAGCGTCACATCCACCGCCTCGGCCTTGAAAACGTAATACTCCCCGTGTTTCCGCCCCCTCAGATCCGTCCAAGCAAAGGGCCCATTGGTCAGCGTCAATTCTTTCGTCCGAAAGCCCGGTTTCGACAACTTCATCTTCATCGAATGTTCCAACCGCGAGCTGAATACAGTGTGAGGTTTGTGGAAGTAATTTCCGGGATATTTCAGTTCGCACGGCGTCACGCACTTCTCCGCGTCGTCCACTTCCACTGTCGCGCCTGCCGGGCTGGTGGTCACTCGCAAGGTGTCTCCCCACGCTCGGGGAGTCAAGACCGCAAAGAATGCCGCCAGCGCTCCGATTGTCCAGGATCGCCGCCAATATGGAGACATGGAAAACTCGCCTCGAAGAGAGGAAGAGTCTAGTTGCCCTGCGGCGAGTGTCAATCCGTAGAAATACGTAGGGATTCAGAGAGAATGTGTAAGTACTGGACGCCCTCTCGGTCCCACTGCTGCCCCAATCATCCAAAGCCCACCGATTGTTTGAAAAGCGCTTCCTCGCCAATGGCTAGCCCAGATACTGCGCCAGCCAATCGAGAAACGTCTTGTACCAGAGCTGGCTGTTTTGCGGCTTCAGCACCCAATGGCCCTCGTCCGGAAAGATCATCAATTTCGACGGCACTCCCTGCACCTGCAGGGCCGTAAAGAATTCTAGGTCTTGCGTATACGGCACCCGAAAATCGAGTTCGCCGCCGATCACCAGTGTCGGCGTCTTGAATTCCCCCAATTTGCCCGCGTATTCATTCGGCGACCACTTCTCGTAGAGTTCCGGGTTCGACCACGGCGGCCCGCCGAACTCCCAATTCATGAACCACAATTCCTCCGTCGCTCCGTACATGCTTACCTCATCGTACGGCCCGGCGTGGCTAATCAAACACTTGAAACGCCCAGTGTGCGTCGCGATCCAATCCACCATGTATCCGCCATAGGAGCCGCCGGCGGCTGCCATCCGCGAGCCGTCCAGAAACGGAAATTTCTCGAGAGCCGCGTCCACGCCGTCCATCAGGTCCTCGTATACCTTTCCGCCCCAATCCTTGCTGATCTCCGCGGTGAATTTCTGCCCGTATCCGGTTGACCCGCGCGGATTGATCATCAGCACCACATATCCCGGCGCCGCCATCAATTGCGGGTTCCATCGGTATCCCCACTCGTCGTCCCATGCCCCCTGCGGGCCGCCGTGTATCAAGAGAAGGAGCGGATACTTCTTTGTTGCATCGAAATGCGGCGGCTTCAGAAGCAATCCCTCCACCTTTGTTTTCTCGGCTCCTTCGAACCAGAACGGCTCCGCCGGCGGCAGATCGAGCCGCGCCAGTATGGAGTCGTTTTGATGTGTCGCCTGGCGCACTCCGCTCCCGTCCGCACGGACCGTGAATATCTCCGTCGGCATCGTCAAACTGCTCTGCGCCAGCGCCAGCGTCTTGCCATCGGCGCTGACGGAAAATTCGCTCGTAAAGCTCCCCGGCAGAAAAACCTTCGGCTTGCTGCCCGGATTTGCCTCGATCGTATAGAGTGGCATTTCAGCTTTATCTTCGGCCTGAAAATAAATGGTCCGGCTGTCCGGTGCCCACGCGATCTCTTCGACGCTGCGGTCGAAATCCTCGGTCAAATTGATGTGTTTGGAATTCGCCCGGTCGAACAGCATCAGCCGCCAGCGGTCGCTTTCGTAGCCGGGTTGGAATTGGGCGCGATACGCGATCCACTTTCCGTCCGGCGAATACGCGGGTCCCCAGTCGTTTCCTTTGTTCATTGTGATTCGAACCGGCTGGCTCGCTCCTGAGACCGGCACGGTGAAGAGGTCACCATTCGTGCTCGCCTCTTCGTCTTTGTCGGTCTTGGCCGTGAAACAGATTTCCTGGCTGTCCGGCGAAAACTCGATCGCTTCCGGCTCGCCAAGGCTAAAGGGTGGAACATCGTAGTCCGCACCCGGCGTCAAGTCCCTGGGCGTGCCGCCTGCCGCGCTCACCACGAACAGGTGGCTCCTCTTTCCGTCCCACCATTCGGTCCAATGCCGGTACAGTAACTTTTCGTAGGTATGCGCCTTCACTTTGCTCTTGGCTTGCGCGGCATCCCGCTCGGCATTGCATTTGTCATCCCTGCAATCCGGATAGACGCGGGATACGAAAGCAATCCATTTCCCGTCCGGCGACCAAAGCTCGTTGTCCGCACCGGTTGAAAGGAAGGTCAATCGTTCCGCTTCGCCTCCGTTTGTCCCCTCCACATACACCTCTGGCGTTCCATCGCGCGACGACAAAAAAGCCAGCTTCGTCCCGTCCGGCGACCATCGGGGACGTTCGTCCGTCCCTCCGCGCGTCAGCGGTCGCGACTCCCCTCCGTTCGTTGGCACCTCCCAGATGTTTTTCAGCGAGTGATTCGCGGCCAAGTCCGGTGTCGAGACGCTGTAGGCGATCCATTTTCCGTCCGGAGAAATCTGCGGATCGCTCACGCGGTGCATCGAGATCAGATCTTGAAATGTGATGGGTTTTTGCTGCGCCTCTTGTGCGCGCGCCGGCGCCCACAGCAATCCAATCGCAATCAACGCCCACGCTCCGCGCGTTTTCAATCTCATATCCATCTCCTCCTCTTAAGAGGCCGCACCGAATCTGCCAAAACTCAGGATAATTGCACTTCCCGCAGCCTTTTCCAAGTTGTCTTTGTGGATTCGCGATGGCGGAAAACAGTTTGGGTGCGGAGAGTTTCTGGTACTAACGCGGCATCCCGATCGCCCACGTATAGCCGTCCGGGTCGGACACTACCACATCGCGCCATCCGTGGGGCATATTCCGGGAAGGTTGCAGGATCGTCGCGCCGTTTTGTTTTGCGCGAGCCTCCACCTCGTCGGGATTCACATGCAGCATCCTCAATTCGGCGCCCAGACCTCTTGGCTCCCCTCCCTCGAGCCTGGAATGCCACGCATGCCGGTCGTACGCATGATCCGCGTGAAGCATGAAGCGAAGCCCGTTCCATAGCAGCGCCGCAAAATCCGCGTCCGAATACACCACGCTGGCTCCCATCACGTTGCGGTAAAAATCCAGCGATCGGGAAAGGTTCGATACGATGAGGTTTACGGTGAACGCAGGCAGCGACCGGCCGTACTCGTCCGCTGGTATCCAGGATTCTCCGGTCCGTTTTTGAGCCATGCATCCCCTCGTTCGCGGACCGAACGCCGCCCTCTCTCGGCCGGCCGCCAACGTCCAAAATGGATTTCCGCCGCTTCGCTGAATGCGGCCCGCGCCGCGTCAGCTTCTCCGCACTCCGAGCAGGACGAGCACGCCTCCGCATGCGACCAGTATCCAGCTCGTCGATTTCGGAACGCTGATCACCCGCCGCGTCTCGATAATCGCCCGCGCCGATCCCAAATGAACTTCGCTCTTTTTTGACGGAAACGAAACATTGGGATGGATCAGCAATCCAATCCCCGCCAGCAGCAGCAGAATCCCGACTACGCGGCTGAAGTTCACGCTCATCGCCGGTTTCCGCTTGGCCTTGCCTTTGCCCAGCTCACTGATTCACCGTCGAGGCGCTTCCCGGCGCCTGCGTCAAGGGGTGCAGGATTTCGCTCAAGTAATCCGGCTTCTTTTCGTTCCGCACCAGATGCGGGTATTTCAACCCGTCGTGATAATCCACCGAGAACGTCCGATACCGCGCCCCGTCCGCCACCAGGATTTGAATCGGCGCGGTCGACGATTTCGCCGCCGTCACCGCTTCCCGCAGCACGGGAATCGAAAATTGCTGCCCATTCACTGCGGCGATCTTCATTCCCGGCCCCATTCCCGCCACGTAGGCCGGTGCGCCGTGGATTACGTCGTCAACGGTTCCATCTTCTCCCACCAGCAGCCCAATCGAAATCCGCATGTCCGCCAGCTGCCGGACCGCGTCGGAGTTGGCTTCCATTTCGTTCGGATTCTCGTCGTAGACCAGCGTCCATCCGCTCTTTTCCACCGCTTCCACGGGAGTTTTCGTCGCCACTCCGTCCAGCCTCTCCCGCAGAAACTTCGCCCAATCATAGGGCGCGAGCGAATTCAGCGTGTCCACCACGTCCTCGAACGTGTATGTCTTCAACGCGGGTTCGCCGTTGTGTCCGGCGTAGAATATCTTGCAGAAATCGTTCATGGATTTCTTGTCGTTGGTCAGCTGCCGCAAAGTCGAATCCACGTCGAGCCAAAGCAGCTGCCCTTCGTCGTAGAAATCCACTCCCCGCCGCCAATTCGACCAGTCCTCGGTCGAGTCGTACAGGAACACCGCCGAATCCGCCGTGTCCTGCAGCGGCCGCCAGTCTCGTCCCGGCCGGTGCTCGTATTCCCCCGCGATGTACGCCAGCGCCTCCCGCGATTCCTGGTCGCTGAGTAATCCGCTTCTCGCCGTCAGCACGAAGCTCCCCAGATACTCCGTCAGCCCTTCGTATACCCACAGCAAATCGTCCTTCATCGGCGTCTGGTAGTCCGGCGTCGCCAGATCCGCCGGCCGGCGGTATTTTCCGTTCCACGAGTGCACATATTCGTGCGGCAGCAAATCTGCGAACTCGGTGAGCAGGTCGTCGTCGATCAAGCTTCGCTCCCACGTCCGGTCGTCGCTGGATTCATGGTGCTCCAGCCCGAAATGCGCCACGTCGTCGCTCAGCGTCAGCAGAAAATGGTAGTCGCGGTAGTGCCGCGTCCCAAAAAGCGCTCCCGCCTCTTCCACCAGCTGATGGAGCTCTTCCTGCGTCTCCGGCCTCATGTCCAGCGCCGCCGCACTGTCCGCCGCGATGTCCACTTCGTGCGACGGATTCTCTCCGGGCGTCAGCAGAACCTTCCTGAAAAACTTCCCGGCGATTACCGGCGAATCCACCAATGTGTTGAGCGTCACTGGCGCGAATGTCAATTCGTTCCCTTCCTGCTTCGCTCCCGGCAGCGCCGTTCCGTATTGCCATCCCTCGGGAATTTTCAGGCTTGGGACGAACGTCAACTCTCTCGCCGGCCAACCCTTCGGGTAGAGAAGCACCTGGTTCCAGCTCAGCAAGTCCAGCGAAGCCGTGGCCGAAGAACCTGCCGAAAACCCCGACGCGGGCGCCGAAAGCAAAAAGTCGAAATCCGCGTCAAGAGTGGTCACACCCTCCGGCACGTCCAGGTGAAACGTAAACATCTCCACCAGGTCGCGCCTCCATGCGATCCTCGCTCCGTTCCCCGTGAACTTTAGCCCCGCCAGTTGAATGATCGGCCCATCCGGCATGTGCTCGCCGGGAATCCATTCCGGGTAATATAGCGACAGTGGCCCCGGCCGCACCGGAATCTCCTCATGTATGTGCAGGATTTTCTGCGGCGCGCTTGATGCGTCCACGGACAAATGAATCGGCCCCGGCGGCGCCTCTTCCGCGCTTGCCGCGCTTCCCAAAGCCAAAATCAGCCCCATTGCCACTATTACGATGACAGCCCATCTTTGATTTCCGCTCATCGCATCTCCCTTATGAATGTTTCAATTGCCCGGGAATCCCGCCCTTCAACCCCTTACTGCGCGCTGATCCCCAGCTGCCAAAACAGAAAACTCAGCCAATCCGTTTCTTCTTCGATTTGTTTCCCCAGCGGTCTTCCGCCCGAATGCCCCGACTTTGTGTCGTACAACAGCAGGATCGGCCGGTCCGACGCCGTCGCCGCCTGCAGTCGTGCCGCCATCTTCCGCGCATGAAGCGGCGCCACCCGCGTATCCCCGTCGCCCGTAATGAACAGCACCGCCGGATAGTTCACGCCCTTCTTCACGTTTTGGTACGGCGAATACGCCAGCAGGTATTTGAACTGCGCCTCGTCATCCGACGACCCGTATTCCGGAACCCAGTACGGCCCGTCCTCGAATTTTTGATAGCGCAGCATGTCCAGCAGCGGATAGACGCAAACGACCGCTTGATACAGGTCCGGCTTTTGTGTCAGCGCCGCTCCCACCAGCAACCCGCCGTTGCTTCCGCCCTCGATCGCCAGCTTCTTCGAGTTGGTGTAGCCGTTCGCGATCATCCATTCGCCCGCCGCGATGAAATCGTCGAACACATGCTGTTTATTCTCCCGCATTCCCGCGTGGTGCCACGCTTCTCCGAATTCTCCTCCGCCGCGCAAATTCGCTTGCGCGAAAATCCCTCCCGCGTCCGCCCACACGATCGCCGGGGCTTGGAAGCTCGGCGTTAGGTCCACGTCGAACCCGCCGTACGCGGTCAACAGCACCGGCCTCTGCCCGTCCTTCTTAAGCCCCTTTTTGTAAAGAAGAAACATTGGCACGCGGGTGTTGTCCTTCGACCGGTACCACACCTGTTCCACCGTGTACTTGCTGCTGTCCAGAGGGGTTTTGGGCGCCGCCCACACCGTTGATTTCTTTTCCGCCATGTCGTACCGGAAGATCGTCGCGGGAACGTTGAACGATTGAAAATCGTAAAACGCGTCCTTCTGGCTCCAATCTCCCTGCCAGCCCGCGATTGTCCCCAGGCTGGGCAGCTGCACCGTCCCTTGCGGTTTTCCCTTCGTGTCGAATATCTTTTCTACCGTCGCCGCGTCTTTCACGTATTGCACGAACACCTTGCCGTCCAGCAGTTGCACGGTCTCTATCGATGCGTCCGTCTCGGGCACGATTTCCTTCCACGCGCTTTTTGATACGTTGCTCATGTCCGCCGCCATCACTTTCCAGCGCGGGGCGTTCCAGTTCGTCTGAATGAACACCTTGCCGCCCTCGATCTCCCCGTTAAACACGGCTTCGGTATCGTTCACGATCGGCTTCACGCCGCCGCCTTCCTTCAAATCCATGTAGTAGAGGTCCGACCGCAGGCTCCCGGTGCCGTACACCAGGTAAATCAGCAGGTAGCGCCCGTCTTTGGAAAGCTGTTCGGAGATGATCTTGTCTTTACCGTATCCGTCTCCCCAGATCATCTTGTCCGTCGCCGGATCCGTCCCCATGGCGTGATAAAACAGCCGCGGTCCCTTGTCCGTCGTCCTCGCGTAATATGCACCCTTTTTGTCCGGCGTGATCGATACGCCGAAATACACCGCCTTGGGCAGAATCTCCTTCAAATCCTTCAGCGTGTTCGTGTCGCGGAAATGAACCGTCGTTTCGTCCTGGCCTCCGGCGCGCATTTGATAGGCCACCAGCCGCCCATCGCGCGACACGTCCTCCAGATGCACGCTCGTCGAATGGTCCGGGCTCAGCGGCGCCGGATCCACCAGCACTTCATCCTTTCCTTCGAGACCGTGCCGCTCGTAAATCACATACAGGTCGTGACCCGCCACCCGCTTCACGAAAAAATAATTTCCATTCCGCTCGTACGGCAGTCCCGTCTGATCCACCTTCAGCAACTGATTCAGCCGGTTGGTGATTCCTTCGCGGCTGGGCAGGCTCCGGATCGCCGCGTACGTGCACTGGTCTTCTGCGTCAATCCACGCTCGAGTTTCCGGGCTGACTTGGTCTTCAAGCCACCGGTAAGGATCCGGAATTTTCACGCCGAAGTAGGTGTCCACGACGTCGTCTCGTCTCGCGTCCGGAGGGCATTTCGTCTTCCTCGCCTCTTGGCCGGCGCAGGGAAGGGAAGCCGCGGCCATCATTCCAGCCACGGTCAGTGCGAGCGCCGTCTGGCGGACAATCCAAGGCACAGAGGCGCCCGGTTCAGCGCTCTTTCGCGCCGCGTCGCTTCGCATCTTCGTCCTCTCGTCTCGCCGGACGCCCCGCCCGGCGTTATTGGGATGCACAAAAACCGGCAGAGTTTTCTTGGCCGCGGCTTCCGCCGTGGCGTGAAACCCGCGAAAGCACGGGGGCTTCACCCCGAATGCTTCCTCGCGGATTGTTTCCGCTTCCCGCTAGATGATGGGTGTCGCCGTTTTGCGGGGTGGATTGAAAAACGGAAGTTCGCGCGTCGTGGCTCTCACCTTCTGACGCACCGCCTCCACCGTCAGTTCCATCTGCAATTCCGTTCCCGGCGCAGCATGTTCGCGGGAAATACTGGCCAGCGCAATCATTTTTTTCAGCGTCGGCGACCACGTCGTGGACGTTGCTTTCCCCACTTGCAGCCCCCCGCGATAGACCGGCACCGCCACGCGCGAAGCCGTGCTCGGCACTTGCGGCGCCAGACCAATCGCGTCGAAAAGCCGCTCGACGTCCTCCCAATGCAGGTCGAGCCCGGTCAGCGTCCTCTTCGACCCTCGCTTGCTTTCCTCTTCCAGCGCCGCCCGCCCGATGAAGTGCTCCTTCTTCAAATCCACCAGCTTTCCCAGCCCGATTTCATACGGCGAGTATTTCTGCGACTCGATCAGCGCCTTCTTGCTGCTGTTGTAATCCACTTCGATCAAAATCAATCCGGCCTCGATTCGCACCACGTCGAGAGCCAGCATCCCGGCGGCATGCAAATCGAACTGCGCGCCGTGCTGGAAAAGCGTGTCCCACACTTTCGTCGCCTCGCTCCACGGAGCCCAAATTTCGTACCCCAGGTCGCCCGTGTATCCCGTCCGCGAAATGTCCACTTCCACGCCGCCAATTTTCCCACGCGTCACCCGGAAATATTTCAGGTTCCGGATATCCGCTTCCGCCGCATTCATCAGCAAGCGCCCCGACGTTGGCCCCTGCAGCGCCAGCGCCGCCACTCGGTCCGAAATGTCCTCGATTTTTACGTCCAGCCCGAGTGCGTTCTCGTGAAACCACCGCAAGCTCGGATCCGCCGCGGTCCACCGGTAGGTGTTTTCTCCCAGCCGCGAAATCGTTCCGTCATCGATTACTTTCCCTTGCTCGTCGCACCAGCAGCAGTAGATCACCTGGCCCACCGCGACCTTGTTAATGTCGCGCGTGATCACGCGGTTCACGAATCGCGTCGCGTCCTTCCCCGTAATCCAGTACTTATAGAGCGGCGACACGTCGAACACCGCCGCTGCGTTCCGCACGGCGTTGTACTCGTGCTCGTGGTGCATTTCATACACGCTCACCGTGTAGTAGCCCGACCATTCCCGGTAGTTCAGGCTCTCGCACATCCGCATCGTCCGCTCGTGAAACGCTGTTCCTATCGGCACGCCTGCTCCTGTCGTGACTCGCGCAATCCCGCGAGACGATTTTCGTGGTGGGCGGCGGATGGACGCCGCTTTCTTCTTTCATTCAACGGTGAAATTACCTCGCGAATTATAGTGCCGTCACTCTTCTCTCGCAACACGTGCCGCCCCTCGGACCCGCTTTTCAGGCCGTGTTTGTGCGCCTTTTCTTTGACTCCCAGTCAGCGGGTTCGCCCTCTTCGTTCTTGTGACTTCTCTCCTCTCTCTGTAAACTACTGCGGCTTTACCGTGCATTGAATCGCAGGGCGCTCTGTAGGTCGTGGCTTCAGCCACGACAATAGCTGCTTCACCCCGGCGGCTTTAGCCGCTGAAGCACCGTTTTTAGCGTCAGGGAATCGACTGGCACTTCATGCCCACTCGCTACGACGCCATTGTAATCGGCGGAGGCCACAACGGCCTCGTCAACGCCGCTTATCTCGCCCGCGCCGGCAAAAAAGTTCTCTGCCTCGAGCGCCGCTACGTTCTCGGCGGCGCCGCCGTCACCGAAGAAATCGTCCCCGGCTTCAAATTTTCCGTTTTCTCTTACGTCGTCTCGCTCTTGCGCCCTGAAATCATTCGCGATCTCGATCTCCCGCGCCACGGCCTCGAAATCCTTCCTCTCGACGGCACCATGACTCCTCTTCCCAGCGGCGACTATCTCTGGCGCGTTAACGACCACGGCAAGACGCGCCGCGAAATCGAGCGCCACTCGAAGCTCGACGCCGAGGCTTACGAAGAGTTCGGCAAATCCATGGTCCAGATGTGCCGTTTCGTCAAGCCCATCCTCGGCATGATTCCCCCCGATCCCACCTCTCTCGATCCCCGCGACCTCAAAAAGCTCGCCTTTCTCGGCAAGCGATTCCAATTGCTCTCCTCCGAAGACCGTTACAACCTCGTCCAGCTCATGACCATGAGCGCCGCCGATTTTCTCGACCAGTGGTTTGAGACCGATTATCTCAAAGCCACGATGTCGGCTTCCGGGATCATCGGCACATTTCTCGGCATCCGTTCCCCCGGCACTGCTTACGTCCTGCTCCATCACTACATGGGAGAGATCGACGGTGCTTTCCGTTCCTGGGGGTTCAGCCGCGGCGGCACCGGCGGCATCTCCAACGCCATTGGCAGCGCCGCTCGCGAACTCGGCGTCGAAATCCGCACCGAAGCTCCCGTCGCGAAAATTCTCGTCAAAGCCGGCGTCGCTTCCGGCGTGGTTCTCGAATGCGGCGAGGAAATTCACGCTTCGGTCGTCTCTTCGAGCCTCGACCCGCGCCAAACCTTTCTGAATCTCCTCGATCCGCGCGAGCTCCCCTCCGACTTTCTCGACGAAGTCCGCCTCTACAAATTCCGCGGCTCATCCGGCAAAGTGAATCTTGCGCTCGACGGCCTGCCCGACTTCAAATGCCTTCCCGGTCCCGGCCGCCATCTTCGCGGCGCCATCTCCATCTCGCCCTCCATGGAATACATGGAGCGCGCCTACGACCAGGCCAAGTACGGCGAATTCTCACGCCGTCCCTACATCGACATGGTCATCCCCACGCTCACCGACCCGTCCGTCGCGCCTCCCGGCAAGCACATCCTTTCCTGCTTTGTTCAATACGCGCCCTACAAGCTCTCGAGCGGCACTTGGGACGAGCAGCGCGAAGCCTTCGGCAACACCGTCATTGACACCATCTCCGAATACGCGCCGAATATCAAAAACCTCATCATCGGCAAGCAGTTCATCACTCCGCTTGATATCGAGCGCACCACCGGCCTTTCCGAAGGCAACATTTTCCAGGGCGAGCTTTCTCTCGAACAGCTTTTCTTTCTCCGTCCCGCGGCGGGCTGGGCCAAGTACCGCACCCCTCTCAAAAAGCTCTATATGTGCGGCTCGGCCACTCATCCGGGCGGCGGCATCATGGGCGCGCCCGGACGCCTCGCCGCTCTCGAAATCCTGAAAGACGCAGGGAGGTTCTGACCGTGGCCTCCCACCGCGAAATCGTCATCATCGGCGGCGGCCACAATGCCCTCGTCACCGCGTTTTATCTTGCGAAAAAAGGTCTGAAACCGCTCGTCCTCGAACGCCGCCCCATTGTCGGCGGCGCCGCGGTCACCGAGGAATTTTTCCCCGGCTTTCGCTGCTCCACTCTCGCTCACGCCGGTGGTCCGCCGCTCCCCTCCATCGTCCACGACATGCAGCTCCCTCGCCACGGTTTGCATAAGCTCGAAACACCGGTACGCGTTTTCGCGCCCACCCTCGAGAGCCGCGCTCTCACTCTCTACACCGATACGCAGGCATCGGCCGCCGAAATCAAGAATTTCTCGTCCAAGGACGCCGCAAAATATCCCGATTTCGCCGCCTCCCTCGCTCGCGCTTCCGCGATCGCCGCCGAACTTCTTTCCCTTACTCCGCCGGTCATCGAAAAGCCCTCAGCCGAAGATGCCTGGAAGCTCCTGAAAATAGGCAAGAGAGTTCGCGGCCTCGGCAAGAAGGAGATGATGCGCCTCATCCGCTGGGGGCCGATGGCCGCCGCGGATTTCGTCGCCGAATTTTTCGAAAACGATCTACTCCGCGCCGTCATCGCCGCCCGCGGCATCTTTGGCGCCGCGCTCGGACCCTGGTCCGCCGGCTCCACCGCCTTGTTGCTTCTCCGCGCCGCCGCCGATCCTTATCCTGTCGGCAATTCCGCCCAGCCCCGCGGCGGCATCGGCGCCATCACCGCCGCTATGGCCGCTGCCGCCAAAGAAGCCGGCGCCGAAATTCGCACCGGCGTTGAAGTCGCGCAAATCCTGGTGAAGAGCGGCGCTGCCACCGGCGTCGTGCTCTCTACCGGCGAGGAAATTCCCGCCCGGACAATCGTTTCCGGCGCCGATCCCCGCCGCACTTTCCTCGGCCTTCTCGATCCCGTCCATCTTCCGCCGAGTTTCCTTGTCAAAATGCAACACTATCGTTCGCAGGGCACGGTCGCCAAGATGAATATTGCCCTCGACGCTCTTCCGTCTTTCTCGGCGCTGAAAAATTCGTCGGACACTTCGCCTCTCTCCGGCCGCATCCACATCGGCCCTGGCATTGATTATCTCGAGCGCGCCTTCGATCACTCCAAATACGGCGAGTTTTCCGCCGCTCCCTATCTCGACATCATGATCCCCACTCTCACCGATCCCGAACTCGCTCCTTCCGGCAAGCACGTCATGTCCGTCTACATGCAGTTCGCGCCGTACCAGCTTAAAAACACCGATTGGACCCAGCAGCGCGAAGCCCTTTCCAAATCCATCATCCAGACCATCGCCCAGTACGCTCCCGATCTCCCCGCAAAAATGCTTGCTCATCAGCTCCTCACTCCCCTCGACCTCGAAAATATCTTCGGCCTTACCGGCGGCCACCCCTTCCATGGCGAACTCGCCCTCGACCAGATTTTCACTATGCGCCCTCTTCTGAACTGGGCTCGCTACCGCACTCCCATCCGCGGCCTCTACCTCTGCGGCAGCGGCTCCCATCCCGGCAACGGCCTCACCGGCGCCTCCGGCCAAAACGCCGCTCGCGAAATCCTCCGCGACCTCCGCAAATAGCATCGCTAAATACGCCGCTGTTTATGCAGCACAGACTTCAGTCTGTGCGGCTTTTCAAAATCTTTAGTCTTTCTCCTCAACTTTATATCGTTGCCCTTCCTCGCCCGAATCCCGCCAACCCAATCCTCCTCCCAACCCTCAAACGCCCCGCATTTGCCTTTCTCCTTTACCTCCTTTTCTTCCTCTACCTCCTCCGCGTCCTTGCCTCACCTAGCCACTCGCCACCGCTTTTGCTATCCTTCCGCTTTCGCCATGTCCGCACCTGCCGCTGGCCCATCCAAAGCCATCAATCGCTCGCGCCTCCAATTCCTCCTGGAACGCGAGTCGCAAAAATTCATCGCCGATCATCCCCGCTCCGCCGCTCTCTTTGAACGCTCCCAGAAATCCCTCCTCGGCGGCGTTCCCATGAACTGGATGAAAAAATGGCCCGGCAAATTTCCCGTTTTCGTCGCCGAAGCCCATGGCGCTCACTTCACCGACGTGGACGGCCGCGATTACATTGACTTCTGCCTCGGCGATACCGGCGCCATGACCGGCCATTCTCCGGGCCCTTCCGCCGGTGCCATCGCCCGCCAGTCTGGTCGGGGCGTCACCCTGATGCTTCCCACCGAAGACGCCTGTTGGGTCGGCGAGGAGCTAACCCGCCGCTTCGGCCTCCCGTACTGGCAATTCACGCTCACCGCCACCGACGCTAACCGCTTCTCCATTCGTATCGCCCGCGAAATCACCGGTCGCGCCAAAATTCTTGTCTTCAACTATTGCTACCACGGCACCGTGGACGAATCCTTCATCACTCTCAACCACGGCGTCGCCGGCCCTCGCCGCGGCAATATCGGCCCGCCCGTCAACCCTTCTCTCACCACCCGCGTCGTTGAATTCAACGACCTTGCCGCTCTCGAAACCGCCCTCGCCCATACCGACGTCGCCTGCATCCTCGCCGAACCCGTCATGACCAACGTCGGCATCGTCCATCCCGAGCATGGCTTCTGGCAGGCTGTCCAAGAGCTTGCTCAGCTTCACGGCACACTTCTCATCCTCGACGAAACGCACACTATCTGCTGCGGCCCCGGCGGCTACACCCGCGAACATCATCTCCACCCCGACATGCTCGTCGTCGGCAAGCCCGTTGCCGCCGGCCTTCCCGCGGGCGCCTACGGCTGCGACGAATCCGTCGCCTCGAAAATCACCTCTCGCATCCATCTCGAAGATTGCGACACCGGCGGCATCGGCGGCACTCTCGCCGGCAACGCCCTGTCTCTCGCCGCCATGCGCGCCACTCTCGAAAACGTCCTCACTCCCGCCGCGTTCGCCCGCATGATTCCTCTTGCCGAGCGCTGGGCTGCGGGCGTCGCCTCCGCCATCGCCGCTTCCGGACTCCCCTGGCACGTCACGCGCCTCGGGTGTCGCGCGGAATATCTCTTCCATCCCTCGCACCCGCGCAACGGCGCCGAAGCCGCCGCTTCCATGGACTTCGATCTCGAACGCCTCATGCACCTCTACACTCTGAATCGCGGCATTCTCCTCACGCCCTTCCACAATATGGCCCTCATGTCTCCGGCCACCACCACCGGCGACGTCGATCGCCACACCGAAGTCTTCTCCTCCGCGCTCCGCGAACTCCAATCGTCCTAGCGCTTCAACTTTGCCCCTTCCACGCATCCAAAAAGACGTTTCCGGATTGCGTCCAGCCTTTTTCGAGGTCGCGGCTTCGATCGCGATCCCCGTCATTCCGCTTCCCCGGGGCTTCAGCTCCTGAATCGTGCCCCTGCTTCTCGCCGCTGCCCCCCTTCCTATGTGCGCACACCCTCAAAAGAATTCCCCGCAAGCTCCCGCAATGTGCTATTCTTAACCTGCGCTTAATACATCGGTTGTTTGGTGTGGTTGCCTGGTAGTCGTTCGCAGTTCACCCGCGTACACCCCGCCTCTTAGTCCTCCGGTAGGTTTCAAGCGTAATTTAAAAAAAGAACTGGCCCAGCCACTCAGGCGGTCGTGTACTTGTGTACGCGCCCTTCCTGCGGGCTCTGGCCAGAGAGAAAACACTCAACATGCAAAGCAACACCGTTACATTTTCACAGATGGAAATTTCCAACTATCTGATTGACCGGCTCGTCGCCGCTCAATTCGTCACTCCCACTCCCGTGCAATCGGCCGCGATACCGCAGGCTCTCGCCGGAAAAGACGTTCTCGCCACCGCCCAGACGGGCACCGGCAAGACCCTCGCTTTCCTGATTCCAGCGATGGAGCATCTCCTCCGCAACGACTCCACCGGAGTCGCCGCACTGGTCCTGGTTCCCACGCGCGAACTCGCCATGCAGGTCATGGATCAGTACAACGCCCTGCGCGGAGAAAAGCTTCCCGCCGCGGCTCTTGTTGTCGGCGGCTTGCCCGAAGGCAAGCAACTCGACGCTCTTCGCCGTGGCGCTCGCCTCATCGTCGCCACTCCCGGACGCCTCGAGGACTACCTCGATCGCAGGCTTCTCAATTTTTCGCGCCTTCGCATCCTCGTCCTGGATGAAGCGGACCGCATGCTCGACATGGGATTTCTTCCCTCGATTCGCCGCATTGCCGCCGCGATTCCCAAGAATCGCCAGACGCTCTGCTTCTCGGCCACCCTCGAGGCTTCCGTCGCGCATCTCGTCAACGACTACATGCGCCAGCCCGTGCGCATTGCCTTCGGCTCCATCCTCAAACCTTCCGAGAACGTCCGCGTCCAGGCCTATGAAGTGACTCCCGAGCGCAAGCAGGACCTCCTGCAAGCGTTGCTCGCGCGGGAACCCGGCCGCAGCCTCGTCTTCACCCGCACCAAGCGCGGCGCCGAGCGCCTTGCCAAAAGTCTTTCCCGCGAGGGTTTTTCGGCTGCCCTGATTCACGGCGGCCTCTCGCAATCTCAGCGTACGTCAGCCCTTCAGGGCTTTCAGCGCGGACGCCACCGCGTCCTTGTCGCCACCGATTTGGCCGCTCGCGGCATCCATGTCCAGGAAATCGCGCACGTCATCAACTACGATCTCCCCGACATCGCCGAAAATTTCATTCATCGCGTCGGCCGCACGGGCCGCGCCGGTGAGACCGGCTTGGCGTCCACTCTCTACGGCCGCGAACAACGCTCCGAGTTGCTTCAACTCGAGCGCACTCTCGGCATCAAAATCGAGCGCGTGCTACCCGAATCCGTGCCGCCCGCTCCTCGTAGCAAGCTTCGGCTTGCCATGGACCGCATGGCTTCCGGCCAGATGGATGCCGAGCGCGCGGGGCATGCCCGTCCGCCTCGCTCCACCGGCCGCATGACTCGCCTTCCCGGCGAAATCCTGCAAGCTCAGCTCGAAGTGTAACCTCCGCCCGCAGTTGTTTCGCTGGCGCGACCTCGAAAACCTCGGCGCGTGCCTAATCCACACGCGCCGCAGGCGGCGGGACGATGTTCTTTTTTCGTGGATTCCAGCGCTTCCGGGGTTACTTTCAGGTGGAGAAATTGCGCCGCCTCGCCCCTGCTCTCGCAGGGGCAAGGCGATCGCGGGGCCTTCTTACGATTTCTTTGCTGTGCTCGTTGCCGGCTTCACTTCTGTTGCCGTTCTCTGATGATTGTCGTACTGATACATCACCACGACTTCATTTCCCTTCGCCACCGTTCCGTCCTTCTTCGTTGACGAATTCAGCGTGAACTTCGTCTCCTCCGTTTTTCCTTTCCAGGTGTGCGACAGCACCAGTTCCGAATCCGTCACCGAAGACACTGTCCCTTTCATCTCGTGTGTTCTCGGCTTGGTCGAGGTCGTTGTGGCGCTGCTGGTTCCCGATTTGGCGGTGGCGTGTGAGGTTGCCCGGCTTGTTGTGGCATAGCCCATGCAACCCAGGATTAAAGCGAAGCCCAATATGAGTGGTTTTCCTGCTTTCATGCGCTTCCTCCTGTTTCCAAAGTGGGGATAAAGGGATACTACGTGTTGGTAGGATGCGAATTCCGCTTCCGGGGTTGATAGCTCCGTCCTCATTCATCCTCCCTTTGCCCCCGCCTGCCTCGCGCATGTCCTCTGCTAGCCCCTCAGCGCGTCCTGTGAGCCTCGCGTGACCTGCGTCACGCGCTTGCGAGACCATCGTCACCGACTCACCTGCCGTTCTAGCCTACAAATGGCGCAACTGAAGGACGGAGGTCGCCGGATGGGAGAGAGCGCTCGAGGGCCGCAGATCCGAAACGATGGGATCAGCCCCGCCGCTCCGCCCAGGTTCCACCGAAGGGCGGTTCCTGTAGGGTTCGACCATGGCGGCTTTTCCGATTCTTCTCTCCGAGCTCGCGGCCCGGCATTCACGAATCTCCGCATGCGTCTCCACATGCGGGGTCTGTTCCAGGTTGAAAGCAGTGTGCCGCTGGCCGCCGGCTCGGAGACAGATCTCGCGGGGCTTCCCCGCGAGGACATGGTCAACGAATATTTCCCCGCGGGGCGTCCGCGGTGTCGCAATTCAGAATCGGCTTCGCTTTTCTGCTCTTTGCTGCCACCGGCAGGCTGGGGCCATCCTCCCTGCACTCTTGGGAGAACCTGCCATGACCCAAAGGCAGCCTCTCGAAATGAAACGGAAAAGGAGAATTACAATGAAATCATTCTTGTCGCGTGAACCCTATTTCCCAGAACTTCTCGACTTTCGTCGCGGGTTGGACCAGGCCTTCAATCGCATGATGCTCGGCCAGCCGGTTTTTGGCGAGTTTTGGGCTCCCGAAACGCCTCGCCTGGGCTTCGTTCCCGCTGTCGAGGCCTACGTGGACAAGCAGAAGAATGAGTACGTTGCCCGCGTCGCTCTCCCCGGCATCGAGCCCAAAGAAGTCGAGATCAGCGCCAAGGGCAATACTCTCTCGATTCTCGGCGAACGCAAGTTCGCTGCCAGGACTCATGAGGCGCACAACATGATTCACGAAGAATTCTGCTACGGCGTCTTCGAACGGACGCTCACTCTCCCGGAAGGCGTTCAGGCCGATAAGCTCGTCGCCGAGTACAAGGACGGCTTGCTCGAGATCACCGCTCCGGTTGCCGTTGCCGCTCTTCCGAAGAAGGTTGAAATCAAGGCGATCAGCCCGGCTTCCAAGCAAGCCTCGGCGTAAATGACGAAGAAGAGGCGCTGCTTGCGTTAGACTCCGCCCTGGACGCGCAGCGCAAGAAAGGCCTTGTCCGGCGCGCCTCTCCTCCTCTTTCGCGAAGCGCGGATGGACTCCTCAACTGCGCTTCACCGTCTGGCCTGGCTGGACGGTTCCTGGCTGCCGAAAAAATGGCCCGAAGCCGCCACCCCGGCTCCGGGCCATTTCCATTTCTCCCGCCCAGCCTGCAGCCCCGCCGCCGGCGGGCTATCGCCGTTTTGCCTTTCGCGCCGGAGGCGCGCGCATTTGGTCTTGTCGGCGCCGCTCGTCAAAAAAAGAAAACGCCGGAGCCGCTTTCTACGGCCCCGGCGCCTCGCCTTCAACGACCTTTTAACCTTCGGCCCGTCCGCTTCTCAATCACGACGATGCCGAGAAGCGATCAGTGCCGCTGGACGCAACTCACTGACGGTTCTGCCCCGGCTGCTGGCCGAAATTGAAGAGGTCAAACAGATCGCTGATCGCCGGCCTGTTCACCGGTACGTACGGGTTCCAAGGCAGAGCGACCGGGTCGGGGAAGTTGTCGCGGCTGCGGTTGGTAATCGGTGGCAGATTCCAGTTCCGCTCGATGAACTTGTCGATCGAAACGTGGTCGGAGTACACGTGCGAGATGCGACCGCCCGTCGAGTACTTCGAGACGACGATCAGCGGGATGCGCGTGCCGTCGCCGAAGAAATCCAGCGGCTGCACGTAGCCCGAATCATAGTAGCCGCCGCCTTCATCGAAGGTTATGAAGATCGCGGTGTCATTCCAATACCCAGAGTTCTGGATCATGTCCACGATTTTCTTCGTGAACCCCTCGAAGATATCCAGCTTCGAGGAAGCCGGATGGCCGTCGGCATAGCCGCTGGGCTTGACGATGGAAACCGCCGGCAGCGTCCCATTCTGGATGTCGGCATAGAGGTTCACCGAATCCTGAATGTGCGCTTGGCGGATGGCTGTGTTGGCCATGATCGAGGTGTCGTACTGAAACGGGTTGCAAATGTTGCAGTACTCGTCCGCGGTCGGCCCGTCGTAATCCCAGTTCAGTTGGTACTTGTCCTCGGCGATGTTCAACTGCTCGTTCCCGGCATAGTTGTTCCACTGGTCGCCGTAATACTTCCAGGAAACGTTGTGCGCCATCAGATCGTCGCCGATGCTCGGCGTCGAGGATGGCGGAATCGTGAACGGCGTATTCGACGGGTTCTGATCCAGGTACGCGTTTTCACCTTGGCCGAAATAGCCTGGGTTGTAGTTGTTGAGCAGGTAGTAGTGGCCCGGCTGGCAGCGCGGGTTGATTTGGATCGAGTGAAGGTACGCAACGATCGGGCCGACGCCGGGCGCGCTGGGGTCCGAGCAATCGCTGTAGGAGCCGCCACCGTAGATGATGGGCAGTCCGTTCGGCTGGCTCGTCGTCCAGTCATAGGACGGGTAGCCAGTGTTGTAATCGGACCCGTAGCCGTCCTGCGTGTACCAGTTGTTGGTGCCCTTGGCGGGATTCGGGTTCTCGATCTGGTCAATCACGCCCGTTCCGCCGTAGCCCGCAGGATTGGTGGTAACGCCGGCCATGTGCGGCGGAACCTCGGGGTGGCCGTTGCCGTCGCTGAACCAAATCGCGTCGGCGTGGCCGAACATGATGTGGTTGGCGCCAGTCCCGCCGTCCACCGACTGGTGGAAGTTGTCGCTCATCGCGTAGGTGTCCGCCAGGCTCTTGAAATAGGGGACATCGCCCTGCTGGACGTTGTAGAAGCCCAGCGCCGTCGACCCTTCGCCGGTCGTTGTCGGAACCGAGTCGTACAGCGCGTACTCGTTCGCCGTCCACTCCGCTTCCGTCGGCGGGTTGTTGGCGGAATACCCCGCGGGGTACTCGAAGAACTCGCTGAAGGAAGGACCGTAGTAGCTCTGGGCGTAGAGGGCTTGGGAAAGGCCGTTGGTGCCGGCGCCGACGGTGGCCTCAACCCATGCGAACAATTTCGCGTTGCAACCCGAGGGGTTGTCAAACGTGGCGTGCTCCAGGCTGCAATTTTCCTGCTGCCACATTTGATAAAACCGGTGAACCGGGCTGGCGGCATAGTCCGTGTACGTCATGCTGTAGCCCGGCGTCGGAGTCTTGGTGCCATTCGTCAGTTGGAAGGGGCCCGCCGGCAGGGCGTCGAAATTCGCGATGCGCACGTCCGGCGTGTAGCTATATTGCCCGGTGCCGCCGCTGGCCAAGCTCGAGTAGTAAGCCGGGTCGAGGCCGCTTTCCGTTACCTGAGCGCACTCCACGGGCGTCAGCGGCGTTTGCCCCTTCGGCGTGTGGCAAGGGTTCGACCCGCTGAAATAGCCGTTGACTCCGCTCGGTCCTCCCGCCTCCGGCGCGGGGAGCACGTTTCCGGGAAATTCATGTTTCGGCGGGCTCAGCAGGAATGGGTCCTGGTTGCCCTGGTCGGAAGCCGAGAGCTGGCGGGCTTTCTCAAAGTTGGGGCCCGGGATCGCGTTCTTGTTCTGGTCCAGCTCGATGATCCCTTCTGACAAGAGGTTATGAACGGTCTGCCCATTCCTCGGGACGTAGGTGGCGAATACATGGTCAAAGCTGCGGTTTTCGCCGATGATCACGATGACGTGTTTAATCGGTGTTCGAGTGTTGTTGTCGTTCGAGCGCTGCGGCGGGATCGGGGCAGCCAAGGACGCGCCAATCGTAAACTGGAATAGCGCGATGGATGTCACGCCGAAGCGGACGCAGCGCAACGCAATTGATCCCACGTGCTTCAAGATCATTCACCCTCTCCTTGTAGACGCAGTTTTACTTCCGGGCCGACCTTGTGGATGAATAGCGGCCCCATATTACCACTGGATGTGTTCTATGTTAACGCAGTGCGAAATCCTTACCTGTGCCTGGGCAAAGCGAGTGCCATTTGTAGGGCTTCTTCTCACCAACGTTACCGGCCATTCACACTTTGCTCGGCCGAGGTCTGATTTGAGGCGGTACCCGCTTCTCGTTTTTTCTCGCGGCGGCGCGCATTTGGTCTTGTCGGCGGGCAGCCCGGTTTCGTAGCGGCCCCATTCAGGCGGGCGCGGCCGTTTCGCGCCGCAGGCGCTTTTGAATTTACGGACTGGGCCCGCACCAACCATCTGCACGGAACAGGTCGGCGCCATTGGTCTCTTGAGCCGTTTTTGGCGATGTTTGGCGCGATGGTTTGTCGTAGGCTATGATTTCTCATCGCAGAAGGATGGCAGAACGGTTCTGTGTGGCAGGATGCAAAACGGTCGAAGCATTTTGCAGCCCTCCGAAGGGTCAAATCGTTCGCCCTCCGCCATTTCAAAGACGAACTATGTACAACGAAGAGCTAGCCTATTCGGTGTTGGAAGTTTTGGACGAGCAATTCCCTGATTTGCTCCATTTCAAAGATTTGCGCGGACGCCTACCTGCGTTCGCCAGTGTGACGGATCAACAGTGGCTCAAGGCGCTGAACGCGCTGCTTCGAAATGGTTCGATTGATGGTGTCCCTTTGCGCGAAGGTTCAGGCCTTGCCGACCTTGCTAACGTCAGGATAACCCCAAAGGGAAAAAGCGAACTACAGCACCGTCCGGCGATCACGCCGCCTCAGAAGACAGTCAATCAATCGGATGATCGGAAGTTCGCGCAGATGGCAGTCGCACAGGCCCGAATGAGCATCTCCGAGAGTGTTGACCCGCCCAATCCGAAAGTGGGCGCGGTTGTTGTGAAGGACGGAAAAGTTCTTGCAACCGCCCATCGAGGTGAGTTTCCCAAGTGTCACGCCGAATTTGTTGCCTTAGAGAAAAAACTGGAACAGGAATCCCTGGTCGGCGCGACGGTTTACACAACGCTCGAACCATGTACCAGCCGTGGCCGGGACAAAATCCCCTGCGCAGAACGGTTGGTGGGAAGACAAGTCGCCCGCGTTGTGATGGGAATTCTCGACCCGGACGAAAGAGTGCATGGTCGCGGGCAGATGCGACTCCGTAAAGCGAAAATCGCTACCGATTTTTTCCCCCCCGACCTTATGTCTGAGATCGAAGAACTCAACCGTGACTTCATACGGCACCGCGAATTGAACGCCAAGCAAAGCAGGACCACGGAATCCCCCATAGAGATCACTTTTGATCCGCAAAATCCGTCGCAGAGATTTTGGTCAATGGAGTCTGTGATTGATGGCAACGGGCAGTGGACAGGAAAGGCTGTCTGGGAATACCGAGTCGAGATAAAAAACGCTTCGTCGCAGACTCTCCGAGACGTTTTGGTGACGCGCGAGCATCTCGGCCTGATGGCAATCAGGCCAACTGAAGTCGTTTTCGATAGAACGAGGAAAAACTACTGCGACATAAATCCCGGCACTTCTGAGCTCGTAAAGGTTATCGGCTGGCCCATCCCGATCAACTCGCCCGGCACGTTGTCGGGGGAGTCAGCGTTAGAGTACGGCCCGATCAAGATAGTCGCGAGTGCCGCCGATGTCCTCCCAGCGATCAAATACTTTGAGTTCGATTATCAAAAAACGCCGATGTTGAGAGAAACGATTTCTGCGTCCGCGCTGGAAAGAACAGCACCCCTTAAAAGAAGCCAGTCGCCCACCGGAAAACTCCATTTTGTGCCCGACCGACACAACTACGGCTGGGCGCGAGATGATCGTCGCACTGACGTGCGGGCAGGAGGAACTTTCACCTACGACGGCGAAGACTCCCTCATGATCGTCGATGTATTCGTAAAAGAACTCACCACGCGGGAGACTTTGATTCAGCCGCTCGATGGGCCGGGCTGGCTCATAACGAAGGGGCTTACTTTTAGGCCCCGCGATCCTCTCCGGCTGGTGTTCAATTTGATTAACGATCCCGTTACTGCGGAACGCGGAAAGCTCATGCGCTTTCAACTTGTCTTCCGTGATGTATACAACCACACCTACGAACTGGACCCGGTTGATTTCCCGTGGATCGGCAGCCCGGTTTCTGTTGCCCCGCCCGCGCCGTCGCGTGTCATGTGGGAGTCGCTTTCGAATAGATTCAGCGGGATCGATGCGAAGCCACTCCCGGTTTGGGCGCGATGGATATACGCGATTGAAACAAAGGACTGGCAGTGGTGGGTCGAGCACTCATCGAACATCGCCGTGAAGATGACCATCGAACTTTGCAAGGAAGGTGGAAAAATGCTGCGAGCACAGCCCGAATTTCGAAGCAAGTTTCCCGATGTGGCGTCCATCAACGATGATGGCGACCGATGGCTCGTTGCGGTTCAAAAGGTAGCGGGACTCGGCACGGGCCATCTCACGGAAACTAGCATTGACCATGGGGTAGAGACACATTCAGAAGGTGGCGAAATTCGTGACCTTCCACGAGCATCGCAAGTGCTTTGTCAGATGGCAGTCAACGGATTCTCGGATTGATGCTCACAACTTCGATCTCACTAGATCGCGACTCGCGAAATACGATTGAGGCTCAGGGCCAGCCTTGAAGCGATATAGAAGATTGTCTTTTAGAATCTTCAGCAGGCTCGCGGTGAGCGAAGAAGACGAACAAGACATCTACGACTGACTGGAAGATTGATCGCTGTCGATGAAGGGCGGGTGGCCGACTTTGTAGCGGCCGCCTTTAGGCGCGCGCATTTGCTTCCGCTCCGTCCTCTCGCACATTCTCCTGTCTCCAAAGTCCACACACATCCTGATTTGACCGGCATGATATAATCGATTTCAGGTCAATGATTCGCCATGGCGCTGCCGCTCAGGTCCTTCCGCTCCCGGCGCTCTCTCACTTTCATTCCTAGCTTTTCAGATCTCGCCAGCAGTCGTCGAATCCAACGCTCTCGCGCCTCCATACCCGTCTTTGCCTGGATTCGTAATTCCAGGTTCCGATTCCCAACCTCCAATTTATCCCCTCTAATCGCAACACACCCGGAGATAGGATTCGCCGTATCTCACTCAAAACAAAGCTCCGGACCCATTTCTAATCGCAACACTTTACGGGGTGCCTTCTCCCGGCCATTCGGTCTGCCGGCCTGCCAAGCCTTGTCCCGTCTTCGCCCCGGAGATATGATGGGATGTTTGCATTGCATCGAAATTCGTATTCGTGAGGCGCAATCATGACATCTCCCGCCGGCATCACGCATCGTGGCGAGTTTCAGAATGAGCCCTTCGTTGACTTCTCCAAGCCCGAAAATCGCAAGGCCATGGAAGACGCCCTGCATCATGTGAAGGGCATGTTCGGTCGCGAATATCCGCTGGTCATCGGCGGCGAACGTATCACCACCCAGGAAAAAACGAAATCCTTCAATCCCTCGAATCCCTCTGAAGTCGTCGGCATCTTCCAGAAGGCCACCGTGGAAATGGCCGACCAGGCCGTCGAAGCCGCCCACCGCGCCTTTGAGCGCTGGAAGAAAGTTCCCGCCGCGGAGCGCGTCGCCGCCGTCTATCGCGCCGCGGATATTTTTCGCAAGCGCCGCTTCGACCTGATGGCTTGGCTTTCTTACGAAATCGGCAAGACCTGGCCGGAAGCCGATGCCGATGTCGCCGAGCTGATCGACTTCTGCGAATTCTACGGGCGCGAGGCTCTCCGTCTGGCTGAGCCCCAGAAGCTTGTCCCCATGCGCGGCGAGAAAAACTACCTGAAATATATTCCGCTCGGCGTCGGGATTATCATTCCCCCCTGGAATTTCGCCGCCGCCATCATGGGCGGAATGACGCTGGCTTCCGTTCTTACCGGCAATACCGCGATCGTGAAGCCTTCCAGCGATTCGCCCACTATCGCCGCCATTTTCATCGACATCCTTTACGAAGCCGGCATCCCCCGCGATGTCGTCAGTTTTTTCACCGGTCCGGGCGGCACTGCGGGCGAAGCTCTTGTCAATCATCCCAAGACCCGCTACATCGCCTTCACCGGCTCGAAGGAAGCGGGCCTTCGCATCAGCCAGCAGGCCGCAAAGGCGCATCCCGGCCAGGTCTGGATCAAGCGCACGATTCTGGAAATGGGCGGCAAAGACGCCATCGTCGTTGACGATGAAGCCGATGTGGATTCCGCCGTCGAAGGCGTCGCTTCCTCGGCGTTCGGTTACCAGGGCCAGAAATGTTCCGCTTGCTCCCGCGCCATCGTCGCCGAAAAAATTTACGACGAATTTCTTTCCAAGCTCGTGGATCGAGTCAAGAAAATCAAGGTCGGCACTGTCGAGAATCCTGAAAATTTCATGGGTCCGGTGATCAATCACTCGGCGATGAATACCATCCTCGATTACATCGAGACGGGCAAAAAAGAGGGCCGCTTGGTTGCCGGCGGCAAGCGCGCTCCCGGCGAAGGCTATTTCCTCGAGCCGACGGTCATTGCCGACATCGGCCCCAAAGCCCGCATTTTCCAGGAAGAGATTTTCGGACCGGTGCTGGCCGTCACGAAAGCCAAGGATTTTGACCACGCCCTGGCCATGGCCAACGACAGCGAGTTTGGACTGACCGGCGCCGTCTATTCGCGCAATCCCAAGAAAATCGAGCGCGCCGCCGATGAATTCCACGTCGGCAATCTCTACATGAATCGCAAATGCACCGGCGCCATGGTCGGCGCCCATCCGTTCGGCGGTTTCAATATGTCCGGAACGGATTCGAAATCCGGCGGCCAGGATTACCTGCTTCTGTTCACGCAGGCCAAGACCGTTTCCGAAAAAATCGGCGCCACAAAATAACTTGGGAAACGAAAGGGAGATCGTTTATTCGAAGGCGAGGCGTTTGTCGTTGAAATTCGACGCGCCTTTGGCTACGGCAAAAAATTCGGCGCTTGCAGCGGAGCCGGTTTCTTCCCGAATCCCCACCGCAAAATCGCGTACGCCGCCGGCCCCGACAGCAGCAGCCACGGCGCATATCTCCAAACGTAAGGCTCGCTCTGCGCGATTTTGATTGCGCACAAAATCAGCGGAAAAATTAAAATATAGGCGAGCCCCGCTCGCCCGCCCGGAACGCGAAACGTTCTCGGCGCGTCCGGCGCTTTCCGCCGCATCGCCCACGCCGCGAACAGCGTCAGCAGAGTTGTCGCGATCCGCGTCCAGATGTAGATGTTCACCATGTCTTCCACCGGATAGCGCGCCAGCACGCAGTACACGATTGTTGACGCCACGATCGCGCGCGCCGGCGTCTTGTACCGCGGATGAATGCTGCCCAGCCAAGCCGGCAAGTAACCGTCTTCCGCCATCGTCGCCGGTATCCGCGTCGTGTACAGAATGGTGCTGTTCGATAGCGACAGGGTTCCAATCATCGCTGCGATCAGCATCGCCGCTCCCAGCCATTCGCCGCCGATCAACCGCGACGCGGTGACGATGTAATCCGTCTTCCACTCCTGCCAGTTTCCCAGCGCCGCCAGCGCCAGCGTCGTCGGCAGAACGTAGGTCAGCACGTTCAGCGGCGTCATCCACGCCAGCAGCCGCACGAACGTCTTTTGCGGACTCTTCATTTCGCCCGTCATGCTCGACAGTTGCTCGTACCCGGCGTAGTTCCACATCGCCAACGCCAGCCCTTTCCCAAACACGCTGCCGAACGGCTTTCCCGGCGGGACGAACGGAAGCACGGGGTTGTACCGCCAGTGCACGAGAGACAGCACGCAGAGGATCGCCACCGGAATCATCACCGCAATCAGCAGCACCACGGATAGCCATCCCGCGACTTGGATCCCCCGGGCGTTCAGATACGCCAACAGGCAAAGCGCCAGGCACGCTCCGGCCCACTTCACGTTCCCCTGTATCCATGGAAGGTATTCGCTCAAGTAGTCCATCAACAGTACGCCGTACAGACTGTTCAGCAGAAATGTTCCCGCCCAGTTCCACCAGCCGCACTGAAATCCCCAGAAATCTCCGAACGCCGCGCGGCTCCAGCGGTAAAAACCGCCTTGCACCGGCAAAATACTGTTGAGCTCGGCTGCCGCAAACGAAATGGGAATGCTCCAGAAAAGGGGAACAAAGGTGAGGAACACCAGAGCCATGCCGGGGCCGGAGCTGTGAAATATTTCTTCGTAGCCGAACGGCCCGCCAGCGGTGTAGCCGTAGAAAATCGCCAACAACGGGAGAAAGCCGATTTGGCGCAGAGCGGCGGCCCTGCTTACAGAGGAAAGCCCGTCGTCCGAAGGGTTGGCGGCCATGGAGCGCGGCAAAAGGGGGCATGATAGTGAACGGTCGAGATGTTTACAAGTGGGAAAGGAATTAAAACGATCCGCAAAAACTGAGAGCAGGGAAAATTGCTGACGCCGATTCCTTTCGAACGAGAACAGCGTCAAGCGCGACAGTATTCAAGGAAGCGCGCACTCGCGAGGCCGCAACCGCGCGTTCGTTCAATCAAGCGTGACATCGTAGAGATGGGCTTGCCCCGCATCGAGGCGAACGAAAAGGCCGACATCGAAGAGCTCGCGGCCGCCGCGGGGATAGACGACTTCGTTGAGCTCATCGTTAAAACTGTATTGCCGATCGGGCGAGACGCGATCGCCGAGTTTCACACGGCCCTGCGCCGTGGAACCCGCCAGATTCACGGCAACAACCTTCCAAGCGTTCCGGCAGCGCCAGTCGTAGACAATCAAGTTGCCCGCCGAGTCGTCACCTTCGGAGACAACTTCGAGCAACGACCATGCGCCGGTGTGGAAGCACTCCTCTTTCGTAATGCGGAGAATTTTCTGAAAAAAAGCTGAAGCAAAAGGATCGGGAGGTTCAGGAGCGGCCGCTCGCAAAGTAATTGGAAGGCGAATGCCGCGGCCCTCGAGTTCGCCCTGGTGATAAAAACGCATTCCCGGAAGCGTGGCCATGATCGTCCCGGCGGCAAAGAGGCGCGAGTTGGGGAAGACAACGGCGCGGCGGGGCTCGTCGTGATTTTCCAGATAGCGCGTCATGTGAGATTGGTAATCGTTTCCCGCGTAGAGGCGCGCGCGAGCGTCGAGGGCGCGGGCGTCGCGGACGCAGTCGTAAAGTTCCTTATCGTAAGAAAAAGAAAAGCCGAGATCGAGGAGGCGCTGCTCGGTTCCCCAGTAAGCTTCGGCGACAAGGGCCAACTGGGGAGCGGCATCGTGGGCTTCGAGCCAAAACTCCTTTTCAGGAGGAGTGAAACCGCCGAGGTTCGCCGACCAGATCCCGCGGAAAATATCGCTGAGAAGGAGCATGGCCATATCGCATCGAAGCCCGTCGCAGTGCGCGGCGATGGAGCGAATGATGCGGAACTGAGCGGCGCGAGCTCCGGGATGGAAGTGGTTGATCTGGGCGACGTCCTTCCAGGGCGGAAAATAGGGATCGCGTCCGCGGGCAATGAAGCGTTCGCCCTTGCCGGTGACAACGCGAAAGTAAGTGGAAGGATCCCTTTGAAAATCTTCGGCTGTGCCTTGGACATAGAATTCGGGATTGTCGCGCGTCCAGGGATGGTCTGTGGAAGTGTGATTTCCGACAAAATCGAGAAGCAGGGCGACGCCGCGAGCGCGCAACTTCTCTCGAGCGAAGTCGAGTGAGTCCCAGGCGCCGATGCGCGGGTCCACTGTGTAGCCGGAAATGGCATAGGGCGAGCCAATGGCGTCGCCGGGAGTCCAGCCGGGCAACGCCTGATCGCATGCGGCGCGGTTGCCGGGATCCTGCATCAGAATCGCCCGCGATTCCGCACTCCTCTGCCAGACCCCCATCAGCCAGACGATATCGAAGCCGAGAGAGGCGAATGAATCCCATTCATTGTCGGGAACGTCAGCGAGAGTGATGTTGCGGCCGAGTTTGGCGGAGAGTTCGTCAAGCCAGGCCCAGGTATTCACTTCATACATGTGGGGATGAGGGCGGAAAGGAAGTGACAATGGCATCTTGTCGCGAATCTACAGCGCCGGCCGCGGAAGTGTCAACGAAATCGAGGCAAACAGCGGACGCGGACGGTTTGATATACTGCGCGACCATTGGGGCGCCAATCGCATTTCGGGAGGGATTCATGAGGCCGGGATCGGGAAGCATTCAAATTATTATGGCTGGAATCATTTTCGCAGCCCCGTGCGTGCAGGCAAGAGCGGGGAAACATCGGGCGCCGCAGAGTGAGGAGTCGGCCAAGCGCACTCTGACGGTAGACGACTATTTCCGCATCCGGGAAGTGGAAAACCCGCAGATCAGCCCGGACGAAAAATGGGTGGCGTACACGGTAACGACGGCGGACATCGGGAAAGACAAGAACGAGGAACGCATCTGGATGGCGCCAATGGGAGGAGGCGATGCGATTCCGCTGACACTCGAGGAATATTCCTCTTCGCATCCGCGCTGGAGCCCGGACGGAAAGTATCTGGCGTTTCTTTCGGAGCGCAACGACGAAAAAAAGCAGGTGTGGCTGCTGAACCGCGAAGGCGGAGAAGCGGTGGAATTGACGAACACGATCCAGGATGTGGACGATTTCGCATGGGCGCCGGGAAGCGATCGGCTGGTCCTGGTGCTGCAGGACGCGACCGCGGACGAAATTGCCGAGGCGAAAATGGCTGATCCCGCCGACTACAAGCCAAAGCCGCGGCCGTGGGTGATCGACCGGTTGCATTTCAAAGAGGACGAAATCGGATACCTCGACCATCGGCGGAAGCACCTGTATGTTTTCCGCCTTTCTGACCATTCGCTGACGCAAATAACTTCAGGAGACTATGACGACTCTTCGCCCGCGTGGTCGCCGGACGGGAAGAGAATCGCGTTTCAAAGCAACCGCACCGAGAATCCGGACATGAATTTCAACACGGACATCTGGACAGTTGCGGCGGACAACACGGACGAAGGGAAGTCGCTGGTGCAAGTGACAACAAATCCGGGAACGGACGAGGCGCCGGCGTGGTCGCCGGACGGGAAGTGGATCGCATTCACGAGTCAAGTGGAACCGAAGCTGTTTCAATACGCGACGATCCATATCGCCATCGCGACGGCGAACGGCGGGGAAGAAAGACTACTGACGAAAGCGCTCGACCGCAATTCCACAGCGCCCCGGTTTTCAGAGGACGGAAAGTGGATCTATTTCATCGCCGACGACGACGGAACGCAGAACGTGCTGCGAGTTCCCGAACAAGGAGGAGAAATGGAGAGGCCGATCGGCGGACGGTTGATGGTGGACAGCTATTCTCTGGGAGCCGACGGAAGCGTCGCCGCGCAGATCGGAGAGCCGGACCGGCCGGATGAGATTTATCTGGAGCGCGCAAGCGGCGGGCCGCTGGAGCGACTGACGAAAACAAACGACGCTCTGATGGCTGAGCTAAAGCTCGGGGAAGTGGACTACGTTCATTTCCAGAGCAAAGACGGAACGACGGTGGCGGGATACCTGACAAAACCGGTGGATTACAAACCGGGGCAAAAATATCCGGCGCTGCTGATCCCTCACGGCGGGCCGGTGTGGGCCCACTACGCCGAATTCAAATTCCAGTCGCAATTGCTGGCGGCGCAGGGATATGCGGTGCTGAATCCGAACCCGCGGGGTTCGTCGGGATACGGAGAAGATTACTGCAAGGCGATTTTCGCGGACTGGGGGAACAAGGATTATCAGGACGACGTCGCCATGGTGGACTACGCCGTGGAGAAGGGAATCGCGGACCCGGACCGCCTTGGAGTCGGAGGGCATTCCTATGGGGCGATCTCGACAAACTTCATCCTGGTGCAAACGACGCGGTTCAAAGCGGCGATTTCCAATGCAGGGGAATTCCTCTACGTGACGAATTACGGGCACGACCTGTATTCGCGGGAGTGGGAATACGAACTTGGACTGCCATGGGAAAACCGGGAATTGTGGGAGCGGCTATCGCCATTCAACAAAGTGACGCGGATCAAGACGCCGACGCTCATCATGGGCGGGGACGTGGACTGGAACGTGCCGATCATCAACAGCGAACAGATGTACCAATCGCTGCGGCGGCTCGGCGTGCCGACGCTGCTGGTGGTGTATCCCGGGGAGTATCACGAGTTCAAGCGTCCCTCGTTCATCCGCGACCGGGACGAAAGATGGATCTACTGGTTCAACCACTACGTGAAAGGGGAGGGACCCGCAAACCCTCCCGATTTGCCTTCCGCCGAGAACTGAGGAAATTGAAGGGTTCAGCGCTTCGTGGCTGAGCCGATCAGGCTTTCGATGTCGGACTTCAATTTTGCGCGATCGGCATCGTGAAGATACATCATGTGCCCGGCGTTGTAGTATTCAAGGTGGATGTTATTCTGCAGCTTCGGCGGCAGAAGCAGGTGGCTCATGGTGTATTCGGTGGCGAAGAACGGAGTGGCGAGGTCGAAATATCCGTTTTCCACCTGGACGGTGAGATAGGGGTTGGCAAGCATGGCGGCGATGAGGTCGCCTTCGGTGCTGGGAGCCACGGGGTCTCCGCCCGACGAGGACGAGTTGTGTTTCCACTCCCAATTATCATTGACCTCGCCCGACAGGACGATGTAAGGGCGATCCGGATTGAATTTCAAAGTCTCGCGAAGGTATTGATTGAAGGCGGCGACAAAGGGCGCTTCAATCGCGCTTTCCAGTGGGTCGTGGCCGCCGTATTCGGATAAGAGATCGTACATGGGGCCCGTGAAGCGGGCGTCGAGCCGGCCGGTATCGAGCCCCTGGCTGCGGAGAAGCTCGGCGCGAAATTGGCCGAGAGTGACGCGCAGGTTTGCCTTCAGGAGATAATCCTCGCTCAGGCCGGTGAAATAGGAGAGCTTTTTCGCCACGGCGGATTTTTCCGCATCGGTGAGAGCCGAGCCTTTCATCAAAGCTTCCAAATAATCCGTGGCGGCATAACTGCGGGCTTCGGCGACGAAGGCGGGAAGATCGGCGGGACGGTCCTTGAGAGTGTTTTGATACCAGGCGGTCGCGGCGTAGCTGGGCAGATAGTAGACATAGGGCATGTCGTTGCCGATCGTGAAGAGAATGGTGCTTATGTCGAGAACGCTTGACATCAGGACAATGCCGTTGACGTTCATCGAATCGTGGGACTCGAGATAATGAGCGAGACCGGCAGAGCGAAACGTGCCGTAGCTTTCGCCGATGAGGAATTTAGGCGAGTTCCAGCGGTTGTTGCGGTTCACGTAGGTGTTGATGAATTGCGCGATCGATTTGATATCCGGATCCACTCCCCAAAAATCCTTGTCCTTGGCTTTACCGACCGCGTGACTGAATCCTGTGCCAACGGGATCAATGAAGACCATATCCGTTTTGTCGAGGAGGCAATCGGAGTTGTCAACGGTGGAATAGGGGGCTGGAGGAGTGGGAGCGGCGTTGGAGGTCACGACGCGGCGGGGACCGAAGGCTCCCATGTGCAGCCAAATGGAAGCGGAGCCGGGGCCGCCGTTGTAGAGAAACGCGATCGGGCGCTGCGAGGGGTCCTTTACGTCGCTGCGAACGTAGGCAACGGAAAAAATGAGCGCGGTCGGTTCACCTTCTTTGTCCTTCAAGAGAGTAGTAGAGGCAGTGGCCTTATAAGGAATCGTCAGGCCGTCGAGTTGAATGGTGTGATCGGTCGTGGACGATTCTTCCTTGGGCTGTTCGGAGGAAGAGGGCGCCTTTTGGTCCGAAGCGGCCGGCTTGGAGTCTTTAGAGGCTTCCTGGGCGAAGGAAGGAATCGAAGAAGAGCCGAACGCGAGCACGAAAGCGAGCAGGAGATGGACCGATTTTCCCATCGAATCACCTCGAATTTTTCAAATGCAGCAACCTGAAGCGGGCCTGAAAGCGAAGGCGGCGAAGAGAATCGCCGCCCCATCCGAACCGTGCCTACAACAAAAGAGTTCTAATTACCGCATGGAACAGAAGGAAATTCCAGGGTGATCTGTTTTGTTCCGATGTCCGCACCGTCCACGGTGACAGAGAGAGAATCAATGTGGGCGGGGACATTGCAAATTCCTCCGCGACCGCGGCTGCCTGGGTGGCCGGGATTCGGATCTTCCCCCGCGGTGAAAGTGTAATGGGCGGACTTTAACAAGGTGAATTCGTAGAGCGCGTCCCCGATTTTTCGGGCGGCGGGATTTTCTCCCTGGTCCGCCTTGGCGGAGACGTAGACGTCGCCGGGCAGGCGCCCATCTTTCCATTTCAATTGGACGCGAATCGTGCGCGTGGGATAGCTTTCACCCAGCTGAATAATCACTTTTTCGAGGTCCTGGCCGTCTTTGAGATGAATGGGTCGGGATTCGGCAGATTCGCCGACACCGGGGTAAAAGGTTCGCGGGTAGGGCATATCGGGATCGCGACGATCGAGGCGATTGAAAACCAAAACGTAATCGCCGGGGCCGATGTGGTCGAACTCGAAAGCGCCTTTTTCACCTTGAAAGCCCCACAGGCCCGGGAGCGAGTCCGAGTAGCGGCCCGCTCGATACAGTTCAACCGAAGCGAGAGGAAGGGGATTTCCGCGGGTTCCCAGAACGCTGCCGCGAATTTTGCCGGTGGGAAGGGCGTCGATATTGAATTCGTAACAGGCGCCGTTTGGGAGTTCAAAAGACGGAAGCGGCCCGTTGACGGTCCTTTCGGAGAGCTCCATGCGAGCGGGAAGCGTGGCCGTCAGAGAATATTTTCCGGCATGAACGTCGTAAAAAGTGTAAACGCCGAAATCGTCCGTAGCAGTGGTGAAACGGTCGTATCGCGAATGAAGCCTGAGGGGAATGTCCGATAGCGGGTCTTCGGGGTCGCCCGGAGGCTCGAGCATCGGGGGATTGGCGCGGCGAATCACGCCAAAAACGGAGGCAACGCGTTCGCCCCGGCTCATCGCGCGGAGTTGGGGAAGGAGAGCGCGAGCGTCGGCAATGGGACGCGTGCCGTTGCAAATGGTGGCGAAGAGGCGGCCCTCGGATTCCTGGTTGGTGAAGACGACATATTGGGCGCCCGTTTTGAAAACATAGCCGCAATCGGCGTCTTCGCCGCCGGAATAGATGTCGATTTCAGATGCCGCGGGGCCGGCAAAAAGATCGTCGATATGGAAGCGGTAGCGCGTAACGGGGGTGGGGGCGCCGGGCTGGCCGGAGGGACCGGAAGAGGAAGCGTCCGCCGAAGGAAGAGTTTCGGAAGCGAGGACCGTCCCGACGAAAACGACGTCGCTCGCGCGCAAACCCGGACATACGCCGGGGGGTTCCTTGGAACAAGTGCAGGCTTCGATGGCCGGGGCAGCAAAAAAGATCAAGACACAAACAACAAAGAGTCCGCGATGAATCATCTCTCCTATCCTACCTTGGCGGCGCGGCCAAAATCGAGCGTTGTAATGAAGTGAAATTTGGGATTCGCGAGAAGGCGGCGAATTGCGCCGGCCGGAATCTGTTGTTAAGGTTACTTCGATGGATGACGCAGAAGCAAAATCCGGAGGGGGAAACGAGAGATCGGCGCGGCCATCGCTGCGCCGCAATTATCTTTCGTCCGTTGAAAACACGGCGCAGATGCTGGGAGGAATGGCGCCCGCGGGAACCATGGGCGTGATATTGCCGCTCTTGATCTTGCGGGGCGAAAAAGCGACATGGCTGATTTTTCTGGTGACGCTGCTGGCGTTTTCGCTCGTTCTGATGTGCATCAACCGGTTTGCGACGCTGAATGCTTCGGCGGGAGCTCTGGCGACTTTCGCGGAAGCGGGACTCGGAAGAGGGGCGGGCGTGGTGGCGGGCTGGACCTATATTGGAGCGATGGCATTTTCGGCGGCGGGGACAGCGCCGTCGTCGGCGTATTACGCCGATTTAGTGATGACGCAAATGACGGGCCATCAGGGGAGCATGCTGCGGTGGGTGGCGCTGACAGCGGGAGTGGTGGCGCTGGCATGGGCCATCGCGTACCGAGACATCAAGCTGTCCACGGAATTGACGCTGGCAATCGAGATCGCGACCGCAACCTTGCTGGTGGTGATTCTGGGAATGGCAATAAAGGAGAACCACGCGTGGGTGGACCCCTCGCAATTTCATCTGGCGGGAACGAAGCTGTCGGGCGTGCAGTTCGGGCTGGTTTTCGGATTCATGACGCTTGCGGGATTTGAGACGGTGACGACGCTGGGAGACGAAGCGCAGCGCGCGACGAAAACGATCCCGCGGGCCATCAAGACGTGTTTGCTGCCGGTCGGCTTGGTGTACCTGGTGGTGATTTATGCGCTGGTGGCGCTGAGCCGAAAGGAAGGGATGGGATTCGAGCGGATGCTGGCGCCATTCGACGAGCTGGCGCGGAGGATGAGATATCCGGAGCTGGGGATGTTCAGCTCCGTGGGGATCGCGATGAGCTATTTCGCGTGCACGCTGGCGTCGCTGAACGCGGGAGCCCGGGTGATGTATTCGTTCGGGAGGCGAGGAATGTTTGCGCGGCGATTTGGGGATGCGCATCGGGTGAACGCGACACCGCACCGGGCGATCGGCCTGATCGCGGCGATCGGGATAGCGATTCCGGGCGTGCTGCTGTGGCGGGGATTGAGCCTGTGGGAGTGCGTGAATCTGGTGACGCAGCTTGCGGCGTTCGGATTTATCGGAGCTTATTTCCTGGTGTGCTTGGCGATGCCTTTCTATCTGCGGAAGCAAAAACTGATGCGAAATGTGGACGCCGCGGCATCGGGGGCGGCACTGATGATTCTGGGGATCGTTCTGGCGCTATCGCTGTTTCCGGCGCCGCCGGCGCCATGGCGATACCTGCCGTATATTTTTCTTGCCTGGGTGATTTTGGGAGTACTGTCGTCGGTCTATTTTTGGCGGCAAAACAAGGCAGAGCGGGAAAATATCGCAGGGAGCGAATTGACGTAGGACGATTTACGGTTCTCCATTCGAGAAACCCGCCCGGTGGAGAATCGCCATTCGCGTTCGAGCTCGATACTCAATCCACAAAAATGACTGGATGTTGAGCGCGCGGGGAGCGCTGCAAGGCGCTTGTCATAATTCGGCGCGGACGATGTCGGCGCGAGTCTCACGCCTGCGGACGATCCGGAAACGATTGCCGTGGACGAGGACTTCGGCGGCGCGGGGGCGGGAATTGTAATTGGAAGATTGAGCAAAGCCGTAGGCGCCCGCGGCGGTGACGACGAGGAGGTCACCCGGATTAACCGGCGGGAGAGAAATGCCGCGCGCGAGGAAATCGCCGGTCTCGCAGACCGGGCCGACAACATCGACGATGGCGGGGGATGCGGGCGAACCGAGCGTCTGGCGAACAGCCGCGATGGGATGGACGGCTCCGTAAAGAACGGGGCGAATCAAATCGTTCATCGCTGCGTCCACGATGACGAAAGTCTTGCCGCCGGTTTTCTTGACGAAGAGAACGCGCGTGAGAAGGACGCCTGCCGGGCCGACGAGGAAACGCCCGGGCTCGAGAAGAAGGCGGCATCGGAGGGGGCGAACGATGGGGGCGAGAGTGCGAGCCAGACGGGCAGCGTCGAGCGGCGCTTCCTTCGTGTAACGAATGCCGAATCCGCCGCCGATATCGAGGAAGCGGAGAGCGATTCCTTGCCGGGTGAGATCGCGATAATACGAGGCGAGGCGCGCGACGGCGCGGCGGTAAGGAGCGACGGACAAAATCTGCGAGCCGATGTGGGCGCTGATGCCGCGCCAGGAAATCGAGCGGGAGTTCTGGTGAGCGAGGTAGAGACGCCGCGCGTCGGCCCAAGTCATGCCGAATTTGTGCCGGTGATGGCCCGTCGAGATGTGAGGGTGGCCGCCGGCGAGTACATCGGGATTCACGCGAATCGAGGCAGAGGCGGGCGAGCCGCCTTTGGATAGGATTTTGCCGGCTTCGGAGAGGAGGATTTCGAACTCGGACTCGGATTCGACGTTGAAAAGCAGGATGCCCTTCGATCGCGAGTCGCGTCCCGGGAAGCGGAGAGCCTCCCGGATTTCCTCGCGGGATTTGCCCGCGCCGGAGAAGACGACGCGGTCCCCGGAAACGCCAATTCGTCCGAGGCGATCGAGTTCGCCGCCCGAGACGATGTCGAATGAACTGCCGAGACGCCCGAAGACGCGGAGGACGGAAAGATTGGAGTTGGCTTTTACGGCGTAGCAGAGGGTGTGGGGCAGCGAGGAAAGCGAACGGTCGAGGATGCGATACGCCGACTCGATAGAGGCCTGACTGTAAACATAAGTGGGCGTCTTGGCGGATTTGGCGATGCGTTCCAGCGCGACTCCCTCGCATGAAAGCTGGAGGGGAGCAGCGGTGCGAGAGCCTGGGTCATGCCGGAAAGAGTAAAATGGCGCGTGAATGGCAGAGACGCCGCTTGCGAGCCTGCTTGAATCACGTGATTTTTTCGCGCGAGGCATGACCAAGTCATCTTACAGGGTCCGAAAGAAAATTCCACGAAGGATGCGGCGGATAGAAAAATGGCGGAGGAGACACCCATCGCACGGATGCAAAACACGCCGGAGCGATTCTCAACCTGCTAAGAGTGCAGGCGCGATGCCGGGGCCGGAGGCGAAGGGTTCTCAGGGACGAGCCGCATCGCCGCTAGGCAGGGCGGAAGCGTTCGCCTTGTCCGACGGTGTGGGCGGGCGATATCGAGTCAAGAAAAGCAGGAAGGGCGTCACCTCAAAGGGCATTTTTTCGCGGGCGGAATTGAGAGCGACAGGTTTCGCCCTGAGCAATTCGACGCGATCGTCCCAAGGGTTCAACTTGACGCGCGCACCGAGGGGCAGGGCAGCAACCTGGTCGAGTTTGTCCGCCTGAAGCGGAGGGCCAAGGCTGGCGAGTTGAGAGCTGAACGAGACGCCGTTGCCGAGGCGCGCGTTAATGAGAGACGGGAGCGAGGTGGAATCGGCCTCAAGCTGCTTGTAGAAGAGCGCCGCGGTAGCGAGCTTGTCCTTATAAGGCGAGTTTTTAAGCAATTCATAGGCTTTTTGGTTCGCCAGGGAGACGTCCGCAGGAGTGGCCTTGAAGGAGAAGCGCGAGAGCACGTCGGCGGCAGTGACGTTCGTCGTGTCATTGAAGCCCCACTGATCCGTGGACGGCTTCGTGATGATGATGGCGGCCAGCTCTTGCGCGAGCGCGGCGCCAAGGCTTGCTTCGTCGGGGAGAACGTCGAGGAGGCCGCGGCTCATGACGATAGTATGGCCGATGGAGAAAGATTCGAGAGTGCTGGTCAACAGGACGCGGCAGTGGACGTCGATATCCAGGTTGTTGGTGACTTCCAGATTGTTGACCACAGTCTCCAGAACTTTGTCGACTTCACCGCGAGGAGCCAGGAGTCCCAGCCGCTGCAAGCGATCGAGAACGTTGGTTTCGGCTCTTTCCTGCCACTCGCGCTCGGACTGAATGGGAGAAATATCCTGCCCGTCGCTAGTCTGGTCGAGCGAGCCCGAGGCGATGGTGGCCTGGGAATTGAAATCGACCGGGCGGTTGAGGCTTGCCAGGTTGTAACCCCACAGGCGGGTCTGCGCTTTGAATCGAATTGCTCCGCCGGTGGAGCTTTTCAACTCCGATTCCTGGCTGTAAACGAAAGCGGGGAGCCAAAGTCCGGGCTGAAGATTCATTCGCCAGCTGTCGAAATGGAGGTTGAAACCGTTGCCCTCACCGCCGGAAGAGGCAAACATGCCGTTGAAGCGGACGATTGTGAATCCCTGATCTTCCGCCCAAATGCGGCCGTAAAAGCGGCCTTTGCCCGACTTGGGCAAGGGGGTGACGTCGAAGACGGCGCAGCGCACTTCGCCGAGGAATTCACGGCCGACATAGTTGAATTCGTAGTGCTGGCGGTCAAAGCCGTTGGTATCGATGTAAACCATCTGGAGAAATCCCTGAGGAATGGCCGAGGTTGACCCCTCGAGATGAGCAAAGGGATTGAAATCGAACACCTTGCTCTTTTTCTTTTGGAGCATCGAATCGTCCACGATGCCGTTGGAGAGTTGCGCCTGGCCGAGGTAATAGTGATCGTGGACCGGCACGATGCCCATTTCGGGGTCGGGCTTCATGTCCTGGATGTAGGTTTCAACGATCGGACTGTACTGGCGGATCGCGGCGACTTCATCATGTTCGCGAGCGATAATGCGGTCGATCGCCTGGTCAACGGTGGTTACCGCGCCCACGGTGGAACCGTCGCTCTGCGCCGCAGCCACAGTCGCCAACATCGCCAGCGAAACGATCGCGACCGAAAATCGGTGAATTGCCCGCATGACTTCCCCCCTCCGCCGAGCCGCTCTGACTGAAGATTGAGCCTGCTCGAATCGACTATCAAGCATAACAAGCCCCCGAGGCGCGCGGGCCGGGAGCGAAGGCCGATGTGCCTTATGAATTGACTGTCCATTGGGGCAGTTGACAATTCGCGACATTTGCATAGGGAACGGCTTTTCACCCGGGGAATCCGAGGAGCGCAGGAAGATATGACGAAATTGAGTGCGTTTTTGGATGAAATTAGGAGCCGAGAATGGCAATTCAACGCGTGGTTGACAGCGGGAGTGGTTCGACGGAGTCGCGTATACAGTCGGAAGCCCCGGCTTAGCGTGGACGGCGGGGGGAGCAGGCTCGATTCGCGTCAAAGCGCAGCTTCGAGGTCCGATGAACAAAATGCCGAGTGAGGAGATTCCTTGACATGCCGGCGTGGCAGCCGATAGACTGACTTCGTTCTTGATAGAGGCGCGGAGGCCATAAGTAGACAGGTCGGACGTTCCGAGCAGCTTCGGAGACCTGATCGAAAGGGGCAAAAGAGTTTACTCCGCCGAAATTGCTGCGCCAGCTGAAGGCGCAGCGGTTGGGAACCAGCTCCAAGGGCTGGTGACTGTCATCCGTATCAAGCGGGTGGAGCGCTATCGGGAAGTGAAGAGAGTCGAGTTTTTTCCTCGGGTTTCCTTCCTTCGCCGTTCGATCCATCCAGAAAGACAGCATGAACGAGATTGTGTCGCTGACGCGGGCGCTGGCCGACATCGAATCGATCACCGGCAACGAAATCGCGGTGGCTAATTTTCTGTTCGACCACCTGGCGACGCTGACCACCCGGACGGGCGGATTGGTGGAGCGGCGTCCGGTGGAAAGCGGGCGGTTCAACGTGCTGGCGACGTGGGGCCATCCGGTGGTGACGATGTCGACGCACATGGACACCGTGCCGCCATTCATTCCCAGCCGCGAAGACGACGAATACGTATGGGGGCGCGGGGCGTGCGACGCGAAGGGAATCATAGCGGCGATGACGGGAGCCGCCGGGGAGCTGCTGCGTGAAGGAGTGAGAAATTTCGGGCTGCTGTTCGTGGTCGGCGAAGAGCGCAACAGCGCGGGAGCGAAAGCCGCGGCGAGCGAACCGCGCGGATCGCGTTACCTGATCAACGGGGAGCCGACGGAAAACAAGCTGGCGCTGGGATCGAAGGGAGCGCTGCGATTCGAGATCACGGCGCGGGGAAAGATGGCGCATTCGGCGTATCCGGATCTGGGCGAATCGGCGATCGAAAGGCTGCTCGACGTCCTCGAGGGATTGCGGCGAACGCCACTGCCGGAGGATCCGCTCCTCGGGAAGAGCACGATGAATATCGGAACGATTCGCGGCGGGCGGGCTCCCAACGTGATTGCGGACGAAGCCGAGGCGGAAATCATGGTGCGGCTGGTCGGCGACCCCTCGCCGGTGCGAGACGCGTACGCGGCCGCCGTGCGCGGGAAGGCGGAGCTTCGCGAAGTGCTGTGCACACCCGCGATGCGGTTTGAGCGCGTGGAGGGGCTGGCGACAACGGTCGTTTCATACACGAGCGACGCGCCGACGCTGAGCCGGTCGTGGGGAAAGCCGCTGCTGATCGGTCCCGGAAGCATCCACGTGGCGCACACGGAAGAGGAGAGGATTTCCAAGAAGGAGCTGGCGGCGGCGGTAGGAATTTACGCGGGACTTGTGCGGACTCTTCAGGCGATGGAAGCGTCGCGTCCCGAAGCGAGGACGGCGTGAACCTGGCGATCGTGGGCTACGGAAAAATGGGGCGGCTCGTGGAGGAACTGGCGCCACGGCACGGGTTCGAAGTGGCGATCAAGCTGAATCGTGAAAACAACGGTGCTTTCGAGTCTTTCACAAAAGAGAGATTCCGCGGCGTCGAAGCAGCCGTGGAATTTTCGACACCCGCGGCGGCGCCGGAAAATATCGTGAGGCTGGCGAGACTTGGAGTGAACGTGGTGACGGGAACGACGGGATGGCTGGGAGAGGTCGAACGGGTGCGCAGGGCCGTTGAAGAAGCCGGGGCGGGCTGCGTATGGAGCCCGAATTTTTCGGTGGGCGTGCACGTGTTCACGCAAATCGTGGTGCGGGCGGCGGAACTGCTTGAGAGCGAAGCGGAATACGGCGCGTGGGCCTGGGAAATTCATCACGCGGCGAAGAAGGATGCGCCTTCGGGAACGTTGAAGGCGCTGGTGGAAAAAATGCGCAAAGGCGGCTACACGCGGCGAATCGATGAGAGCAGCAGCCGCGCCGGAGCCCATCCGGGCACGCACGAAATCGGCTGGGATTCGGCGGGAGACACGATCACGATCCGGCATACGGCGCGAAGCCGGGAGAGCTTTGCCCGAGGAGCGCTGCGCGCCGCCCGGTGGGTGGCGGGCAAGCGGGGATTTTTCGATTTTCGAGACGTTGTGGGCGAGCTGGATTGAACGCCGAAGCAGCGAATGAAGAAGGAGAGCGTTCCAAGGCCCGCGACGGCGAATGCGGAGAGGATGGAGGTGGTTATGTTTCACGGATGCGGAACTGCGCTGGTAACTCCATTTCGGAGCGATCAATCGTTTGACGAGGAGGCGTTTCGCCGGCTGGTGAAACGACAAATCGACGCGCGGGTGGATTTCCTGGTCCCGTGCGGGACAACGGGTGAAAGCCCGACGATGACATCGGCCGAACGCCGGCGCGCGGTGCAGATCACCGTGGAAGAAGCGCGAGGGCGGATACCCGTCCTGGCCGGCGCGGGAGGGTACAACACGGCGGAGGTGATCGAGGCCGCGCGAGAATTCGAGGAAATCGGAGCGGACGGAATCCTGTCCGTGACGCCGTACTACAACAAGCCGACCCAGGAAGGGCTGTACCAGCACTACCAGGCGATCGCGGCGGGCACGTCGCTGCCGATCATCCTGTACAACGTCCCGGGGCGGACAGGCGTGAATCTGGAGCCGGGGACGGTGAAGCGGCTGGCGGCGATTGAAAACATCGTGGGAATCAAGGAAGCGTCGGGGAGCATCGGGCAGATGGCGTCGCTGTTGCAGGCGGCGCCGGAAGAGTTCGCGGTGCTATCGGGAGACGACGCGGTGACGCTCCCGCTGATCGCCTTGGGAGGGAGGGGAGTGATCTCGGTGGCTTCAAACGAAATTCCCGGGGAAATGACGCGTCTGGTGCACGCTTGCTTGAACAACGATTTCTGGGCGGCGCGAGAATTGCAGCGGAAATTTCTGCCGCTGATGGAGATGAATTTCGTGGAATCGAACCCAATTCCCGTCAAGGCCGCGATGGCCCTGATGGGACTGCTGGAACCGGTATGGCGGCTGCCGATGGTGGCGCCGAAAGGAGAGAACCTTGCAAGGATCCGCGGCATCCTCGTGTCCCTCGAACTCCTCGAACATGCTTGTGCTACAGGCTGAAATCGAGCGGTTGTTCGAAGAGCGACCCGAGGAGCACACGCGCGAACATTTCCGCGTGTTCCAGCGATTCAAGGACGCGCTGAATGCAGGAGAGGTGCGGGCGGCGGAGCCGGACGCGGCGGCCGCGACGGGTTGGCGCGTGAATGCCTGGGTAAAAAAAGGGATTTTGCTGGGATTCCGAATGGGCACGATTGTGGATATGTCGGTGGATGAATCGCGGCAGCCGTATTACGACAAGTCAACGTATCCGGTAAAGGCGGTGACGGAAAGTTCGGGGATTCGAATCGTGCCGGGAGGATCAAGCATTCGTGACGGAAGCTTCGTGGGGCGGGGCGTGACGTGCATGCCGCCGATGTTCATCAACGTCGGAGCGTATGTGGGAGACGGTACGATGGTGGATTCACACGCCTTGGTGGGAAGCTGCGCGCAGATCGGGCGGAATTGCCATCTGTCGGCGGGAGCACAGATCGGAGGGGTGCTCGAGCCGGTTGGAGCGCTGCCCGTGATCATTGAAGAGGATGTCCTGGTGGGCGGAAATTCGGGCGTGTACGAGGGAACGGTCGTGAAGAGGAGAGCGGTCCTGGGAAGCGGGACGATTTTGAACCGGTCGACGCCCGTGTACGACGTGGTGAACGGAAAGATACTGTCGGCGGCGGGTGACGATCCGCTGGTGATTCCGGAAAACGCCGTGGTGGTGCCGGGAGGGAGAGCGATCTCCCGGGGAGCCGGGAAGGAATGGAACCTGTCGCTGTACACGCCGGTGATCGTGAAGTATCGCGACAGCGGCACGGACACCCGCGTGCGGCTCGAGGAGCTGTTGCGATAACCTGCCGGAGGTAATTTTCCTGAAGCGCGTGACATTCGGCGCTTGCGGCGGCATATATCGTATTGTGATATAATCGCGACATGGCGATAAACGGGACAAAACACGGGAAAAGGCTGCCGCAGCCAAAAGTCCAGCAACTGGCCCGGTTCCGCTACCAGCTACGGAAATTTCTGCGGTTCAGCGAGCGCGCGGCACGAAGCGCGGGCGTAACGCCACAGCAGCACCAATTGATGCTTGGGGTGGCCGGATTCACGGGAAGGGGATGGGCGACGATTTCGCAATTGGCGGAATTCCTGCAGGAGCGGCACAACGCCGTCGTCGGACTGGTGGAGCGGGCGCGGCGAGCGGGCCTCGTAACGAAGAATGCGGCGGAGCAGGACCGCCGCGTCGTGCGCGTGGAGCTGACGCTTCGCGGGCGCCGGGTGCTGGAAAAATTGTCGGGGATTCATCATTCCGAAGTGCGGCGATTTCAAAGGCGGGCATTGGGAGTGGAGTTGCCGGGCGGGAGAATTCCGCGGGAGCCGGATGAGAAAAGTTCTCGATGAACGGTTTTTGACATGATGCCGATCGGAAGATTCCGGAATCAATTTGGATGGCAAAAATACAGGTCCCTGGTGCGCCAGGACCTGAAAGAGACGTACTCGCGCGATTTGCACAAGTGGCTGGTAATCGCGCCGGTGATGGGGATTATCGCCGGCCTTTTGGTCACGTTGATTGCAGAAGTCATCTTGAAATGGATGTGGCCGCCGATTCTGCAATTTTGCCTGATCCACCCGCTGTGGATTGTGCCCGTGGTGACCGGAGGATTCACTCTGGCCGGATTGATCATGCAATACCTGACGCCCGATCCGAACGAGCATTCCACCGAAGAAATCATCCGCGCCTACCATGAAAAACAGGGACGCGTGGAGATGCGAGCGTTCTTTCCGAAGCTGCTGGCGGCGATAGCCACAGTCGGATTGGGAGGAAGCGCGGCTCTGGAGGGCCCGAGCATTTACAGCGGAGGCGCGACCGGCTCGTGGCTCTGGACGAAATTGAGGAAAGTGCGCCTCGGGACCGGGGACAGAAGAATCATGCTGATCAGCGGAGCCGCGGCGGGAATGGCGGCGGTGTTTCGCGCGCCCCTGACGGGTCTGGTGTTCGCGCTCGAGATGCCTTACAAAGACGATCTCGCGCATGAGGCGCTGCTGCCTTCGTTGATCGCCTCGGTGGTCGCCTACGTCACGATGGTTTTCTTTTTGGGGGCGAAGCCGCTGTTCGATTTCCATGCGAGCTCGACGTTTTCGGGCAAGGACCTGCTGTGGTCGGCGCTGCTCGGGATGCTGATCGGATTGATCGCCATGACATTCGACATCACGTTTCGACGGGCGCGGACGTTCATGGTCCGGCTGAAGTGGCCGCACTGGCTAAAAATGGCCATGGGAGGCGCGGCAACGGGGATTTGCGGTTTGGCATTTCTCCATATTTTCAAGGGGCCGCTGGTTCCGATCGGGCCGAATTATGAAGCGGTTCCGATCATCCTGCAGCCGGGACACAGCTCGATCGAGCTGGTCGCGTTTGGAATCTTCAAGCTGCTGGCGACTCTGTTTTCTCTGGGAACGGGAGGAGTGAGCGCGATGTTTGTTCCGCTATTCCTGACAGGGGGCAGCTTCGGGGCGGCCTTCGCGCAATCGGTCGCACACGCACCCGCCGTGGACCTCTACGCCGCCGTGGGAATGGCTGCTTTCATCGCCGCGGGATACAAGACGCCGCTGACGGCCGTCGTATTCGTGGCGGAAGCGACAGGCGGGCATTCCTACATCATTCCATCGCTGATTGGGGCGGCGGTGGCGTATGCGGTGTCCGGGGAAGCTTCCGTATCGGGCGACCAGAGGCTGCACGAAGACGTGAAGATCGAGGGATTGTCGAGCATTTCCGCGGGCGAAGCGATGCAACGGGAGTTGTCCACGGCGAACGCCGAGTGGACGGTGGAAGAATTTTTAGCGCGACTCGATGAACGGCGCCTCCATACGATGTATCCAGTGGTTCATGACGGCGAAGTTGTGGGGAGCGTGTCGTTGCTGGCGGCAAGGCAGGTGCCGGAAGAGCGGCGGAGCGGCACGCAGATGCGATCCATCGCCGATTCACACGCCGAAAGAATCCCCTTGGATTGCAACTTGATGGAGGCGCTGCGAATCCTGATGCAGCCCGCGGCGCCGCACATGGTGATGGTTACCTCCGAAACAGGAAAACTCGAGGGAATACTGACGAAGACGGACGTTTTGTCGGCCTTGAGCAGGGGCGTTTCGGCGGGCCGATGACCGTATTGTCTGCGCGCTACATACCTCTTTTACAATAACCCGCCGTAAGAGTAATATGCCGGCAACGAATTGGAAGTTGGCGCGGTTCGATTCAACGAGACAGTTGCCGCGCGTGCGCATTCTCCGCGGCAAATTGCCACCTGGGGGACCTTATGGGGAAGAGATTATTCTTCCACGCGATTGCGTGGAGCCTCGTCTCATTGTGTCCAGGAATATCGGCGCAAAGCCTGCAATCCTTCGCGCATGATTCGGGACCTCTCAAGGATTCCAGCCTCGCTACAGCCTCGCTTGAAGTTCGGCTGCGGCTTCCCAGCGACGTTCCCTTCAACGGCATGGCCAGCGTGCGAATCCGCAACGCGCAGGGGACCGAGATAGCGGCACGAGCGTCGGGGGACGAGGGAGAGGCTGTCTTCCAACACTTGCCCGCCGGGGAGCTGGTCCTGGAGGTGGATGCTCCGGGATTCGAGAGTTTAAGGCAACGGGTTGACTGGAACGCTCAGGGTGATCGAGTGATTTTCCTTCCCCTGAAGCCCGAAATTTCGGACGTGGAAGGGCAAGAAACTTCTGGCGCGGCTCAGAGTAAGGAAACCAAAGCTGCCGCCTCCTGGATTCCTCCCGACATTGACCAAAGGATTCCACCCGTGGATGCGGGCGCCGCGTGCAGCCTGGAGCATGTTCTGCGAGGGTCCGGAATGCGAATCCGGCAATTTGTTGGAAACCTGCAGAAATTCAGCGCGACCGAGGAGGTGGATCACTACCAGGTGGACGCGCGGGGAAGGCGTCACGGGCCGGAAAAGAAAAAGTTCGAATATTTGGTCGAGGTGAAGTCGCGCAACGGCGGAGCATTTTATATCGACGAATATCGCGACGGGAGCATGGACCCGGAAATATTCCCCGCCGGGATTGCGACCGAAGGGGTGCCTGCGATCGCACTGATTTTTCATCCTGCGTTCGCCGTGGATTACTCATTTTCATGCGAGGGTCTGGGACATTGGGACGGAAGGCCGGCCTGGCAAGTGCATTTTTCGCAGCGGCCGGATCGTCCGAGCCGCATTCGGGAATACATCGTGAAGGGAATGATCTATCCCCTGCCGCTGAAGGGGCGGGCCTGGATCGACGCGGGGACTTACCAGATATTGCACCTGGAGACGGATTTGACGGCGCCGATCGAGCCAATCAAGCTCGCGCGGGAGCACATCGCCATTACCTACGGCCGGGTGGATTTTCGGACGCGGAGGCAGGCGATGTGGCTGCCCAAGAGCGCGGAGATTTACGTGAACCAATACGGCCACCGCTACTATCGAAGACATTCGTTTTCGAACTTCGAGGTCTTCACGGTCGAGACGGCGGAAACGGATGAGTTGCCAAGTTCGTTTTATTGTTTCACGAACGTAACGGACCAAACCATCGCCGTGGTGCTGAGCGTGGTTCCGCGTGCGAATATCGGTTCAGGTTCCGCTTCAATCCGGTTTTCGATCGCCCCGCAGGGGAATGCCTGCAAGTCGGTGGGGGTAGGATTGGACTTGAATGTGGCGCCCAGCGACATTGATTCGGCCACTCTATACATTGACGGCCCCGCGGGCGCGATCCATCCAGAGGCATACCTATCGAAAGAGAGCACGCTGGAAATCGTTACGCACAGCGACCTGGGAGAGGTTCCTTAGCGGAGGGGAATCTGAAGGTACGGTCGCCCGAACGCAAGCAAGAGACAGGCTTCCCCTCGCATGCCGCACAATCCGGACCGGGTGCCGAAACCGCTAGCCAGCTTTCCTTAACATCTCCGGAACAGCAGCTGTGGCTGTTACCGGACCCTTGGCGTTGAGTGTGGCGCGCATATGCGCTTTGAGGGCGAAAGCACAAACAAAGGCGCCGGCAAATGCGCCCACCAACGCCGGGATGACGTAGATATTCTGGATCCGAAACCACCAGTGGCCCAGCACGGGTCCGCCAAGCCATGCGCCGAGCCAGCCGGCGACCCATTTGGCCATGAAGCCATCAAACCCCTCCATCATCCGGTAACGAATGACAGAGTGAACGACGATCGCAGAGATAAATCCGAGGATCAAAAGCGTCAAAAACGCTCCAAAGTTCATTCCAATCATTTCACCGCCTCCTTCCAGAGTTTTCGGGCACCCGGTCTGGAGGCCTTGCGCGGATTCCTACACTCTATTGGATGATCGGGCGAGGGGGCTTCGTTGCTCTCGAAAGAAAATTCTTGAAAGATTCGGAAGGCGGTGAGGGCGGGCATTTTGCGGACCTAGAGCGAAGAAACAGGCGGATTTGCGGGGGGATCTGGTTGTTTCAGGCGGCGGGGGATTGCACGGAAAAGGGAATTGGGGTGAGCGATGGGATTTGAATTTTCGACTCAAACGCTAAGCCTCGCCCATTGTGTTGCACTTGTCCCATCCTTGCCGATGGAGCTCCATATTTTTCTGGCTGTTTTGGACGCACTTTGGACTCAGGTATAGAAGACGGAAGCGCGCACCCCTTTCCTACAACTGAATGAATCGATCGGGTCCAGAGGTTTCAAGCGCCCTATATTTGAAGAGTGACCTGTGAGGACTTGTTTTTCTTGCGCCTACCTTAACGGTTCGATTGACCCAACAAAGAAGCTTGCTAGCGCCCGAGTCTCGGCAAACTCTACGAGGACTCGATACTCTCCGGGTTCGTTGAGAGGCATTGGGACTATATGAAAGACTAGAATGTTTTCTCTAAATTCAAGCGGGGTCCCGGGGAACTCAGGAGCAATCATTAGTCGGACGTTATCGGCAGCGAGCAGTGAAACCCCCGATGGGCTTGTCAAACGAACTGATACGACCTCGGGTTCACTGAAATAGGAAAATGAGGCAAAGAATGAGAGCTTCGGAAATACGGTTGGCAGTGTTGCCACGCGTATGCTACGCCCGTAATAGCCGATGAATGTGAACTTGCCAAGCTGTTCAAGGCGAATGTCGTCGCAAACCCCGAAGTTGTTGAGGCGAGGAGGGGTGGGAAGTGCTTGAATGTAAGCCGTCACGCAAGACACTCGGCCAATATTTGCAGGCTTGGCTTTTGTGAGGGGTCGTACTCAACAAGTCTGGCCACGGGAATTTGTTCGTTACTAGACATGCCGCCAAAAAAAGAGTAGGAGCCAAAATCGAGACCAGACAAGGCCTCAAGGTTACCGCTAGAGTAATACCAGTTGGAACTTACGGCTTGTAGGATGGAACTAGGCGTATATGACACCTCTTGATGTCTGTTCTTGGAGAACGCAGTGATTCCCCCCGCAAAACCGAAACCAATATGTTCGCGATGGTAAAGCGCGGAGGCTCCTTCCGTGTAGACCATGCTGACGTGTCCACTGTAGCCAAACGCGGAGACTTTTTCTGCATGCGTAGAGCCAAGATGCGTGTCGCGGCCGGACGCCGACAATCCTCCAGCGACGACTGCGTAGCCAAAGGTATTCTCTGTTAGCCAGTTCGTGGACACTACGGTGGTCAGGTGGGGAGCCTTTTCAACAATCCTTGTTTTCCATGAATACGTTGCCGCCCAATAGCCCCCAATGGCGTCGAGGAATCCTTCCTCATCCCATCCAGCCGAAAATCTGCACATTTGTCCGTTGGCGAGTGCGGGCCTGTCAAAGTCATACCCGCTGAGTAATCTTATCGCGGCCGTGAGTTCCGCGGTGCCGTCAAGAATTGTCAGAGACGGATTCTCACCCGGAGTGTGCTCGACATGCAAAATCAATTCGTCAAATTGATTGTACACTTTAAGATTCTTCGTCATTGACCCTTGTCATTATAATACCTTGAATAGAGCTAGTGAATTTACCTGGGTTTCCAGAAAGTCTCTAGGGAAATCTTCGAGCAGTTTCGGAATTTGGGGCCTCTCTAACCCCCGCTGTCTTTGCCAATCTATATATCTCTGTACCGTGGCTCGAAAATCGTCTTCCCCCAATTTGTATCCAAACTTTGGGCGCGTCCAAATCCATCGCCCTTTATCCATTGCAAGGACTTGGATTTCGCGTGCTCCCCACTTCTTAAAAGCTTGTTCTTCTCTGGGCAGGAGGTACGTTGCCAATCCAGCTCCTTGAAATTTCAAAATACAATAGAAGAACACTCTGAATACCACTTTCCCTTTTTCAGATGGCCTCTCTCGCAGCTGTTTCTTATCACAGAGCCATCGTTGTATATCATGGTTTAAGACGGGCTCGCCTGAAGCAAGTGCCAGATAAACCTCGTATATCACCTTACTTCCGTCCTGGGTTCGATCCAGCACATTGCTAAAAGTAACCGTTGTTAGTTCGTCGTCAAGATTGGCCAGAGCGGACCGCACCTTCCTCGCATCGATCATATAAACGCCAGCGAGTTCTTTGGCAGTTATTGGTGAAAGGAAGCTATCCAAGTCCATGTTAGTAGTCAAACCTGACGAGGTCGCTTCAGCTTTTACTGGAGGCACTCAGGTAAGGACAAGAGGTTATCGGGTTGTTCGCCATCATTTTGGGTTTTCAGGTACTCGTGCCCTTCCGCACTTCGCGCAACTACGACCCAGGCAAGATGTCCCATCGGGCGATCGACATAAAAAGAATACCGACCTTGTTTGATTGCTTCTATCGCTTGGCCCTCTGACAGTTTCCAACGAGAGCCGTCCGCGTTCCTTCCTCCAATCGCTCGTATCCGTTCATGCGAACTGAATCGGTCGGTCTTGTTGATGCAAAGGACCTCAACGGATTGAGGCATAGTCGCGCTCCTTCATGCAGTGTGTCCGCTGATACGGAGCTTACACCCAGTACCGACTCAAATGCTTTGAGGTAGCCGGAATTTTGGCGCTGTTTTAATTCTAATGCTTCCGTCGCACGCGATCGACGCTGCTTGTTGATGAGCACGCGCGGATAACAGTAGCTCAAGCGCAACTTGAGCATTCCGATCTGCGTACGACGCTAGGATTCTATCCTTACGTGGCTCCGGATGCACAGCTTCGATTCAAAGGGAAGATTTCTAGAATTCTGGATCCTTCCGGACCCAAGCGAAAAAATACAAGCAAGTGGCTTCAATGAGATAATTGGGGTGAGCGATGGGATTTGAACCCACGACCCTCGGTTCCACAGA
>Ga0335073_10000068_pt1 | contig 120884 bp, 106 predicted proteins | sample Lox_Sample_22_FD_207093 | JGI IMG/M metagenome (GOLD analysis project Ga0335073, IMG submission 207093) | Soil microbial communities from Loxahatchee National Wildlife Refuge, Florida, United States - Lox_Sample_2.2 | ecosystem: Environmental > Terrestrial > Soil > Wetlands | place: USA...
CGAGCCTCGAGGAAGGGCCGGTGCCGGATGCAGACGAACTGATCCGCGAACTCGTGCCGATCATGGAGCCGGGCGACATCCTCGCTCATCCGTTCACCCGCCATCCCGGCGGTTTTGTCTCCAAAGACGGAGAGGTTCATCCGATCGTGTTCGAGGCGATCGCGCGCGGCGTCCGGGTCGACGTCGGCCACGGCTCGCATTTCAGCTTTGATGTCGCCAAGCGCGTCCTTGATGCCGGCGTGCGACCGTTCACGCTTGGTGCTGACCTGCATGGCTACAATGTCCGGCTGCCGCCGACCGGCATGGACGCGCATGTGCGCGAGTCGAACCCGTTCTTCGGCATCGCGCCGTTCAGCCTGACCATTGCCATGACCGAACTGCTCGCATTGGGAATGAGCATGGAAGAGATCGTCGGCACTGTCACGGCCAACGCGGCGGTCATGGTCAACAAGGCCGACGAGATCGGCACCTTGAAGCCTGGCCGCGAGGCCGACGTCAGCGTGCTGGAGGTTCTCAACGGGCGCTTCAAGCTCTCCGACAACTCAGGCGTTGAGGTGGTGACTGATAAGCTCATTCGTCCAGCCTTCTGCCTGCGGGCGGGCGTGCGCCACGACAGCGACTCGCCCTTGATCCCTGAAGCGATCGCGGCCTGACCGGCCGCGGACGCTTTGGCACCGGCGACGTTTACGATGGCAGCGCTGTCACGAGAAAGTGGGCGCCGTTTTTTTGCCTATCATTCGCGGCGAAATGAACGCGACCGAACCCCGCTTCGTTGCTGTCGCCAGGCTTGACGATCTGCCGGACGGTCAATTCCTGCGCGTGATGGTCGGCAGCCACGGCTTGGTTCTCGCCCGTGGCGGCGATGCCATTTACGCCTTCCAAGGTACCTGCCCGCACGAAAAAGCCGACCTCGCGCAAGGACGCATCGAGAACGGTCGGCTGATCTGCCCACGCCACCTCGCCTCCTTTGCGCTCAAAGACGGGCAGGCGTCGCGCGGATGGAAACTCGATGCCCTCAAGCTCTACCCGGTCCATGTCGCGCAAGGCGAGATCGCCGTAGATGCCGATGCTGTTGAACGCGATCCCCCTGGCGGCGCTCGCAAGGTCTGGGATCTGACGTCCCGTTGATCGCTTCAGCGCAGCGCCAAGAGAGCGGGGCCAACAACCTTGTTGAGTTCGACCAGGCGGGCGAGATCGCGCACGAAACGGGCGCGCGCCTTCGGCTCGAGCGCTGCCAGCGTGCGCTCATGTGCGCGCGCAGCGCCGGCATCAATCCGTCGCAATGCGGCGCGTCCGGCCTCGGTGAGCGTTACCACTTTCCTGCGCTTGTCGCGCGGCGAAAAACGACGACGCACCATGCGTTGCCGCTCGAGCCGCGCCAAGACGTCGGCCACATTGGTGGTGTCGAGCCCGACCGCGCGGGAGAGCGCAATCTGCTCCACGTTCCCCATCTGATCGAGGGCGGACAAGATACTGTATTGGACGGGCGTAATCTTCTCGCTGCCGCATTCCTCCACGAACAGAGCGACGTGAATCTGATGTAGACGGCGGATCAAAAAGCCCGGGCGCTCCTGGAACGGCTTTGCGTGCCAGCCGTTTGCACTCAATACCGTATCGTCGATCGTCTCGGTTCTACGCAGCATGTTCGTTCTGGGCCTTCAAGGAACGTAAATCACCATTCGATTTTTTTGCATGTCCTTATCGGAAAACCGGCGTCCACTTTTCCGGGACATGGGCCGGTATGCTCTTTCAATTGCGCTCATTTCTGCCAACCTAGGAGCCGTCGCAGCATCGCAAGTAGCGTGCGGGCGGCTAAACCTACACCACCGACGGCCTTCGCCGGGCTTACCGGGCCGCCGCGACTCGCTCGAACCAGATTTGCAGCGACCTCCGACAACAGATGGTCGACAACGGTTTCGACGATCACTGGTCTGCCGAACTGCGCGAGCGGGCCGCCGAGCTTGTAGGTCATCGTCAAAGCAAGCTCCGAATTCGCCCCGCTGCCGGAGCGGGCCGCAAAGCCGATCACGCCTTGGGCGCGCGAACGGCTGATGTAATCGCCGCCCGAGCCGCGGACTTCGCCGCGCAGCGCCGCCGCATCAAGGGAGAGCCGCGCAGCGCCGCGAAAGCGCGCGCGCATTGGACCGATCGTCACCTGCAACGTCCCCTCGATCGTGCCATCCGGCAGGATCCCTTCGATACTCGCCCCAGGAACGCATCGAGCGACCGTCTCGACGTCCTGCAGCGTCGCCCACAGGCGCTCGACCGGCACCGGAACGGTTATCGTGCGGGTCAGGCTTGTTCCGCCTTCGATCGCTTGCGGGACACGAAGCTCGTCCGCCGGCAGTGTCACAGCTGTTCCCTCGGCTTGTGGTGCCATAACGATCGGAGCGAGGGTGCCGGCCGCGAGTGCGGCACGATCGACAATGGGAACGGCGCTGCGATGCGGCCCATGCGACAGCACGTCACGAATGGCCGCGACGATACCGATATAACCGGTGCAGCGGCAAAGATTGCCGGACAGTTCTTCGCGAATTCGCGCCTCGTCGGCATGCGGAAGCCGCGTAACGATATCGTAGGCCGTCGCCAGCATCCCCGGCGTGCAATAGCCGCACTGCAGGGCATGATGCCGACTGAAAGCGCGCCGCAGCATGTCCATTAGCGGATCGTCATCAAAGGATTCAATCGTGCGCACATCCGAACCCGCGCAGCAGACCGTGTAACTGAGACAGGCCCGCACCGGCCGCCCGTCGACAATGACGGTGCATGCGCCACAGACGCCGTGCTCGCATCCAATATGGGTGCCAGTCAGACCGAGCTCGTCGCGCACGAAATCCGCCAGATGCAGGCGTGGGGCAACTTCACGCCTGACTTCGACACCGTTGACATTGAGCGTCAGCGACGTCATGCGGCGGCCTCCATCGGCGATGTTGCGATGGCAATCGCCCGGCGCAGCGCCGCCGCATGCAAGGCACGGGACTCTTCCGACAGGTGCGGTGCTGCTTGCGTCACCGCCTCGGCGAGATCGCGTTGTCCGGCCACGAGACTCAGAGGATCCGCCAGCAGGATCGGCGGACGCTCGATGGCGCCAAGGAGCACGCGAGTCTCATTGCGTTCTGCATCAATCAATACGGCGGCGCTGGCCTTGGCGAAATCACCAACCTTGCGGCAGAATTTCCAATAACCCCAGCGCGCCGCAGGACCGCGCTTGGGCACCCGTATGCCGAGAATCACTTCGTCGGGCGCGAGCACCGTGGCGAATGGGCCGGTGAAGAATTCGGTCAAGACGACTGTTCGCAACGCGTCACCGCGGCCGAGCACGACTTCGGCGCCAAGCGCGCTCAGAGCATTGACCCAATCGGCGGCGGGATCAGCATGGGCAAGACTGCCGCCCAGGGTGCCGCGGTTGCGTACGGCACGATAGGCGATGCGACACGCGACCCCGGCAAGCCAGCCGGGCGTCGCATCCGGAACGGCACCATCTTCGACCTCGGCATGGGTGATGGCCGCACCATAGACGAGGGCGTCGCCCTCGTCCTTCACTTCGCGCATGGCGGTGGCACGCGCGATGTCCACCAGTGCGGCCGGCCGCACCAGGCGCAGGTTCAGCATGGGAGCGAGCGATTGTCCGCCGGCGATCAGCTTGGCGCCGTCGCCGGCTCGCGCCAGGTGCGCACTTGCTTCGGCGGCATTTCCTGCCGCAACATAGCTGAACGCGACCGGTTTCAAGCGACCGGCTCCGGCTTTGCCGGACGGCGCACCGCCGACAACTTCGTCAACAGCCGCTCGGGCGTCATCGGCAGAGCGTCGACTTCCACGCCAAGCCCCGCCAAGGCATCGTTGACGGCGTTGGCGAGCGCCGCCGGCGGCCCGATCGCGCCGCCTTCGCCGATGCCCTTTTGCCCGAAACGGCTGATCGGTGACGGAATTTCCATGTGATCGACGACCATCGCCGGAACTTCGCAAGCGCCGGGAAGATGATAATCGGCAAAAGTCACCGCGAGTGGTTGCCCGTCGTCGTCATAGCGCATCTCTTCATAGAGCGCCGTGCCAATGCCCTGCGCCACGCCGCCATAGATCTGGCCATTGACGACCATCGGATTGATAAGCACGCCGCCATCTTCGACGATCTTGTAGTCGAGAATGTCGACATCGCCGAGTTCCACATCGACCGCCACCACCACCGCGTGACAGGCATAAGAGAAGGTGCCGGTATCGCGTTGCGTCTTATAACCCTGGGTCGCTTCGAGACCGGCAGGATCGACATCGGCCGGCAGGTCCTGTGGCCGGTGATACCAAGCGGCCGCAATGTCCTTGATCGATATCTCGCCGCCACTCGCGCGCGCGGCGCCTTCAGCGAGCACGATCGTGTTCGGATCGGCCTGCAACAAGTGACCGGCAATTCGGCGGACGCGCGCCGCAAGTGTATCGCAGGCCGCCGCCACCGCTCCGCCTGCCATCACGATGCAGCGCGAGCCCCAGGTTCCAGTGGAGTATGGCGTCAACGCCGTATCGCCGTGCACGAGTTTCACCCGATGCGGTGCGATGCCGAGCACTTCATGGGCGATCTGAGCCAAGGTCGTTTCCAGGCTTTGACCGTGGCTTTGCACGCCGACGCGCAGCTCGAGACCGCCGTCAGGAGTAAGGCGGGCGGTCGCTTGCTCAAAGCCAGGTACCATCGGAATGCCCCAGCCGGCATAGACCGAGGTCCCGTGCGCGCCCTGCTCGCAGAATATCGCGAAACCGACACCGAGCTTGCGGCCGTCGGGTTCACCTTTTGCCTGGCGCGCGCGGACGGCGGGCAGATCGATCGCCCGCACCGCCCGTTCGAGACATTCGACATAGTCGCCGCTGTCGAAAATCTTCTTGGTGATGTTGACGAAGGGCATCTGCTCCGGCCGCACGAGATTCTTGCGGCGGATATCTTCAGGTGGAATTCCCAGTTCGCGCGCTATGGCATCGAGCAGAACTTCCATTGCAAAGCAGACTCCGGTGCGCGCCACGCCGCGGAACGGCAGGATTGGCGGCTTGTTGGTGACGACCGACCAGGTGCGGCAACGAAAGCCTGCAAACTGATAAGGCCCCGGAAGAATGCTGGCGACCTGCGCCGCCTCAAGGCATGCCGAGAAGGGATAGGCCGAATAGGCGCCGGAATCGACGATCGCTTCGCAGTCGATCGCCAGCAGCTGCCCGTCGGCGCCGGCATAGCCGGTAATCTCGTAATGGTGCTCGCGGCAATTGGCGTTGCCGCTCAGATGCTCGCGCCGGTCCTCGATCCAGCGCACCGGACGTCGCAACTTCATCGCCAGATAAGCCAGGCAGACTTCTTCGCCGAGCAGGATGCCCTTGTAGCCGAAACCACCGCCGACGTCGGGGGCCACGACGCGGATCATGCCCTGGTCGACGCCGAGACATTCGGCGAGCCCGTTGCGCACGATATGCGGCATCTGAGTTGCGGTATAGACGACGATCTGCTGTGCCTGATTGTCCCAATAGGCAAGCACGCCACGTCCCTCGATTGGCGCCATGCTCTGCCGCGCGGTACGGAAGGTACGCTTGACCCGCACTACCGCGTCTTTCGCCGCCTCTTCGAAACCAATCTCGACGGCGGTCTCGAGAAACACATTTTCCGTCCAGTGTTCATGCACGAGAGGCGCTGTTGACTCGCGGGCGCGCGTCATCTCGACCACAGCTGGCAATTCGTCGATATCGACGAGCACCAATTCGGCGAGATCTTCGGCTTCCGCACGACTTGCCGCGACACAAGCTGCCAGCGGCTCCCCGACATGGCGTACCTTGTCGCTGGCCAAGATCGGCTGCACCGAGCTTTGAAAGCCCGCCAGACCGGAATCGGCGCGAATGCCCTTCACGCCATCGAGATCCGCCATCACAAAGACCGCGGCCTCGTGTTCTTTGGGCTTCTCGATGCCGCGGACCCTTCCGTGTGCAAGCGGGCTGCGCACAAACGCAACGTCGAGCATGTCGGCCATCCGGATATCGGCGACAAAGCGACCACGGCCGAGCAGATAGCGCTCGTCTTCAAGACGCAAAATCGACGCGCCGATGCCCTGCTTCGCGGTTTCCTTGGTCATCGATCTGACATTCTCGGGTCCAGCACCCCGCAATGCAGGGAGCTTACAGTACTGATCGCCGCGGTAACGTCGTCGTATTCCCGACGGGGTCGCAAAGGTCGTGCCAGCCGTGAGGCGTCGCGCAGTCCGTTCCGCGCGGCTGAGCGGACGGGCAAACGCGGCGCTCGTCGAGAACCTTGTATCGGGACCTTGCACGGCACCTTGCATAGGACATGGGCAGGCACGGCGTTCGATTGAGCATTCGTCCGTATACTGACGATTGGCATACCGGCGATTTGCATTGGAGTTTCGCCATTTTTGGACGCTTGGCCAATAGCCGAAACACCAACCCGCCCGGCGCGTTGGCCTTTTCCGATCGCCACGCCGCAAACCCCGGCCGCATGGCGCGATGGCATAGCGTTTGCAAGACGTTGACCGATTGAGCGGCGTTTTGGCGGCTGATACGCGCGTGCCGTGTCCGCGTGGCGCGGTCACGTTTCGATCGACGAGGTCAGGTCGAAACCCGGTCGCAGGACGTTCCTTGAATTTTTTGCGTGAACCCGAGAGGCCCCCCCGATGATCAACCGCCTGTTCAAGCGCCCGAACCGCCGCGTGGCGATTCAAGGACTCCCGATCTCGGCAGTTGCGGCCGCGATATTGGTCGGCGCCTGCTTGGTCACGATCGGCTCGACCGCAGCTTTGGCTGGCGGACTCGACGACATCAAGGCGCGCGGCCACATGGTCATTGCTACCGAGGACGATTTCAATCCCTTCGAATTCATCAAGGATGGCGTCTCCACCGGCTACGACAATGACCTCTTCAACGAAGTGAAGAAGCAGTTGCCATTCCCGGTCGAGCAGCAAGTGATACCGTGGGCCGGCATCCTGCCGGGCGTCACCAGCGGCAAATACGACATGGCCATGACGGGGGTGCTCGTGACCGCGGCGCGCAAACCGACCTTCGACTTCGCGAGCCCGGTGGCGCAGTCGACGACCTTCTACATCACCAAGGCTGGTTCAAGCATCAAGTCGGCGTCCGAGCTCAACGGCAAGACGGTCGGTGCACAGGCCGGGTCCGCGATGCTGGCCGACCTGAAAGCATTCGACACCGAACTCAAAGCCAAGGGCGGCCCGGGCATCAAGCAGATCGTCGAATATCAATCCAATCCGGAAGCCTACCAAGACCTGGCGATCGGCCGTACCGACGCCGTGGTCAATACCGAGATCAATCTGCGTACGCTGCTCAAGGAACGGCCGGGCGTATTCGCGCTTGGACAGGCGGTCGGGCAGCCGGTCTACATCGCCTGGGCGCTCCGCAAAGACAACAAGGACACGCTGAAGCTGGTCGACAAGGCGCTCATAGCGACGCGCAAGAGCGGCAAGATGTACGAGCTGCAGACGAAATGGTTCGGCACGACCTTCAAGGACATGCCCGAAGACGCGAACTAGGTTCAGCCGTGGGACCGGCCTTTCGTGACCGCCTATGACTACTACAGCATCGTCCACGCTGCCTTAGCCACGATTTCGATATCGTTGCTCAGCATCCTGCTCGGCGTGCCGCTTGGGCTCGGTCTCGCGCTCATTCGCTGGTCCCGCGTGCCGGTACTGAACGAGATCGCGATCGTCTATGTGAGCATACTTCGGACCTGTCCGTCGGTGACGCTGGCGCTTTTGCTGTTCTTCGCCTTGCCGGAAATCGGCATCTCGCTGGAGCCGGTCCCGGCGGGCATTCTCACACTGGCGCTGGGCACCTCGGCCTTCGACGCCGAGATCTGGCGCAGCGCGCTGACGAACTTTCCGCGCGATCAATACGATGCAGCATTGTCGCTCGGCATGCGGCGCTTTACGCGCTTTCGCCGCGTAATGTTGCCGCAGATCGTCCGCTCCAGCCTGCCGGCCCTGGTCAACGAGATGACCTTGCTGATCAAAGCCAGCCCGGCGGTGGCGGTGCTCGGCATTGTCGAGATCACGCGCGCCGCCATCCGGATCGGGGCGCGGACTTACCAACCACTGCCGCCCTTTATCTTCGCGCTCGTGATTTACAGTCTGATCGTCTTCGCTTTTGTCAGGGCGCAACGCGCGGTCGAGCGACGCTACGCGCTCGCAGGAGCGCCGGCATGAACGAATTCGCCGTGGTCTGGCAGCACCGCGACATGATCGTTACCGGGTTCGAGAACACGCTGATCATCGTGGCGCTCGGAGCGACGGGCGCGCTGGTGCTGGGTGCGTTGCTGGCGGTTCCCTTGATGGCGCGCCAGCGCGCGATCAGGGCCGCGGCGACGGCTTATGTCGATGCCATGCGCTGCGTGCCGTTCCTTCTGTTCGTCTATCTCATCTATTACGGTCTGCCGTCCCTCGGTCTGCGTTTCGACAATTGGTCGACCGGGATCGCGGCGCTCGTGCTCTACAATTCCGCCTATATGGGTGAATTGTTGCGCGCCGCTTGGGCCGACATGCCGCACGAGCAGATCGAGGCCGGTTACGCCTTCGGCTTCTCCGGCTTGCAACTGTTTCGTCGCATTATCCTGCCGCCGGTGCTGCTGTCGGCGCTCCCCTTGATCGGCAATCAACTGATCCAGATCGTCAAAGACAGCGCGTTCCTCACCATCATCGCGGTTGCGGAGCTCACCCATGAGGCGACGGCGATGCAGACAACCTACTTCGTGCCGTTCGCATCCTTCATCGCGGCGGTCGCGCTCTACTGGGTCACCTGCATCGGCATCGAAGGTACGGTTGGTTATTTGAACCGCTTCGCCGAGGAACGGCGCTGATGCATGCCATGGCGGAGAAGGCCTCGCCCATGCCCATGGTGGAACCGATCGCGCAACCCGTGGTGCTCGACGTCAACGGCGTCTCAAAGAGCTTCGGCGCCAACACCGTGTTGCGCGACATCAGCTTCAAGGTCCACAGGTCGGAAACCGTGTGCCTGCTCGGGCCCTCCGGCTCCGGCAAGTCGACGCTGCTCCGCTGCATCAATTGGCTGGAGGAGCCGGATGGCGGCACGGTCCTGCTCGGCGGTCGGCGCATCGGCGTGCGGCCGGGCACCAATCTGCGCATGACCGACCGCGATCTGGCGGCCATTCGCACGCGGATCGGCATGGTGTTCCAGCACTTTGCTCTGTGGCCGCACATGACCGTGCTGCAGAACGTGATGGAAGCGCCGGTTCATGTCCTAAAGCGCGACAAGAGAGAAGTGCGCAAAGAGGCCGAAGCACTGCTGCGCCGCGTCGGCCTCGCGGACAAGATGGACAGCTTTCCGGCGCGTCTCTCGGGCGGCCAGAAACAGCGCGTCGGCATCGCCCGCTCGCTTGCCATGAAACCCGACCTGATCTTGTTCGATGAGCCGACCAGCTCGCTCGATCCGGAGCTTGTCGGGGAGGTGCTCACGGTGATGCAGGATCTGGCGCGCGAGGGGCTCACCATGGTCGTGGTCACGCACGAAATGAGCTTTGCTCGCGACGTCGCAAGCCGCGTGGTCTTCATGGACAAAGGACAGATCGTCGAGACCGGAAATCCCGACCAGTTTTTTCGCACCCCGCAGACCGAGCGCGCCCGGCAGTTTCTCGCCCGCTATGCGGCGCGTGACCGGTGATGTTTAACGGCAACGCGGCGGCGCACCACGGCATTCGTCAGCAACAGGAGATCGTCTCATGACCACGGCCACCCTCGTCGACAATCTTCCGGGGGTTATCAGCCGCGAAATCGTGCCGCCGGGCGGGCGCTGGTCGCGCCGCATCGAGAAGGGCCAGCGGCTGCGCATCGTCGACCTGGAAGGACAGCAGGCGGTCGACTTCCTCTGCTATTCCGCCGACCTGCCGCTCGATCGCATCAATCTGCCGAACACGGTGAAACTCAACCGCTCGCTCTATATCGGCAAAGGCTGCAAGATCTATTCGGATCTTGCCAAGGTATTGTTCACGGTGGTGGAGGATAGCTGCGGATTTCACGACACCCTCGCCGGCTGCTGCAGCAACGAGATCGATCTCCTGCGCTACGGCGTGAAAAAGACCAAAAGCTGCCGCGCCAATTTCATCGCCGAGCTCGCCACCTGGTCCATGGGTCCGGACCAGATCGTGCCCAACATCAATTTCTTCATGCGGGTGCCGTTCAAGGAAGACGGCCATGTGGTGATCGCCGATGGCGTGTCGAGGCCGGGCGACCATGTCGAGCTGTTGGCGGAAATGCCGGTCCTCGCCGTGATGTCGAACTGCCCGCAGGAGCACAATCCGGCGGCCGGCGGCAAACCGACGCCGATCGAAGTCATCGTACGCGCTTGAGCGCTCGGGGAACGGCGGAGTCGGACGTGCAAAAAATCACTTTGGCGGTGCCGGACCTCGTCTCCAACTCCTACTTTCCCGCCATTGCGGCGGCGGAGCTGGGTTTCTTCGCTGCCGAAGGTGTCGATGCGCGTGTCGAATTGATCTTCCCCAACTACCGTGCCTATGAGGCGCTCCGTGACGGCCATGTCGAGCTGGTGGCGGGGCCTGCTCACGCTGCCCTGCCGGCCTGTCCGCAATGGCAAGGCCTGAAGCTGCTTGGCGCGCTGGCGCAAGGCATGTTTTGGCTCCTGGTGATGCGCGCCGACATTGCGACGACACCAGGCGATGTCAGCGTGGTGCGCGGCCGCACGATCGGCGCGGCGCCGCTCGTCAACCTTGCTTTGAAGCAGTTGCTCGCCGACAGCGGCATCGATCTCCTCCGCGACCGCGTCAACATCGTCGGCGTGTCCGACATGATGGAGCCCGGGGTTTCGTTTGGCGTGGCTGCAGCTCGCGCGCTGCGGACGGGCCATCTCGACGGCTTCTGGGCCAATGCGATGGGCGCTGAAAACGCCGTGTGCAGCGGCGCCGGTAAGATCGTGCTCGATGTGCGACGCGGGCTCGGGCCGGCCATTGCCTTCCATTATACGATGGCGGCCCTGACGACGAGCGATGCAGTCATCGCCCGCGACGCCGAGATGGTGGCGGCTGCCTTGCGCGCGGTGGTGAAGACGCAAAAGGCGCTGAGCGCCGACCCTTCCCTTGCCGGCAAGGTCGGCGAAAAACTATTCCCGCCGGACGAGGCGGCTGTCATCGCCGATATCATCGCCCGCGATGTTGAATTCTATGCGCCGCAAATCGCGCCCGAAGCGATCGTCGGCCTGAACGCCTTTGCACGGAACGCGGGCCTCCTGGAGAGACCCGTTGCCTATGAGGCGATGGTCGCAACGCGGTTTCAAACGCTTTGGACCGGCAACTGACGGCGCGCCGTCCTCACAATGTCACTCCCGCGGCTTCCAAAATCTGGCGCGCCCGCGCGCGCTGCGCCTCAGGCACCGACAGCCGCTCGGCAAAATCCGTACTGGAGGGACGCGTCGCGTCGATGCCCATCTTGGTGACCGTGAAGGTCTTCGGGTCCGAGGTCGGATCGAGTATGGCGCTCTTGGCGTTGGGTATCGTGATGATGTCCTTCTCCGCGCGGACGCGGGTGGCGACGGCCCACATGACATCGTTCATGTCGAAGATATCGACGTCCTCGTCCACGACGATCACATATTTGGTGTAGAGTTCGGTGCCCATGGTGGTCATCATCGCCATCTGTGGCTCCCCCTCTGCGGTCTTCTTCATGGCGATCACCGCCATGAAAGCACCGCAGGTCGTATGCGGCACGTGCACGGCCTGCACGTTGGGCAGATTCCGCTTGAGGGCGTTTAGGATTTCGCCCTCGCGGGTGATGCACGAGATGAGGATGTGATCCTTCGACATTCCCGACACGACGCTGTGGAACATGGCATCGCGACGCATACGCAGGCGGTGGGCGACGAAGACGTTCTGCGTGCTGCGGTAAGATGCGTAACCGGTGAATTCGCCAAATGGACCTTCCGGCTCGCGTACGCCAGCAAGAATCTCGCCTTCGATCACGATCTCGGCGCCGGCCGGCACCTGCAGGCCTTCGACGCCGCATGGTGCCAACCGATAAGGTTCGCCGAACAGGCCGCCGATGATCTCGTATTTGCGGATGTTCTGTCCGTAGGCATAAGTCATCGAGCCCATATAGTGCAGTGGATGCACGCCGATGGTGATCGCCGCCGGCAGCGACTGGCCGCGCTCCTCGGCGCGGCGATGATATTCGAACATGCGCCGGCGCGAATGCAACGAGACGCCGAGCCGGTTCTTGCCCTTGAGCATCAAGCGGTGAAAGCCGGTGGTGTCGACGCCTGTGAGCAGATCGCGCGCAGTGATCTGCCCCGCCGTGATATAGGGGGCTGCGTCGACCGAGAATTGATAAGGAATGGGGAGTTGGGTGAGATCGACATCCTCGCCCTCGACGACGACCTCATCCCAGGGCGCACGGCCGATCGTCTCGCACGGAATCGGACGCTGGCAGCGTTCGCGGAAGGCCGCGGGCAGATCGGCGGGCGCGACACCAAGGCAAGCAGCGAGCAAGCCGCGGTTGGCCGCGATATTGGTGACGAGGGGCATCTTGAACCCGTCCATCCGCTCGAAGATGAGCACCGGGCTTTTCCCCGCCCGCTCCAGTTCGAACACCATGGCTGTGCTGTCGAACCGTTGCGCGACGGGCTCCTCGATGTGCAGGAGCTCAGACGGGAAATCCCGCTGGACCATGCCGAGAAAACCTCGCAGCGATTGCGGATCGTTGTCGAGGGGAATATCAAACATGCTGTGTTCCCATGTTGATGAACAGTGGCGGACCTGCCGGCAATCACGTGAGCTCGCCAAGCAGCGCGCGCGCCTGACGGACGATCTCGCCCGTGGGCGAACGCATATCGATAAGGATCGTGAAGTGATCGGCGCCCGCGATCGGCGCCAAAGCACCGGGCACATGGGCCGCAGCGCGCATGGCGTGCAACGCGCGGGCATCCTCGACCAGCGCCGGCACCTCGCGGCTGCCATAAGCAATCGTCAACGGCTTGGCAACGGCAGGGAGCCGTAACGGCGACAGCGCCGCGATTTCCTCGTCGCTTAAGCGAAGCTTGTCGTTGATATAGGTGTCACGCAGCGGTCCAAGCTCATAGATGCCTGAAACAGCCAGTCCCGCGCTCACCGCCGGATGATCGAGCGCAAGCGCGGCGAGATGACCGCCCGCCGACCACCCCGACAGGATGATCGGGCCGCCGATACCCTGGGACCGCCCGTGCTGCGCAAGCCAATCCAGGGCGGCGCGAATCTCGCCGACAATCTCGGTCAAACTGGCTTCGGGCGCCAAGGTATAGCCCGGCATTGCCACCGACCAGCCGCGGGCGGCGAAGCCTTCGGCAAGACACGCGAAAGGCTCGCGCCCGTTCATCTGCCAGTAGCCGCCGTGGATGAAGACCAGGCAGGGAGCGTCCGCAGCGCCGGGATAGAGATCCCACTTATTGCGCTCACGCGGACCGTAAGGCAGATCGAGTTTGCCGGGGTGAGCGGCGCGATAGGCCGCGGAGGCTTCCACACGCGCGCGATTAAGCTCCGCACTGTTCTTGACGGCTGCGACATTGTTATAGGCCGCGTCACGTGCAGCCTGCGTCATTTTTTCCCAGCGCACTCAATTCGTTCCAGGTTCGGATCCCACGCCGAGAACTTTAGCAATCGGCATGCCATTGGGCGACGGCGAGCGACCCGCCATCTTCCCATACCGGTACGAAAAATCGGCGCGGGATCCGCCAAGGCGATTTTCGATATTCGGGCAACGTGCCTGTTTTGGCGTCACTCGTTTGAACCATCCAACTGAAATCTCTCGCGAAACCGCCCTCCGCCCTGGCATGGCGCTTGCTTCAGAACGGGCAGCGGAAATGGAGTTAAATAATGGCTGGAATTTCGCGCCGCTCGTTCGTGGCGGGCGCCGCCGTGGCGGCGCCGTTTGTCGTCTTGCGCGGTGCCCGCGCCAAGGATCTTCGCCCAATTACCTTCACCCTGCCCTGGGTCGCCGAGGGCTCCAACGCTTACGCCTATGTCGCCAAGGCAAAAGGCTTCTGGGAAAAGCGCGGTTTGGATGTACAGATCAGCCGCGGCTATGGCTCCACGGCCGCCGCCCAGGCCGTTGGCGCCGGCAAGTTCCAATTCGGCCTCGCCGCCGCTTCGGCCGGCATCCAGGAAGCGGCCAAGGGGCTTCCGGTCAAGGCGATCCTGTCCTGCGGCTACGACGCCACGATGGGCATTTGCGTGCTCAAGGACGGCCCGATCCACACGGTGAAAGACCTCGAAGGCCACAAGATGGCCTCGACCGTCAGCTCTGGCGACTATCCTTTCTTGCCGCTGTTCGCCCAAAAGGCCGGATTTGATCTGGGCAAGGTCGAGCGTGTTCAGGCCGACCCGAACGTGCGCCAACGCCTCCTGATCAGCAAGGAAGTGGATGCCATTTCCGGCTTTGCCATTTCCTTCGTGCCGGTGTTCGAGACCCAGAATGTCGAGACACGCAATATCCTTTTCAGCAGCAGCGAACTCACGCTCTACAACAATTCGTTGATGACGCAGGTCTCGCTGGTGGAGAAAGAGCCCCAACTGTGCTCCGACGTCGCCGCCGGCCTCGCCGAGGCGGTGAAGTTCACCATGCTCAACCCCGACGAAGCCGTGCAACTGTTCCTCAAAGAGGTCCCGGAAGTCGCGCTCACCGACAAAGGCGCCGACCGCATAAGGTTGGGCGTCGGCATATTCATCGTTTCCATGCTCTACAAGCCGTTGCAGGAGCACGGCGTCGGCTACGCAGTCCCGCAGGACTACGAAGTCATGACCGAACTGGTGATGAAATACATCGCCGATAAGGACGACAAGACGCCGACGCAGGCAGCCTTATTCACCAATGACTATGCCGGCACGCTCAAACTCGATCAGAGCGAGTGGGACAAGGCGATGGCCAATGCCAAGCCCTACCGCGCCTTCCTGGCGTAGGGAGGAACGGAATGGCCGGCTATATTCACGTCGACCACGTCAAGAAAATCTACGACAGCGGCAAGGACGTGGTAGAGGCCGTTTCCGGCGTCTCCTTCGTCGCCAACAAAGGCGAATTCATCGCCATCCTCGGTCCCTCCGGCTGCGGCAAGTCAACGCTGCTGATGATGTGCGGCGGGCTTGAGCCGACTTCCGCCGGGACCATCACGATCGACGGCCAAGAGGTCACCGGCCCGCGCGCGAATATCGGCGTGATGTTCCAAGACAGCACTTTGCTGCCGTGGAAGACGGTGCTCGAAAACATTCTGTTCCCCGTGAAGATTCAGCGGCGGCCACTGGCCGCGTACCGGGAACGCGCGCTGGAATTGATCGAAATGGTCGGCTTGCACGGCTTTGCCGACATGAAGCCCCATCAGCTTTCCGGCGGCATGCGCCAGCGCGTGGCGATCTGCCGCGCACTGGTGACCAATCCCGACATTCTCTTGATGGACGAGCCGTTCTCGGCGCTCGACGCCATGACACGCGACGAGATGAACGACGCGCTGCTCGACATCTGGGATCGTTACCCCAAGACCGGCCTCTTTGTGACTCACGCCATCCGCGAGGCCGTCTATCTCGCCGACCGTGTCCTGGTGATGACCAAGCGCCCGGCCACTCTGGTCGCGGACATCCGGATTCCGTTTGACCGGCCGCGCGATCCTTCGATCAACAATCGCGCCGAATTCAATGACACTTGCGACCAACTGCGCCGGCTGATCGAGCACAAGCGGACGCCTTGGAGCGAGACCAAAGCTGCATGACAACCGGACCGGCGATCCGACATAAGCCCTCTTCCGAGACGGCCTATACGCTCGGTCTGCCGATCGGGCTTGGCGTGGCCGTCCTTATCGGCTGGCAGCTTGCGGTCCGGCTGGCCGGCATCTCACCGGTCATTCTGCCGGCGCCGAGCGACATCGTGCAGTCGTTCGGCGGGGTCGGCGGCGAGTTGTTGCGCCAGGGCTGGGTCACGGGGTTCGAGGCGCTGTTCGCATTTGTCTTATCCTGCCTGTTCGGGGTTGCCGCGGCACTTTTTCTCGGCTTTTCAACTGTCGCTTTCGAGACCTTCTATCCCGGCCTCGTTGTCTTCCAGATCATTCCCAAGATCGCGCTGGCGCCGCTGTTCACGTTCTGGCTCGGCATCGCGGCAACCTCGCGCCTGTCCTATGCGCTGTTCATCAGCTTCTTTCCGGTCACGCTCGCGACCATGACGGGGCTCAAGCGCGCGGATACGAACGCCTTGCGGCTGTGCCACGCGCTAGGCGCCAGCCGGCTGCAGGCCTTCGTCGCCGTGCAGATCCCCTACGCGCTGCCCTATTTTTTCAGCGGTGCCAAGGTGGCGGCGACGATGTCGATCATCGGCATCGTCATCGGCGAATTCATCTCCGCCAATGCGGGGCTCGGCTATTACATTTTACGTGCGCAGTCCTATAGCGAAACGGCGCACATGTTTGCCGCCATCCTCGTGCTCTGCGGCATCGGCTTGTTACTCTACATCATTCCCGTACAGGCGGAACGCTGGGTACGGCGATGGTGGTGGGACTGACGGACATTTGACGAAGCGGCGCCTCGGGACGAGAACAACATTGCAAATGGCGTCATGAAACAAACGATGGCTCCGCTCGATTTAATGCTGCGGCCGCCGATCGCCGACCGCGGCGGCAGGAGTGCTGCGCTTGTCCTGCGCGGCATGAAGACAGTGCAATTCGGCCGCCGCATCGTTCTGCCGTGCCTGTTGGCAGCCACGCTGCTGTGCGCCTGGGAATTCGGGACGCGGCTTGCGCATCTGTCGCCTCTCATCATCGTGCCGCCGAGCGCCGTTCTTTCGGTTCTCATGGCTTCGTACGCCATTCTCATGCAGCAAGCTGTGCCGACGGTCGTGGAAACGCTGATCGGCTTTGCACTTGCGGCGGCAATCGGCATCATGCTGGGCACGGCATTGGTGCTGTCTCGCCGCGTACGCCAGGCGCTCTATCCCCACGTGCTCACGTTCCAGCTCATTCCGAAGATCGCGCTGGCGCCGCTGTTCATCGTTTGGTTCGGCGTCGGCCCGACTTCGCGGCTTTCGCTCGCGGTGTTCATGGCGTTCTTTCCGGTCGTCATCTCGACACTGACCGGCCTCCTCAGCGCGGATCGCAACGCCATGCGAATGGCCCGGGCGATGATGGCCTCGCCTTGGCAGAGCTTTATCAGCGTCCGTGTACCCTTTGCCCTGCCGCACATTTTTGCCGGCCTGAAGGTCGCCGTGACCATGGCGATGATCGGCGTCATCGTCGGCGAGTTCGTAACCGCCCAGGCGGGGCTCGGCTACATCATCATGATGGCATCCTCAGCCGGCGATACGGCTCTGGTGCTCGCGGCGATCATCCTTCTGTGTGGATTCGGACTGTTGCTCTATGGAGCGGTGGCGCTTGCGGAATGGCTGATCGATCGCCGCATGGGCGTCTCCATCACAAGCAGCGAGTTCTGACGCCCGCCCAGGCCGGCGCGATACGAAACGGCCTGCCGCGGGCCTTGCCGAACGACCCGGCAAAATCGCAAGCTTGCGATGTTCACACGATGAGGACCTCTGTCATGTCAAACAGGCCGGAAAACCGCCTCGATCGCCGCGACTTCGTAATCGCATCAATTACAACGGCCGGCGCATCGGCTGGCCTCGCCATTACCGCCCGGGCGGCAAATGCTCAAGGTGTCGCGACAACCTCTGCCGATCCGGCATCAGGAACGGTCTACACCGGAGATACAATTCGGGGGAAAAAGGTCGTCAGCGCGCTCGACGTCAACAGCCTGGAACCTGGCAAGAAGCATCTTTTGTATTTTCAGGGCGTGCAGATGCCCACTGGACAGCACTGGTATGTATCGGTGACAGTCGCCAAGGGAGCAAAACCGGGCAAGCGCGTCGTTCTGGTGAGTGGTGTGCATGGCGACGAGATGAGTTCCGTGCATACGGTCCAGACCGTGATGAACCAGCTCGATCCGCGAGAGATGTCGGGCACGGTCATGGCGGTCACGGATGTCTCCAGCCCGGCTCTGGAAGGCGTGCAGCGGAGATGGCCCAATCAAGGCAGGGGCATCGATCTGATCGACATGAATCGCGAGTGGCCCGGAAACGAGAACGGCGCCACCGCGCCCAGCCGGCACGCCGGGCTGCTGTTCAACCGGCTGCTGCGGCCGAACGCCGACTTCGCGATCGACTTCCACACTGGAACAACCGGATTCGAAGTCACTGCATTCAATATTGCCGGCATGGATGTGCCGGAGGTCAAGGCGATGGCGGAGCTCTATCCCGTCGGCCAGATCTTCGACAACCATGTGTATCCCGGGGTCCTGCATAACGCATTCATGGATGTGGGTATCCCGGCATTTACGCCGGAGATTGGCGCAGCGCGCGTCCTGAACCTCGAGATGATCTCACTGTTCGTGGAAGGCACGATGAATGTCCTCAAGCACCACGGCATCCTGGCCGGGCCATTGGGGCGCACAGGCAAGGACGTCGGTGTCTTTATCGGCAACAGTGCGTTCCCGATCCTTGCAACGCAGGGAGGGCTCGTCGAGCATCTGGTCAAGCTCAATGACAAGGTCGATGCCGGACAGAAGGTCGCCGTCCAGCGGAACAGTTTCGGCGAAGTGGTTGCGGAATATACCAGCAGCGTGGCCGGAGAAGTGACGGGCCAGCGTAGCGACGCGATGTCCGAGCCCGGTAATCCCCTGCTATTCATCCTATTCCACAAGACGACGCCGGACGGCGGAGAGACATATCCCGAGTGATCTAAAGTGATCTAACACTCGGTGTCCTGCGTTAGCGGGTAATTCACGCCGATAAGGGAGCGACAGTCGATTGCACGATGACCGTTTTAGGTCATCGACTGTCTTCACGCGGTGGTGCCGACTGTTCCGCCGCCCCCTTAATCGCGGACATTGCAGATAGCGAGATCGAGGGCGGTGCCTTTCTCAGAAATGAAAGAGGCCGCACCCGAGCGTTGGTTTTGCTCGGCCAGTTTACCGGCAGGCACGTCCCGCCTACGTCACCTCGGTTGGTTCGTCTATCCGGGTAGCGGGCAGGCCATCACGTTTAGAAGCGGCGGCAAGCCAGACTTGGGCAAGACGCAAGTAGGATGCGCGAACATTTTCGTCATAGGCCTCGCGCGCCCATTTGAAGCACTCATCCGCCATGGCGCGGTACTCAGTGGCCTTTTTCATAGAGTACTCCATACGACATCGCCCAACCGCGGACCAATTGATTGGCCGCGCCTGAACGGATCGGGTTGGGAGTTGTCGGGGCCGTTAGTAAGTGCGCCGCCGATATTCCCGTCGCTCGTGTCTTCGATGAACGCCGGCGACGCTTCCGGGTGTTAAGGGTCTTCCGACCACAGCGAAAGCTTTGTCCTGCGAGAGGGACAGGCTTTTCTCCGGAGAAAACTTCAGAGAAACCGGCGCGAGCGTAAGGACCGCGGCACCAACGATAGTCGTGGCAATCAGCCATTTGCGCATGGTCATTCTCCCGGCAAGAGATATCAGCCTTTTTGACAACGACCGGACAAAAAGTCTTTGATCGAGATCAAAGAGCGGCGACTAGCCGGTCGTCGCCATTTTCGATCTTGGCGGCATCCGCTTTAGCCCAAGTTCCTCGACCCGACCTGATAAGTCCGTGGACTCAGGCTGGTTTCAAAACCGAGCACTGCGTATTTGAAGACCGGCCACTAGCCTCGGAAACGGGCCATCACCCGATTTTGAATAGGAACGATACCGGAACGCGAAACGTCTGCCGAACAACGGCATGTCGCCCTCGGGTCATTGAGGAACATCCAGACGCACGCCGTAATGTCCGATCCAACCTCGAGAGCGGGCATCTTTGAGACTGATTGGTCACGTCAGCTGGGTGCCTTACCATTCGACAGGATTGCGGAAGGGCAACGAACTCAGTGCGGCAGCCGCGCGATTTCGGCCACTGCGCCAGATGCCGTGAACCCTTCGACGAGATCGACCGCGGTGCTAGGTTACTTTCGCCCACATCGAGCAGGGGTTTGGCATGCCGTCACGCCTGCAAGTGAAAGTACATATCAATCGGGCTCTCCGAGCCTGCACCGTCGAACAAAAGCTGGACGAGATTGCCACGGCAATCGGCGAGCTGGCGCGATACGTTGAAGAGATCGAGAAGGAGAAGGAAAAGGAAAAGGAAAAGTCGAGCAGACCGGCAACGCGCTGATCATCCTGCCTTTTCGAGTCGATTGTCTCCTCAACCGCAGCGCTGAATTTGGTCGAGCGCCCGCCCCACCCGCGAGCGCTCGTGCACTCTCCAAGAGAAAAACGGTGAGCCTGGAATGGGCCCCGGCCATCCCCGGCCGAGAACATTCACATATTATCACGCATTCTTGTGGGCGCTGCGCAAACCTTGAGAATTGGTTAAAGCTGCCGCCAGCGGGCCATCGCCGGCTCGCTGCCGGCTCGCTGGCCTGATGCTCGGCGGCGTCTCGCAAAAACTCATCGGCCTGGCGCCCGCGTTGTACTTGTCGCTCCTAAGGACCAAAGGACCCCGCGGCGAAATTGAGCGAAATCAATTGATGCCGGGCGGAATGCGCCATTAACAGCCGCCAAGAATCGCCATGGCATTCGTGAACCGAACCGATGCAGGCAGAAGGCTCGCTGCGGCTCTCGCCCGACACCGCGGCAGGGATACTGTGTCAGACGCACGGAACACAAGTCGCATCTAAGTGGTGCGTGCCGCGAGTGAGCACGCCGCCTTTTAGCTTAAATCCCGAACACAATTTTACCGGCCGGAAGGCATCATCGGATACTGACAAAGACATGAGCCGTCCGAGTTTATGACCGTGCCCAATTTTTCGACATTGCTGGCCATCACCGTTTTCACGCCGGTGCTCGCCGGATGTCTTCTGCTGCTCTCTTGGCTGCAGCACCGGAGCATCGTCGCGCTGGCCTGGTGGGGATCCGGGTTCATCATCGCGTCCGTCGCAACGACGATTATCGTCGTTGCCCGCGGCACAATCCCCGACTTTTGGTCGATCGTTGTCGGAAACGCGCTTCTGGCCACGGCCTACGGGCTCCTCTGGTACGGAGCGCGCAAGTTCAACGGCGAGAAGGCTTCGGTGATTTTGACGCTGGCAGGAGTGCCGGTCTGGATAGCAGCCTGCTCGATCCCGCCCATCTATGCGCGGATCGAAATTCGGGCCACCGTAATGGCGGCAATCGCCGTGTTCTATACTCTGCTCGCCCTCTTTGAACTCTGGCGCGGTCGTGGCGATGGTGCATGGCGCTGGCCCATCCTGCTGGTCTTGTTGGCACACGCTGCAGCCATCCCGGTTCGAATTCCGCTCGCCGGAGCCTGGTTACATCCAGATCCTTCCGACGTCGACTTGTTGATTTTTATGATCTTTGAAACTGTGTTTGTCTGCATCTGCGCGGCATATTTGTTCGGGGGCCTTGCCAAGGATAAAATTGCAGCAACGTATCGGCGCTTCTCTCTGACCGACCCTCTGACTCAGGTTCCCAACCGCCGCGGCTTCTTTGAAGCGGCCGAGCGGTTATTGATCAGAACGCGCATTGCAAGCCGGCCGGTCGCACTCCTCGTCTTCGATCTGGACCGCTTCAAGGACATCAATGACAAATACGGGCACCAGGTCGGCGATAAGGTACTCATCGCATTCTGTCGGCTATCGACTTCAATGCTGCGGCCGACCGATCTGTTCGGTCGCATCGGCGGTGAAGAGTTTGCAAGTCTATTGCCGGATATGGAGCAGCAAGACGCTCTCTGGCTGGCAGAACGGCTGAGAGCCGCATTCGAAGATATTTCTCACACACTGGGACGACTGACGCTCAGTGCAACTGTGAGCATCGGTATCGCGAGCTCGGATAATGCAAACGCGGATCTCGACGCGCTTCTAAAAGAGGCCGATCAGGCGCTTTATCGCGCCAAAGAGCTGGGTCGCAATCGTGTAGAATTGTCGGAGCGAGGCAGCCGCAAAATCGATCATGGCCGCGCCCCAGAACCATTGCCAGTCACCGAACAATCCAGCGCCCGCAAGCGATACGCCATCAATTAACTTCCTGATTGCCGCCCACTTCGCGGTAATCGTGACTTTGCGGGCGTGTAATTTCTGCTCGCTTGCCTGATCTAGCGCCGGAATCGCGGCAGCGCGGCAGACTCGTTCCTGCAAAGCCCGTCCATGTCTCGGAAGGGACCATGAGGCGACACCGAGCTCGCATGGCGTGACGTCGGATTCAGTCCAAGGAGCGTCACTATGCCCCTGAAAGCCGGCTAAGGTCTTTGCGGATAGCCGTCCGTCAGCGTCTTCAGAAACGCAATGATGTCGGCCTCATCTTGCGTCGTCATCGCCGGCTTTTCGCCCAAATGGCGGTCGAAGGGCGGGTCGGTCACGTCGATATTGGCACGAAACTTCGCCGGCACATCGTCGTATTTCTCCACCGTCCCGTCCGCCGCCCGCGGATAGATTTTTTCCGGATTCGTATCGCGGAAATTGTAGAAATCGAGCACCTGCTCAAGGCTGTGAAAAACGCCATTGTGAAAAAACACGCGGCGGGTCGCCGTGTTGCGCAGGGTCGGCGTCTGGAACATGCCGCAGTATTGCGTCTGGTCGGCAATGTCAGTGCGCTGCGGACCGCACACCCCAAGATCGAAATAATTGGGATCGCGGTTGTCCGCCAAGACGAGATTGCGCGGCGCGCCGAGCGCTTCGTATTGATGATCGGTGAAAAGCGGCGGCAGGCCATCGCGCGTCGGCCGTGACAGATGGCAGCCGCCGCAATTGGCTTTGTCAGGATCATTGAACAATTGCAGGCCCCGCAACTCGCTCTCGCTCAGCTGTGCCCTGCCCTCCAGCCAGTAATCGAACTTGCTGGTGTAAGGATGAAAGCTCGGGTCTTCGATCTGATAACGCGCGACGGCGAACATCGCTTCGGAGATGAGTAAGCGCGGATCGCTGAAGATAGCGGCGCCGAACAAATCGACGAAACTCTTCGCGTAGGCCGCACGGCCCAACTTGTCCGCCACCGTTGCAATATCGCCTCCGTCCATCTCGCGTGGATCGAGAAGCGGAAAGACCGCCTGATCCTGCAGCGTATCGGCGCGGCCGTCCCAGAACAGGCCGCCTTGCGGCACGATATTCGCCGCTGATGCGGCGGTCTGCGTCGCGGTCTTGGTCGCGCGTGCAGCCTGCTGGCCGAGCGCGGCCATTTGCGTCAGACCGACAATATTATCTTCGTCGCTTTGATCTGGGCCGATGCTGAATATCGGCTGGCGCTCGAGATAGCTCAGTGAGGGAACGGCGCGCGCGCCTTGCCGCAACAGCTTAGAGCCGCCAAGCATCACCGACTCATCATTGGGCGGACCGTAAGCGTGATCCGGACTATGACAGGACGCGCAAGACAGCTTGCCGGACGAGGAAAGCGAGGCGTCGTAGAATATCTTCCGACCGAGTTGTGCCATCCCTGAGAGCGGCGCGACGCGCGGGCGGACAAGATGGACCGGGTTCGGATTCGCGCCAGGAGGTTCTTGCGCCTGGATAGCCGAAACGGCGCCGGCCGCATAGAGCAGGCCGGCGCCGAGCAGCCGCAAGATGCGGCTGTTCATGATTCCGAAGATCTTAGTGACGCCGCCCATCTGGTGCACTGACGACCGTACCGGCGTTCGGATCGAGGAAGAGCTGGTTCGCCTGATTGCCGAAACCAAAGCCGAAGCCCTCGGGACCGCCGTGGAAATCGAACATGTCCATGATCGAACCGGCGCTGGCGTCGAAAGAGCCGCCGCCCAGGCGCTGGCCGTGCAGCCAGTTATCTTCGATGAAGCGCACGACTGAAACTTGCGAAATGCGTTCATGGCTGACGAAGTTCTTCTTGGCGAAAGGCGAGATCACCAGGAAGGGAATGCGCGTGCCCGGACCGCAGCGGCCGTTGACCGGCTTGCCGGCGAGGCCCAGCGGTTGTGGTTGTTCATCAGCGCCGACGCCGCATTGGCCGGCGCCGTTGACCTGGTCGGCGGTCGGATTATAGGAGGCGCTGGTCGGCGTGGCATAAGCGTGGTCATACCAGCCGTCGGAATCGTCATAGGTTATGATGATCGCGGTGTCCCTCCACTGCGGTTGCGTCTGCAGGAAGTTGACCAGATCGACCGTTCCCACCTGCTCGTCGAGCGGATCGGAATTGCCGGGATGAGCGTCCTGATAGGCCGGCATCTTGATATACGAGACGGCAGGAAAATTGCCGGCCTTCACCGCGGCATAGAAATCGTCGAGGTCGTATTGGTGGTTGGCCGGATCGACGGTCTTGCCATTCGCCTCAAAAGTATGGCCGATCGCTGCGATCGAACTCGGCCGCGCATGGGTCGGGTTAGCCGTCGACGTGTAGTACTGGAACCAGGCGTGGTGCGGGATGTAATCCGTAATGGTGCTGCCGACATTGCTCGACAATGTGCTGCGCGCGCAGCTGGTTGTGCCGTTGGAGTTGGTGAGCGTGAGATTGAAGCCGCCCATGAAGCCACCCCAGCTGATCTGCTTTTCATTGAGCAGGTCGCCGATGTTCTTGCTGGTCATCTTGACGGTGCTCGTCGTGCTTGAGCACTGGTCATAGGCCGGATCGGTATCGCCAATCAACGTCAGACCGCCTTGGCTGTCGGCGATCGAAGATGAGGTGCCGATGATATTTTGCGCGCCGTTGGTCTGGCCGGAGACCACTTCAAGTGCGCCAGGGGTCGACGGGCCGTAAGTGTCGGTATAGGCGTTGTCGTTCATGGCGAAGTTCTGGGCATAGTTCCACAATGCGGTAACGGTGTTGCCGTCGAAATAGCCCATCACCTGCCCGTTGGTGCCGAAGGCGCCGACGCTGCCCGCGGTGCCGCGACCGGTGAATTCGGGGAACAGGTCGGCCTTGCCATTGTCGTAAGCCTGTTGCTCGGGCGTGTAGTTGTGATTCTGCGATTTGGTATTGGCCTGGGTGCGGTCGAGACGGAACGGGTTTGCCGCGCCGGTGCCGTTGGCCGGATTGGTGAAGTTCGGATTGTTGGTCAGAAGATGGGCGTTGGCAAGATTATTGGCCTGCGGTGTATGCGGCTTCGCCTTGAACGGAATTTCGCCCGTCGGATTCCCCGCGTTGGGATAAGTCGCGAAATAGTGGTCGAACGAGCGGTTCTCGTTGAAGATGACCACGAGATGCTTGATCGGCGTCGCGGTGTTGACTTGGTGATGATCGCGATCATGGTCGTCCTGACCGGCGGAGACCGGAGTGCTGCACACGATCACAGCCGCAATCGCGGACATCGCGACCGTTGAAAGTAGTCTGGTTTTCATCCTGTTGCCCCGAAAAGTGGTTCGAAAATGTGTCGAAGGTAGGCGTCACCCGACGAGCCTTTAGCCGCTGCCGATGACAAACCTGTGTAGGTTTTACGAGTCTCCCCAGCCGTCGCGCGAAACGAGATTCATAATTGAGGGGCCGACATGCCGGAGCGGCCGGTGCAGCCGCGTCGTAACGCAGCCGTCATGGAATCGACGACAAAGTTTTATGGACGCACCACTATAAACGGTACGGTGCGTTTCGCTGGATGCCTGCCGGCGTTGTATTCGGCGTCCATGGCGAAGCGCATCGCCTCATTGTCACTTTCCTCTCCCGTCACTTTCCTCTCTCGCGTGTCGGGATCACGGCGCGGTATTTTTTGCACCGCACGTATCATTGTAGTGCGAATTGATACCCATGGTGCTGCGCCCCCGAACAGGAACGAGGAGGATCAATCCGCGCGGTGCCGGTTCGATCTTGCAGCCTTGCAGGCCAGTGCGATGCGGCATCGGGCGCCCACGTGCAGACCTCAACCTCGCAGACTTCGGCTTTGCAGTTCTCAGCTTTGTGGTGAGCGTTGTGATGATGACCATTCTCGCTCCATCCGCGGGCGCCGACCCGCTCGACGATGCCGTGGAGCGCTATCGGCCATACATGATCGATGACATTGATCATGCACTGGCGGGAGCACACGAATTGCGCGACCGGATCGTCGCCAACGACATCGCTGGCGCGCAAAAGGCTTGGATCAATGCGCGGACCGGCTGGGAACGCTCCGAGGTCTTCACCAGCGGATTCGTGCCGCAACTTGACGACGCAATCGACGCATGGCCGGACGCGACCAAGGGCTTTCACGCAATCGAGGCAAAACTGTTCGGCGCTCGTTCATCCGACGTGCGGTCGGCCGACATGCAGGCCGAGACCGATGCGCTGGTGTTGCATTTAGCCGATCTTGACCGGCAAATCCGCGAGATGAAGTTGACCGCTCAAGGCCTTCTCAACGGTGTCGCCCGCCTTGCCTATGAGGTTGGCGACAGCAAGGTGGATGGCGGCGAGTCACGATTTAGCGGCACATCGCTCGACGATATGCGCAATAATGTGGACGGAATCGAACTGGCCTATCGGATCCTGTTTGCTTCAGCGCTTGAAGCCAGCGATGCCAAATTGGCGGAACGGGTGCACGCCCAAATCGACCGGCTCAAACAACTCCTCACGGCCGAGGATTTGAAGCAGGTGGATCCCGACGCACTCCGCAAGGCCAGCGAAGATCTCGTCGTGACCCTGCAGATTGCCGGGCCGAAGATGGGCCTAAATCCGCCAACCCTCGAAGAAACCGCCAAATGACCGTGCGCGATGGCGTATCGAGCCGCCGGGGCGCGGCCCCGAAAGATCGCGGGATCATCATCCGTCGCGCGCTATGCTGGACGGCCTGCGCGGGATTGGCTGCGCTATCGCTTGCGTTGCCGCTTCGCCATGCCGCGTCCTTCCCGGTCAACGGCCGCCAGACGGTCTTGCCGCCGGGATCCGAGTTGAACGAAGACGCGCTCAATGTACCCCGCGAGCAGTTCCACTCTGAAGCCGTGGGCGGCCGCAAATCCTATCTGATCAATCTTGGCGATCTCGCCTTTAGCTCTCCCGTCATCCTTGGCGGTGTCGCGCGGCAGGCCGGCATCAGTTGCAGTACCTGTCACGTTAACGGCGCTTCGAATCCGGGCCTCTATGTCCCGCACATGTCGACGCGGCCGGGTAATTTCGATACCACTGGCCCGCTCTTCAACCCCAAAGCCGACAACAGCGCGCTGGACCCGGTGCGTATTCCGAGCCTGCGCGGCGCGCGCTATCTCGCGCCCTATGGCAACGACGGGCGGAACGCGTCGCTGCGCGATTTTATCCACAATGTCATTGTCAACGAATTCGCCGGGCCGGAACCGTCTCCCGCGACTCTCGACGCTATGGCGACGTATATTCAAGATATCGATTTCTTACGTGATTTTGCTCTCGGCCCCGGCGGAAGGCTCACGACACAAGCGAGCGACGCGGCCCGCCGCGGCGAAGCGCTTTTTGCCAAACCCTTTCCTCACGATCCAAGCCTCAGTTGCGCGACGTGCCACGTTCCGTCCGGCGCCTTTGTCGATCATTTGCAGCACGACGTAGGCTCCGACGGACTGTTCAAAACGCCGACTCTGCTGAATGCGGATTTCAACGCACCCTATTTCCATGACGGGCGGTACGACAGCTACGATCAAGTCGTCGCCCATTTCGACCGCGTATTCGATCTCGGTCTGTCGCCGCAAGACCGCAACGATCTCGTCGCATATCTGACCGCGATCGGGAATGGCGAACGCCCCTACGAGCACGAAGGCGTGGTTGCACAGATCAAGGAGATCGGAGATTTCGCCAGCGTGTTGGATACCGCCATCCCGGCGCATGACGGCGAAGTCATTGCGCTTGCGGTGAATACAGTCGATCTCGAGCTGCGCGAACTGACCGAGCAATTCCCCGATCACGCCGATCCGTCGGTCACTGGCGGCCAGGAAGAGCGCGCCCGCGCTCGCGCGGCACTCAAAGACCTTGTGCTGCGTCTCAATCGGATCGGAGCCGCGGCCGCCAGCGGCGAATTCGACGAAGCCGCCGACGAATACCGTAACTTCCGCAATTTATCCGTCGGCGCGCTGCCGCCCTTGCTGCACGCGGCCGAACCGTGGTCGCTGTTCAATCCAGCGATTCACGATGCACACTACACCGCCTTGCGGGGCATGCTTCGGACTGCCGGCAAGTAGTCGCTCCGATGCAAGCTTTAGCGCATCCGATGCTGAAAGCTCGCAGTTGCCGCATTGGCGAAAGCTGACGCTGATCAGTCTTCAATCGACAATCGCACCTCGCATCAGCGCTCGCGCTGTGGACAAGTACGCGCCTGCGCAAAATCATGCTGGCTGAAACAAAAGCGAAGCCTCGCTGTCACAGTGAGTGACTAAACGTCGCACGTTTTTTGCTATTGCTTTTAGGGGAGACAAACCGTGCAAAATAGCAAGAGAGTTCTGACGCGATGGCGTATGAAGGCGGCGTGTTGCGCATCCATTTTCGCGCTGTGCGCTTTTGGCTACACCGCAACCGTGCGCGGCCAGACCGCACCGGCAGTCATGGATGCGGCCGCCAAAATGTCCACTGCGAGTCCGATCAAGCACGTCATCATCCTGATCGGTGAAAACCGCGGACTTGATCACACATTCGGCGTCTATAAGCCGAAGGGCGCGGGTCAGACGATCTCGAACTTGCTGTCCAAGCGCATCGTCAACGCGGACGGCTCGCCGGGGCCGGCTTACAAACTCGCGCAGCAGTTTGCGGTGGCGCCGCAACCGCTCTTCTATTTCGGCGCGCCAAAGGGCGCCAAGACGCCTTACGGTGCGAGCAACGTGATGCCGCAGCCGAACACCAACGGGGCACCGCAGGCGCAAGACAGCCAATTTCCGGATGCGCCGTATACGAGCTTCTCTCAAGTCTCGGCCATTGGCGGCGAGACGGATATTCAGCCTGCCAACCAGCTCTTTACGACAACCGGCGCCACCGGGCTGCCCGACAAGTCTCTCGACACGCGCGTGCCCAGCGCCGGCAGCCTGCCGCCCGGTCCATTCGTGTTGCTGGGTCAGAATATCGACGACGACGACTATACCGGCGACACCACGCACCGGTTCTATCAAGCCGCGCAGCAACAAGATTGCAGCGTAGCCAACGCAACCAGGGACAATCCGACCGGTTGCCTGAACGATCTCTTCCCCTTCGTCATGGACACCTATGCCCGCAGCTCGGCGACGACGCAGGGTAATTTCAGCGAGGGCAATTCGATGGGCTTCTACAATGCCGAACGGGAAGAAGCCTCGATCCTGAAGCAGCTGGCGGATCGCTTCACCTTGAGCGACAACTTCCACCAGTCGTTCCTCGGCGGCACGGCTCAGAACCATGTCATGTTCGGAACCGGCGACGCGATCTATTGGAGCGACGGTCAGGGCAACGCCACGACGCCGCCCGCGAGCATGATCGCCAATCCGAATCCGGCGAATCCGGGGGCTGCGGTTTCGGCGGGCGGCAACAAGTACACACGCGATGCCAATTTCAGCAATTGCTCGGATGTGACCCAGCCCGGCGTGAAGCCGATCGTCGATTATCTGAACAAACTGCCTTACGACGCAAAGCCCAACTGCGCCGAAGATCACTACTACATGCTGGACAACACGAATCCGGGTTACCTGCCGAACGGTACCGTCGTCCCCTCTCCCGCCACTCAGGGTTCGATCCCGCCGTCGTCGGTCAAGAACATCGGCGATGCGCTCAACGAAAAGAAGATCAGCTGGGCCTACTTCGCCGGCAACTACAACAATGCGGTGGCGCTGGCGAATTTCGCCGCCGCTAACCCCGCCGTCCTGAACTCGACTGCGGGACCCTTGACCGCGGCCGCCGAGGCCGATCCGGCCCACGCCATGGGCGCGACCTATTGCCAGATCTGCAACCCGTTCCAGTACTCGACGTCGATCATGACCAACAATCCTTCCGCGCACCTGAAGGATACCGCCGATCTGATCACCGATATCAAGAACAACAAGCTCCCGGCCGTCTCGATCGGCAAGCCCGACGGTGTTCTCGATGGGCATCCGTCGAGCTCGAAGGTCGACCTGTTCGAAGCCTATGTGCAGAACATCCTCGACGCCCTCGACGCCAATCCGGAGTTGAAGGCCACGACCGCGGTCTTCATCACCTGGGACGAAGCCGGCGGATATTGGGATTCGGGTTTCGTGCAACCGGTCGACTTCTTCGGCGACGGCCCACGCATTCCGCTGCTGATTCTTTCGCCCTACACGACGGGCGGCAAGATCAATCACGCTTATGCCGACCACGTCTCGCTCGATAAGTTCATCGAGCGCAACTGGAGGCTCAGGCCGCTGACGGATCGAAGCCGCGACAACCTGCCGAACCCGGTCGCCAAGGCGAATAATCCGTACGTTCCGACCAACATGCCGGCGCTTGACGACTTGTTCGACGCCTTCGACTTCTCGCACGCCGTCATGCGGCCGTTTACCGAGTAAGGACGAAACGACGTGTGGAGGCGCATCCCGGCGTCTCCACATGCCGTGGCACGACAAGCCGGCGCCGCGCCGCTCGAGGCGGAACGGCGTCGGTCTTTTGCACGAAGGGATTTGAGAAATGCAGCGGCGTATGACCGTCATCATCGTCATGCTTACGAGCATCGGCGGGTCGAATTTTGACGGACTGAGTTGGGACGGCCGCGCATGGGCGAGTGGCGATGGTGAGCGGGTGCGGCAATTTTCGGCCGGGTTCCTCACGAGCAAGCCCTCCGGCGACGCGGTCGGCGCGCCTGGCAAGATTTACGTCGACGCGTCGAAAGTCCGCATCGAGACTTCAGATTTACCGGACAGTTATTTCCTGATCGACGGCGGGGTACCCACCGCCTATTTGGTGCGTCCGCAAGCCCGCGTCTTCATGGACGCCAAACAGTCGAGCCAGCTGACCCGACTGTTCCTGCCGCTCGTGGACGATGATCCCTGCCCGCAATGGGAGACAATGGCGGAGGTGGCCGGCATCCCGAACCAAAGCGGACACTGGTCCTGCAAGGCCGTCGGTCAGGAGACTGTCGAGGGACGCAGTACCGTGAAATTCGAAGCCACGTCTCCGCGCGGTGTCAGCGCCGGCTGGATTGACACGGAACTCAAGTTTCCCCTCAAGATCGAGACTGAGGACGGCACCGTGTTCGCGCTCAGAAACATCCAGGAAGGACCGCAGCCCGCGGATCTGTTCGTCGTCCCGGCGAGTTACAAGAAATTCGATCCGCGCCTGCTCATCGAGCGTCTCAAGCACTCGGATGTCCTGGTAGAGCCTACGAATTAAGGAGCCGAATTCAGAGAAGCCGAACCGCTCAGACCCAATGGCCTAGTTTGAAACCGCGCGCAGGCTCGTCTTGATCCGGCCCGATTGAAGCGGATTATGATCTCGAATATCACTTCCGTCTCGCATAGCTCCCAGCTTGGTCCATAACCTGATGCGCAACAGCCTGATGCCCAATGTGGTCGGCCTCGGCTTGACCGGCGCCATTGTCTTCGGCGCTGCTGTCTTCGGCGTGGCGCCGCTACGCGCCGACGGCGTCGCACCTTCGCAGGGGCATGCTGCGGCACTCGAAAATCCGCTGGCGGCTCATCCGCTCGATGAATTCACCGCCACCCGCGACCGGCCCCTGTTTACGCGCGGCCGCCGTCCTCCCGCGGCCGTACACGCCGCGCCGGTCGCGGCAGCCCCGCCCGCGCCACCGCCGAAGCTGGCGCTGTTCGGAATCCTCGTCGGAGACGGCGACGCAAGCGCCATTGTGCGCGGAGCGCCTTCCGAGAAAACAATTCGCGTCCGTGTCGGCGACGACATCGGCGGCTGGAAGGTGAGCAAGATCGCCGAGAGACAAATCGTGTTGTCGCAGGATGACCGCTCGGTCACATTCACGATGTTCGACGGCAGCCACGAGGGAAATCCCGCTGACGTGAATCACATGCCGCCGGTGCTGGAGGTGAATGCCGCGGGCGTCCTCCGAGCCCATCGCGTCACCAGGATTCATCACTGAGGCTTGTCTGGAAACTTTCGCAGAACTGTCACAGGCCTGGGCTAACTGATTCACAGGCAGCATTGCGATCGCCTGCCCGCATGCGCGGCATCGAGGCAACATTCATGCGGAAAACGCCGGTTCGGATCGGAAGGCTGGCTGCAATCGTCGCCGTGCTGGCCACAGGCCCAGTGAGCGCCGCCGATGTCGTGCTCGTCAATCATTCCGGCTACGTCATCAACAGTCTCTATATCTCGCCGTGCGTGGTTGGCCAGTGGGGACCGAACCAACTTTATGGTACGCCGGTCGAGAGTTCGCGCAGCATGGTCGTGTCGAACCTTGCCCCCGGCTGTTACGACCTCAAGGTCGTATTGCCGCCGTGGAATTCTTGCGTGCTCAACGGCGCCGCCGTCTACAAGGCCTTTGTCTGGACGATCACCTGGTCGACCGTAACCGAGTCTGCGTTCGAGGACTGCTCGCGGACGGCCCGTACCGTGACAGTCGGCCGGCGGCCTTGGCTGCCGCCGTGGCCTCCGTATTAGGACGTGTCCCGCAGAACGCTTGGACTTGATCCAAGGCGGCGTGCAGAGACAGCGGCCCATTGCGCGGCCGCGTAACAGCAAAGTTCGCGCGCATGTTGGCAAAAGAATTCATCGCACACCTTGCCGGCAGGGGCGGCCTGCGTAACGGGCATGCCGGCAATAAAGGCCTGAATGGCGCCGCCGAGAGCGCGTTCGATACCGTCGGCGACGATGTCGATTGGCTCGAACTGACGCAGCTCACGCCGACAGCTTTTGCCGACGAACTCGCCGCATTTTACGGCTGCGATCGTGTTCAACGCTCCGATCTTCTCAACGCCCAGTTCGCGGGTGAAAAGATGTCATGGCGCTTCCTGCGCGAGCGCCGGCTGTTCCCGTTTATCGATGGATCGGGCGTGCTCGCCCTGGCGGTCGCCGCGCCGACCGACCGCGAAGCGGTTCGCGCCATCGAACTGGCGTTGCGCGGCACAGTGGCGATACGGATTGCGACCAGTGACGACATCGATGCCGCGCTCACGACGCGGCTTGAATCGGCCAAAACGAACCCGACCGTCGCGGCCGAGACTGTTGCCGCCGAGGACAATCTCGATGAGCTGCGCGATCTTGCACGTGGCGCGCCGGTCGTTCGCGCGATCGATGACCTGCTGCGGCTTGCCGTTGAGCAGCGGGCCACCGACTTGCACATCGAGCCATTCGGTCAATCGCTGCAAGTCCGGTTGCGCGTCGACGGGCTTCTACGAACGGTGCCGCCGCCGCCGGCGACCATGGCCAAGGGTCTGTTGTCCCGTCTCAAGATCATGGCGGGATTGAACATTACCGAACGGCGCCTGCCCCAGGATGGGCGCGCACGTATCGTCGTGAACGGTGCCGAGATCGATTTGCGCGTTGCGACCATGCCGACTTTGCATGGCGAGAGCGGCGTGATCCGTCTGCTGCGCAAAGGGTCCGGCGTGGTTGCCCTCGACAAGCTCGGATTGTCGGAGCGCGACGTGGCCATTCTTCGTGCAACCTTGCAGGCGCCATTCGGCATGATCATCGTGACCGGGCCGACCGGATCCGGCAAAACAACGACGCTCGCGGCCTCGCTCGCCGAGATCAACGAGTCGACCCGCAAGATTCTCACCATCGAAGATCCGGTCGAATATCAAATTCCCGGCATCAACCAGACCCAGATTCATCCCGCCATCGGGCTGACCTTCGCAACCGCGCTGCGCTCGTTTTTGCGGCAGGACCCCGACGTTATCATGGTCGGCGAAATGCGCGACTCCGAGACCGCGCATATCGGCGTGCATGCGTCGCTCACCGGCCACTTGGTGTTGACGACATTACACACCAACACGGCGGCCGGCGCGATCACGCGCCTGATCGACATGAACGTCGAAAGCTTTCTTCTCTCGTCCTGCGTGCGCGCGATTGTCGGTCAGCGCCTGATCCGCGTTCTTTGCGACTACTGCAAGGAACAGCGCGTCTTGTCGGCCGCCGATCTGAGCCAGGAGTCCAAGTATGCGGCGCTCGGCTTCGTGTCGGGCGATACGGTCTTTCATCCCAAAGGATGCGAATGGTGCGGCTTTTCCGGCTTCCGCGGCCGCAAAGGCGTGTTCGAAGTCATCGAGGTGACGTCGGCGGTGCGCCGCGCCATCGGTCCCAAGACCGACGCGACCGAACTCGAACGGGTCGCGCGGAGCGAGGGCATGATCACGATGACCGAAGACGGGGTGGCGAAATGCCGTTCCGGATTGACGACGATCGACGAGATCTTCCGCGTCGCGGCGAGTCTCTAGTGCATGAACAGCGGAAACCGGTTTTCCGAAAAGACCGTGCGCCAAGAAGCACCCGGAGCGGGATCATGATTCAATCAAAACTCATCCCGCTCTAGGCGTCACACATGCCGCATTTTCGCTATCGCGCAATTACGCAAGCCGGCGAGATGATCGTCGGCGAGGCCGAGGCGCCGACGCGCGAGGAAGTCATTCAGCGCATCGAATATCTCGGTCACTTGCCGGTCGATGCGCAAGTTGCGACCAAAAGCGGGTTGAGCCTCGACTTTGCGGCGCGCGCGCCGCGATCCCGCGATATCACCGTCTTCCTGCGCCAGCTGGCGCTGCTGTTGAGCGCCGGATTGACGCTCGAGGCGGCGTTGCAAACCTTGACCGACGACGCCGACAAGGCGGTGGCGCGATTTGCCGAAAGCCTACGGTCCTCGATTTCCGCCGGACAGAGTTTCACCGAAGCTCTGGAGCGGCATCCCTCAGTCATCGAGCCTGCTTACCTCGCCATGGTCCGAGCGGGTGAAGCGGCGGGCAGGCTTGATGGTGTGCTGCAAGCCATCGTCGAGGATCGCACCCGGCGCGATCTTTTGGCCGAACGCATCAATTCGACAATCCGCTATCCGCTGTTTCTCATTGTCTCGGCGGCGCTCATTCTCATATTCTTTCTTACCTATGTGGTGCCGCAATTCCAAACGGTGTTCACGGACCTGCAAAATCGCCTAAATGCCGGCGCCACTTTTGTATTGGCGGCTTCGAATTGGCTACGGGCCAATCTCGACCTGGTCGTCGGCGGTTGCGTGATGGCCGTGCTTGGCGGCTGGTTATTGCTGCACGAGCGCGAGCGGCGCGCCAGATTCTTTGCATTATTTGCGGTGATTCCCGGAATCGGCGGAACGATGCGCGATCGGCGCACCGCACGCTTGATCAGCACGCTCGGCCTCCTGGTCGGCAACGGCGTTCCGCTTCCGACGGCGCTGAAGATCCTGCGTAATATCGTCATCGAACCGCGTTATGTTGCGGCCATTGACCGGGTTTACGAACAGGTGCGCAACGGCCGCAGATTCGGTGATGCTTTGGCGGACACGGAACTATTGCCGCCGCTCGCGGTCCGCATGCTCAAAGTCGGCGACGAGACCGGCGATCTCGCCTCGATCGCGCGCCATGCGGCGCAATTCTACGAACATAGACTGAGCCTCGGCCTCGACCGGCTGATGGGCGCGGTCGGCCCGGCGGCCATCGTCCTCGTCAGCATTGTCATCGGGGCGTTAATCATTTCGATTATGAGTGCGCTTCTGAGCATCACGGATTTGGCACAATGAGACAAACGCGGACTGTTCCGAAGCAGGCGCGCGCGGTGGCGCGGCCAATCGGCACTGAAGGTTACACGCTGATCGAAATGCTGGTGGTCTTGACCATCATCAGCCTCATCGTCGGCTTGGTGGGTCCGCGCGTTCTGAATTATCTCAGTCAGTCGCGGGTTAAAACCGCCAAGCTGCAAATCGAGAATCTCGGCTCGGCGCTTGATCTTTTCTACATGGACACAGGACGTTATCCGACGACGTCGGAGGGACTCGGCGCGCTGGTGCAACGGCCGTCCGACGCCGAGGTTTGGAATGGACCTTACATTAAAGGTTCCCGCGTCCCCTTGGATCCGTGGGGAAACAATTATCAATACCACTCGCCGGTCAATCACCTTCCTCCTTACGAGATCATTTCCCTGGGTTCGGACGGCCACGAAGGCGGCAGCGGGACGGCGGCTGACATTTCGAATGTCGAGCACTGATCGGCAAGCCGGATTTACCTTGCTCGAAATGATGGCAGTGATGCTGATCATCGCCCTCGTTTCGGCCCTTGTGATTGCGGCCACGCCCGGCACCGGGCGCGCACGTCTCAAGGCTGTCACTATGGACACGGCGGCGCTGCTGCGGCGCGAACGCACCAGCGCGATTCTTGCCAGCCATACGACGCGGGTCTGGCTCGATTCCGGCCGCCGGATGCTGATGGGCGATGGCGGTTATCGTGTCGCCATTCCGAACGATGTCGTGGTCGACCTGCTGGGCGTCGACGCGTTTTGGCAGAACGGGCGCGCTGTCGCTCGCTTCGAGCCGGATGGGACGTCATCGGGAGCCGTGCTCAAATATTCCCGTGAAGAGGCCAGATATGAAATTCGCGTCAATTGGTACACGGGCGGCGTCGCTATTCTCGCCGTACCGCCGCAATAACCGCGAAGCCGGCTTCACTTTGCTGGAGGCGCTCGCCGCCTTGACGCTGATACTGGCATTCGCCGCCGCTTTGACTCCACTTTTGTTTCACGCCCGGCGCATCATGCTCTATGCCGACGGGCGGGTCGCGGCGCAAATCCTGGCGCGAGCCTTGCTGCAGGAGCCGCTCGACCGCGCGGGTCTCGCAAATCTCGCGCGTGACGGAACGACCGAGGGCCTGGAATGGCAGCTTCGGTCCGAGCCGACTGATATCGCCGCTTCGTTTCCTCCCCACGCGCAAAAACAAACGCCGCTGCAACCCGGACAAAATACCGGACCAGGCGCGTCAACGGGACAATGGGTGCCCTATCGCATCATTGCCAGTGTGTCGTGGGCGCCGGGACAGGTGGTGCGCGCCGAAACCGTGCGGCTCGGCAAGACGGCGGAGTGACACATCATGCCGCGGCAGCAGGCCAGCAATGCCCGAAGCGATCAAAGCGGCTTCACGCTGATCGAAACCATCGCTGCCTTCGCGATCGGCTCGGTCGTGATCCTCGCGGCGGCCGCACTCCTGCATAACGTGGCCTTTTCTTTTGATCGCGGCGCAAACCGCGTCGCTAACGGCGAGCGCCTGGCGGTAGCGGCCGAGCGCCTCGCAACCGATATCGGCTCGGCCGCGTTCGTGCTGCAGAAAACGTCGGCGGGCGCGGCCGCCGCCTTTTCCGGCACACCGACACGGATGGTGTTCATCAGCCTTGAAGGTGCAGACGCCGGCCCGCAGCGCGACGGCCAGCCGCCCGGCCAGGAAGTCGTCAGCTTGACGGCCGAACCTTCCGGCGACGCCACACAAATTGTCAGGCGGCGCGCGCCTTGGCCGGGTCCGCGCACACCATTCGACGCGGTTCCCCTGAAAGACGATGTTGTCCTGCTCGAGGGCACGTTCGATGCCGCATTCTCGTTCGGGCGACAGGCGTCCGACGGCACGCTGAGCTGGGTCGACAGCTGGAGCGGCGAACGGACATTGCCGCGCTTGGTCAAACTCACGCTGCGTGACCGGGCAACCGGCGGCGACCTTTTGGGCGGGGCCGAGTTCACAATCCGTGCCGATGCGCCTTCGCTGTGTGCGGCTGCCGATGCCGACTTCGAATGCCTTTCAGGAACCGCACAGAACGCGCAATCGCGGAAGGCGCCTGCGCCGCAGGACCAAGCGCCTTCGCAAGGGACATCGCCGTGAGGGACGACCCGCGCAACGGCATCATTCTCGTCACAGTGCTGTGGCTGATCGCCCTGCTCGCGATACTGGCCGTCGCAGCTTCGACGACGTTTCGCTCGTTTTCCGGGGTGATCGCAGTCGAACGGGAACGGCTCGAAGCCGACGGTCTGCTCTCGGCAGGCCTCGAAGTTGCGGGCGGATTGGCCTCAAGTGCCGGCGAAGACATTCCGCTCAACGAAGTCCAATCGACCGTCACGATGAAAACGGGATCGGTTCAGCTACGTCTCAACGACGAAGGCGGCCGCATCGACATCGGACAAGCTCCGGCAGAATTGCTGACCGGGCTCATGCGTGCGGTCGGCGCGCCCAATCCCGTCGCGCTCGCCAAAGCGATCATCGACTGGCGTAATGACAGCGGTGCGCCGCCTGCAAACAGCGCACAAAACGGCGGCGACGCCAAGCCGATTGCCGCTCCTTTCAGCGACGTGAGCCAGCTTGCACAGGTGCCCGGCATGCGTCCGGAATGGATCGCCGCAGCTGCGCCGCTGACGACGGTCTTCGGCAATCCCACCATTAATCCGCTGACCGCGCCGGCTTCGGTCATCGCGGCGCTGCCGGGCGTGACGGGCGACCGGGTCGCGGCCTTCCTGAGTGCGCGGCAGGCCCATCCGACCGACGTCGCGCGCCTCACCGCCCTGTTGACCAATGCGCAGAGCTTTGTCGCGGTCAAAGCGCCGCAAGCCGTATCGGTTCGGCTTTCAGCCGTGCTCGACGACGGCTATTCCGCCGAAGCCGCAGCGGTCATCGTCTGCTTGAAGGGCGACCGCGCCCCCTATCGCGTGCTGGCCTGGAATCCGTCACCGCGGCAGAACGAGTTTTGATTTCGAGCGCAACGGAAGACATCGTGCGAATAGATCAAATCCTGCAACGCTGGATCGATATTTTGGCGGCGCTGTTGCGTGAGGCGCTGGAGACGTGGCGCTCGCGACGGTCCTACGCCATTGCCCGCGACAATGACGGGTTCGTCGTGCGGCATGGCGGCGTGGACGATGGCGCCGTCGTCGCAGCGATCGCGAGCGGCACGCCGCCGTCCGGCGAATTCGTTCGCGCGGCCCGCCGTCGCTTCATCACCTTCGAGCTGCCGGTCGACGAGGTTGCGGTACAAAAGATCAGCGTGCCGGCGCGCGCGGGGGAGTTTCTCGCCGGCATTGTGCACAATCAGATCGACCGGCTGTCACCCTGGCAGGGCGATCAGGTTGCTTATGGCTTTTTCGCTGCGAGCAGCGCCAAAGACCCGGGGAATCTCGACGTTCGGGTGCTCATGACCTCGCGGGCGGCGGTCGATACCGCCCGCACCCAACTTGCTGCGGCCGGTCTTGCGGTCGATCGCGTTCTGGCCCGCGACCAGGAATCAGAATCACCGGTCGTCCTTTGGTCGCGTCTCGACGGCGCCGCAGCGACCGAGCAAAAGCTGATGCGACGGTCCATCGCCGCCGACATGATCGCGCTGCTCGGACTGACAATAGCGGTCAGCGGCTGGGCCCAATTCTCGGCCGCGGCCATGCGCTCCGATAGCGACGATTTCGCCGATCGCTCCGCCGCATTGCAGCGGCAACTGGAGGGTGGTCGCAGTGCTTCCGGTACGTCATCTGACCCGGCCGAGCAGGCCTGGAACTTGAAGGAGATGGCGCCCTCGGCGGTCATGATCCTCGAAGCGCTGTCGCGCACCATTCCCGATGCTGCCTACCTCTCCGAGTTCTCGCTGCAGAATGCCACGGTTCGCGTCACCGGACTGACAGACGACGCTCCGTCCCTGATCGCACCGCTCGAGAAATCCGGGAAATTTGCCGACGTGCACTTCTTCGCGCCGACGACCCGCGCGCCGGACGGCGCATCATTCATGTTTCATATCGAGGGACGGGCAACACCGCATCCCGTCAGCGAGAGCAATTAGGCATGCGCAAATTGACACACGAACAAACAATGGCCCTTGCCGCGCTCGGCGCCTTTGTCATCATCTGCGCGAGCCTGATGGCCTGGTCGCTTGAGGCGCGCAGCGAGGCGGCGCAAGCCCTCGCGGACCGACAGGATGTTCTGGCCCGCCTCGAGACCGCTGCCCGCGCAAAGCGCGGCGCACACGGCCCCGCCGTGCAGGCGAAAGCCCCCGCGGCGGCTTTCGTGGATGCGCCGACGCTTGGGCTCGCCAGCGCCGCACTCGAGGCTCATGTCACGCAGCTCGCAGGACATCATGCGACGCTGGTGTCCTTCGCGGTGCAATCCAGCTCCCCGGCCGACCGCGGCGACACCGTCCGCATCGAAGCCAGCATGGACGTCCGCCAGCGTGCCCTGCAGTCGCTGCTCTACGAGCTGGAAAGCGGGACGCCTTACGTTTTCATTGAATCGATGACGCTGCGACCTACCGCCGCCACAGCTCAGTCCGGCGCTTTAGACCCGCTGTTGCGGGCGACCCTTGGCCTGCGTGCGCTGTGGCGCCACAACCCCGCCTAGGCGGACTTCGCCCATGCTCGCGCCGCCTGCTCCATGACCTGCCCGGGCAGATGACATGGGCTGCCCTGCTCCTCGCCCAATGCTCGTCTCTTTGTTGAGTGATGTCCGAGTGCAGCACTTCTGCAACAGAGGCCAACTTAAATCGATCGCGTCATCGCGCTGTCATGGGGCCACCGCACAGTGCCTGCCAGTCGGCGTGCAAGTGAATATCACCGGGGGCGATCAATCAACCGGTGTTAGACCCAAGGCTTTCGCAAGCGCCTATCACCTTCGGTCGTGACGAGGTGGAGACGAAGTCGTGCGTTTGCGAGCGTGCCTGTTTTGGCGGCGGCGTATGTGGTGGTGGTGCGTGGCTGGTGTTCTCGCCGGCACCTTGGTCGCATGCTCCAACCCGCGCCTCGACAAATCTATTCCCGAGCCGGATGCGGTCGATCCGGTGCGCAGCACTGATTTTTCTGCACGATACCCGCTGCCGACGAACGCGCAAGGCGGCGGCACCGCGGCGCCGAACCATTATCTCATCGTCCCGGGCATGGACGGCCAGGTCACGGCCGGCGGCGCAGGCGACCCCGCCGCGTCCCAGCCTGCCGCCCCGGCGACCGCCGGTCCAGGAACCTCCGCGGGCGGCGTTGAGATCAATCTCGACGGTGCCGACATCCAGACCGCGGCCAAGACTTTGCTCGGCGATATTCTTCATCTCAATTTCGTCGTCGATCCGCGGGTGCAGGGCACCGTGACGCTTGCATCGGTCGGAGCGGTCGACCGCCGGGACGTGTTTCCGATTTTCGAAAGCGTATTGCGCATGTCGAATGCGGCCTTGGTGCGTGAAGGCGACATCGTCAAGATCATCCCGGCGCCTGAAGCGAGCGGCAGCGGCGTCGTCAGCCTTGGCGTCGGGCCGCCCGGCTTCGGCGTCTCGGTGGTGCCCCTGCACTATGCTTCCGCCGCGACGGTGGCAAAGCTTGCGGAAAATTTCCTGACGCGGCCGGGCGCATTGCGCGCTGATCAGAGCGAAAACCTGATCTTCGTTCAGGGCACCACGTCGGAACGCCAGGCCGCCATCGACGTCATCAGCGGCTTGGACGCCGAATGGCTGCGCAACCAGTCGGTTGGCGTCTATCCGCTCAAGGCAACCCAGCCGGACACGATGATTCAGGAGCTCGATCGCATTTTCGAGACAAAGGACGGCGGAGCGGAACAAGGCGCGGTGCAGTTTCAGCCGATCTCACGCCTGAACGCGGTCATGGCCGTGACCAAAAGTCCACGGCTGCTCCAGCGCGTGACGCAATGGGTCGAGCGGCTCGACCGTTCCGATACCGGCGGCGACTCGCTGCGAGTCTATCGTCTGCAGAACGGCGATGCGCGGCAGGTCGCCAAAGTCCTGAACGATCTTTTCGTCAACCGTTCGGGCGCGGGCGAAACGCCCTCGAGCCAACTGGCGCCGGGCACCGCGACTGCGCAGTCGCGTCTCGATTCGCTCAATGCCGGCTCCGCAAGCGGCCTTGGCGGCGCGTCCGCCGCCGGCGCCACGCAAGCCGGCGGCAGTGGAACCAGCGGAGGCTATACCGGCATTCAATCCACCAGTTCCAAGTCGCCGTTCGAAGGCCTGTCCGGCGCCAATCAGGACAACACCCGGCAGGACTCCGCCGCACTATCCGCCGGCAACATGCCGCGCGGCCTGTTTCAGAATGTCCGCATCACCGCCGACACCGGCAACAACTCCATCCTGATCTATTCCGATCTCGAGGACTATCACGTCATCGAACATGCCTTGCAGCAGCTCGATCAGCCGAAACTGCAGGTGGCGATCGAAGCGACCGTGGCCGAAGTTACCCTGACCGATCAGCTGCAATACGGCGTGCAAAACTTCCTGACCAGCAGCAATCTCGGCATGGCTCCGGACAAAGGATCGGCCGGCCTGTTTCCGTCGACGACCTCGCCGATCGCCACGAGTTCTTCGGCGACAAACACCGTAACCGGCGGTTCGGCGAGTTCGGCGCTTGCGAACCAGTTGCTGTCGCGCGTATTGCCGGGCTTCAATCTGCTGCTCGGATCGGAGGAGCAGCCGAGCTTCATTCTCTCCGCACTGGCGACCGTGACCGAAGTCAAGGTGCTGTCGTCCCCCTCGGTGGTCGCACTCGACAATCAACCAGCCATGATCGTCGTCGGCCAGGATGTTCCGATCACAACCAGTTCGGCGACAGTGCTGACGACCTCGAATACGGTCGTCAACACGATCGATATGCGCAGCACCGGCGTCATTTTGAAGATACTGCCCCACGTGCACGCCAACGGCACGGTTCAGCTCGAGATCGAGCAGGAAATATCGAACGTGGTCAATCCGAATGCCAACGGGGGCACGAACTTGACGCCGACCATTTCGGAGCGGCGCATCCATTCGACCATCGTCATGAGCAACGGCCAGACGGCCATGATCGGCGGCCTCATCAGCGAAATGCAGGACAACAGCAAAGCCGGATTGCCCGGCCTCAATAAAATTCAATATCTCGGCGACATTCTCAGCAGCAATTTGTCGAAGGACAAGCAACGCTCGGAGATCATCATGTTCATCAAGCCGGAAGTGATCGGCAACGGCGCCGACATGCAGGCCGTGAGCGATGAGTTCCGCGCGCGGCTGCATTCGATGCATGCCAACGAAACAATTAACGCCAACGATCCCCCCGCGTCCAAACGAACGGTCGCCGGCCATTGAATTGTCGCACGCAGGAGCAGGGAGCTTCGGTGCGGAATGATCTGCGGCCCCGATTGACGGTCATGATCGCCGGCGCAGGAGCAATTGCCGGGCTTTCGGCCATCACCTTGAATGGATGGCCCGTGGTCGCTTCGGCACTGCTCGGAACCCTCATGGTGGCCGGCGCCGACATCGATGCCCGCACTTTCACGCTGCCGAATGCTCTGACCGCAGCGACATGTGTCGCCGGTATGCTGTTTGCGCCGATCTTACATCCGCATGCGCCGGACCTCGCGCTTGCTGCGGCCATCGTCCGCGCTTGCGTGACCGCCGCGGCGCTGGCGCTGGTGCGATGGGGTTACGGGCAATTGCGCCATCGCGAAGGCCTCGGGCTTGGCGACGTCAAGCTCGCGGCGGGCATAGGCGCGTGGTTGCCGGCAGACCTTATCCCCGCTTGCTTTGCGCTCGCCGCTGCCAGCGCTTTGGTCCTCGTTCTTCTCGCCCATCACCGCGGCAAGCCCATCGACGCCGGAACCAGACTTCCGTTCGGCGCATTTCTCTGCCCTGCGCTCTGGCTGATGTTCTACGCGGACGCTTTGGGCGGCTGACCCAAGACCCGGGCGGGTGTCGGTTCGGACCTTTGATCCCGACTTGAACGCCGGAAGCTTTTTTTCCGAATGGACCTTACGCAGAGAAGAGAGCGAGCGCGACAAATCAGTCGATGAAAAACTATCCTGTGCGCCGCGGTGCCCCAATCGCTCGATACTCCAGACAGCGGGCGCAACCGCGCAACACCGCGCAAAAATTCATCATCGGCACTTCCGCGTTGTTTCGCTCAACCACGCCGCGATGCGTGCAAAGAGCAACCCGGCCATCGGCGACCTGTTCGATTTCTCCGGCTTCATGCCGACACTTTGGGGATCGGCAATCAGCATCGACGCCGTGCTGCTGACCCTGGTTCATGGACGGCTTTTCGGCACGCCGGCCGACGCGAGGACCGCTTAATCTCGCAGCAGCGACGGCCTAAAAGTGCAACAGCAATCGGTTGCAATCAGCTTGTCTGGAGGTTGCTTTAGGCTTAAAGTTTTTACCTGCAAAGATCATTCGGGCGTCGGAGCATGCGCGCGTGGTCGAACTGAAAAATTGCTTTGCCCGCGAGATCAACAGGGGATGTCGAAGATGTTCAACGTCACACGGCGTCAAGCCATGGCGGCGAGCGGTGGCCTGCTTGCGTCGCTGCTTGCACCGCGTTTTGCCGGTGCGCAGGCCGGCGGCACGCTCAATATCGCTTATAACGTCAACCTGCCTTCCTTCGATCCGGACACCGGCCCCTCCTCGGTCAATCCGACGATTCAGGCGATCTATCGCTCGATCTTCGATCAATATGTCGGACAGAAGCCGAACCTGTCTTTCGAGCCCGGCCTGCTGACCGCCTGGGGCTGGAACGATGCCAAAACTCAGGTCTGGATGGATGTCCGGCAGAACGTGGTATGGCACGACGGCAGCCCGTTCACGCCCGACGACGTGATTTGGTCGATCCAGCGCGAGGGCAAGCCCGACGGCGGCAATCCGGTTTCCTTCATCTGGGCCAATCTCAGCAATTTCAAGGTCGACGGCCATCGCATCACCGCGGACGCCAAGCAGTACGACCCGGTGCTGTTCAAATGGATGGCGTTCCTCACCGGCTATGTCCTGCCGAAGACCTATTTCGAAAAAGTCGGCCCGCAGGGCTTTGAAAAAGCGCCGATCGGCACCGGCCCCTATATGGTCGATGCCTATGAAGGCAACGCCTATCTGCGGCTCAAGGCCCACCCGAAATATTGGGGCGGCAAGCCCGCCTTCGAAACTGTCGTCTTCAAATTCGTTCCCGATGCCACCAGCCGCGTCGCCGAGATCGAAAGCGGCTCGTCCGACGTCACGCTGGAAGTGCCCTATGAGGAATACGACCGGCTGCGCGTCAAATCCGGCATCAAGGGCGTGTGCACGCCGATTTCCGATATCGGCCAGATCTTCATCACCAATGGCGGCGTGATGGACGACAAGAACGTGCGTCTTGCCATGTGCCACGCGATCGACAAGCAGACCATCATCAAGCGGCTCCTTCGCGGCTATGGCGTGGCCATCGACACGCTCGAGGCGCCGGAATATGCCGCCTACGACGCCTCGATCAAAGTGTCCTATGACCCGGCCTTGGCGGCCAAGCTGCTCGCAGCCAGCGGCTATTCGAAGGACAAGCCGGTCAAGTTCACGATCCAGACGACGCGCGGCTTCAAGCCGAAGGATTACGAAATGATCCAGGCGATCGTCGGCATGTGGCGCAATGTCGGCATCGACGCCAATATCGAGATCTACGAAATCGCCAAGCATTTCGAATTGCGCATGTCGCACAAGCTTGCGCCGGCCGCGTTCTACAATTGGGGCAATGCGATCGGCGATCCGACCACTTCGACCGGCTTTGCGATGTGGAGCAAGTCGCCGCACTCGGCCTGGCACTCCGATGACCTCGACGCCAAGATCGGCCCGCTCTGGGGCGAGACGGACGAAAAGAAGCGCATCCAAGGCTGGAAGGACGTCGACCGCTATATCGCCGCGCAGGGCTATATCCTGCCGCTCCTGCAATACGCGCAGCCGATCCTTTACAAATCGAGCCTGAAGGTCACGCCGAACGTGTCGGGAGCCTTGCAGCCGACATTGGTCTCGAAGGGCTGATCTCCGTCGATGCGGTCCGCCGCCGCGCGGGATCGCGGCGGCGATTGATGGAGGCAGTCTCAGGGACCGTCGATGTTCGCAATCATCGTCAATCGCGTTGGCGGGGCCGTGGTAACGCTGATCGGCGTCGCCGTCGTCGTCTTCATTTTGTTGCGCGTGGTTCCCGGCGACCCCGTCGCCATGATGATCTCGCCGGGTGCGAGCCCCGAGGACATCGCGGCATTGAAGGCACATTACGGGCTGAACGCGCCGATCCTGACCCAGTTCTGGATCTGGACGAAAGCCGTGGTTACCGGCGACTTCGGCACTTCGATCACCCTGCATCTTCCGGTAACAGACGTGCTGGCGTCGCGTCTGCCGGCGACCATCGAGCTTGCTTTTGCCGCGCTGATCGTCGCGGTGCTGCTGGGCGGCGGCATCGCGATTGCCGGAACGCTGGCCCGGCGCACGATACTCGAGACTGCAATCGACGGTTTCAACAGCATCATGCTGGCGGTGCCGGACTTCATCTGGGCTTTGGCGCTGGTCCTGCTGTTCGCAGTCGCGCTGCCGGTGCTGCCCCTGACCGGCCGCATCGATCCCGATCTCGCGGAAGGCTTCGCCACGCGATTTTATCTGCTCGAAAGCGTATTGACCGGCCGCTTCGACGTCGCCGGCAACATTATCAGCCATATGGCGATGCCGACGCTGGCGCTGGCGCTGCCGCTTGCGGCGGTGATCGTGCGGCTGCTCAAGCAATCGCTCAAAGAGGCCATGCTGCAGGACTACGTGCTGCTGGCGCGGATCAAGGGCTTTGGCGAGCTGCGGCTCGTGATCCGCGAGGCGCTGCGCAATGCGGTTGGCCCGACGCTGGCGCTCACCGGCGTGCAGTTCACCTTCCTGGTCGGCGGCACCGTGATTGTCGAGCGCATCTTTGCCTATCCGGGCATCGGCAATTTGGCGATCGATGCCGTCATCAATCGCGATTTTCCGCTGATCCAGGGCTTGGTCCTGCTGTTCGGGCTGATCTTCATCCTCATCAATATCGCCGTCGAATTCATGGTTGCGCTGCTTAATCCGAGACTTCGTCATGCGTAAGGTAAAGCGACATGTCTGAGGCCGAAGCAGCGCGTGTCGGCGTAACGCGTGCCGATATTGCGGCCGGCGCCGGCCCGCGCGCCGCCTCGATCGCGGCACGCTTGCTGCGCGATCCGAAGGTGGTGATCGCCGGCGGCTTCATTGTGCTTTTGATCGTATTGGCGATCGCCGCGCCATTGATCGCGCCCAAGGATCCGCTTGATCAGAACCTGATGCTGGCGAACGTGCCGCCGGCCGGCTTTGCCGACGCTGAACCGGGCTATTTCGTCGGCACCGACGATCTCGGCCGCGACGTGTTGTCGAGGATCATTTTCGGCACGCGGGTCTCGCTCACGGTTGCCTTTGTCGCGGCGGGGCTGGCCTGCGTGATCGGGACGCTGCTCGGCCTGCTCGCCGGGTTTCTCGGCGGCTTCGTCGACACGGTCATTTCCCGGCTGGTCGATCTCTGGATGGCGTTCCCGCCGGTCCTCTTGTCGATCTTGCTGATCGCGGTGATCGGCACCGGATTGCATTCGGTCATCGCCGCCATCGTCATCATCGACTGGACGCGGTTCTGCCGCGTGGTCCGCACCGAGACCAAGAGCCAGGCGCAGATGGACTATGTCGTCGCCGCGCGCACCATCGGCTTTTCCGGTCGGGCCATCCTGTTTCGCGAAATCCTGCCGAACGTCATGCCGGTGCTGATCGCTCTATTGACGCTCGAAATGGGCATCGCTGTCGTCGTCGAGGCGATCCTGTCCTTTGTCGGCCTCTCGGTGTCTTCCGATACGCCGACCTGGGGCGGCATGATCGCCGAAGGCCGCCAGACCGTCCACGAAGCCTGGTGGGTGCTCGCCGCTCCGCTTGTCGCGCTGTTCGCCACCGTCGTCGCCTTCAATCAGCTCGGCGACGGGCTTGCCCGCAGCCTCGACCCGGTGATGCGCCGATGAGCACCCCAGCAACACCCTCGCGGCTTGCCATCGACATGTTGTCGGCGATCTCGCTGCGCGACGGCAACCGGCCGGTCCTGCGCCAGGTCTCCCTCGATGTCGGTGTCGGCGAAGTGCATGGGCTGGTCGGCGAAAGCGGCGCCGGCAAATCGACCATCGCCAAGGCGATCTTGGGCATCGTGCCATCGCAGGTGAAACTGACCGGCGGACAGATCGGCTTCGAGGGCCGGGATCTGCTGAAGCTGCCGACCGGCGAGTTGCGCGCTCTCCTCGGCCGCGACATTGCACTCATTCCGCAAGATCCATCGACGGCGCTGAACCCGTCGCGGCGGATCGAGGCCCAGATCACCGACGGGCTGCGCCTCAAGCGCGGCATGTCGGCGAAGGAAGCGCGAGCGCGAGCATATGCTTTGCTCGACGAGGTGCAAATCCGCGATCCGGCGCGCGTGCTTGCAAGCTATCCGCATCAGCTCTCCGGCGGCATGCGCCAGCGTGTTTTGATCGCGGCCGCCTTCGGGCTCGAGCCAAAACTGGTCATTGCCGACGAGCCGACCACTGCGCTCGATGTGACCGTGCAAAAGCAGATTTTGCGATTGATCCGCTCGCTGCAATCGCGTCATGGCACCAGCGTGCTCTTCGTCTCCCATGATCTCGGCGTGGTCGCGAAAATCTGCGACCGCCTCACTGTTCTCTATATGGGCAAGGTGGTCGAGCAAGGGGCCACCGCGGACGTGCTCAACGCGCCGCGCCACGCCTATACCAAGGCGCTCATCGCCGCCAATCCACGCTACGACCAGCCCGACACGGGTCTCGAACCGACGCCGCCGCAGGTCATCGCCGAACTGCGTGCAGAAATCGCCTCGTTCGACGCCCATGTCGCACAGGCCGGCGCGGGGATCAGCCATGGCTGAAGACCTCCTCGTCGCGCGCGATATCACGGTGGCCTATCGGCGGCCGGGCGGCGCCGAGACGCCGGCGCTTCACGGCGTCGGCATTCGCGTCGGCAAAGGCGAGACGGTCGGCATTGTCGGCGAGTCCGGCTCCGGCAAGACGACGCTCGGTCGCGCGCTGCTCGGCCTGGTACAGCCCTCGCGCGGCTCGATCGTCTTCGACGGCAGCGACATCACCATGCTGGATGAAGCTGCACGGCGGCCGCTGCGCCGGCGCATGCAGATGATTTTTCAGGACCCGATGTCGTCGCTCAATCCGCGGCACACGATCGGACGCATTCTGACCGCCCCGATCCTGCTGCACGGCCTGGCGGCGACACCGGCGGCGGCGCTGGCTTTGGTGCACGACATTCTCGACCGTGTCGGGCTCGTGCGCGGCACCATTGAGCGATATTCGCACGAACTGTCCGGCGGACAACGCCAGCGCGTCGGCATTGCGCGCGCCATCGCGTTGCGACCGGATTTCGTGCTGGCCGATGAGATCGTGTCGGGGCTCGACGTCTCGACCCAAGCGCAAGTCCTGCGGCTGCTGCAGGAGCTGACGCGCGAGATGCATCTCGCGCTCGCCTTCATCAGCCACGATCTGTCGGTGATCCGCTCGATCTGTCAGCGCGTGCTGGTGATGCGGGACGGCGAGGTTGTCGAAGAAGGGCCCTGCGATCGCGTCTTCGCCGCGCCCGCGACCGCCTATACGCGCATGCTGATCGACAGCATCCCGTTGCCGACGGTCGATCCCGGATGGCTCGACGCCGCGCCCGATCTCGCACCAGCGGCAGAAGGGGCGGCCGCGGCGCGAACCTGAACAGCAGGCCCCGATAGGAGAGCAACGTGTCCCGATATGTTCGCCATTTCGCTGTCGCGGCGGCGCTCGCCGCAAGCGTAACGATCGCAACCGGCGCACGCGCCGACGGCATTCCCGGCCTGCGTGGACACGATCACACCGGCATCACGGTTCCGGACATCAAGCAGGCGACCGATTTCTTCGTCAACGTGCTCGGCTGCAAACAGGCCATGTCGTTCGGCCCGTTCGCCGACGACAAAGGCACGTTTATGCATGACCTGCTCAATGTCGATCCGAAAGCGGTGATCGAACAGATCACGCTGGTGCGCTGCGGCTACGGCTCCAATATCGAGCTGTTCCAATACATCTCGCCCGATCAGAAGAACATGACGCCGAGGAACAGCGATGTCGGCGGCTATCACATCGCTTTCTATGTCGACGATATCAAAGCCGCCAAGGACTATCTCGACAGCAAGGGCGTGAAGACATTCTTCAATCTGTCGGTCAACGAAGGACCGGCGGCCGGACAGAGCATTTTCTATTTTCTGGCGCCCTGGGGCCTGCAGATGGAGGCGATCAGCTATCCTCACGGCATGGCTTACGAGAAGACCTCGCCGGTCGTTCTTTGGTCGCCCAAAGACCCCGCGAAATAGGTTTGGCGCCGCGGCGCAGGGACGACCGCGCGCTGCCGCAGTCCGCAATCGCCCGCTGCGCCGCGGCCTCGGGACCGATAATGCCTTCGAGATATTCCGTTGAACGCGCCGGTGGCGCGGTATCGCCGCGACAGCTGCATCGTGAAGTGTCTTGATAATGTCGCGCGGGGTATTCCCGGGCGCCAGAAAGCCGGACCAGGTCGATCCCTCGTGCGGGCTCGCCGAGACAATTGTGCCCGCAGAGAATGCGCTAATTGCCACGTCATCTTATCGTGTCATCGCATCCACCTGCGCCACGCCCTCGCGGATGCGCGGCGCGACAAAATCGAGGAAGGCGCGCGTCTTCCGCGGCAGCAGGCTCTGCCCGACATAGAGCAGATTGATCGGCACCGGCTCGGGCTCGTAAGCGGCGAGCAGGATTTTCAGCTTGCCCTCTGCCACCGCATGCGCGGCCTGATAGGACAAAACGCGCGTCACGCCGACGCCGGCGATCGCCGCATCGACCGCCGCTTCGGCGGTGTTCACCGCGAGCCTTGTATGGATCGGCACTCTGCGCTCGGCCCGCCCTGACTCGCCGCCGCTGAACGTCCAAGCCGCCGATGACGTGAAGCTGTCGAAATTCACGCAAGACAATGCGGCGAGGTCTTCAGGCACTTTCGGCATGCCGGCGCTGGCGAGATAGCCGGGACTGGCGCAAACCACGCGCCGCAGCGCGCCGACGCGTGTCGCGACCATGCCGGAATCGGCAAGCGTGCCGACGCGTACGGCGAGATCGATATGATCGTCGACCAGTTGCACGTTGCGATCGGACAATGTCAGCCGAACATCGATGTCGGGATATTGTCGGAGAAATTCGTTGACCGCCGGCAGCACATGCAAGCGGCCGAACACGATCGGCGCCGCAATCACGAGATCGCCGCGCGGCGCGACATATTCCCCGGACGCCGCGCGCTCGGCCTCAGCCACCTGTTCGAGAATGCGCTTGCTGGCGGCGACGTAGGCTGCGCCGGCATCGGTCAAGCTCAGCGTACGGGTGGTGCGGGTCAGGAGTCGTGCGTTGAGCCGCGCTTCGAGTTCGGAAATCTTACGGCTCACCGTAGGGAGCGGCGCGCCGAGCTTGCGGGCTGCGCCGGAGAAGCTGCCGTTTTCGGCCACCGCCACCAGGACGGACATCGCATCGAGCCGATCCATTTATTATTCCATATAGCAAAATAGTATGTCTCGAATATATACTATTATTGTATATTGCGAAACGCATTATGTTGGAGGGGCGCCGGGCGGTATCGCAAAGCCAGGCCGGCGCCTTTTCTTCACTCCCCAACAGGGAGACAGCGTCGTGGATCATGCCTATTTCGACATCGCCTACACGCCCGGTGTGAAAGCCGCACAGGCCGCCAATGGCAGCGCGGAATACTGGGCGCATTTCAACGGAAAAAAAGAGAACAGCCGGCTCACCACCGCCGAAGCGGAGTTCATGGCCACGCGCGACAGCTTCTACATGGCGAGCGTGTCGGAGACCGGTTGGCCCTACGTTCAGCACCGCGGCGGGCCTGCGGGCTTTCTGCGCGTCATCGACAACAAGACGCTCGCCTTTCCGGATTTCCGCGGCAATCGGCAATATATCAGTCTCGGCAACGTGGCCGCGAACGACCGCGTGGCCCTGTTCCTCATGGACTATGCGCATCGCAGGCGGCTGAAAATCTACGCCCGCATCGAGGTGAAGGATCTGGCGGCGGATCCGACGCTGACCGAGAAGCTCGCGATGCCCGGCTACCCCGCCAAGATCGAGCGGGCATTCGTGCTGCACGTTGAAGCCTTCAGCTGGAACTGCCCGCAGCACATCACACCGCGCTTCAGCGAAGCCGAGATCGATGCGGCACTCACTCCGGTACGGGCGCACATTGCGCAGCTCGAAGCCGAGAACAAGATGCTGCGGAACAAGCTTAGCCTCTCGGCCGACGAACAAAATCACGGAGAGCAGGATGTCGTCCGCTGATCGCCCGCCGCTGCCGCCGTTTTCGCCCGAGACCGCGACGCAGAAAGTGCGCCTTGCCGAGGATGCCTGGAACAGCCGCGATCCCGAGCGCGTATCGCTCGCCTATACGGCGGACAGTCAATGGCGCAATCGCGCCGAGTTCATCAACGGCCGCGCCGACATCGTGAGCTTTCTGACCCGCAAATGGACGCGCGAGCTCGACTACCGGCTGATCAAGGAAATCTGGGCGTTTCACGGCAACCGCATCGCCGTGCGCTTCGCCTATGAATGGCATGACGACAGCGGCAACTGGTTCCGCAGTTACGGCAACGAGAACTGGGAATTCGACGCGCACGGCCTGATGCACCGCCGCATCGCCAGCATCAACGATCTGCCGATCGCCGAAGGCGAGCGCAAATACCACTGGCCGCTCGGGCGCCGGCCCGACGATCATGCGGGCCTGACTGCGCTGGGTCTCTGATATCCACGGCACAGATTGACGCTGCCGCGCGGTCCCGCTAACCCCTGGCGCGCCAGGGGTTCCGCCATGAACGACAAGGAACGAGCAGCGCTCGGCTCGATTGCCGCGTCCGCGGGACTGACCGCGGCGAAGGCCCTCGTCGGCCTCATGACCGGCTCGCTCGCCATCCTGTCGGAAGCCGGCCATTCGCTGATCGATCTCTCGGCGACGGTTTTGACCTATTTCGCGGTGCGCATTTCCGGCAAGCCGGCCGATGCCGAGCACCAATACGGCCACGGCAAGATGGAGAGCGTGACGGCGCTTGCCGAAACGGCGCTGCTCTTTGTGTTGACCGCGGCCGTGGTGTGGGAGGCGGTGCAGCGGCTGATCGATCGCGAGAGCCACGCGGTCGAGGCGAGCGTGGCCGCTTTCGTCGTTATCGCAGGCTCGATCGCCGTCGACTTCCTCCGCGCGCGCGTGTTGCAGCGCGTCGCCAAAGCGACATCGAGCGAGGCGCTGGAAGCCGACGCGCTGCATTTCAGCTCGGACATGTGGTCGTCGATCGCGGTGCTGTGCGGGCTCGGCGGCGTCAAGCTCGGTTATCCCTGGGCCGATGCCGCCGCGGCATTGGTCGTCGCGGTCTTTATCTGCATCGCAGGCTGGCGGCTCGGGCGGCGTACGATCAATACGCTCACCGATACCGCGCCGGCCGGCGTCAGCGACCGCGTCGCCGCCATCGCTCGTCGGGTCGCGGGCGTGGTCAGTGTCGATCAGGTACGCGCGCGGCCGGCGGGGGCCGTGCTGTTCGTCGATCTCGCGGTCGGCGTCAGCCGCACCTTGCCGCTCGACCGCGTAACGACGATCAAGGAGCGGCTGACGAGCGCCGTTCGCTCCGAATTGCCGACCGCCGAGGTCACCATCACCACCGAGCCGCGCGCGCTGGACGACGAAACGGTGCGCGAACGCGTGATGATGATCGCGCGCAATCGCGGTCTCGCCATCCACCATGTCGCCGTGCAGACGATTTCCGGCCGCCTATCGGTATCGGCCGACATCGAAGTCGACGGCACGCAGCCGCTGGCCGTGGCCCACGACACGGCGACGCGACTGGAAGAAGCAGTGCGCGACGAGCTCGGCGAGGACGTCGAGGTCGAGACCCATATCGAGCCCCTGCCCGCCGACATTCTCGCCGGGCGCGACGCGACGCCCGAGCGGCGCGATGAGGTGCGCAAAGCGCTGCTGGCGCTGGCTGTCGGCATTCCCAATCTCGGCGAAGTCCACGACGTGCGCGTGCGCGAGACCGCCGACGGCGAGATCGTGAATTTCCACTGCCGCGTCGATCCGGCGCTTTCAGTCAGCGCCGTGCACGACGAGGTCGATACGCTGGAACAGCGGCTGCGCCAGCGCTTTCCGCGCATCCGGCGTGTCATCGGCCATGCCGAGCCCAAGCGCTGAGCCTTTTGCTGAGCCGCTTGCTGGGCCTTTTGCTAAACCTTCCGCTAAACCTCCGGCTAAGCGCCCGTCTTTCAATTGCCTCACAAAGCCTCTAAGCAAAGATCCCATGCGCACAGAAGAAGCACGCCCGGTCCGCCTCAAGGACTATCGCCCGCCTGATTGGCTCATTGAAACCGTCGCCCTGGACGTATCGCTGCACCCGACGGCGACCACCGTCCGCGCCAAGCTCAAGCTGAAGCCGAATGCGGCCGGCGCTCCGGCGCCGCTGGTGCTCGACGGCGAGGATCTGAACCTGAAGTCGCTCGCGCTCGACGGCAAGCCGCTGCCGAAGGAGAATTTCGTCGCCACGCCGGACAAGCTGACCATCGCACAGCCGCCACACCGGCCGTTCGAGCTCGAGATCGAGACCGTTGTCGATCCGACCGGCAACACGCAGCTCATGGGGCTCTATCGCGCCGGCGCCACCTATTGCACCCAATGCGAGGCCGAGGGCTTCCGCCGCATCACTTATTTCCTCGACCGGCCCGATGTAATGGCCGTCTACACGACGCGCATCGAAGCCGACAAGTCTGAGGCGCCGATCCTGCTCGCCAACGGCAATCTGATCGCGCAGGGCGACGTGCCCGGCACATCGCGGCACTTCGCCACCTGGCACGATCCGTTTCCGAAGCCGTCTTATCTGTTCGCGCTGGTCGGCGGCGATCTCGCGAGCGTCAAGGACACGTTCACCACCATGTCCGGACGCAAGGTGGCGCTCGCCATCTATGTCGAGCCAGGCAAGGAAGACCGCTGCGACTACGCCATGGACAGTCTCAAGCGCGCCATGCGCTGGGACGAGGAAGCCTTCGGCCGCGAATACGATCTCGATATTTTCATGATCGTCGCCGTCTCCGCCTTCAACATGGGAGCGATGGAAAACAAGGGTCTCAACATTTTCAACGACAAATATGTGCTCGCGTCGCCGACCACCGCGACCGACGGCGACTATGCCGGCATCGAGGCGGTGATCGCGCATGAATATTTCCACAATTGGACCGGCGACCGCATCACCTGCCGCGACTGGTTTCAGCTTTGTCTCAAGGAAGGCCTGACCGTTTTCCGCGACCAGGAATTCACCGCCGATCAGCGCTCGCGCGCGGTCGAGCGCATCAGCGACGTCCGCGGCCTGCGCTCGCATCAATTCGTCGAGGACGCCGGCCCCCTCGCCCATCCGGTACGGCCCGAGGTCTATCACGAGATCAACAATTTCTACACGTCGACGGTCTATGAGAAGGGCTCCGAAGTCGTCCGCATGATCAGGACGCTGCTCGGGCGCGAGACCTTCCGCAAAGGCATGGATCTCTATTTCGAACGCCATGACGGCCAGGCCGCGACGGTGGAGCAGTTCGTGCAGTGCTTCGCCGATGTGTCCGGCCGCGACATGACGCAATTCATGCTATGGTATTCGCAGGCCGGCACGCCCGACATCAAGATCGCGCCGCATTACGATCCGCGCGCGCAAACGTATCGCCTCGACATCACTCAGACCGTACCGCCGACACCGGGACAGTCGGACAAAGCGCCGATGGTGATCCCCCTCGTCTTCGGTCTCGTCGACGCGAACGGCGCCGACCTGCCGCTGGCGCTCGACGGCCAGCCGTTCGCGCGCGGCGTGATCGAATTGACCAAGCCGAGCCAGAGCTTCGTCTTCACCGGTGTCGCAGAACGGCCGATCCCCTCGCTCAATCGCGGCTTTTCGGCGCCGATCAAGCTCGGCCTGCCGATCGAGCCCGATGATCTGCGTTTCCTCGCCGCCCACGACTCCGATCAGTTCAACCGCTGGCAGGCGGTGCAGTCGCTGGCCATGACCTTGCTCAAGGCCAATGTCGCGGCGCTGCGCGTCGGTGCGACACTCCGCAATGACGACGGCCTGATGGCCGCGCTTGGCGCGGTGCTGCAGGACAAGGCGCTCGAGCCGGCATTCATCGCTCTCATGTTGGTACCGCCGACCGATGCCGATATCGCGCGCGAGATCGGCTCCGACGTCGATCCCGACGCGGTCTTCGCTGCCCGCTGCAGGCTGCGCACGGCCATCGGCGAGCACCATGCGGCGGCGCTGACGCAAACCTACCAGCAGATGACGTCGAGCGGCCCCTACCGGCCCGATGCGCAAAGCTCCGGACGCCGGTCGCTGCGCAATGTCTGTCTCGATCTTCTTGCCGTGACCGGGCGCGATGACGGCATCGCGCGCGCCTTCGCGCAATACCGCAACGCCGACAATATGACCGACCGCATGGCGGCGCTCGATACGCTGTCGCGGCACGACCGGTCGGAGCGCACGGAAGCGCTGGAGGATTTCTATAAGCGCTATGCCGACGATCCGCTGATCATCGACAAGTGGCTGGCGCTGCAGGCGGCGATTCCGGAAGCCGCGACGCTCGACCGGGTACAGGCGCTGACCAAACATCCGGCTTTCTCGATCGCCAATCCCAACCGCGTGCGGGCGCTGATCGGCTCGTTTGCGCAGGTCAACCATACCCAGTTCAACCGCGTCGATGGCGCGGGCTTCGATTTCGTCGCCGATTTCTTGCTGGCCCTCGATCCGAAAAACCCGCAGGTCGCGGCGCGCCTGATGGGCGCGTTCCGCTCCTGGCGCGCGCTCGAAACCAAACGGCGCGACCGAGCGGAGGCGACGTTGCGGCGGATCGCTGCCGCGCCCGCCCTGTCGCGCGATACCCAAGACATCGTGGCGCGTTCACTCGCCGACAGCTGAAACGATTGAACCCCGCTCTGGCGGCAAGCGACCAACCAGCCGCCCGCCCGCCGGAGGTTTCCTTTGCGCCGCCTTGTCCCGCTTATTGCCGTCACCATCGGCCTTGCGATTTTCGTGGCCGCCGATGCCGCCGACACCTTTTACCTCGGCTCCTGGAAGTTCGATTCAGCGATCGTGGCGCCATGGGCCGGTCCACACGACAAACCGGACGCCGCGGAAAAGGACTCGCTGCTTGGCAAGACGGTCACGATCGCGCCGGGCGGAATTGGCGGTCCCAAGGCCTTTGCCTGCAAAGGCGCCCACTACAAATTGACGGACTACACCGCCGATCTGCTATTCCAGGGCGCGTTCGGCGAGATGCATGACGCCGATAAGGCGAAGGATCCGGACAAGCTCGCCGCTGCGCTCGGTTTTACCACCACGCCGATCAAGACATTGGAGACCGGCTGCGACTTCGATTGGCACTTTGTCGATCGCACGACCGCTGAAATTACTCTTAACAATTACGTTTACATTTTGAAGAAGCAGTAGTCGCGACCGCTGCGCCCACGCGGCGGCGAATGATTCATCGCACAGGCGAACTTTTCCGGTCGCCGCATATGGGCGGCCGACTCTCTCGCCCCGTATCAAGCGCGTTACGGAGACTCCTGGGGAAACTTTTCTTTAAAATATTGACTCAGGACTCTCGACAAAACGATTCGCCTCGATTCAAATAAAGGTGATTCGGCGAGACGGCGTACCCGCTCTCTCCGGAACGGGCAGACGAGACAATCCTACCGGAGGCAGGCATGGCGCGCGCCGAAGTGGCGAGTGCGTCCTTACGCTCGGACTCTATCAAGGGGTTGGCGCAGTCGATCGCCAAGCCGGCGTATCGCCGCCTCCTCAATGCCGAGCCGCTGCTGCGCCGCGCCGTTCCGGTTCTCATCGTCGCTTTCATGCTCACGATCTGCATCGGCGCGGCGGTGCAAGTTCTCGATCATCGCCGCCAGGCGGTGTCCGATGCGACGCGGGCCATCGAGGCGCTGGCCGATCATTTGGCGGTGGAGCTCGATCGTCCGACCGGCGACGCCGCAGCGCATGCCACTGTGCGCACATCCGAAGCTATCGAAAAGGCGCTGCCCGCCTGGGCCGCTGGCGTCGGCCGCAGCGTTCTTGTCGCTGACGCCAGCGGTACCATTATTGCCGCAGCGCCGGGCGCTCCCGAGATGCTGGGGCGACAGATTCTCGAAGTGCTCGGTCCGCTGCAAGCGCTGGCTACGAGCGGCGAAGCGGCCGGCACGCGGGAGATCGTCCTCGCCGACGGCGATCCGGCCTTCGCCGCTGTGCGTACGCTGAAAAACCCGGTCGGCCTGATCGCCGTCGTCCAGGGCCGCGACGATGCACTGGCGGCCTGGCGATCCACCACCGCGCTCACCATCACGCTCTCGGCCACGACCGGCTTTGTCGTCTTGATCCTGGGCTTTGCCTTCCACTGGCAGGCGACCCGCGCCCGCGAAGCCGACCTCATCCACGAAACGGTGCGCGGCCGCATCGACACCGCGCTCAATCGGGGCCGCTGCGGCTTGTGGGATTGGGATCTGGCGCGCGGCCGCGTGTTCTGGTCGCATTCCATGTACGACCTGCTCGGACTGCCGCCCAAGGACGATCTCCTCACCTTCGGCGAAGTCGATGCACTGGTCCACCACGACGATATCAATCTCTATCAGCTCGCGGCCCAACTCGCCGACGACAAGATGCAATCCATCGACCATGCCTTCCGCATGCGGCACGCCGACGGCCGGTGGCTATGGCTGCGCGCGCGCTGCGAATTGGCGCGCCAGGACGGCGAGGATGGCCTGCATCTGATCGGCATCGCCGTCGACATCACCGAACAGAAGAGCCTGGTCGAGCGGACCGTGGCGGCGGACCTGCGGCTGCGCGACGCCATCGAGACCATCCCCGAAGCCTTCGTCTTGTGGGACGCCGACAATCGGCTCGTATTGTGCAATTCGAATTTCCAGGCCCTGCATCACCTGCCCGACTCCGCCGTGAATCCCGGCACGCCCTACGAAGCCATTGTCGCTGCCGGCAAGACCCCGATCATCCGCACCACCGTCGTCAACGACGACGGCCCGCCGCGCGGCGCCCGCACTTTCGAGGCCCAGCTCGACGACGGCCGCTGGATGCATATCAGCGAGCGCCGCACCAAGGACGGCGGCTATGTCTCGGTCGGAACCGATATCACCAAGATCAAGCAGCACGAGCAGAAGCTGATGGAAGGCGAAAAGCGCCAGATCGCCACCATCGTCGATCTGCGCAAGTCGCAGCGTACGCTCGAGCTGCAAACCGGCGAGCTTGCCGACCTTGCCGGCAAATATGCCGACGAGAAGACCCGCGCCGAGGAAGCCAACCAGGCCAAGTCAAAATTCCTCGCCAATATGAGTCACGAGCTGCGCACGCCGCTCAACGCCATCATCGGCTTTTCCGAAATCATGGAATCCGGCATGTTCGGCCCGCTGGGCGCGGAGAAATACACCGAATATTCCCGCGACATTCGCGAAAGCGGCGAATATCTGCTCGACGTCATCAACGACATCCTCGACATGTCGAAGATCGAGGCCGGCGGCATCCGGCTTTCGCCCGAAGCCGTGGAGATCGAGCCGATCCTGGCCGATTGCCAGCGCGTCGTTTCGACCCGCGCCAGTGAAAAGCACCTCGATCTGCAGGCGGAGATCGATCCGGACCTCGTGCTCACCGCCGACCGCCGCGCGCTCAAGCAGATCGCGCTCAACCTGCTGTCCAATGCGGTGAAATTCACGCCCGACGGCGGCGCAGTGACGATCTATGGCCGCAGCCGCGGCGGCATGGCGACCATCGCCATCCGCGACAACGGCATCGGCATTCCCAAGGGCGCGCTGCGCAAGCTCGGCCGGCCGTTCGAACAGGTCGAAAGCCAATTGACCAAGAAATATCAGGGCTCCGGCCTTGGGCTTGCCATCGCCAAATCGCTCGCCGAATTGCACGGCGGCGAAATGCGCATCCGCTCGACGCTGGGCAAAGGCACCCTCGTCGTCGTCCGCCTGCCGCTGAAAGCCAGAATTGCGCCGCGCGCGGACGCGAACAAGACCTTGGCCGAGCGCCGCGTGGCGTAGTCCGCCTCCGCCGATCTCCGGCGCTGACCTAAGGTCTAAGGCGACTTGCCCAAAATCCGCACGAAGCTTTCGCGTACGTGGCGCTGGGTGTCTTCGACGTGAGCCTGCAATGCGGCGAAGTCCGGCAAGTCGGCGGCGCGCGCCAAGAGCGCCAAGATACCTGAATTCGCCGACTTCGGATCGAAACGGCCCGACAGACACAGCCGCAGGATCTGCGTCAGGTCGTGGAACAGCTGCACCGCCGGCCGCAGCACCTCGGCGTCCTCCGGCTTGAGCGCGCCGAGCCGCGCCGCCTTTTCCAGGACCCGGGCCGTCGACGTATCAAGGATCTCGGGCGCCGCCGCGGCATGCGTCAGCTGCAGAAATTGTGCGATGAACTCGATGTCGATCAAGCCGCCGGCGACATATTTGAGATCCCAGATATCGGCATCGCCCTTCTCTTTGGCGATCGCTCCCCGCATCGTGACGACGTCGTCGGCGATGATCTTTGCATCACGCTTGCGGCACAGCACGTCGCGGATCGCCGTCTCGATCCTCGCCACAAGATCGGCGGGTCCCGAGACGACGCGCGCCCGGGTCAAGGCCATATGCTCCCAGGTCCACGCCTCGCGTTCCTGATAGCTGATGAAACCGTCGATTTGCGTTGCCACCGGCCCGGAGCGGCCCGAGGGGCGCAGCCGCATATCGACCTGATAGAGTACGCCGTAATTGGTTTGTGCCGTCAGCGCACTGATCAGCCGCTGGGTAAAGCGGGCATAATACTGCCCGCCATAGAGCGAGCGCTCGCCGTCGGATTCCGGATGATCGTGATCGAAATCGTAGATCACGATCAGATCGAGGTCGGAGCTTGCCGTCATCTCGCGCGCGCCAAGCCGCCCCAGCGCCACGACCGCGCTCTTCCCGCCGCGGATGTTGCCGTAGGTCTCGGCAAAATCGGCTTCGGCGCGAATATGAACCGTGCGCAACAGCACATCCGCCAATCGGGCAAAGACTTCACCCGCCTGCTCCGCCGTAATCGAGCCGGACAGGATGCGCGCCCCGATCAGAAACATATGCTCCTGGCCGAGCAGCCGGATGGCATCCAGCATGGTTTCGTAGCTGCGCGCTTCGCCGAGCGCGCTCGACAACACGACCTCGAGACGCTGCGCGTCCGGCACCGAACCGAAGAAGGTCGGGTCGACCAGCGGATCGATGAAGTGCGGGTTTTGCGCAAGGATATCGGTCAACCGCGGCGCGACCCCGAGCATCAGCGCGACGAACCTGATCAGCTGCGGATTTTGCCGCAGCAGCGAGAAAAAACGCCCGCCGGCGCGCAAGCCCGCAAGGAAGCGATCGAAGGCGGCAAAGGCCGCATCCGGGTCCTCGGCGCGCGCGCATTGGTCGATGATGACCGGTACGAGATCTCCGAGATTGGCGCGCGCCTGCTCGCCGCGCAGCGCCCGGTACGCGCCGCCGCGCCAACGTCGCACCGTATCGGCGAGCTCGTGCGGCTGGCGAAAGCCCATATGCGACAGGCGTTCGAGCGTATCGTCCTCGGCTCTGGCTTCTTTCTCGCCGCGCTCTCTTCCCTGGTTGCCGGCGAAGGACAGATTGAGATGCTGCGCCAGCAATTCCGGCGCGTGCTCGAACAGTCTGATGTAATGCCGCTCGACCCGCCGCATGTGGCGAAGCAGGATCGCCGCGAATTCATCGCGGCTTTTGCAACCGAAAAACCGCGCAAAGACGTCGAGCGCCTCGGGCTTAGCCGGCAGCGTATGGATCTGCTCGTCGGCCATCATCTGCAGACGATGCTCGACACGGCGCAGGAAATTGTAAGCGGCCGCCAATTCGTCGCGCGCCTCGCGGCTGATCCAATTTTCCGCCGCCAGCGCATCGAGCGTTTCGATCGTGCCGCCGCCGCGCAATTCCGTATGGCGGCCGCCGGCGATCAGCTGTTGGGTCTGCACGAAGAACTCGATCTCGCGGATGCCGCCGCGGCCGAGCTTGATATTATGCCCCTCGATCGCGATTTCGCCGTGCCCGCGATAGGCGTGGATGCGCCGCTTCATGTCGTGGACATGGGCGATGCTCGCGAAATCGAGGTATTTCCGCCAGACGAAGGGCGACAGTTCGCGCAGGAATCTTCCACCGGCGGCAAGGTCCCCGGCGCAGGGTCGCGCCTTGATCAGCGCCGCGCGTTCCCAGTTCTGGCCGCGGTGTTCGTAATAATCGAGCGCAGCGGCCGTCGAGATCGCGATTTGCGTCGAGGACGGGTCGGGCCGCAGCCGCAGATCGACGCGGAAGACATAGCCGTCGGCCGTGCGCTCCTGCAGTATTTTGACGAGATCGCGCGTCAGCCGCACATAAAACTGGCCTGGATCGAGATCGGACAGCAGCCGCGCCGCGCCGCGATCGAAGAAGACCATGAGATCGATATCGCTCGAGTAATTGAGCTCGTGGCCGCCCATTTTGCCCATGGCGAGCACGATATATCCCGACCCGGCTTCGGGATTTCGCGGATCGGCGGCCTTGATCTTGTCGCGCCCTGCAGCCTCGCGCAGCAGAAAATGCACGGCGGCGCGGAGCGCTGTTTCGGCGACCTCGGTCAGCGCCGCGGTCACGCGCGCGACGGGCCAGACATTGCCGATATCGGTCAGCGCGATCAGAAGGGCGGCATCCGTCTTCATGCGGCGAAGGATGCCCATCAGCGCTGCCTGGCTTTGCGCACCAGCGGCCGCGCTGCGCGCCCCTGCGACAATGGCGGCGAGCGCCTCGTCCGGCGCTCGTTCCAGGAAGCTCGCGAAGCGCGCGGGATCGGCGCGCATGAGATCGAACAGAAACGGCGCCGCTTCGGCGACGCTGCCGAGGACCGGCGACAGGTGCGGATATTCGCGAGTCAGCGCGGTCAATGCACGCGCGGTCTGTGGCTCGACTGTTTCGAGCCAGGATGCGATCCGTGCGGCCGATTGTGGCGACGGCACCGGCAAGGGGCCGCGCAGGCGCCGCACCAGAGCCGCCTCACTGCGTTCCCGCCCTGGCACGCCCGCCGCAGCCTGTGTCATCCGTTCCCCACCGGTCCCGCCCGCGGCAAAGCGATGACGCTGCGCAGGCCGGGATGATTATCCTCAAGTTTCAATTCGCCGCCATGCAGCCGCGCGACTGCCGAAGCGAGGCTCAAACCCAGGCCCGAGCCGGGCAGAGAGCGGCTTTGCTCGAGCCGGACGAAACGCTCGACCGCCCGGCCGCGGTCGGCTTCCGGAATGCCCGGGCCATGATCGGCAACGCTCAGCGCAATCCGCTCGCCGTCGTTGCCCGCCGCGACGACGATCTCGGCGCGCTCCCCGTTGACCGCGTCGTTCGCCGCGCCGCCTGCATGACCATCCGCCTTGCCGTTCGGCGCGGCATATTTGATGGCATTGTCGATCAGGTTCGCCAGCGCCTGGCTGACCAGTTCGCGATTGCCGCGCACCGGCGCTGCGGCCGATGCCTCGACTTTCAGGTCGAGCCCCTTCTCTTCCGCCAGCGGCTCGTAGAGCTCGCCCACGTCGCGCGCGATCTGCGCGGCGTCGAATTCCGTCATGTTGTCGCGCGCCTGGCCGGATTCGGCGCGCGCGATCATCAGCAATGCGTCGAAGGTGCGGATGAGATCGTCGGATTCGGCGATCGTCGTTTCCAAGGCCGCGCGGTAACCGCTCTCGCCGGTCGGATGGCGCAGCACCTGTTCGCAGCGATTGCGCAATCGCGTCAGCGGCGTTTTCAGATCGTGAGCGATATTGTCGGAGACTTCCTTCAGCCCTTTCATCAGCGCTTCAATGCGCTCGAGCATGGCGTTGACATTGTCGGCGAGCCGATCAAGCTCGTCGCCGGTCCCGGCCACCGGCAACCGGCCGCTCAGATCGCCGGTCATGATGGTCTGCGCCGTGCCGCTCATGGCATCGATGCGCTTGAGCACGCGGCTGCTGACGAAAAAGCCGCCGATCAGGCCAAGTACGATCACCAGCGCGATCGACCATTGTCCGGCATTGGCAACGATGCCGAACAGCCGTTCGCGTTCTTCGAGATCGCGTCCGACCAGGAGGTGAAAGCCGCCGGGAAGCTGCACCACTTGCACCAGCGCCCGGTGGTCGTTGCCCTCCGGCGCGTCGAGACGGCGATAATTGGTCTCCAGCCAGCCCGGATGATCGAGCACGCCGGGCTCGAGCGAGCCGACATTGCCGGCAAGCCCCTCGCCGGTCGGCGTGGTCACGAGATAGAGGCTCGATCCCGGCCGCCGCGAGCGCAGGTCGACGACAATGACGAGCCGCCTGATGCCGCCTTGTGCATATTGCTCGGAGAGGCCTGTAATCTCGGTGTTCACCGTCGTCGTGATCTGTTCGGTGATGAGACGGCGCGTGTTCAGCGCGAAATAACCGAGCAGCGACGCGGCGAACAAGATAAAGATCAAAAGATAAACGAGCGTCAGCTGGAACGCCGTGGTGCGGAGAAGTTTGCCGAGCGCGGACACGTGTCAGGTTCTTCTGTCAGATTCTTTCGGACTGCACGCCGAGCTCATTCTCGGAGAAATCCTCTTCGCGGAATTCGAGCGGCGCGCGCTTGTCGTCACGGCGGTTGGCAGCTTCCGCGCGGCGCAATTCGACGCGCCGGATCTTGCCGGAAATGGTCTTGGGCAGTTCGGCAAATTCGATGCGGCGCACCCGCTTGAACGGCGCCAGCGCCGTGCGGCAGTGCCGGAAGATCGACAGCGCCGTGGCGCGATCGGGCGCGTGCCCTGCCGCCAAGGCCAGATAGGCCTTCGGGATGGCGAGCCGCATCGGATCAGGCGACGGCACCACCGCGGCTTCCGCGATGGCGGGATGTTCGATCAGCGCGCTTTCGAGCTCGAACGGGCTGATCCGGTAGTCGGACGCTTTGAACACGTCGTCGGCGCGGCCGACATAGGTGAGATAACCGTCGTCATCGACGGTGGCGACGTCGCCGGTGCGATAGACAGCCTCGTTGAGCGCGCGCACGCTGCCGTCGTCGGCTTGGTAGCCCCGCATCAGCCCGATCGGACGCGGATCGAGGTTCAGGCAAATTTCACCTTCGGTCGACGGCGCGCCGTCGCCATCGACCAGTTCGACCCGGTAGCCCGGCAGCGGCCGGCCCATCGAGCCGGGTTTGACCTGCTGCCCTGGCGTATTGCCAACCAGCGCCGTGGTTTCGGTCTGGCCGTAGCCGTCGCGAATGGTGATGCCCCAGGCGGATTTGACCCGCTCGATGACTTCCGGATTGAGCGGCTCGCCGGCGCCGATCAGCTCATTCATACTCACCTTCCAGGCCGCGAGATCTTCCTGGATCAGCATGCGCCAGACCGTCGGCGGCGCGCAAAATGTCGTCACCCCGCAGCGCGCAATGGTGTCGAGGAGCGCGCGCGCATTGAAGCGCTTCTGATTGACGATGAAGACCGCGGCTTCGGCGTTCCACGGCGAGAAGAAGCAGCTCCAGGCATGCTTGGCCCAGCCGGGCGACGAAATGTTGAGATGCAGATCGCCCGGCCGCAGCCCGATCCAATACATGGTCGACAAGTGGCCGACCGGATAGCTCTGGTGGCTGTGCAGAACGAGCTTCGGCGTCGCCGTCGTGCCCGAGGTGAAATAGAGCAGCATCGGATCATCGGCCCGCGTCTCGCCGTCCGGCGTGAAATTCGCGGGCGAGCTGTAGCCGGCCTCGAACGGAATCCAGCCCGGCACCGCTTTGCCGACGACGATGCGGGTATAGTCGCCCGGCAGATCGGCAAACTTGGCCGCGGCATCGGCGCTGGCGATAACGTGGCGCACATGGCCGCGCGCGAAGCGGTCGGCGAGGTCGTTGCGCGTGAGCAGCGTCGTTGCCGGCACGATTACCGCGCCGAGCTTCATGGCCGCCAGCATGCATTCCCACAGCGGCACGACATTGCCGAGCATGACCAGGATGCGGTCGCCGCGGCGGACACCGTGGCCGCGCAGCGCATTGGCGATGCGGTTCGAGCCTTCGCTGAGCTCGGCGAAGGACAGTTTGGTCTCGCCCGCGTCCTCATCGACCAGCCATAGCGCCGGATGCACATTGTCGCGCGCCATGACGTCGAAATAGTCGAGCGCCCAGTTGAAGCGGTCGAGCTTCGGCCACTGGAATTCGCGATAGGCCCGCGCGTAGTCCTCGCGATGCTTGAACAGCAGATCGCGGGCGGCGACGAAGGGCGCGGCAGGGCCCGAACCGAATTTGGCGATATTGGTCATCCCACGGGTCACGGCATTGGTCACGGCATTGGTCATGGCGATCTCCCGGCGATCTTCCATTGTTTCTGACCGCGCCCTTCCCTCATCGCGCCGCCGACGGGCCATCGGACCGGCCGGGCAAATCCGGCCCGCGGGGCAGGCCTACTGCCGCGCGCTGTCGCGAATCATATAGCCCGCGCCGCGCACGGTATGCAGCAGCGGTTGGGCAAAGCCTTTGTCGATCTTAGAGCGCAACCGCGAAATGTGCACGTCGATGACGTTGGTCTGCGGATCGAAATGATAGTCCCACACATTTTCCAGAAGCATGGTGCGGGTCACGACCTGGCCGGCGTGCCGCATCAGATATTCGAGCAGGCGGAATTCGCGCGGCTGCAGCTGAACCTCCTGCCCGGCACGGCTGACCTCGTGCGACAGCCGGTTGAGCTCGAGATCGGCAACGCGATAGACCGTTTCCTCGCCGCGGCTGCCGCGCCGCCGCGCCAGCACCTCGACACGCGCCAGAAGCTCGGAGAAGGCGTAGGGCTTGGCCAGATAATCGTCGCCGCCGGTGCGCAGGCCTTTGACGCGGTCGTCGACCTGGCCGAGCGCCGAAAGGATCAGCACCGGCGTTTCGACGGCCTTGGAGCGCAAGGCGGCGATGACCGACAGGCCGTCGCGCTTGGGCAGCATGCGGTCGACGATCAGCACGTCATATTCGCCGTCGAGCGCGAGCTGCAGGCCCTCGTCGCCGTCGGCGGCATGATCGGCCATATGGCCGACTTCACGGAATGCCTTGACGAGATAATCCGCCGCGTCGCGGTCGTCTTCGATGACGAGAATGCGCATAACTTATCGCCGCAATCAGAAGCCGGCTACGTGCCAAATCGCTGCAAATGATACACGCTGCCTTGCTTACAAAATAGTGAAGGGGTGGCGGTTGCCCGCCACCCCCCCTACCACTCCACCGCCAGCGGGGGCGACGGAAGCCGGAGGCAGAGTTGGTATTCAGCGGGGACGGACCTTGCGGCCCGCCCCCAGGAACGCCCGCCAGCGGGGGCGACGGATGCCAGCGGATGCCCCTTTCTCTTGAAGCCGCGTCAACCTCGACCCGGCTTGATCCTTTCGCTCGCTCGCGTCCCGCTCAGGCATTGCCGAGCGGAAGCGCCACAAACCGCGTGCCGTCGCGCGACTTCACGCGGAATAAAACCGTATGCTTGCCGTCATTCTTGGCGTCGGCGAGACCTTTGCGAATATCGGCGGGCGTCGACACCGTCTTGCCGCCGATGTCGAGAATCACGTCACCGACCTGGAAGCCATGCTCGGCGGCGACGCCGCCGTCGGCGACCGCGGTAACGACAACGCCGGTGCCGCCGGATTTCTGGTCGGCCGGCGCCAGCGTCAAGCCAAGCTTCGGCACTTCGGCATCAACCGTGTCGTGCTGATTCTCCTGCTCGTTGGAGGCGACCTTTTCGTTCGGCAGCGTGCCGAGCGTCAGCGACAATGTCTTGTCCTGGCCGCTGTGAATGATGCCGAGCTTCACGGTCGTGCCGGGCGCCATGGTGCCGATTTTGCGCGCCAGCTCGCGCGCGTCGCGGATCGGCGTGTCGTCGACGGATGTAATGACGTCGCCGCTCTGGATGCCGGCGGTGGCCGCCGGGCTGCTTTTCTGCGGCTCGGAGACGAGCGCGCCGGTCGCCTGCTTCAGGCCCATGCTGTCGGCAATGTCGGGCGTCACGGTCTGGATCTGCACGCCGATCCAGCCGCGGGTGACGCTGCCGTGTTCGCGCAGCTGCGCCACCACGCTCTTCACGGTATCGGCCGGAATGTCGAAAGCGATGCCGACCGAGCCGCCCGACGGCGAGAAAATCGCGGTATTCACGCCGATCACGTTGCCGTCGACGTCGAAGGTCGGACCGCCGGAATTGCCTTTGTTGACCGGAGCGTCGATCTGAATGAAATCGTCATAGGGACCGGCGCCGATATCGCGCCCGCGCGCCGAGACGATGCCGGCGGTCACCGTGCCGCCGAGCCCGAACGGATTGCCGACCGCGAGCACCCAATCGCCGATGCGCGGCGCATTGTCGGCGAGCTTCACGAAGGGGAAATTGCTGCCTGCGATCTTGATCAGAGCCAGGTCGGTTTTCGGATCGGTGCCGATCACCTTGGCGCTGTAGGACTTGCCGTCGTCGGTGGTCACCTGGACCTTTTCCGCGTTCTGCACGACGTGATTGTTGGTCACCGCGTAGCCGTCGCTGGTGATGAAGAAACCGGAGCCCTGGCCGGTAATGATCTGATGACCACCGGGTTGCCCGCCATTGGGCATGCCGAAGCGCTTGAAGAAGCGCTCGAACGGCGAGCCGGGCGGGAACGGCAGATCGTCATCGCTCAAGGCGGAATCCGCCGGACGGTCGATCTTGACCCGCACCGAGATCACCGCGGGCTTCACCTTCTCAACAATGTCGGCAAAGCCCACCGGACGCTGCGGCAGCTGCTGCACCTTCTCGGTCAGGTTCTGCGCCAGCGCCGAACCGACATAGGCCGGCATTTTCGGCGCCAGCACGAACGCCGCGCCGCCAAATCCTGCGATTGCAGTCGTCAAAAGCGCAACGCGCCGCATAGATCGAATTCGGTGCGATTGCATGGAAGTGCCCGTCATATCCGTCTCCAAAACTCTTCGCCCGCCCTACCGTCGTGCCGCCCAGCGATGAAACCGCCCGGCGGGGCAGCCGCTTTTTGGCCCCGCAACGCGCGGAAAGATGCGGGGGTAAGCCTTACCGCGCTCTGTCGGCCGTATTAAAATTTTGTAATGTTCGGCGATTGCAGGAATTACCAAACAAAAACAATGTCTTGATTGACCTGTGATTAATCGCAGGAGGTGTGGCAGAGTACCGCTATGCGCTCGGCCCTGTGCACCGATGAACGGCCGGCTAAGGCAGTCCTTCGCGGCGCAGCAATTCCTCAACACGCGCCTCTTCCACCGGCGTGAGCGCGACAGTAGCCGGAACATTGGTTCTGCGCCGCGCCATCACGATCATCACGACGACGCCGATCAGCAGCAGGCCGGGCGGGAAGCCCCACAGCGCCGCGGTGTGCCAGGACAAAGGCGGCTTGAGCAGAACGAACTCGCCATAGCGCGCGACGAGAAAGTTGATCACCTGCTGATCGCTGTCGCCGGCCTTGATCCGCTCCCGCACCAGAACGCGAATGTCATGCGCGAGCGGCGCGGCGGAGTCGTCGATCGATTCGTTCTGACAGACGAGACAGCGCAAGCCCTGCGACAATGCCCGCGCGCGCGCCTCCAGCGCCGGGTCGGAAAGCATTTCGTCGGGCTCGACGGCAAAGACCGCCGACGGCACCAGCAGCGGCACGAAAGCCGCCATCACGAACAAGATCTGAACGTACTTTTTCAGAGCTCGTCTCATCGCGCCTACTCCGCCGGCTGCACCGCAGCCGCAAGCTTGCCCTTCGCCGGACGCGGCGCGCCGACGCGCAGCCGCCGGTCCGACAGCGACAACCCGCCGCCGACGAACATGAAAGCCGCGCCGAGCCAGATCATGAGCACCAGCGGCTTGTAATAGAGCCGCACCGCGGCTGAGCCGTCCTTGCCGGGATCGCCGAGCGACAAATAGAGCTGGCTGAAACCGCGCGTCATCAGCGCCGCTTCGGTCGTTGCCTCGTTGCGCGCGGCGAAGGTGCGGCGGCTCGGCTCCATATTGCCGAGATACTCGCCGGAGGCGCGATGAATGCTGAAACGGCCGACCAGATCGTGATAATTCGGGCCGGGCCGGTCGAACAGACCGATAAAGCTTACGCGGTAATGCGAGACTTCGAGCGTGTCGCCCGGCTTGACTTCGACAATGCGCTCCGTGCCCCACGCCGTGACGCTGACAATGCCGAGAAGCGTCATGCCGATGCCGAAATGCGCAAAGGCGGTCCCCCAGGCCGAACGCGGCAAGCCGCGCGCGCGCTGCAGCGTGGCGCGGAACGGCACGCGCATGATCAGGGTGCGCTCGGCAATGTCGATCACGGCGCCGACCATGACGAAGATCGCGACGCCGACACCGAACGGCGCCAGTACCGGGCCGCCATGTTCAAGCGCAAAGGCCGCGGCAATGCCGAGCCCGGCGAGCATGGCGGCGACAAGGAGCCGCTGCGCCGCGCCAAAAATGTCGCCGCGCTTCCAGCCCAACAGCGGCCCGAACGGCATGGCCAGCATCAGCGGAATGAACAGCGGGCCGAACGTGGCGTCGAAGAATGGCGGGCCGACCGAGATTTTGTCGCCGGTCAGCGCCTGCAGCGCCAGCGGATAGAGCGTGCCGACGAGCACGGTGGCACAGGCCGTGGTCAGAAACAGATTGTTGAAGACCAGCGCGCCTTCGCGCGATATCGGCGCGAACAGGCCACCCTGCTTGAGCAGCGGCGCGCGCCAGGCATAGAGCGCGAGCGCGCCGCCGATGAAGACAATCAGAATAGCGAGAATGAAAACGCCGCGCGCCGGATCGGTGGCGAAAGCATGCACCGACGTGAGCACGCCCGAGCGCACCAAAAAGGTTCCGATCAGCGACAGCGAGAAGGCAAGGATCGCGAGCAGGATGGTCCAGACTTTGAGCGCCCCGCGCTTTTCCATGACCACCGCGGAATGCAACAGCGCGGTGCCGGCGAGCCAAGGCATCAGCGACGCGTTCTCGACCGGATCCCAGAACCAGAAGCCGCCCCAGCCGAGCTCGTAATAGGCCCAATACGAACCGCCGGCGATGCCGACCGTGAGGCACATCCACGCGACGAGTACCCATGGCCGCACGAAGCGCGCCCAGGCGGCATCGATGCGGCCTTCGATCAGCGCGGCGATGGCAAAAGAAAACGCGATCGAGAAGCCGACATAGCCGAGATAGAGCATCGGCGGATGGAACGCCAAGCCCGGATCCTGCAGGATCGGGTTGAGATCCTGGCCTTCAGGCGGCGCTTGGGGGATGCGCAGAAACGGATTCGACGTGATCAGAATGAAAAGGTGGAAGGCGGCAGCGATCCAGGCCTGCACCGCCAGTGCATTGGCCTTGAGCGCAAGCGGCAAATTGGTGCCGAACAACGCGACGAGCGCGCCGAAGAAGGTCAGGATCGACACCCACAGCATCATCGAGCCTTCGTGATTGCCCCAGACGCTGGCAAAGCGGTAGATCAGCGGCATATGCGAGTTGGAATTCTCGTAGACATTGAGCACCGAGAAATCCGAGGTCACGTAGCTGTAAGCGAGCGCACCGAAGGCGAGCGCGACGAAGGCGAATTGCGCCAGCGCTGCGGGCGCGGCCATGTTCATCAAGGCGAGATCGTTGCTGCGCGTGCCGACGATCGGCATGGTGCCTTGAACGAGGGCAAGCCCAAGCGCCAGCATCAACGCGTAGTGGCCGAGTTCAGGAATCATGAACTGCGCCCTTTCATTTCCCGCCGCTCGCCTGCTTGGCGTAATCGTCTTTCCAATGCCCGGACTTTTTCAGCGCATCGGCGACCTCCTTGGGCATGTAGGTCTCGTCGTGCTTGGCGAGAATGGTGTCGGCGGCGAACACGCCGCTGGAGTTGAGCGCGCCTTCCGCCACCACGCCCTGTCCTTCGCGGAACAGATCGGGCAGCACGCCCTGATAGGTGACGGGCAGCTCGGCCTTGCCGTCGGTGACTTCGAAACGCACGACAAGGTTATTGCCGCGCACCAGGCTGCCGTCCTTGACCAGGCCGCCGAGCCGGATGCGGGTCCCGGGCCCGACATGGCGCGCGACCACGTCGCTCGGCGAATTGAAGAAGACGATGGAGTCGCGGAAAGCGTTGAGCATCAGCGCCACAGCAATCGCGAGCACGCCAAGGCCAGAGCCGATCAGAAGAAGGCGCCGCTGCTTGCGTGTCATTATATCACCGTCCCGACTTCTTGTTTGGCATTGCTGTGCGCTGCCCGCTCTGCATCAGCCGTTCAAGCCGAGTCCCTTGACGAGATCATCGATGCGCTTGATCTCATCGGGGTGATCCGACAGCGCCCGCTTCGCGTCCGTCACCGCATCCTTGGCCTTGTCGCGGTCACCCAGCACAATATAGGCCTGGACCAGGCGAAGCCATTCGTCCACGTCGCCGCCGCTGGTGTGCAACCGGTCGGCCAGCCGCTGCACCATGCCGCGGACCATTTCGGAGTTTTGCGCGCTGTTTGCGCCGTTCGCGGTGGCGCCGGCGGCGGCGCCGGCCGAAGTTCCCGCCGCGGTGACGCGCGCCAATGCGTCGCGCACAAAACCGGCCCAGGGCGCGTCCGGGGGCGCACTGTCAAGCAAGGCGCGCCATTTCGCTACAGCAGCGTCGCGCTTGCCGGCCTGTTCGTCGGCAAGGCCGAGAAAATAGTTTGCCTTCGGTTCGTGCGGATCGGACGCGACCGCATGCTGAAAGGCGGCCAGCGCCTCGTCGGTGACCACGCCGTTGGCCGCGGCGACAAGAGCCTCGCCGAGCGCCGCTTCACGGGTCGCGTTGTCGCCTTTGAGCGCGATCGTCTTGCGCCAGGCTGCGACGGCATCGTTGAAGCGGCCAAGCCGCATATAGACCGGCGCGACCACTTCCCAGCCGGCGCCGTCGTTGGGATTGCTGGCAAGATGCGCCTCGACCTGAGCGACCAGGCTTCCGATCGATTGCGCACCGAGCGGCGTATCGATACGGGCGAAGGCCGATTGGCTCGGAATATCGGGCGAGCCGAGCGCGAGATAAAAGCCGAGCCCGATCGCCGGCAACAAGACCGCCGCGATCACGGCTGCGGCGCGGTGCCGGAACGTCAATCGTCCCGCGGACGAGGGCACGGCACTCGAATTCTCGGCGTCCGCCGCCGCCAAGAGACGACGCGAAATCTCAATCCGCGCCGACTCCGCTTCCGCTGTGCCGATCAATCCGGCAGCCCGGTCGCGTTCGATCTCAAGCAGCTGATCCTGGTAGACGAGCCTATCGCTGCCACCACCCGGCGCGCCGTCCTTGCGTCCAAGCGGCCACAATACGGCGCACACGGCCGCGACCGTCATCAAGGCGAAGATCAGCCACAGCGTCATCGGTTCGAGCGTCACATCAGCATGTCGTCATGAGGGTCATCGGCACGGCCGCGGCAATGGCACGTCTGCCATCACACACCCGCCATCAACACATCCGCGGGCAACCATGGCCAGAACCCTGGAAAAGCCCTGGAAGACCCCTGGAAGAGCCCCGGAAGAAGCTGTGGCGCGGGCCGCTTATAGATCACGGCGCGCATGCCCCTGCAATGGGAGTTCGGACCTGCGGCAATCGGGCTTGCGCGATGGTGTTCGTGTGGTTTCTGGAATTGAAGTTCCTGGCGGCATCAGCCACTTGGTCGACGGAACCTAGGATTCACCAAAACCAGTCGCCTTGAGATTTCGCAAAATGGGTGCGCCGGGTTACGCCCGCGCCGGCTTGCGCTCGGGCGCCGGCGGGGTGCCGTGGACGGCGACCTCGGCGGCTTTGGCCAGGAGCCCGGCATATTCGGCGCCGAAGACGGGGCGGCAAAAGCGGATCGCCGCCTCGAGCTGCGACTGCCGGAACGGCCGGTCATCGTCGCCGGCCTGGCGCAGCGAATCTAGCAGGATTTTGGTGCCGGTCTCAAGAATATGCGTCAGCTCCGAATGGGCGCGCATGGTGGCTTCGCTGACCGCAAGTTCGGCCGCGTAATGCCGGCAGGCTCCGATGAAAGCGACCCGAGCCTCGGTCTGTTCCACCTCGAGCGTATCGAGCACCGAGCCCGGCGCAATGTCCTTATTCAAACGTGGACGCAACAGCCGCCGCACGCTGCCAGGCGTCGTCTCGATTTCCGATTTAAGCAGCAGCGACACGTCGTTGCGGATGGCCGCCAACTGCCTGCTCCATGGCGAGTCGAACGACATGTTGATTTCCGAGCGCAATTCGCGCGCCGTGTCATGGATGTTCTTGAGCATGGACACGACCGGCTGGCCGGCTTTGATCTCCGCGCGCAGCTCGGCCACCATGTTCTCGGCCTCGCCGAGCACGATGCCGACAGCGGCGGCATAAGGGGTCTCGGCGATGCGGGCGGTATCGTCGCCCTCGGCGGCGCGCGAGGCGATGCGTACCAGCTGCCACGGCGAAGCGAGCCGATTCATCACCAGGATGAGACAGTAGACGAAGGCGTCCGTCTTGCGTGCGCCGACATGGTCCAGAGCGCCCTGTGCGGTTGCGGCATCGAGCAGCGCCCACAACGGTTCGATCTGTTCGCGCTCGAAGGTCCGGATCTGGCTCGGCAGGCGCTTGGCGAAGTCGGCGATGATTTCGCGCAACGACAAGATGGCCACGAGCGTGTCGAGGTCCTCGATGGCGCGCGGCGTGCCGACTTGCACGGCCAGGCGGCGGCGCGATTTCTCGTCACCGCCGGCTTCGGCGACAGCGTCTTTGATGCGCCGGATTGCGCGGTCATGCAGCGTGCGCACCAATTGATCGGCGCGAGCGTGATCGCCGGCGGCCAATGCGCGATTGACGTCGTTGCCCAGCGCCTTGATTTCGGCCGGCATCAGGTCGCGGCCGATCCAGCCCCAGATCGGCTCGAGCGAGACGCGGGCGATACGGCCGGTACGTTTGTGATCGGCCCGGCCGTCGATCAGGAACGGCTCGAGCGGCGTGAAGAACAGGCGCGCGGCGTCGCCGATGCGCGGAACCGGCTCGGCCTCGGCGCGGATGGCGCGGCGCAATTCCTGCAGCACCAGATCGTTGCCCGCGGTCTCTTGGCCGCCCAGGAGTGTGCGCTCGAGCTCCTGGACGAGCATCGACCGCGCCTCCGGCGTAAGCGTCCGAAGATAATCACGCAGCCGTTCGATGGATTGTCCATCGCTCGTCATGGGCGGAGAACCATGGGCAGGGAACCGTGCTGAGCCAACGGCTAAAGTTCTACGCACTGCGGGCTTAAGAAGCGGTTACGCCAGGACGCTGCAATCCCGGCGAAATGGCCTCTTCTGCGGCATTTGCCGCCAGAGCGGCGGCCTTGCGCCAAACGGGTTTAGAGAAAGTGAAAGCGGCGGCTCATCTTGCCGCCGCTTATGTAACCCTGGCCAATTGATTGTGACGCCAGCGGCCTTATTGCGGCGCCGCGACACAAACCGCAACCAACGGCGTATTGGCGGGCGAAGCGTCGGCCCCGCAGGATGCGCCGCGCTCGCCAAGGATCTGGGCGGGATTGCGAGTCGGACCGCAATAGGCCGTCACCAAAACCTCATTATCCTTGCACTGCACAGTGCACCCGGAGGTGCAATCCGATTTCAGGACCCGCACGCTAGCGCTGGGCCCCGGCGGGCCGGCCGGGCCGGCGGCTCCTTGCGGCCCCTGGGGTCCCGGCGGACCGGCAGGACCGGCCGGGCCCACCGCGCCGACATCACCCTTCGGACCGGCCGGACCGGTATCGCCTTGCGGTCCCTTGCCGCACGCAGCCAAGCTGCAGGCGAAGCCCATCAACAATATCGTTGTGAATGCCAAATGCCCTGCACGCATTTTCAGGATCTCCCAAATTCTCTTGAAAAGGAACGCAAGCAGCTCGCAACGCTTGCCAGACACCACGGACGCGCAACGCCGCAGCAGAAGATCAAACCGCGCGCGCGCGCGCAAGGACGTTGCCGAACCTATTCATCCATCGCGCCGCGGCCGCACGATCATGCGCTGTATTCGTCCGCTCATCGACTGTCCGATCGACGGCCGTCTAGTCAAGCGTGCTCCAAGTCCCGTCGGGATTGCGGCAGGCAGTGCCGCGCGCGAGCTGCGGATTGCCGTCGACATAGATAGTCTCGGTATATTGCCGGCATGTGGCACCGTTCGCCTGATAGGCCGGGCCGGGCACAACGTTGCCATAGCGTCCGTCGTCGGGATTGCGCCAAGGCACCGGCGAGCCCGAGGGGCCGGTTTCCAGAGCCTGCATCTGCGCGGCATAGGCGCGCCGCCTGTCCTCGTCGTCGAGCGACGCACCGATGCGATTGCCGATCAGGCCGCCGACGGCGGCCCCGATCACGGTGCCGGCCGCTCGATTGCCGGTGCTGCCGCCGATGAGATTGCCGATGACGCCGCCGGTCACGGCGCCCGCGGCGGTACCGCCAGCTTCCTTCGGTCCGGTATTGGCACAAGCCGCAAGCGCAACGGCCACACTCACGAAGGCAACAGCAATAATGGCTTTTCCCAGCATAATTCCCCACAACGGCGCGCCGTCCCAGCCGGCGCGCGAGCCCGATCATGACACCAAAGTGTTTCTTTAGGGCAAAACTCCGGCGCGGCGGGTCATGTGGAACACCGCGACCACGGCGCGCTGGCGAGCTCGGGATGGTTTGGCTAAGTTCCGTATCCGATTACACGGATTGGAAACGCTCACGGACAAGAAAAAATGGCGACGACCTTGACTGCTGCCGGCACTCTTCGCCCCGCAGCAAAGATGTCTGCTTTGGTTTTGACCTTGATAGCGGCGCTCGCCGCTTTTTTGCCGGTCCCCGCGGCGGCCGAAGATTACCCGACACGTCCGGTCAAGATCGTGGTGCCCTTCCCGGCCGGCGGCACGGCCGATGTCGTGCCGCGCATCGTCGCCGAGTGGTTGTCGCATAAATGGGGGCAGCCGGTCCTGATCGAGAATCGCGCCGGCGCGGGCGGCAATATCGGCGCCGAGTTCGTCGCCAAATCCGAGCCGGACGGCTACACGCTGTTGTCGTCGCCGCCGCCGCCTTTGGTGATCAATCAAAACCTCTATCCGAAGCTTGGCTTCGACCCTACGCAATTCGTGCCGATTGCGGTGATCGGGCGCGTGCCGAATGCGCTCGTGGTCAATCCGGACAAGATCCCCGCCAGCACGGTGAAGGACTTCATCGCCTTCGTCAAAGCCAATCCGGGCAAGGTCACCGACGCCACGCAAGGCAACGGCACGACATCGCACCTGACCTCCGAACTGTTTCAGATGATGGCGAAAGTGAAATTGCAGAACGTGCCCTATCGCGGCTCGGCGCCGGCGCTCAACGACCTGATCGCCGGCAGCGTCGATTGCATGTTCGACAATCTCGGCGTGTCGATGCAGCTCGTCAAAGCCGGCAAGCTCAAGCTGATCGCGGTCGCCTCCGCGCAGCGCATGACGGGCCTGCCGAACGTGCCGACCATCGCAGAGACCCTGCCCGGCTTCGCCGCGGTCGCCTGGTACGCGATCGTCGCGCCCCACGGCACGCCGCGCTCGATCGTCGACAAGATCAATGCCGACGTAAACGAGGCGTTACGCGATCCGGCCATCCTCAAAAGCCTCGCCAACCTGCAGGCCGAACCGGTCGGCGGCACGCCACAGGCAACCGTCTCTTATTTCCATGACGAGACCGAGCTGTGGAAGAACGTGATCACCTCGGCCCATGTTACGCTGGATTGACCACGCTGGATTGAGGCCGCGGCTGGAAACTACGCTGCCGCGGCCCGCGTCTTCAGCACTTTGATGACATCGACCGGATCGGCGCGATCGCGATAGTCGGCGTCCGTATCGGCATAGATGATGACGCCGCTGCGATCGATGACATAGGTCGCCGCAATCGGCAGCGCCCATTCCTCCGCGCCGTTCTTGCTCGGAATGTCCAATCCGAATTCCCGGTAGGCGGATTTCAGCTCGTCGCTGAATTCGTAGACCAGCCCGAAAGCACGGCCGACCTTTTGCCCGACATCGCTGAGCACTTCAAAGCTGAGCGCGTTCTTCTCCGAGGTCGACAATGTGTCGTCCGGCTTTTCAGGACTGATCGCGACGAGCGAGGCCCCGGCCGCCTTGATCTCGGGAAGCGCCTGTTGAAACGCGCGCAGTTCGAGATTGCAATAAGGGCACCAGCCGCCGCGATAGAAGGTGACGATGACGGGACCGCTGTGCAAAAGCGCACCGACATCGACGGTCTCGCCCTTGGCATTGCCGAGCGTAATGGCGGGAGCACGGTCGCCGACCTTGAGCGCCGCCTTGGCGAGACCGTTGCGCAGCTGTTCGATATGGCGCTCCATGATCGCCTGCCGCTCCGCAGGGACGCGCTTGAACCAGCCGGCGCGATATTCGGCGAGTTGCTGTTTCAAAGACATGATGGCCTCATTTGCTTCCGTTGTGTTGAACCCGAGCAATCAGACGTCATAGGCCGGCGCGTTGCGCGCCAAGCCGCCGAAACGCTCCAGCAATTTGTCGCGCCACAGTTTCACCGGATCGCCCTCCTCCAGCAGCGCGAATGGACTGATGCAGCGCGCCCACTGGAACGGACCGAACAGGGCGTAATCGGCATAGAGCGGTTCCGCGCCGCCAAGGAAAGGCTGTGACTTCAGCGCCGTGCGCAGCGGCGCGAGACTCCCGCGAAATGCGGCAAGCTTGCTGTCGCGATCGGCGACAAAGGCTTCGAGCGTCTTGCCGACCCGTTTCTCGCGGCTCTCGCGAAAATAGTCACGGTCCTTGTCGGCGACGTGATGCAGGATATCGAGCGCGATAAAGGGGAACATCGCCGCGACGAGGCTGTCCGCGAAGGCCGAGTAATAGCGGGTCAAGCTGCGCGCCGCCGGCCCGCCGAACAGCGATGGCGCGTCCGGATAAGTGTCCTCGAGATAGTTGGCGATGGTCCACGAATCAGAAATCCATTTGTCACCGTCGACAAGAACCGGCACCAGCCCCTGGCCGGAGGCCGCGATCTCGGCCTTTTCGGTGAAGCGCCACGGAACGGTTTCGACCGCGAGCCCCTTGTGCGCCAAAGCCAGCCGGGTGCGCCAACAATAGGGGCTGAAGCGGCGCTCCGGCTCGGCGCCGGCGAGGTCGTAAAGACGGCGGTTCGTCACGCGACCACCGCGGCTGTTTGACTGAACAGGACCTTTTTGGACTCCTCGCTCACCGTGGGCGCGGTATTGATCTCCTTGGCGCGCGCATAAGCGCGCTGCACCGCCGGCCGCTCGCGCATCGCCTCGAACCAGCGCTTGAGATGCGCAAAGTCTTCGAGCTTCTGGCCCTGCCGCTCGTGCGGAACAATCCACGGATAGGCCGCCATGTCGGCGATCGAATAGCGCCCGGCAATGAATTCGTGATCCGAAAGCTGCTTGTTGAGCACGCCGTAGAGCCGGTTGGTTTCTTTCACATAGCGGTCGATGGCGTAAGGAATCTTCTCAGGCGCATATTGCGAGAAATGATGATTTTGACCCGCCATCGGGCCAAGCCCCGCCATCTGCCAGAACAGCCATTGCATCACCGCGACGCGCTCGCGAAAACCATTGGGCAGATATTTTCCGATCTTCTCGGCGAGATAGACGAGAATGGCGCCGGATTCGAAAACCGAGATCGGATCGCGGCCGTCCTTCGGTTTGTGATCGACGATGGCCGGCATGCGATTGTTCGGCGAGATGGCGAGAAAGTCGGGCTTAAACTGCTCGCCTTTGCTGATATTGACCGGCACGATCCGGTACGGCAGCGCCGCCTCTTCGAGAAAGATCGTGACCTTGTGGCCGTTCGGCGTCGTCCAATAGTAAAGGTCGATCATCGCTTTCCCCTGTTCTTGCGGCGCGGCGGATCGAGCAGCGCCAGAGCCGGGCGTACGACGCCTTCGAGCACGTCGCGCTCGGGTTTGCTTCGCGCCAGGACGCGGATGCCGAGCAGCACGCCGAGCAACAAGCGCGCGGTGTCGGCGGCATCGATATGCGGCGGGATCGTCTTGTCGGCCCGCGCCTTGCGGATGCATCTTTTGAAGAAAGCTTCGATATCGCCGAATTGCGCGGCAATCACGGCGCGGCAATCGGCATGGTGCGGCGCGACCTCGAGCGCCGAGTTCACCAGAAAGCAGCCCTTGCGCTGCAGGTCGCTGACGGAATGCTCGACGATCTCGGCAAAGAACCGGTGGATTGCGGCTTTCGGCGCGAGCGTTTCTTCGAGCCGGCGCAGGCGGTCGCGCGTCGTACGCTCAAGATAGCGGTCGAGCGCGCGGGCGAACAATTCCTCTTTGTCGCCGAAGGCATTGTAGAGGCTCGGCGCGGTCAAGCCCATCGACGACGTGAGATCGCGCAGCGAGGTCGCCTCATAGCCGCGCTGCCAGAAGCACTCGATCGCGGCTTCGAGCGCGGCCGCTTCGTCAAATTCTCTCGGTCGCGGCATGGCGGTGCGGCAGTCCTCTGCTGCGGTTGTCGGGGCGGCGCTTCACGCCGGACATTGACGTTATATAACACTTGATACAAAATCAAGCGCGGCGGCGGCTGCGAAAAGAGCCGCGAAAAAGGGCGGGGGAAAATGGTTCAACTGGTCGACGGCGACATCAAAACCCGCGAAGTGCTGCAGTGGCGCGGCGTGCATATCCTGCACTTCATGGGCTCCTCCTGTTCGCAGAAACTGCGCGTCTTCCTCAATCTCAAGGGCCTGCCCTGGCACTCGCACCATGTCGACCTGCCGGGCAACGAGAATTTCCGCCCCTGGTTTCTCGGCATCAATCCGCGCGGGCTGGTGCCGGTCCTGGTCCATGACGGCGCGGTGCATATCGAGAGCAACGACATCATCGCTCATCTGGAAACCGCCTTTCCCGAACCGCGCCTGATCCCGTCCGGCCACGAAAACAGCGTCGCAGCCCTGCTCAAGCACGAGGACGATCTGCACCTCGATTTGCGAACACTGAGCTTCCGTTTTGTCTTTGCGCCGCCGGGGCCGCCCAAGCCGGCCGAGGCACTCAAGAGCTATGCCATGGGCGGCTCGGGCACCATTCGGGGCCGCATCGACCGCGACAAGCAGATTCAGATCGAGTTTTGGGAACGCGCGGCAAAAGAAGGCTTCCCCGACGAGGCGGTGCGCGCTGCGGCGCGAAAATTCCGCGCCGCATTCGACGTCATGAACGAGAGCCTCGCGGGACAGGCTTATCTGATGGGGGACAGACTGACAGTCCTCGACATTGCCTGGCTGATCTATGCCCATCGGCTGTCGCTCGCCGGCTATCCGCTTGAACGGCTCCATCCGCACGTCTTTGCCTGGAAGGAACGGCTCGCGGCGCGGCCGGAATTCGCCAAGGAGATTGCGCCGCTGCGCGACGGCCAAGAGCAGATCGAAGCCAGGCGCCGCGCCCAGATCGCGGCTGGCAACACGCTTGAAGCGGTCGCGGGCTTCTAAGCCCACGCCACGAGATTTGGATCGGAGCTGGACGTTCCTAGAAACAGTCGCGATGCCAGTAGGCATCCCACTCCCGGTGCCAGACGCAGACCGGGCCGTAAGGATTGCCGTCAAGGAAGCCGTAGATCGGATAGTAGGACGGGCCGACATGCCAAGCGTGGCGCCAGCCGTGGTGCCAAATCCTGTGCGGATGGCGCCAATGCGCCTCTGCCGTGACCGGGACCGCCGTCATTACCGCAACGACGATGCCCGCAAGCGCAATGACCGATCTTCGCATGACGTCCCCCGAAATGGCTCGGTGCCGCGATCGCTGCAGCGGCACACAGCAATCGCCGACGCGAAACCGGGATTGCGACCGCGGCAATATATCATGCCGTCTCACGCGGATCGAGCACAGGCAATGACCCACAATCATTGCGAGCGGAGCCCGCAGCGCCCGCCGCGGCGAAGGTGGTATTGATCCATTTTAAGGAGCGACCCCAACGAGCACGCCGACTGCGCTCCGCCGATCTTATTTGATGCCTATTTGTTGCGGCGCGGCGCACTTCCCTCGCCGCCGGTGCCGCGGGACAACTCGGGTCGCGATCCTCGCCTTGCTTGTTTGTTTGATTGAATTAATTATCAGATTTTAAATCAGTCGATATTATTTTTGATCGGGTTTTGGATCGCAATTGCGAGTCCGAGCGACGCGAATTGCGGCCTGGTGAATACATCAGATTATTTGTTCGAAGAACCAACTTGCCTGCGCACCAGATAACGCTGATCGCCGAGTCGCCTGCTGGTTATGCCGCCCTGCGCGACCAGCTCGACGGATTCATCTCTGTCGAGTTCCAGCTGCTCGAGCAGGCGCTGCGCTCGCCTCCTCCGGCCTCGATCCTGGTCGACATCGACTTGGCAAAAGGAGCGCTGCTGCAGCAGGTCAAGGCCTGGCTGGCAAGCAACCCGACCAAAACAAAAGCCGTTTTCGTGGCCGACAAGGCCTCGCATCTGCAGCAAGCGCGCGCTTTCGCGCTGGGCGCGACCGACATTGTCTCGCGTCCGCTGGCCAGCGGCGAGCTTCTGAGACTCATGTGGGGCGACGTCACGTCGCTGTCGGCGGATCCCGACAATGCAGCGATCAAGAATTCGCCGGCCGTCGCCACAGCCGTCGATACGCTGCAGAACGTGTTTTCCGCAGCGAGCTTCGGCGAGCCGCTGAATACCGGCGCACTCGATTCGGCGAACCAAGCCATCGTCGGCCAGGTCGAAGCCCAGGGCCTCAATGCCTGGGTCGAGACGGTGCGTACGCATCACAGCGCGACCTACCAGCATTCCTTGCTGGTGACCGGACTGGCCGTGGCATTCGGCCAGCACATCGGTGCATCCCACACCGACCGGCAGCGTTTATCCTGCGCCGGCATGCTGCACGACATCGGCAAGGCGCGCATACCGGTCGCCATTCTGGAAAAGCCCGGTCGTCTCGACGAATTCGAAATGGAAATCATGAAAAAACATCCCGAATACGGCTTCAAGGCGCTGGAGGGCGTCGAAGGCCTGCGCAAGGAAATGCTCGACATCGTCGTTCATCATCACGAATATCTCGACGGCTCCGGCTATCCGCATGGCCTGCGCGCCCACGAAATCTCCGACCTCGTGCGCATGATGACAATCGCCGACATCTTCGGCGCCTTGATCGAGCGGCGGTCCTACAAGCCGCCCATGCCCGGACCGCAGGCTTACCAAATTCTTCTCGATATGGGCCCGAAGCTCGACCAAGATCTGGTGCGGGCCTTCCATAGCGTCGCTCAGCTCCGCCACGGCGAGATCGCCGCCGCCGCCCTCGGCATTCACTGACGCCATCCGCCGTAGGCAAACGCGCCGGCAGATGCGCCAGCCGGCGCCGGTCCCGTCGCACTCACTCGCCGCACCGGCAGCGCGTTCAAGACCGTGCGCCAAAGGGCCAATACGGCGTTAACACGACAATTCGCATTATCGGAACATATAGGGCTAAAGCTCAACGACGGGCCGATATAAGGCGGTCCGAGACCAGCCGAACCGCTCCTCGACGATTTCCATGCCCCCCTCAGATTTGTCGCCAGCGCCCGTCCGCAATTACACCAAGTCTCTTGTCGCGCTTGGCTTGATTGTGACGCTCGGCTTTTCGGCCGTGTTCGGCTTTGTGCAATGGGAGAGCCGCGACCAGGCACGCGAACGTGCACGGCTTGCCGCCTACAACATCGTCGCGGCGATGGCGTCCGAGATCGATCGCAATCTCGAGCTCTACGATCTGTCGCTGCAGGCCGTGGTCGAAGGCCTGAAGCTGCCGTCGCTCGGCAAGCTCAGCCCGGAAATTCGCCAGCTGGTGCTGTTCGACCGCGCCGCCACCGCTAAGGATATGGGCTCGATCTTCGTTCTCGACAAGCGCGGCACCGTGATCATCGACTCGCGCACATTGACGCCGCGGCCCGACAATTATTCCCAGTACGATTTCTTCAAAAGTCAGGAGCGGCGGCGCGGTGCCGGGCCCTATGTCAGCCGTCCCTGGATCGCGCCGGACGGCGAATATGTCATCGCCATCAGCCGGCGGCTGTCGGATGCCAATGGCAATTTCAACGGCGTCGTCGCCGGCACGCTGCACTTGAGTTATTTCAGAAAGATGTTCGCCAAGGTGAACATGGGCGAAGGCGACGCGCTGACGCTGATGCGCGACGACGGCACGCTGATCATGCGTTCGCCGTTTCAGCCCGAACTGGTGGGCCGCAGTCTGGCGAATGCCTCCGTCTTCCAGCGCGGCGCCACCTTTCCGTCCGGTTCGTTTGAATCGGTGGCCGGCATCGACGGCGTGAAGCGGTTCTATGTTTTCAAGACCGTCGGAGATCGGCCGTTGAAGCTGAGTTATGGTACCGCGGTCGCCGCAATCTATGCGCCCTGGGCCGAAAAGGCCTGGCGCATCGGACTGCTCATGCTGGTTCTGTGCGCGATCAATCTGGCGCTCATCGTTCTGCTTATTCGCGCGTTGAAGCGGCGCAGCGAAGCCGAGTATCAGCTCTCGATCGTGGCCACGACCGACGGCCTTACCAGCCTGGTGAACCGCCGTCGCCTCGACGAAATGCTGCACATCGAGTGGAGCCGGGCCTTGAACTGCGGACATCCGATGGCGTTCCTCATGATCGATGCCGACGGCTTCAAGAACTACAACGATCAATTCGGCCACCAGGCGGGCGACGCGGCTCTCTTGGCTATCTCACAGTGCATCGCCACCACCACGCAGGGCTCGGGCGGCGTCAGCGCACGTTATGGCGGCGAGGAATTCGTCGTCATGCTGCCGGGCGCGGCAACCGCGGAAGCCGCCAAGCTCGCGGAAAACATTCGCGCCAGCATCGCCGCATTGCGGGCCGATCAGCAGGGCCGGCCCGACAGCACCCCGACTGTCAGCATCGGCGTCGCATCCCTCGTGCCGCGCCAGGGATTGCTGCCGCGCGATCTGGTCAAGGCGGCCGATGCTGCGCTCTATGAGGCCAAGCGCAAAGGCCGCGACCGCGTCGAGACCGCGCCAAGACTGGGCATGGCGGCGGAGCAGCGCGCCGTGGCGTGAGCCTTCGCGCAAAACCGATCGTATCGCCGCTGGCGAAGCCAGCGCCTGACCAAAATTGCGCCAGTGCAATGTGAACATTTGGCAATGCATCGCCGCGGATTGCGCTCGAGCATCATCCCTCGCGGACAAGACACCTCGTTGATACGAAATTTACTCTCGCGTTACGCATTGGCACCATCGAATTTACGGCCGTAGCCATATATTTTCTTCCGCGCTCCGCGCAGATTGCAAAATCGAGCTGCCATCGCACCTCGCCGTGCCGGCAGCTTTGAGTTGCCCACGAACAATCGCTTGAGAACAATGCCAAGCGCTTGAGAACAATACCAAGGCACGACTTGCAATGCTCGACATTCCACACGAGGCGAACGCGAAAGAACTGACCGGCAAGCAGATGTACATGCTGTTCCCGACGCCGATGTTTACGGGAAAGCTTGCCGATATCGGCTTCTGCGACCGCATCGAGAAGAAACTGCAGCAGTTGCGGGCAGCGGGCAAAGGCACCTTTTCTCCCGAAGGGGCGATGCTCGCTTACATGTCGTCCGACGATTTGCACACACTTCCCGAATTCAAGGAATTGGTCGACGTGATCATGGAGGAATCCGGGATCATTCTCGACGCCATGGCCGTGAAGCGGGATTCGCATTACATCACCACGATGTGGGCGAATATCGCCAATCCCAACCGCCGCCACTTCATGCACATGCACCCGAATTGCCTGCTGAGCGGCCTCGTCTACATCAAGACGCCGAAGAATTGCGGCTCGACGGTCTTCGCCTCGCCGAGGCTATTGTCGAAAAATCTCGAGCCGACCTATTGGCGCAAAAACGATTTGAATGCCGACGTGTTCAAGGTCACCGCCGAGAAAGGCCGCATGGTGATCTGGCCAAGCCACGTCCCCCATGCCGTCGAACAGGGCTCGGCCGACGAAACCGAAGAGCGGATCGTTGTCGCCTTCAACGTCATGATCCGCGGACTCATCGATCTGCCCACGGCGCGGCTGGAGCTCGCCTGACGAGCCTTAACCGCGACGGCTCATCATGCCGGCGGCGCTGAAGCCGCCATCGACGCAGATGGTCTGGCCGGTCAGATAGCCCGACTTTTCGCCGTCGAGCAGAAACAGCGCGGCGCTCGCGATGTCCGACGGCTTGCCGTAGCGGTGCTGGGGTAAGCGCTCGAGCCACACGGCGCGGTCGGCGTCCGATAGCATGGCCGCCACCATCGGCGTTTCGATCGGCCCCGGCGCAATCGCATTGACGCGCACGCCAAGGGGCGCGAACTCGACGGCGAGTATCTTGGTCAGCACCACCACCCCGCCTTTCGAGGCGCCATAGGCGGCGCGGCCCTCATTGCCGGTCACCCCCGAGACCGAGGCGAGATTGACAATGGCGCCGCCGCCATGGTCGCGCATCGCCTTCGCGGCTTCACGCGCAACAAGAAAGCTGCCGACGAGATTGACGTCGAGGACCTGGCGAAAGACCGCGGCGCTGGTCTCGAGTGCCGGAATATTGCGGCCGATGCCGGCGGAACTGACCACGCCGGCGAGCGGCCCGAAATCGCGCGCGCAATCGGCGACCAGCCTGACGACGGCGTCTTCGTCGGCGACATCGAGCTCGGCGAGACGCAGATCGTTGCGCTCGCCAAACGCCTGCCGGGCGGAGGCGAGATTGCGCGGCTCGATATCGGCGGCAACGGCACGCCAACCTGCCGCAAGCACGGCTTCGACGATGGCCAAGCCGATGCCCGAGGCGCCGCCGGTGACGAGCACGGTCCGTCGCATCGCCGCCTCCATCACGCCGCGGAAGGGGCCGCATCCCGCGGCAGGCAGCCGCGCGCATCGAGCTCGGCGCGGATGAGCTTCTTGGTGATCTTGCCGTAACCGGATCGCGGCAGCTCGTCCCAGAAGAACACGCGCTTGGGCAGCTTGTACCGCGCCACTTTCGGCGCGAGCCACGCCATCAATTCGTGCTCATCGAGCGCGGCGCCGGACCGCAGCACGCAGACCGCAACGCCGACCTCGCCCCACGTCGGGTCGGGGACGCCGACAATGGCGGCCTCCGCCAGCGCCGGATGCGTCAGCAGCTTTTCTTCGATTTCGCGCGGATAGACGTTGGAGCCGCCGGAAATGTACATGTCGGACGCGCGGCCGGTGATATAGAGAAACCCCTCGGCGTCCATGTGGCCGAGATCGCCGGTGCGGAACCAGCCGTTGCGAAACGCTTTCGCATTGGCATCGGGATTGGCGTAATAGCCGGCAAAGACCGCGGGCCCGCAGACGCAAATCTCGCCGGTTTCGCCCGCCGGCAATTCGCGGCCGTTGTCGTCCTGGATGGAAATCTGCATGCCGGTTCGCGCGTAGCCGCAGGTGCCGAGCTTCACATCCGGCCCGTCCTCCGGATCATGCAGTTCAGCCGGCAGCACGGTGATGTTGCCGGTGACTTCGCCAAGGCCGAAATATTGCACCAGCACCTTGCCGAGCTTGTTCAGCGCGCGCTTCTGATCCTCGCGATACATCGGCGCGCCGGCATAGATGACGTAGCGCAGCGAGGAATGATCGTATTGATCGGCCGCCGGATGCTCGGCGAGCATTTTCAAGATGGTCGGCACGGTGAACATGTTGCTGACACGCCACCGCGCGACAAGCCGCCAGGCTTCGGCGACGTCGAATTTCTCGCTGCCGAGCAAAACCGTTTTCGCGCCGCGCGCGACTTGCGCCAATTGATGAATGCCGGCGCCGTGCGACAGCGGCGCCACGACCAGCGACGCATCGCGCTGCGTCGTGCCCGGCATCAGATCGCACAGATGATTGGTGATGACGAAAGCCATCTGGCCGTGGGTGAGCACGGCGGCCTTCGGCCGTCCGGTGGTGCCGGAAGTGAAAAAGAACCAGCACGGATCGTCGCGCTCGACCGCGGCGTCCGGAGCGCCTTGGCCGATGTGAGCGGCGACCAGCGCGTCATAGTCTTCGCCAAAGCTGCCGTGCCCGATCGCGATCATCGTGCCGATGTCCGGCGCCGCAAGCTTTGCCGCCCGGGCATGATCGGGAAAATCGGCGCCGCAGATCATGGCGCAAGCGCCGCTCGCCTCGGCAAGATAGGCGACTTCATCGGCGGTCAGACGAAAATTGGTCGGCACGAAAACCGCGCCGAGCCGGAAACAGGCGAACATCGCCTCGAACATCTGATTGCAGTTCTTCGATTGGACCAGAACCCGGTCGCCCTTGGCGATGCCGCGCGCGGTGAGCGCCAGGACCATTGCGTCGACGCGATGGTCGATCTCGGCCCAGGTCCACGTCCGCTCGCCCCAGACCAGGCCGATCTCATGCGGATAGCGCTTGGCCGTCTGCCGCAAGAAATACGCGAGATTCATCACGCGCGTTGTCGCAGGAACCACGCCGCCTCTGGGAAGCTTCACGTCCATCTGCGGCACTCGCGCTATCGCAGGAATCCGATCGAGATCCACGGCACGGCGGCCACGATGATGGTGCCGACAACAAGCGCCAACATGTAGGCCAGGATCGGCCGCATGCCTTCGGCCGGCTCGACGCGGCCGATGGCGCAGGCCGCGTAGTAGCCGACACCGAACGGCGGGGCGAACAGCCCGATGCCCATCGCCAGGATCACCACCATCGCATACTGCACTTCGTGAATGCCGACGGCCTTGGCGATCGGAAACAACAGCGGTCCGAACAAGACGATGGCCGGAATGCCTTCGAGCACCGAGCCGAGCACGACAAAGGCCGCGATCGAGGCCGCCATGAAGGTGGCGGCTCCTCCCGGCAAGCCGGTCATGGCCATGGCCAGCGTGCGCGAGAAGCCGGACTGCGTCAGTCCCCAGGCCATGCCCGTCGCCGTGCCGATGATGAGCAGGATGGCGCCGGAGAGCGCGGCGGTCGACACCAGCATCGGGCGGAGCGCCGCCCAGTCGAAGCGGCGATAGATCAGAAGTCCCGCGATCGCCGAATAGGCGATGCCGATGGTGGAAACTTCGGTCGCGGTGGCGATGCCTTCGACCACGGCGGCGCGGATCAGGAACGGCAAAAGCAGCGCCGGCAGCGCGACGACGAAGGCACGCGCGATTTCGCCTTTGCTGGCGCGGGCCGCCTGGCTGGTCTCCACATTTCGGCAGCGCCAGCGCACCACGGCGCACAACAGAACCGCCAGCACGACGCCCGGAAGCAGTCCTCCGGTGAACAGCGCCGCGATCGACACGCCGGTCACCGAGCCGATGGTGATCAGAACAAGGCTCGGCGGAATGGTTTCGGTCTGCGCGCCGGTGGCCGACAGGAGCGCGACGAGATCGCCGGGCTTGGCGCCGCGCGCCTTCATCTCCGGAAACAATACCGGCGCGACCGCCGCCATGTCGGCAGCCTTCGCGCCGGAAATGCCGGAGACGAGATACATCGCCGCGACCAGCACGTAATGCAGGCCGCCGCGCACATGGCCCAGCAGGCTTGCCAGGAACGCCACCATGGCCGCCGCCATCCCGGTCATTTCGATCAGCAGGCCGAGAAAAACGAAGAGCGGCACGGCGAGAAGAATGAGATGGCTCATGCCCTCGTCCATGCGGCCGACCAGCACCAACAGCGGCGTGTGGGTGGCAAGCGCGAGATAGCCGAAAATGGCGAGCCCGAAAGCAAAAGCGATCGGCACGCCGGCCAGTACCGTGACCGCGACCACGCCGACAAAGAAAATCAGCAGGTTCAGATTGCCGAGTTCGAGGAATCTCGGCCCGGCGGCGAAGAACAGCGCGACAATCGCGGCAACCGCGCCGAGCGATGCCAGCGTCGTCAGCGGCGAATCGGCCCGCAACAGGCGCAGCAGTGCAAGGACGATCATCAAGACGACGCCCGTCGGCATGGCCGCCGCCCGCCAGGTGTCGGTGATTTCGAGCGCCGAGGTGGTGATCGGCAACTGATAGACGGCATATTGATAAGTCGGCCACGCGATCAGCAGGAGAAAAGCGAACGCCGCCCCCATGGCAAAGGTGTCGAGCATGGCCCGCCATGGCTGCCGCAGCGCGCCGACGAGCGCCGTCATCCGCATGTGCTCGTCGCGGCGAAACGCGATAACCGCGCCGAGCATGGCGAGCCACAGGAACAGGGTCGACGCCAGTTCGTCCGACCAGACCAGCGGCCGATCGAAGACGTAGCGCGACAGCACGCCGCTGAACAGGATCAGGATCTCGGCACCGACCAGAGCCGCCGCCGCCATCTCGACCACCGTACCGAGCGAAGACTCGATCGCCGCGACAAGCGAACGCGGAGCGCCGGCGCCCTCCTCCGCAAACGGCACGGTCTGCAGCGTGCTCATCGCCCGATCATGCCAGCTTGCCGGTGGATTTCTCGAGCAAGCCCCAGGCTTCGTCACCGTATTTGGCGCGCCATTCGCTGTAGAAGCCGGCAGCGCGGAGCTTGTCGCGGAACGGCGCCGGATTGGGCTGGTTGAAAACCAAGCCCTTTGCCGCAAGGCTCTTTTGCAGTGTCGCGTTGAGTTCGGCGACGTCCTCGCGCTCCTTTAAGCCGGCCGTATTGATGTTCTTGGCGACAACGCCGCGCACGTCGTCGGGCAGCGCCTCCCAGGCGCGCTGATTGGCCAGGAACCAGAACCCGTCCCACATGTGATTGGTAAGCGAGCAATATTTCTGCACCTCGTAAAGCTTGGCGGTCGAGATGATGGCCAGCGGATTTTCCTGGCCGTCGACCACCTTGGTTTGCAGCGCCGAATAGACTTCGTTGAAATTGATCGAGGCCGGTGCGGCATCGAGCGCCTTGAACATCGAGGTCCAGAGCGGCGACGGCGGCACGCGCAGCTTCATGCCTTTGAAGTCGTCGGGGTTCACGATCGGCTTGGTCGAGGTCGTGGTTTGCCGGAAGCCGTTGTCCCAGATCTTCTCCATCGCGATCAGGCCGGACTTGGCGATCTGGCCGCGTACATAGGCGCCAAGATCGCCGTCCATCGCCCGCCACACCGCGTCGTAGCTCGGGAATGCGAAGCCAAGGCCGTTGATCGAGGCGGCGGGAACCAGCGTCGAGAGGATCAGCCCCGAAAGGGTGAAGAACTCGACCCCGCCGGCGCGGATCTGGCTCAGCGTGTCGGTATCGGAGCCGAGCTGGCTCGACGGGAAGATCTGCAGCTCGAGGCGGCCGCCGGTCTGATCCTTGATCGCGGCCGCCATTTCGCGGGCGCGCACATTCATCGGATGCGAGTCGGGAAGGTTGTTGGCGTATTTGTAGGACCATTGCGGTCCCGCAGCGCGCCCCACGATCGGCGCCGCAACGGCACCGGTCAGGACGATCGAAGCGCCGCTTACAAGCAGCCGACGGCGGGACAATTGCATGAAACCCTCCCTGATGAGGCCGTTCTATCCGACGGCTGTAGGCGAGAACCAGAATACATGATCGAGCGCGCCCGCGTCATCCTCGCACCAAAGCTGCGGGGATACCGTTCAGCCGCCCGGCAGCGCCAGCTCCGCGCGCAGGCCGCCGATCGGCGCGGTCCCCAGCGTCAATACACCGCCATAGAGACTTGCCAGTTCGACCACGATCGACAGGCCGAGACCCGAGCCGGGCTTGGTCTCATCGAGCCTTTGGCCGCGCCGCGCAACCTGCGCGCGCTCGTCGGGCGACAGGCCCGGACCGTCATCGTCGACAATGATGCGCACCCGCGATTTGCCGTCGCCCGCCGCCGGCGCGTCGGCGAGCACCTCGATCGCGACCCGCGACCGCGCCCATTTGCAGCTATTGTCGACGAGATTGCCGACCATCTCCTCGAGATCCTGCTGCTCGCCGCGAAACCGCGCCGCCTCGGGCAAAGCCACGTCGATGGCGATGTCACGGGCGCGATAAAGCTTCTCCATGGTGCGGGCGAGCGCGGTCACCACGGGCGGAATGTCGACCAGCGTGCCGATCACGCTCGAACGCGCCGCAAGCCGCGCCCGCTCCAATTGGCGCGCCACCTGGTCGCGCATGATGTCGGTCTGTTCCAGGACCTTGTGCGCGAGCGGATCGTCGCCGCGGGCGGCCGCTTCATTGACAAGCACCGAGAGCGGCGTTTTCAGCGCATGCGCGAGATTGCCGACATGGGTGCGCGCGCGCTCGACGATCTCGCGATTGGCCTCGATCAGCGCGTTGGTCTCGCGCGCCAAAGGCGCGATCTCGACCGGGAAATCGCCCTGCAGCCGCTCGGCGCGGCCGGAGCGGATCTCGGCAAGGCGGTCGGTGATGCGCTTGAGCGGCGCGAGACCGAAACGCACCTGCAGGGCTGTGGTGACCAGCAGCGCCACGGTCAATGCCGCAAAGGTCATGCCGATGGCGCGGTCGAAGCTGCCGGTCTCGTCGTCGATTTCGGATGCGTCGCCGGCGACCGAGATCAGGTAGCGCCCATCGCTGCCGAGGTCGATATTGCGCTCGACGATGCGCAGATTCTGTTCCTCGGGTCCCTGCGCATAGCCCTGGCGATATTCGGCCGAAGCGGCGGAATGATCGTCGGGCAGCTTCGGCAGATTGCTGTCCCACAGCGAACGCGAGGAATGCACCTCCGGCGTCTTGGTGTCGAGCCGCGTCACCTGCCAGTACCAGCCCGACAGCGGCAGTTCGAACAAAGGCTCGCCGATCGATTGCGGAAATTTCTCGCCACCCTCTTCCGGCGACGCGACGTCGGCCACCAGCGTGCGCAGATACACGTCGAGCCGGCGGTCGAAGGCGCGCTCGACAGCATGGCGATAGAGCGTCGACAGCGCCACGCCGGTGATGATGAGGATGACCACCGTGCAGGCCGTGGCCCAAAGAAACAGGCGGACCGCGAGCGAATTAGCGCGCATCGGGCGGAGTCAGAAGATAGCCGAGACCGCGCACGGTTTGGATGACGTCGACGCCGAGCTTCTTGCGAATGCGTCCGACGAAGACTTCGATCGTATTGGAGTCGCGGTCGAAATCCTGGTCGTAGAGATGCTCGACCAGTTCGGTGCGCGACACCACGCGGCCGGTATGGTGCATCAGATACGACAGCAGCCGGTACTCATGCGAGGTGAGCTTTACCGGATTGCCGTCCACGGCGACGCGGCCGGTGCGGGTATCGAGACGGACCGGACCGCAGGTGAATTCGCTCTTGGCGTGGCCGGCGGAGCGGCGCAGCAACGCCCGCACCCGCGCCAGCACTTCCTCGAGATGAAACGGCTTGGCGACGTAGTCGTCGGCGCCGGCATCGAAGCCCTGCACCTTGTCGCTCCAGCGATCGCGCGCGGTGAGGATCAAAACCGGCATGGCGCGGCCCGAGCGCCGCCAGGCTTCGAGAACCGAGATGCCGTCCATCTTCGGCAGGCCGATATCGAGAATCACCGCGTCATAGGGCTCGCTCTCGCCGAGATAGTGTCCCTCCTCGCCGTCGAAAGCGCGGTCGACGACATAGCCGGCGTCAGTCAGGGCCGTGGCGAGCTGCCGGTTAAGATCAGGATCGTCTTCGACTACCAGAAGCCGCAAAGCGTGCTCCGCTCAGATCATTGGCGCATGGCCCTATCGGAAAGCCGGTTTCCACCCTCGGATCAAGTCCGAGGGCGCTTTTTTCCGGATCATGCTTACAGGCCGCCGACAAGCGTGCCTTTTAAGGCGTCGACGGTAAGGCGGGCTACTTTGCCATCGCGGGCCAGAACTGTCAGCACATAGACCAGGCCTTCGGAGCCGCGGCAGAGCCGCGCCCGCACCACGGTGCCCGGCATGCGGGCTCTCGCGGTGCGCATGGCGGCGGACAGCGGAATGACCTTGCCGGCCTGCGCGCGGCGCTCCCGCTGGTCGAGGCAGGCATGAACGGTCTCGTGAGCGGCATCATGAACCGCCTCGTGAGCGGCGGTACCATGGGGAGAATCATGCCCGGCGGTGCCATGGGGGAAATCATGCGCGGCGGTACCATGCGCGGCCGCATCATGGGCGGACATATCATGGGCGGACATATCATGGGCGGCATCACCGACCGAAGGGACGACCGGATGGGGAGCTTCCTCCAGATGCGCCGGGCGAACACCGTCCTCGCCGCGCGCGGGTACGAATGCCGGCAGGGTGCCGAGCAAAAAAAGGATATCCAAGACCAGGGTACCCAAGACCAGGGTACTCGGGCCTAATCTGCCTAATCGCGGAGCGGAACTCATGGTCTATCCTATCGCCTCTCCTAGCCCGCCGGCCGTGAACCCCGCGTGAACGGCCGTCCCCGCGCCCGCTCAACACGAAAACTTGAAAACACGATGATTATGACGCCGATCAAAGAGAAAGACCGACGATGAACCGGCCCGCACGATGCCTGCCCTTGCTCGTTCCGGCCGTGGCGGCAGCTTTGAGCCTTGCCGCGATTGCGCCCGGCGCGGCGATGGTCGGCGGGGCTCCCGCCGCAACCGGCGGCGTGCGCAACGCCGTGGTGACCATCTTGAGCTCCTACGGCACCTTTTGCACCGCGACCGCGATTACGCGCGACCTGTTGCTGACGGCAGGACATTGTGTCGAGCCTGACGGCCGTTACAAGCTCGCCGACACCGTACCCGGCCAGGTCCCGACGCTCAAAGACGTGGTGCGCACCGCGCGCCATCCGCAATTCGACATCAAGCGGCTGTTCTCGCACCTCGCCACCGCCGACGTGGCGCTGCTCAAGCTCGGCGAACCGGCGCCGGCGCGCATCACGCCGGCGCGGCTTGCCGCCGACGACGAACGGGTCGCGATCGGCGATACGCTCACCGTTGCCGGCATCGGCGTGACGGTACGCGGCGCCGACCGGCTCGATGGGCTCGTGCACGCGGCGACGCTCACCGTCACCGGTCATCCGAGTTCGCTGGAAGTGCGCCTGTTCGATCCGGCGACCAAAGGCGTACGCGCGGGGCTCGGCGCCTGTACCGGCGATTCCGGCGCGCCGGCCTTCCGTGATGACAACGGCAGCCTCGTCGTGATCGGTCTCGTCAGCTGGTCGACCGGACCGAACCTGACCGCCGGCTGTGGCGGGCTCACCGGGCTCACGCCGTTGGCGCGCTACCGGTCGTGGATCATCGACACCGCGAAGGCGCTCGGCTCGCCGCTGCCATAAAGCCGGATCCGGAAGAAAGCCCGCCCGTGGACTTGATCCGGGGCGCGGAAACCGGTTTCGGAAAGATCATGCGAGAATAAAGCCGGTGATCATTCGGCCGTAGCGTCGAGCCGCGGACCTTGCATCGGCCGCTCCTCAACGAGCAGAAGGCAGCACAGCGCGACTGCGATGAACACGATCGCGGCGATAAAGACATTCTGAAATTCCGGCGCCAGATTGCGATGCGCGGTGGCGACTTTCTCCAGCGTCATCACGCCCGAACCGTCGGACGCGCCGCCGAGCACAAGCGCGCCGAAAACCGCGACGATGAGCGCGCCGCCGAGCGTACGAAAGAAATTCAGCGCGCCGGTTGCGGTCCCCATCTGATGCGGCTTGACCGAGTTTTGCGTCACCACCGTGCTCATCGGATACATCGGGCCGAGACCCAATCCGAGCCCGAACAGAAGCAGCGCGAATTGCGGCCACGAATAGCCCGCCGGATTGGCGGCCAGCAAGCCGAGCACGATGATGGCCAGCGTCAGGCTCACCATCGGAATGCGCATATAGTGCTTCATCCGTATCATCAGCCGCATCGTGGTCTGCGAGCCGATCACGGTGCCGAGCATGAAAGCGATCAGGATCAGACCCGACTGGCTCGCCGAAATGCCAAGCACGGTCTGGCAATAGAGCGGCGTATAGATGGTGACGCCGACAATGGTGCCCACAGCGAAGAAAGCGGCGCAGATGATCGTGCCGGTGACGCGGCCGCCAAGGATGGCGAGCGGGATGAACGGTTCGCGCGCGCTGAGAAGCCGCAGCGCAAACAGGCACCACAGCGCCGCCGAAGCGGCAAACAGTGAAACCACCGGCCACGATCCCCACGGATAGTAAGTGCCGCCCCAGGCCAGCGCGAGCATCAGCGATAACGCGGCCGCGACCATCGCCGAGGCGCCGAGAACATCGAGTTCGTGCCGGCGATCGTGCCGCGGCAATTTCCGCAGCGCGCGGTCGGTGGTCGCAAGCGCGATCAGGCCGAGCGGCAGATTGATCCAGAAGATCAGCGACCAGTGCAGATGGTCGGTCAAAAGGCCGCCGAGCACCGGGCCGAGCGTGCTCGCGGTCACGAACATGATCGCGGTGTGACCCATGACGGCGGGACGCTCGCGCGGGCTCAACAGATCGCCGATCACCGTCTGCGCGATCGGCAGCAAGCCGCCGCCGCCGATGCCCTGCAGCGCGCGGGCGGCGACGAGGAACCAGATCGAGGGCGCGAGCGCGCAGGCCACCGAGCCGATGACGAAAACCAGGATCGCCGACAGCATCACGGCGCGGCGGCCGTAAATGTCGGAGAGCTTGCCGAACAACGGCGTCGTCGCCGTCGCCGCCAGGAGATAAGCCGTCACCACCCAAGCTAGGTCGTCGATGCCGCCGAGGCTCTTACCGATGGCCGGCAGCGCCGGCGCAACGATGGTCTGTTCCAGCGCCGACAGGAACATGGCCAGCATGATGCCGAAAATGATGGTGCGCGCTGCCGCGTGATCGAGCGGCGGCGGTTCGTCCGTCTGCGGTACCTCCGGCAAATCTCCTGATTCGGGATAGGCGCGCGCCGCCGCCCTCGCCCCGCACGAAGCGGCGGCGGCAATCCGAGGCCTGTCTTCTGGAGCGATTTCGCTGGTCATTGCACTCGCTAATTGGCCTGGTCGAGGGGACGGATGTGGGCAGAGGCCGTCGCCGCGCACCAATTGGCCGCCACAGCGTCTTGTTGCAACAGCACAAATTGCAGACCAGGGGTGCGCGGGTTTTCCCGTCCGTTGAAAACGAAGTGAATTTATCGTCGCCGCGCTGCCTTGGGTAGTTTCTGCGGCCAGCTGACGATGTAGTCCTCAAGATCCTCGTCCGGCACGGTCTCCTCGGTGGCGCTCATGCGGCCTCTGACCGATACGCCGGCGGCGTGAACGGTCTCGGGATCACCCGAAACCAACGGGTGCCACCAGTAAAGATCTTTGCCCTTGGCCAGCAGCACATAGGCGCAGGACGGCGGCAACCAATTGATGGTTTTGAGGCTTTCGGGCGTCAGCCGCACGCAATCGTCGACCAGTTCGAGCCGATTGGCATAGTCCCGGCAGCGGCAGGTCTGGCCGTCAAGGAGCCGGCAGCCGACATCGGTATAATAAGTGTCGGCAGCATTGCCCTCTTCCTCGAGCTTGTTGAGACAGCACCTTCCGCAGCCATCGCACAGGCTTTCCCATTCCGAATCAGTCATCTTGTCCAGGGACTTGCGCCGCCAGAAAGGAAGGTCTTCGGAACCGTCGTCCGCCGTTGCCATGCTGTTCTCCAGGCGAACCTAACTATGCCCAAATTGCCCCCGATGCCATCGGCGCTGTGGAAACGACATTGCGGACCGCGACCGGCAAAGCGCCTTGGCGATTTGACCCAGGTGAAGCTTTGCCTCGTCTAACTAAATTATGGTCGGCGTAACCCTCCTCAGCTAAGAAGGCTGGAACAGTGGTTCCAGCCGATGTCCGGAGCTCGCGGTAGTGACAGACATGTTCCCCGATCCGGGTGACGACTGGCTGCCCAAGCTCAGGCGGCTGCTGCTCGACATCGACGCCCGCATCGATTTCACGATCTTCCTGGCCGGCAAATGGGCACGGGAACTCTATGAGCGCTTCACCGCGGCCATGGACGGGTTCCACGTCGCCGGCTGGCGACGCTGGATCCTGGTCGAGCCGTTGTCCGAAATGGCCACGCTCGGTACCGGCGGCCTGTTCCTCTTGTTGGCGCTGGCGATTCCGGCCTTCCGCCAGACCTCCGACGATGACTGGCTCAAGAAATCCGACCTCGCCGTCACCTTTCTCGACCGCTATGGCAATGAAATCGGCAGCCGCGGCATCAAGCACAATGAATCGGTGCCGCTCGACGAATTCCCCGATCATCTGATCAAGGCGGTGCTGGCGACCGAAGACCGCCATTTCTACGAACATTTCGGTATCGATTTTCAAGGCACGTTCCGCGCGCTGGTGACCAATGCGCAGGCCGGCGGCGTTGTGCAAGGCGGCTCGACGCTGACCCAGCAACTCGCCAAGAACCTGTTTCTGTCCAACGAACGGACCTATCAGCGCAAGATCAACGAAGCGTTCCTGGCATTTTGGCTCGAGGCGCATCTGACCAAGAACCAGATCCTCAAGCTCTATCTTGATCGCTCCTATCTCGGCGGCGGCGCTTACGGGGTCGACGCCGCGGCGGAATATTATTTCGGCAAGTCGGTGCGCGACGTCACGCTCGCGGAATCGGCGATGCTCGCCGGCATGTTCAAGGCGCCCACGAAATATTCGCCGCTGGTCAACCTGCCGGCGGCGCGCGCGCGCGCCAATGTGGTGCTCGACAATCTGGTGACGAACGGCTTCATGACCGAAGGTCAGGTCTACGGCGCCCGGCGCAATCCGGCGACGCCTATCGACCGCACCGTCGAGGATGCGCCGAACTACTATCTCGACTTCGCCTTCGACGAGATGCGCAAGCTCGTCGATACATTCCCGAAATCGGTCACCGACCGCTATTTCGTGGTGCGCACGGCGCTCGATTCCAATCTGCAGCGCTATGCCGAGCATGAGATCGAATCGGAGCTGCGCCAATACGGCCACGATTACGGCGCGGGCCAGTCGGCCGCCGTATTCGCCGATCTCGACGGCGGCATCCGCGCCATGATCGGCGGCCGCGACTACGGCGCCAGCCAATTCAATCGCGCCACCGACGCGCTGCGCCAGCCGGGCTCCTCGTTCAAGCCCTACGTCTACGCGACCGCATTGGCCAACGGCTTTACGCCGAATTCGGTGGTGGAAGATTCGCCGGTCTGCATCGGCAATTGGTGTCCGCACAATTATGCCGGCGGCTATACCGGACGGGTGACGCTGACCGATGCGATCACGCATTCGATCAACGTCATTCCGGTGAAGCTTTCGATAGCACTCGGCAACGGTAATCCGAAGATCGGGCGGGCCATGATCGTGCAGACCGCGCGCAATTTCGGCATTCACGCGCCCTTGCCCGACACGCCGTCGCTGCCGATCGGCGCCGACGAGGTCAATGTCTATGAGCACGCAGTGGCTTATGCCACCTTCCCCAATCTCGGCCGCGCAGTGGTGCCGCATGCCGCGCTCGAAGTGCGTACCGGCAACGGCAAGCTGGTGTGGCGCTTCGACCGCGATGGGCCGAAGCCGCGGCAAGTGATCTCGCCGCAAGTTGCGCTCGACATGATCAAGATGATGAATTCGGTGGTCGAGAACGGCACCGGCAGAAGGGCACAGCTTGACGGCATCAAAGTCGCCGGCAAGACCGGCACCACCAACAGCTACCGCGACGCTTGGTTCGTCGGCTACACGGGCAATTTCGTCGGCGCGGTATGGATGGGTAACGACGACTTCTCGCCCACCAAGCGGATGACCGGCGGCACGCTGCCGGCCCAGGCCTGGCACAATATTATGGCCTATGCCCACCAGGGCATTGAACTGCGGCCCCTGCCCGGCTTCCCGGCGCCTGAACATGCGCCGCCGATGCCCGACAACGCCGCCGTGGCGAGCGTCGAGCCGCATCCGGCGCTGCTCACGCGCAAGGGGACCGAAGCCCTTGTCGCCGTCGAACATATGCTTGACGATGCGAGCCACGCCTTGTCCGCGCGGGACGCGGCAACCGACGCGGCGAGTTCGCTCGATAACGGCAAGCAGAGCGCGCTGACGTCGCCGGGTGTCGTCGCCACCGCCGCCGATCATGTCACCGCCGCCGGTCCGCGCGGCGATTAATTCGGCATTCGGTCCGGTTCCTCATGCGACTGTTGTTGGGCTCATTAATCACCTTCCTGGTCGCCGCGGCCGTCGGCCTCGGCGCAACGTGGCTGACGCTGACGCGCGGGGTCGCGTTCGGCTCGCTGAATATCGGCGCCTGGACGGCATGGCCGAAGAGAGGTTCGGTCGACATCGACCCTTACGCGCGCGCCAATATCGCGCGCACCGGCGAACTGCCGACCGGCCTGGGCGACGGCATCGCTTTCTATGCGCGCAGCGACGATGCGAGACACGGGTTCGATGGCCGCTGTACCTTCATTGTCAGCGGCATGACGCCGGCGGCGCGCTATTGGACGATCACGCTCTACGATCCGGAAGGCAAGCTCGTCGCCAATGCCATCGACCGGCACAGCTTCACCAGCGACGAGATCGTGCGCGACGGCGACGGCAGCTTTGCCATCACGGTGGCGCCGCTGGCGCGCCCCGGCAATTGGCTGCCGACCGGCGGCGTCGACAAGTTCGTCCTGGTGTTGCGCCTCTATGACACGCCGATCGGGGTTTCCACCGGCACCACCAAAGAAGGCCCGATGCCGGCGATCACGCGAAAGACCTGCTCATGATCCGCGCCATGCTGTGGATTCTCTCAGGCCTTCTGCTCGGCGGCATCGTGCATCTGTCGACCGTGCTGGCCATGCCGCAGGCGGCAAAGCAGGACGCCTATTCGCGGCTCACGCCGCTGACGCCGGTCAATACCGTGGTACCGCTGCCCGCGCCGACGGCCGATTCGAGCATCATGCCATTCATGGATCCGGCCTTCGCCATCGCGGTATGCCGCTATGATCTGAGCGACGGCTCGATCAAGCTGACTGCGCCCGTGAGCCAGGCCTATACCTCCGTCACCTTCTATACGCGCAAGAGCGTCGCCTATTACGCCATCAACGATCGCGCCGCCGGCCGCCGCACCATCGAGCTCGATCTGATGACGCCCGAGCAGCACGCCAACATGCCGGAAGAAGAGGACGTCACCGCCGCCGACCGGCTCATCATCGATTCGCCGAGCACCGTCGGCCTCATCGTGCTGCGGGCGCTGGCGCCGGAGCCTGGCCTGATGCCGCAGGTCCGCCGCACGCTGGCGGCGGCGAAATGCGAGTTGCAGCCTGCCGACCAATAAGGTCTAGCGCGTCCGCGTCCCGGTCAGCACCACCGCGGGCGCCGAGGCATAGGCGAAGCGCGGCGCCGCCACGACGTCGACCTCGTTGGCCGCGATCTTTTGCGTAAGTTCCGTGAGCAATCGGTCGGCTTCGCCTGCCGCAAGCTCCGGCTCGGCGACCGCCATGCGCTCGATGGCGAAACGATAGCCGGCGCAGCGCTGGTTCAATGAGGCGTGGACCCAGGCGATGGTCAGGCTGTTCTCGGCGATGCGGGCGTCGGCATTGAAGCGCTCGCCGGGCGTGAGACTGGCCACCTGCGCCATGGCCGCCTGCCGCCGACTGTCGAGATCGGCGACCTTGCGCGCGATCACGAAAAACGGATCGATGCGCACGATGTCGTCGCGGATGTCGTCGATGATCTGATTGTAGCGCGCGGCGCTCGAGCGATAGAGCTGAGCTTGCAAATGCGCGTAGTAGGCGGTCGGATCGTAGGTCGCCAATTCGCGCTGGAACTTGCGCTTGTCGCCCCATTCATAGACCACCGCGTCCCAGCGCTGGCGATCATAAGGCGGCTCGATCAATGGAAAGGCGAGATCGCGCAGCGCGTGTTCGTCGTCGGTGAGATTGTAGGCTGAGATCGGAGCGCCGCTCCTGACTGCGGCCTCCTGGCCGACCCAGTCGTGAATGCCGTCGCGCACCGGATGCGGGTCCAACGCACCAAGGTCGCCGATGCTCGAGCAGCCGGACAACGCAAGAAACGAGAGTGCGGCCCAAAGCGCCGCCAGACTCGTGTCGCGTCGGCAACACTTGCGCGTCAACATCGGGCGCGCCGCTTAGCGTCGCCTGAGCCGTCGACGGCCGCCGTTCTGCGCCGGAGGATGCGTCTGCGGTTCGGCCCCTTCGGCTTTCGGATCCATGTACCGCTCGATCCGAATCACCGGGAGGATGATGATCGTTGCGGATTCCTCCGCAGCGTCACGCCCGAAACGCACAATGCGCCCCTCGGTCGGGAATTTGATGACGTTACCCACCAGCCGTTTTCCTCTGCCGTCAGCAAAGTGCGTTCCGCCCCATACGCGGGCGTCGGCATCGCGATGATTAAGCGGCACCAAGGTTAACGGCTCGCTAACGTGCAGGCCTTACTGTGCTGATCCACGTCACCTGTTTTGTTGCGGCTGAGCGGCGCATATGGACTGCGGTAGTCTTTGGAGTCTTGATAGTTTCACGTCGACCGGGTTCGGAGATGGGGTCGATATGCGGCCCACGCTCATTCGCGTGCTCACCGACCTCTATGTCCAGAAGCTGAGCCACAGCTACGAGGAAAAGCGCCACTATACGGAATTGGCGCTTCGGCTTCTTGATTCCGTGGATCTGGCCACGCGGCTGGCCGTTGCCACGCGTCTCGCCCGCCACCTCTCGCCGCCGATGCGGGTGATGGTGAAGCTTGCCGCCGACGTTCCCGACGTCGCAGTGCTGGTGCGCTCGCATCCGGTCTTGCAGCCCAAACAAAGCGCGGCCCCGGCGGCGCCGCAGGCGCAGCCCGCTCCGCCCGCAGTCGCGCGCGCCGCACCGCCTGCCCCGTCAACAGCCGCTCAACCCGCGGCACGGCCGGTTGCGCGCGGCCCCGAACCCATCAAGCCGCCAGAGGTTCCAGCCCCCGTCGCGCCGCCGCCGAAGCGCGAGGCACCGGAACGGACGGCCGCAGCGGCGCCGCCGGACATGATCATCGCCGAGACCGCCAGCGAATTGACGGAGCAATTCTTTGCCGCCAGCGCTGAAGAGCGCCGCCTGATCCTGCTCAATCTCCACATCGTCGTGCCGATGCCGGTCGGCTGTGTCGGCGTCAGCCGCGAGGCCGCCGTGATCCAGCGGCTGGAAAACGCGGCGCTGGCGCGCAATCGCGAAGACTTCTCCGCTTATCTGTCGCAAGCGATCCGCGTTTCGCGCGCGCAGGCGCGCCGCATCGCCGGAGACGATCTCGGCGAGCCGATCGTGACGGCGGCGAAAGCGCTCGCCATGCCGCGCGACGTGCTTTATCGCATTCTGCTCTTTATCAACCCGACGATCGGTCATTCGGTCGCGCGCGTGCATGCGCTCGCGGCGCTGTTCGACGAAATGACACTGCCCGCCGCCGAACAGATGGTCGCGATCTGGCAGGCGCTGCACCGCAACGAACGCGCCGTGGCGCCGGCGCGCGCGCTGGCGCACGACGACGAAGCGCGCGCCCGGGCGCGCAGCGCGACGGCAACGGTGCGCCGCGCGCCGGCGCCGCGGCGGCTCAGCGATCGCCGCGAAATATCGTGATCGGCTTTTGATCTTCGGCCGTCAGCCGCTCGCCACGTCCAGAAAATTCCGGCCGGCGGCATCCTCGACTTCGACAATCCACACATCGGGATCGAATTTGATCTCGCGCGCGAGATAGGCCTCGACCGCGGCGTCGGGCGCCGGCAATTGCGCCAGGCATGGCACGAAGGAACGATCGCCGCGGCTGCTGTCGATCTCGCTTTGCGGCGCCGGCCCGAACAGGTCCGAGGTGCCGTTGAGCCGATCGATGCGGATATAGATGGCGCCCGCCTCCTCCGCGCCGCGCCGGCGCACCACGCCGAACGTGCCTTCGACCTGACAGCGGCGCAGGTAAGCGGCGACCCACAAAGCGGATTTCAAGCGCATGGTCGGATACCGGAGCGCGGACACGGCCCGCAGAGCCGTCATCCATAACCACGGAAATCGCGCTTTGCGAAGAGAGCTAGTTCAAGGCGTGCCCGATCATCGCGGTGAGCTGGCTGACCAGGCGCTCGCTGATCCGCCCGGTAACCGGGATTTTGTGCTCACGCTCAAATTTCTCGATCGCCGCCACCGTCGGCTCGTCCAAAATGCCGGATGGCTTGATCTGACCATAGCCGTATTCCGACAAGGCCCGCTGCACCGCGGTGACGCGCGGCGATGGCTGCAGTTCGATCAGATCGGCGATCGGATCGTCGCGCCGCGCCGAAGCCTGCGGCGCAATTGCCGCGCTGGCGACCGGACGCGTGGCGATGATCTGCTCGGCCCGCTTTGGGGCGGTCGTTCCGGTGATTTGTGCCGTTACGTGCATGGAACTCGACGACACGCTCGCCGTGCCGCCAGCCGAACCGGAAGCTGCGGCGAGCGGCGGCGTGAAATAGCGCGCCGAGCGCGAGCCGGTCTGCAAGTACAGCGCATTGACGACAATGATCGCGCTCAACGCCGCGGCAACGAAGACCGCGGCGAAGTCGACCGGCCGCTCCGAGGCTCGGTCCCACAGGCCGAGCAGCAGCGCGCCACCGGCGCTCGCCGCGCGCCGATGCAGCGGAACGGGAGTTTTGCGGCGCTTAGGCACTTTTCCTCACCTCGAATTCGTCCCGATTCAACTCGCGAACGGTTTCGCCTGCCGCGTTGGAATTCGCCATCGGCAGCAAGACGTTGCCCGCCGCGCTGCTGGCCAGATAACTGACCACGCTGGAAGCCGGCCGAACCGCCGGCTTTTTCGCCGGCGCCGTGACTTCGCAATCAAGCGGCAAGCGTACGGTCACGCGGGTGCCCTGGCCGACCCGGCTGCGGATCGACAGATCGCCGCCGTGCAGCCGCACCAAACCTTTGACGATGGAAAGCCCAAGCCCCGTGCCGCCCCGGCGGCGGTCGTAGGATCTCGCCGCCTGGAAATACGGCTCGCCGACACGCGCCAGGTCGGCTTCGTCAATGCCGACGCCGTCGTCTTCCACGACAAAGCTGATGGTCGCCGCCTCGGCGCACGCCGACACCGTCACGCTGCCGCCGCGGTCCGTAAAGCGGATGGCATTGGACACGAGATTGAGCAGGATCTGCTGCACGGCGCGCTTGTCGGCGACGACGTCGGGAAGATCGGCACCGAGGCGCCGCGCGAGGCGCACGCCGGCCTCGCTGGCGCGCAAGGCGAGAAGATCACAGCAGCTTGCGACGACCTGCGCCGGCGCGAACGGCTCCGGCGTGATGGTGAAATTGCCGGTCTCGATTTTCGACATGTCGAGAATGCCGTTGACCACCGCCAACAGATGCTTGCCGGAACTATGGATGAGCCCGGCATATTCGGTGCGGCGCTTGCCGTCGAGCCTCAGTTCGTCGCCTTTCATCAGCATGTCGGAAAAGCCGATGACGGCATTGAGCGGCGTGCGCAATTCATGACTCATGGTGGCGAGGAAGCGGCTCTTGGCGTCATTGGCGCGCGCGGCTTCAGCATGGGCATCGAGCTGCGCCTGCTGCATCTGCTTGCGCTCGGTGACGTCGCGCAGCACCGCGACCACTTCGCGGCTCTGGCCGGCATCGGCGGCCGTGCGGTCGAGCGGCTGGCAGCGCATTTCGATCCAGACGAATTCCGTCACCGGCTGGCCGTCCGCCTCCGCCGTGTCGCGGCGGACGCGGAATTCGACCGAGCTTGCCACGCCGATTGCGGCGGCATCGCCGAGCGCAGTCAGATAGGCCGGACGATCGACGACATGGACGCGGCCGAACAGGCCGTGGCCGCGAAGATCGGCAACGCGAGCGCCGAACAGTTCTTCCGCGGCCGGCGAGACAAACAGCACGGCGCCATCGCGCCCGTGCCGGGTGATGACGTCGGTGATGTTGCGAGCGAGAAGCCGGTAGCGGTCCTCCTCGGCCTGGAGCAGCCAAAAACTGATGCGCGCCTGCGCCTCGGCGCTGAGCGCAAGCCCGGTGGCATAAAGGCCGGCCGAAACGATGCCGAGCGCGGCGAAGGCGGCAGGCGCATAGGCCGGCACCGGCGGCAGGAGATGATGCTCGCCCAGCAGCACCAGAAGCCCCGCGGCGGCCAAGGCGAATGTCGAAGCGAGAGCGACCACGCGCCGCGACGCCGACAATGCGGCTTCGAGCGGCACGACGACAAGCCAGATCGCGGCGAACGAAGCGATGCCGCCGGTCGAAGCGGCAATCGCCGTCACCAGTCCGGTCAGCGCCAGCGCCGACAAGATATGCGCGCTCTCATAACGGCCGGTGCGCGAGAGAAAACAAGCGATCAGGATCGGTACGATGAGCCAGGCAAAGGCCACCAATTCGACCGCGCTCGGCGCACCGCGCACGAGCAGATAAACCGGAAAGCACGCCAGCACGATGACGCTGCCGAGCAGACGCGGCGCAATGAAAGCGCGATGGCGCGCCGCGGTCAGCATGTCTTGCTGCGCCGTCGAATGGACCAGCGTGTCGATATAATGGTGTATCGGCGCAAACCGGCCCAATGTCCCATTGCACGCCCGGCTGTGCAGACGCGTCCCCGTTTTTTCTGTGGGCGCGATGGTGTCAGAGGCCGATTAAGCGAACACTAAGGCGCCGCGAGCGACCCCGGGAACCCGGCCGCCGCCGCGCGCCGTTGCGGCCACACTGCGGCGGATTCCGGCGTCATGGTGAACGGCCCGTTGCCAATCTCGTCGTCGCATGCCGGCGCAAGACGCGGCGACCTCCGAGAATCGCCCGCATTCGCGCAGGCAAATCGTCGACCCGCGCGCAAAGCCTGCGAATGAGAGCGCGGGAACCGGCATTCGCTCAAATTTTAGGTAAATAAGAATATTTCAAATTGATCGAAAATTTGCGGCATATTCTCGTCGATTATGCGCAAAAACGTACCGGGCGATCGAACCCAGCCTTCAGTGCTGCCTGCTACAGTGTCCTCACAAGCGGCAATCTTTGTCGCCGGGGATGTGGGTGTCATGTTCTTCCTGTTGCGCATGGCGTTTTGGCTCAGCATCGTGCTGATCCTGTTGCCGACCGGTTCATCGCAGCCGCAATCTGCGAATGCCGTGGCCGCCACCGATGCGATTTCGGCGGCCTCGGCCACTGTCGGCGATCTGCGGCAATTCTGTACGCGGCAGCCCGACGCTTGCACGGTCGGCTCGCACGTGGCATCCGAGCTTGGCTACAGGGCCCAGGCCGGCGCCAAGATGCTTTACGAATTCTTGACCGACAGGCTGGCGGCGAAGGATGCGAAGGACACGAAAGACACCGGCTCGATCAACTCGCGTTTCGGCAAGCCTGCATTCGACAAATCGACGATGAACCAGGCCGCCTTCAACCGCGCCTCGCAGAATACGCTGACCTCGACGGATCTGGCGCCGGCCTGGCGGGGCCCCGCGCCGCGCAAGGACGGCAAGCGCGCCATCTGACGCGGTTTTCCGCCGGCCAAAACACGTCGACCGCGCGGCCGTCACGCTCTATATAGAGTGCATGGCCAATATTGACGAAATTACCGACAATTTCTCGATCCTCGAAGATTGGGACGACCGCTACCGCTATCTGATCGAACTCGGGCGGGAACTGCCGCCTTTGTCCGCGGCGGCGCATAACGATGCCAACAAGGTCCAGGGCTGCGCCAGCCAAGTCTGGCTCGAAACCGCGGTGCGTCGCAATGGCGCGGACAGCCCGATTCTGGTCTTCGAAGGCGACAGCGACGCCCATATCGTCCGCGGCCTGATCGCGATCCTGCTTGCAACCTATTCCGGCCGGACCGCCAAAGACATTCTCGCCACCGACGCCATCAAGCTGTTCGAGGGACTGGGGCTGAAGGAACACCTGACGCCGCAGCGTTCCAACGGCTTTCGCTCGATGGTCGAACGGATCCGCGCCGATGCCCGCTCGGCGCTGGCGCCGGCCGCCTGAACCAGCCGCTTCACTTCACTCCGGTCCTTCGGCCCTGTCATTCTAGCCCCGCCGGCAATCGTGTAGTCTCGCCACGGCTGCAGGTGGTGGGCGGGAACCGTTGCGAACTCTCAAGCTCCGGGCAGGATTGATCGACATATTCGCGGGCGCGGTGTGCAGCGTCCTGACGATCGCTTATTCGTTGTCCTATGCGGCGCTGATATTCGCGGGCCCGCTCGAGCCGCATCTGTCCTACGGCATCGCGGTGACCTTCCTGTCGGCGGCGGTCGGCGGCGCAATCGTGGCGCTGCGCAGCTCGCTGCCGTTCGCGGTCGCCGGTCCCGACAGCTCGATCTCCGTCGTCATCGCCGCCTTGGTCGCGACCGTGGTGCAGCGGGTCGCCAGCACCGGCGCGACCGACCTGCTCGGTCCCGCGCTCATTGCCATGTCGCTTGCGACCGCCGCGACCGGCCTTCTCCTTTGCGTGCTGGGTTTCACACATGCCGGGCGCGCCATCCGCTTCGTGCCCTATCCGGTGATCGGCGGCTTTCTCGGCGCCACCGGCTGGCTGATGGTCACCGGCGCCATGCAGATCGTCACCAATCAACGGCCGACATTCAACAATCTCGGCGCGTTCTTCGATACGGCGAGTATCGCCCGCATGGCGCCGGCCGTTGCGGTCGCAGCCTTGCTGTTCGTCCTGCTGCGGCGCTCGAAGAATCCCTTCATCCTGCCCGGCGTTTTGGTCGCTGCATTTATCGCCGCCCATATCGTGCGGCTGTTGATCGGCATGACGCTTGCGGACGCGCAAGCGCAGAATTGGATGTTCCATCTGCAGCCGGCCTCTGGGTTGGGCCTGCCGTGGAAGGCGCAGGCCTTGCGGGACTTTCCCTGGTCGTCGCTGCCGTCGCTGGCGGGCGATCTACTCGCCGTGATGTTCATCACCATCGCGACGCTGCTCCTCAACACCACCGGCATCGAAATCGCGACCCGCTCCGAGGCCGATATCGAGCGCGACCTAAAAGTCTTGGGTCTAGCCAACGTGGTCACCGCGGCGCTCGGCGGCTATGTGAGCTGCACGTCGCTCAGCCGCTCGATCCTGGTGCGCACCGTCGGCTCGACCAGCCGGTCCGCCGGACTGACCGTCGCCGCGATCTCGGCCGCGGTCCTCATCGCCAACGGCACGTTCCTCGGCTATGTGCCGAAATTCGTGCTCGCCAGCGTACTGTTCTATCTCGGCGCCGATCTGGTCTATCAATGGCTCTTGCATGCGTCGCGGCGGCTGCTGCCGCTGGAATATCTGTCGCTGCTCGCGATTGCGGCCCTGATCATCTATTCGGGATTCATCGCCGGCGTATTGATCGGCATCGTGATCGGCTGCGCCACGTTTGCGCTCAGCGCCAGCCGCGTCAGCGCCATCAAGTTCAGCTTCGACGGCATGGAATTCCGCTCCTCGCTCGATCGCGGTCCCTACGAATTGTCGCTTCTTGCCGATCACGGCGGCGAGCTCCAGGGCATGGCGCTGCAAAGCTACCTGTTCTTCGGCTCCGCCAACCGGCTTTATCAGCACGTCAAGGCGCTGCTGATGAACCGGCCGAGCTGCCGCTTCCTGATCTTCGATTTTCGCCTGGTGACCGGCATCGACTCGTCGGCGACCCACAGCTTCGCGCAGATCAAGGAAGCGGCCGCCGCCTATAATGCGCAGATCGTCATGGTCAACCTGACCCCGGAATTGCAGCGCGCCTTCCGCACCGCGCATTTCATTTCCGACGATGTGATCATCGCGCCCGATCTCGACCACGCGCTGGAATCCTGCGAGCAGCAGATCATCGAAGCGCATCGCACCGGCGGCGACGATGCCGGCTCGCTGCGCACGTGGCTCGCCGAGGCGCTCGGCGATGCGCAACTCGCCGATCGCCTCACCGAATATTGCCGCCGCATGGAGGTTCATGCCGGCGACACGATCGCGCACGAAGGCGACCCTGCGAGCTCCATGCACTTCGTTCTCGAAGGCCGCATCGGCATCGTCGTCGATGTCGGCGACGGCCGCACCATGCGCGTGCGCAGCCTCGGCCGCCACACCACGATCGGCGAAATGGGCCTGATCACCGGCCGCCCGCGCAGCGCCACCATCGTTGCCGAAGCGGACAGCGTGCTGTTCGAGCTCACCGCGCACGCCTATGCGCGCATCAAGACCGACGAGCCGGCGCTCAGCCAGGCGCTGCTCGGCTATATCGTCGCGGTGATGTCGGAACGCTTAAGCTTCGCCAATCGCGCGGTCGGCGTTTTTCATCGCTGAGCCGCGGGACCCATGGCTCGCGGGACCTATAGCTTCAACCGCGCTGACGCCGCCGGCGCTGCTGGCCAAGCCCCATCTGCTTGGCCAGCTGCGAGCGCGCCTCGGCGTATTTCGGCGCAACCATCGAATAATCGGGCGGCAGGCCCCATTTTTCGCGATATTGATCCGGCGTCATGTTGTAGCGCGTGCGCAGATGGCGCTTGAGCGATTTGAACTTGAGGCCGTCTTCCAGACAGATGAGGTATTCGTCGGTGATGGAGCGCTTGATCGGCACCGCCGGTTTCGGCGGCTCGGTGGGAGCCGCGGCCTGGCCGCCGGAGACGCGCTTCAAGGCGGAAAAGACCTGGCCGATCAGATTTCCGATTTCGGCGCTCGGCACCGAATTGTTGCTGACATAGGCGGACACGATGTCGGCGGTGAGTTCGATATAGACGCTGTCCCCTGGATTCTCGACCATAGTGTCTGATCTCTCGAATGGTGTTGCGCTGGCACTTCCATTCCTGGATCGCGCGCTGTGCGAACGCGACCCACGCCCCCAATCCTCCTTAGATGCAACAAACAAGCATTCGAATGCTACAATTGCGAAGCTCTAAAGTGAATCTATCCACGTACACTTAGCGTATATTACGTCGCTGAAATGAAGGCAATAAAACGCTGCTGCAGCGCAGTGACCGCAAATATTCATACTGTATAAATTAGTATCGATGGAGTCGTACGGTCGGCGGCGTCTAGGCGCTTTGCGGGTCCTGTTCGATATGGGCGCGCAGTTCGCTGATCGAGCCGAAACGCAGCACGCCCTGCGGCAATTGCGCCTCGATAGAGCCGTCCGAGTAGAGCGTATAGGCCATGCCGTCGACGATGCCCGATTTGAGCACGCTGAGCGGCTCGGCGGCCTCCTCGGACTCCGCATCCCGGGCAACGGCGGTTGAAACTGCAACGGGCCGCTCCGCGGCGGCAGGCTCGGGGAAAACGGCCTCGTCGGCGGTGGATTGCTGCTCTGCCGGTTCCGGAACAAGCGGCTCTTCCACGGCGTATTGCTGGGCGGCGAGCTGGTGGGCGCCAGGCTGATGGACGATCGGCTCCTGCAGCAGCGGCCGTCGGGCGGCAGCGGGCAGTTCCGGCACGGCTTGCGCTTGGGCTTGCGCGGCGGCCCGCAGCGGCGCTTTCGGCCACAACGCCTCGAATGCTGATCCGACCGGCCGTTGCGCCGGCAGCGGAGGGCGCGCGCTGCGGTCGATCCGCGGCGAAACCCTGGCTGTCGGCCCCGCGCCATAGCGCGCCTTGAACGAGCGGGAAAGCAAAGGCCCGGCGCTTTCGGCGACCGTCTCCTCGGCGGCAATGGGGGCCGCGGAGAGCGGCAGTTTCGGCAACGTCTCGAGATCGTCGGGCACCGGTGCCGGACCGCCGCGCGCCACTTTGGGGAATTTGAGCGGCGGTTCCTCGACGTATCTCTCGGCAGGCGGCGCGGGCTCGGTGGCCGCGGCAGTTTGCGGCCTCGGGATCCGCGCCGGGAAGGGAATCCGCGACACTTCGCTCGGCGCTTCCGAAACAGCGACTGCGGCAGGCTCAAGCGGCACGCCGGCCTGTGCCGCATGCGGCCGCGTCTCCAATGCGTGCTGGATGCGCTGCAGCACCCGCAGCGCAGAACCGAAACCGACAAGAAGCAGTCCGCCGACGATGGCGACAATGCCGGGCGTCACTAAACTCGCATCGAATGTATGATCGGAAATAGAGAGACCGGATGCGGCAAGGATAACGCCGGCCAGACTCACCACCGCGCCAAAAGCCAATAAAAACAGATACATAATCATCTGCGGCGGCCGTCCGTCGTCACTCCGCCCCTCCTTTTGATTGTGGCAACGCGGTCCCTATCGCGCAAGGACTAATGATCCCTTTTGCACGCCTGCAGGCATGAATTTGGCAATCTCGTTAACGCTGGAGCCGTTGCCGAACACCCCGCCTTGGCCCTATCTATTGGCCCTCTCGAGAGGAACCATTCTCTTTCCCACGCGGTTTCATCGGCACATCGGCGCCGGCTTAACGTTTCACATTGAGGAGTAGACCTATGGCATTCACCCTGCCCGAGCTTCCCTATCCCTATGACGCCCTCGCCCCCAACATGTCGCGCGAGACGCTCGAATTCCATCACGACAAGCATCATCAGGCCTACGTGACCGCCGGCAACAATCTCGCCAAGGGCACGGAATGGGAAAACAAGTCGGTCGAGGAAGTTGTGGTCGGGACCTATGGCAAAGTGCCGGGCCTCTTCAACAATGCGGCGCAACACTACAACCACATCCATTTCTGGAAATGGATGAAGAAAGGCGGCGGCGGCGACAAGCTTCCCGGCAAGCTCGAAAAGCAGATCACCGCCGACATCGGCCCGATGGCAAAGTTCAAGGAAGACTTCACTCAGGCCGGCATCACCCAATTCGGTTCGGGCTGGGCCTGGCTTGCGGTCAAGGACGGCAAGCTCGCCATCATGAAGACACCGAACGGCGAGAACCCGCTGGTGCATGGCGCCAAGCCGATCCTCGGCTGCGATGTGTGGGAGCATTCCTATTACATCGACTATCGCAACCGCCGGCCCGATTATCTGAAAGCTTTCCTCGATCACCTGGTCAATTGGGACTACGTGGCCGAGATATACGAAGCGGCGATGACGTAACATACACGCCGAAGGCGCGCGGCTTGCCGCGCTGCGGCATCGAATCTCTGAGGAAAGCGGGGCGACGTGCCCCGCTTTTTTCCAAGAAAAACCTGAATGCCTGCGTCCTGCTCATTTGACGCATTGTGCAATGGGAGTTTGCGCCGCATGAGTTCGGCAGGGCTGTGGATCTTGGGGGCTGTGGAAATTGCTCTCACGACTTCCTTGCGCCGAATGACTTCGATTGCGCGCGTCTGAACCGGGCTCTTTCGTGCAACACGCTGCTACGGACTCTCTGACCCTGCAGGCTGAAGCGATACCCACGGCGCGGGTACTCGACGCGCTCGCGCTTTGCGTGCTCGCGGTGACCACGCTCATCGCCTTTGCGACCTTTCGCGATTACGGGCTCGGCTGGGACGACTACACCCATTCGCAATACGGCGCGCTTCTGATCGACCTCTACAAGTCCGGCTTCGCCGATCGGCGGGCGTTGTCCTTCGTCAATCTCTACATGTACGGCGGCGGCTTCGACATGATCGCGACGCTGGCGGCGAAAGTGTTGCCGTTCGGCCTGTTCGAAACGCGGCGCCTCGTCGGCGCGATCATCGGCATCCTCGGCATGTTCGCCACCTGGCGCCTGGGACGGCGGCTCGGCGGCCCGTTCGCCGGCCTGATCGCGCTCGTCCTGGTGGCCACCTGCCCGCTCTATTACGGCCACATGTTCATCAATGCCAAGGATGGGCCGTTTGCCGCGGTGATGACGGTCGCGCTGCTTGGCCTGGTGCGGGCCTTCGAGGAATATCCGCGGCCGACGCCTGCGACGCTCGCGCTGTTGGGTATCGGCTTTGGACTTTCGATCGGCGCGCGCGTGCTCGGCGGCTTCGCGCTGATGGAAGCGGTGTTTCCGCTGCCGCTAGTCCTCGCCATCAGGGCGCGCGCGGCGGGATGGAAGCCAGCTTTGGCCGAATTCCGGACCTTCCTGTTGCCATTCATTCCGACTGCCGCGTTCGCCTATCTGCTGATGGGCCTGGTCTGGCCATGGGGCGTCATATCGCCGCTCAATCCGTTCCGCGCCGTCGAGTATTTCGCCAGTGTCTTCGAGAAGCCCTGGCGCGAATTGTTCGCCGGCGAGTTGATCCCCGTCGACCACATGCCGCGCAGCTATGTGCCGACGCTGTTTGCGCTCCAGGTGCCGGAACTGATGCTGCTGCTTGGCATCTGCGGCCTCGTCGGCGTTCTGATCTTCATCGCGAGGAACAACGACGACAGCGCGACGGGTGCCGGGCGCCGCGCCGCGTTTTTCTCCGTGGTGCTCGCCGCGACGCTGCCGATCCTGATTGCGGTGGCGACGCGACCGGTGGTCTACAACGGCATCCGCCACATCGATTTCGTGATGCCGCCATTTGCCGTGCTCGGCGGCCTCGCCGCCGCCTGGATCGCACAGCGGCTGCAGGCGGTGGGAAAGACCGCGCTCATCGCCGGCAGTCTCGCTTTGCTGGCCGGGCTCGTCTCACCGATCGTCGACATGGTGCGGGTGCATCCCTACGAATATGCCGACTACAATCACCTCGCCGGCGGCGTGCAGGGCGCGCGCCGGAACTTCATGCTGGATTATTGGGGCCTGTCGTTCAAACAGGCGTCGCAAAAGCTTGCCGCCTATATCCGGGCGGACCGCAGCGCCGGCCGCGACAAAACCTGGACCATCGCGGTGTGCGGCCCGCATCCGCCGGTCGCGGTGGCGCTCGGCAGCGGGAAATACAATATCGTTTGGGATCCAAAGGGGGCTGACTTCGCCATGGTGCTCGGCGAATTCTATTGCGCCAAGCTCGATGCGCCGGTGCTGTTCGACGTCGTCCGCGACGGCGTCACTTATGCCCGCGTCTACGACCTGCGCGGCCGCGACGTGACATCCCTGCTCACCGTGCCGGGAATCGACAAGACCAATTATTAGCTTGCGCTAAGCTCGCCGCTTGCGCGGCGACGCGACCGGCTTGCTCTGCTCGCGCAAGGCGTCGGCCGAGCGGTAAACCACCTTGGACAATTGCAGAAGCTGTCCGGCCAGCGGGCTGGTCTTGCGCCAGACCATGCCGATGGTGCGCGACGGCTGCGGATCCTTGAAGCGGGAGATCGACACCGAGGCCGAGCGGGTCTCCACCGCCACCGCCATTTCCGGGATCAGGGTGACGCCCATGCCGGCACTGACCATTTGCACCAGCGTCGACAGCGAGCTCGCGTCCAGCGTCTCCCGCGGCAGCGACGATTGCATGTGACAGAACGACAGAGCCTGATCGCGAAAGCAGTGCCCCTCTTCCAGCAACAGCAGCCGCATGTCGCGCAGCGCTTCGTTGTTGGGCACCGGCGTGCCTTCGTCCTCGCCGGGCCGGACCAGCACGAAATCTTCGGTAAACAGAGGAACCTCGGTCAGCGAAGGTTCGGACACCGGCAGCGCAACGATGGCGGTATCGAGCCGGCCTTCCGCGAGTTCCTGGATCAGCTTCGACGTCAGCGCCTCACGGACGCGGATGTCGAGCTCGGGACGCATGCGCGCGAGATTCTCGATCACCGTCGGCAGCAGATAGGGTGCAATCGTCGGGATCATGCCGACGCGCAGCCGGCCCGCGAGCCGGTCCCGCGATGCGCGCGCGAAGTCGCCCAGTTCGTCGACCGAGCGCAGAATGTCGCGGACCCGCAGCGCCGCCTCTTCGCCGAGCTTGGTCAGCCGCACCTGCCGCGCGCCGCGCTCGATGAGCATGGCGCCGAGCGCCTCCTCCAGTTCCTTGATCTGCATCGACAGCGCCGGCTGCGAGATCGCGCATGCCGCCGCGGCGCGCCCGAAGTGATTATGGGTGGCGAGCGCATCGAAATAATGCAGCTGCCTCAGGGTGATTTCTACCATAAGAATATCTTATCACAGCAATCACTAAAGTCAATTTTACCTGATGAAGTGCGTTGGGATAGAACACACGTTCTGAGCCGCCCCCAAAAACACAGTCGATGGAGAGACAACAATGGATGACGTGACCAAGTCAAAATGCCCGGTCATGCACACGAGCTTTACGAACCGTGATTGGTGGCCAGACACACTGAACATTCAAGGTCTTCATGGGCAGTCCAGCTTATCCGACCCGATGGGCGAGGCCTTCGACTACGCCAAGGAATTCAAGAGCCTCGACCTCAACGCCGTGATCAAGGACCTGCAGGCCTTGATGACGGACTCGCAGGAGTGGTGGCCGGCCGATTTCGGCCATTACGGCGGCCTGTTCATCCGCATGGCCTGGCACAGCGCCGGCACGTACCGGATCGCCGACGGCCGCGGCGGCGCCGGCGCCGGCCAACAGCGCTTCGCACCGCTCAACAGCTGGCCGGACAACGCCAACCTCGACAAAGCGCGCCGGCTGCTGTGGCCGATCAAGCAGAAATACGGGCGCAAAATCTCCTGGGCCGACCTGATGATCCTCGCCGGCAACGTCGCGCTCGATTCGATGGACTTCAAGACATTCGGTTTCGGCGGCGGCCGCGCCGACGTCTGGGAGCCGGAAGAGCTTTACTGGGGTCCCGAGGGGACCTGGCTCGGCGACGAACGCTATAGCGGCGAACGCGAACTGGCCAATCCGCTCGGCGCGGTGCAGATGGGCCTGATCTACGTCAATCCGGAAGGGCCGAACGGCAATCCTGATCCGGTCAAGGCGGCCAAGGACATCCGCGAAACGTTCTTCCGCATGGCGATGAACGACGAAGAGACCGTCGCGCTGATTGCCGGCGGGCATACGTTCGGCAAGACCCACGGCGCCGGCGATCCGTCGCTCGTTGGTCCGGAGCCGGAGGGCGCCGCGCTCGAGGATCAGGGCCTCGGCTGGAAGAGCAAGCATGGCACCGGCAAAGGCGGCGATGCCATCACCGGCGGTCCGGAAGTCACCTGGTCGCAGACGCCGACGAAATGGAGCAACCACTTCTTCGACAACCTGTTCAAATACGAATGGGAACTGACCGCGAGCCCGGCCGGAGCGAAGCAGTGGAAGGCGAAAGGCGCTGAAGCCACGATCCCGGACGCCCACGACAAGTCCAAGAAGCATGTGCCGACCATGCTGACGACCGACCTGTCGTTGCGGATGGACCCTGCTTACGAAAAGATTTCGCGGCGCTTCTACGAGCATCCGGAGCAGTTCGCGGACGCATTTGCCCGCGCCTGGTACAAGCTCACGCACCGCGACATGGGCCCGGTGGTGCGCTATCTCGGCCCGCTCGTGCCGAAGGAAATCTTGATCTGGCAGGACCCGATTCCCGCCGTCGATCATAAGCTGATCGATGACAAGGACGTCGCGGCACTGAAGGCCAAGATCCTCGCCTCCGGCCTCACGGTGTCGCAACTGGTCTCGACCGCCTGGGCGTCCGCGGCGACATTCCGCGGCTCCGACAAGCGCGGCGGCGCCAACGGCGCCCGCATTCGCCTCGCGCCGCAGAAGGATTGGGAGGTCAATCAGCCGAAGCAGCTCGCGACGGTGCTTGCCAAGCTCGAAGCGATCCAGAAGGAGTTCAACGCTTCGGCGACCGGCGGCAAGAAGGTCTCGCTTGCCGATCTGATCGTGCTCGGCGGCTGTGCCGCCGTCGAAGCCGCGGCGAAGAAAGGCGGACACGACGTGAAGGTCCCGTTCACGCCGGGACGCATGGACGCGACGCAGGAGCAGACCGACGTCCAATCCTTCGCGCCGCTCGAACAGACCGCCGACGGCTTCCGCAACTATTACCGCGGCAAGCAGCTCATGGCGCCGGAGGAGGCGCTGGTGGACCGGGCGCAGTTGCTGACGCTGACGGCGCCCGAGATGACGGTGCTGGTGGGCGGCCTGCGCGTGCTCGGCGCCAATGCCGGGCAGTCCAAGCACGGCGTCTTCACCAAACAGCCCGAGACGCTGAGCAACGACTTCTTCGTCAATCTGCTCGACATGGCCACGGAATGGCAGCCGAGCGGCGACGGCGTCTATGAAGGCCGCGATCGCAAGACCAAAGCGGCCAAGTGGACCGGCACCCGTGTCGACCTGATCTTCGGATCGCACGCGCAGCTGCGCGCGCTGGCCGAAGTCTATGGCAGCGCGGACGCCAAGGAGAAGTTCGTGAAGGACTTCGCGGCGGCGTGGACCAAGGTGATGAACCTGGACCGCTTCGACCTCGCCTGATCTCTCCGCGCAGATCGAAAATCAAGGGCGGCGTTTCTCACTGAGACGCCGCCCTTTTCGTGCCTGCCTTGGCGCGCCATGGCGCTTTGCCTCAGGCGCAGCCCTAAGCCGTGTGGGCGAATTCCCAGTACAGCTCGCGTGCCTTGCGATAGAACGGCCCGGGCTGCAGCATGCGGTCGTCAATGCGGGTGATCGGCGACACTTTGGTGTAATTGCCGGTCGAGAAGATCTCGTCGGCGTTCTGAAAATCCGAATAGCGCAGCGTGGTCTCGTGCACGGTGCAGCCGGCGTCGCGCAACAAGCGAATGACGCGGCCGCGGGTGATGCCGGAGAGGAAGGTGCCGTTCGCCTCCGGCGTGTGGACGACACCGTCCTTCGCCATGAACACATTGGCGGTGCCGAGCTCGGCGATATTGCCGAGCGCATCACACATCAGGCAGTTGTCGAAGCCGAGGGCCTTGGCCTCGACCAGCGCGCGCGCATTGTTGGGATAGAGGCAGCCGGCCTTGGCGTCGAGCACGGCGCTCTCGCGCGTCGGCCGCCGGTACGGCGACAAGGTGATCGCGGTGCCCGCGGGATTGGGAAACGGCGCGGCATAGATCGTGAGGCACCAGTTGGTCGATTCCGGATCGGGCCGCACGCCGCCCGGCGCGCCCTCCTCCGCCCAATACATCGGCCGGATATAGAGCGCCTCGCCGGCGTCGAAGCGCTTGAGGCCCTCGCGCACCAGCGCCAGCCAGTCATTCTCGCTCACCGCCGGCTTCAGGCACATGGCCTTGGCGGAGCGATTGACGCGCGCGATGTGCAAATCGAGATCGGGGGTGACGCCCTCGAAGGCGCGCGCGCCGTCGAACACCGAGGTGCACAACCAGGCGCCGTGCGTGCGCGGCCCCATGATCGGCACATTGCCTTCGTGCCAATCGTCGTCGAAAAAGGTCCAGGTCTTCGACCAGATTGTCTTGGGCCTGGCGATGGTGCGGCGCGTCACGTCATCCTCCTATTCCCGTTTCGCCCTTGCGCGTTCAAATGGTTGTGCATGTCCTGTTATGGCAGGCACAGTTATGACTGGAACGGTTATGACACGACCTTGTGACCAAGCTCTTATCACCATGAACACCACAGCGGAGTGCGAGCCATGAACGAGGTTACCCCGCGGGCTTTCGTTTTCGACGCCTATGGGACGCTGTTCGACGTGCACGCCGCCATTGCACGCTATCGCGCTGCGGCCGGGCCCGATGCAGACCGCTTTTCCGAAGTGTGGCGGACCAAGCAGCTCGAATATAGCTGGACGTTAACCCTGAACGGCCGCTACGTCGATTTCTGGACTTTGACCGAGCGGGCGCTGGATTATTGCTTCGCCCGCTTTCCTTCGGTCGACCGCGCGTTGCGGCCGAAGCTGCTCAACGCCTATCGCGAACTCGATGCGTTTCCCGATGCGCGCGCCACCGTCGCGAAGCTGAAAGCCAGCGGCGCCAGGGTCGCAATCCTGTCCAACGGCTCGCCGCCGATGCTTGACGCCGCGGTGAAAGCCTCCGGCATGACGGAATCGTTCGACGCCTTGTTCTCGGTTGAAAGCGTGCGGGCCTATAAGCCGCGGCCGGAAGTCTATGCGCTGGTTACCGACGGCTTCGCGATCAAGCCGCAGGAGGTCGTCTTCGTGTCGTCCAACCGCTGGGACGTCATGGGCGCGGCCGCCTTCGGCTTCCGGCCATTCTGGGTCAATCGCGCCAAGATGCCGGACGAATATGCCGACACGCCGCCGCAGCGCGTCATTGCCGATCTCTCGGCGCTGGCGTCGCTCGTTTAGCTGAGAGCTTTAAGCGTTCACCGCGACCGGCCGGTGGGCCGGCTCTTGCGCCACCGGCGGCAGGAGTTTCGGCGGCGTGAAACGGCCTTGCTCCAGATCCTCAATCTGGCGATCGATCTGCTTCATGACGTAGCGCGAATACGGCCCGACATGGAGGTAGAACGCCATCAGGGTGACGATGCCGCGCACCGAATTCGGATTGATCGACATGCAGGTGGTGAAGGCCTTCCAGAAGCGCTCGCGGCCTTCCGGCAGGCGAGTCATCAGATCGTGCACCAGCTTGATCGTCGACACGCGGCCGCGGATGTCGCCTTCCGGCAGTTCCTTGCGGCGGTCGGAGCAGTCGAGCATGGCGGCGAGCCGTTCGAGCCGGCCGCAGAACTGGTCCGGATCGTAGATACGATCGAGAATCTTGCGATAGTCGCGCAGGATGTCGAGGCGCGAACGCTTGGTCTCGAAATTCACGCCGGCGGTGCACTGGTCGCCCTTGCCGGCCGGCGCCGCGTCGTGATCGAAATGCAGCCGGCCCTCGCGGGCCAAACGCCGCGTCAGTTGCGTGTTCGGCAGCGCATAAAGCAGCCCGACCATGGCGATCGGGATATTGGCATCCTCGATCAGATCGATCATCGGCTGGGCGACCGAGCCCCTCTCGGTGTCGAAGCCGACGATGAAGCCCGCCGTCACCGACATGCCGGCCTCATAGATCTTGTGCACGCTTTCGGAGATGCTGCGCCGCGTGTTCTGCTTCTTGCGCGCGGCCGCCAGCGTCTCTTCGTCCGGGCTCTCGATGCCGACGAAGATGGCAAAGAAGTTCGAGCGCCGCAGCATGCCGAGCAATTCGCCGTCGTCGGCGAGATTGAGCGACGCTTCGGTCGTGAACTCAAACGGATAATCGCGTTCCTTGATCCAATTCTCGAGCACCGGCAGGAAGGCCTTGATCGCCTTCTTGTTGCCAATGAGATTGTCATCGACGAAATCGACGTGACCGCGATAGCCGAGCTTATGCAGCGCATCGAGTTCGGCCAGCATCTGCGCATGCGACTTGGTGCGCGGCGAACGGCCGTAGAGTTCGATAATGTCACAGAATTCGCAGGTGAACGGACAGCCGCGCGAGAACTGCACCCCAATATAGAGATACTGCTCGAACTTGAGCAGATCGAAGCGCGGGATCGGCGTCTTGGTCACATCGACCTGGAATTTTTCCGCTTCGAACAGGCCCTCCCGGTCGCCCCGCTCCCAGGCGGCGATGAAGTCCTTGATGATGTCCTCGGCCTCGCCGACGACGCGGAAATTTGCCGTCGCATAGCGATGCGGGCTTGAGCTGACGTCAGGCCCGCCGACCACGACCGGTAGACCGCGCGCGCGGCACATATCGATGATTTCGAGGGTATCGGCCTGCTGGAACAGCATGCCGCCGGTCATCACCATGGTGGCCCAGGCCAGATCGGTCTCGGTCAGCTCCTCGGTGTTGCGGTTGACCAGCCGCACATTCCAGGATTTCGGCAACAGCGCCGCAACCGTGATCAGCCCGAGCGGAATGGCCGGATAGCGCGCACCAACGAGCTCGCAGGCCTCCGAGAAATTCCAGAAGGAATCCGCCATGAACTGCGGATAGATCATCAGCACGTTGCAGGAATTCGACCGAAACGAGCTGACGGCGCCTCCGGCGCTTTCTTGACGCTGCTGTTCCAAGAAACCTCGACCCCGCGGCCCATCCGCTTGTTGCCGCGCAGTATGGCTGAATTGCCCGATAATTCAAGGACAAAGCCTGTTCGGCGCAGACGCC